>Ga0308176_10000951_pt1 | contig 18213 bp, 13 predicted proteins | sample PhyCR2_3_FD_203890 | JGI IMG/M metagenome (GOLD analysis project Ga0308176, IMG submission 203890) | Soil microbial communities from UC Gill Tract Community Farm, Albany, California, United States - DLSLS.C.R2 | ecosystem: Environmental > Terrestrial > Soil > Agricultural land | place: USA...
CCTCCCGCAGCTCGGACTCCAGCCGCTCCGCGTACGCCGCGGGGCGGCCCGCCAGCAGGCTCTCGGCCGCCCAGCGGCCGGTGAGCAGGCCGTAGCGGATCCCCTCGCGGGTCAGCGGATCGGCCACCGCCGCCGCGTCGCCGGCGAGAAGGATGCGGCGGCTCGAAGCCCGGCGCACCGCCTCCAGGGTCCAGGGTCCGAAGACCGGAATGGGATAGCGGTAGCGCGGCCCCGGAAGCTCCCGCCAATCCCCCGGCAGAGGACCCAGATGATCGTCGAGGAAGCGGTCGAGCGCGGCGCGGGCCTGGGGATCCGTGAGCCGGCCGGGGGTGTAGGCGATGCCGACCGAGGCCCCGCCGGGCCGGGGGAAGATCCAGAGATAGGCGTCCGCCATCTCGGGGAAGGCGAGGACGAGGCGCTTGCAGTCCAGCCCTGAAAGCGAGCCCCCGAGACCGACGCTGTCCCCCCGGGGCGGCAGCCCGAGCGAGCGGCGGGAGAGGCCGCGGGCGCCGTCCGCTCCCACGATCCAGTCGTAGACGCGCCCCTCCCCCTCCGCGACCACCACCACCCCTCTCTCCACCCTCTCCAGACGCTCGGCCTTGACCCGGCGCGGCACGGCGCCCGCGGCCAGGGCGGCCTCCACCAGCGCGCGGTCGAAGTCCCGCCGCCGGAAGATGCGGATGCCCTCGAGATCGAGCGCCAGCCGGTGCCCGCGGGCGTTCTCCAGCACGGCCTCGGGGCTGACCACGGCCGGCAGCGGCGAGGAGTCGAAGCCGTCGATGCGGGGGAGGACGTGCTCGGGAACCGCCCCGCCGCAGGGCTTCTCCCCCGGCCGGGCCGGCAGATAGAGGTCCACCTCCACCCCGCCCCGGGCGAGCGCGAGGGCCGCCGAGCCCCCCGCCGGTCCACCGCCGAGAACGGCGACGCGCGTCATGCGAGAGAGTGTATCCCCGCCTGAGATTGCCGCGGGAGAAGAGGGCCTGTGGGATGAGACCCTACGGCCACACCCACCACACTACTCCGCCCGCCGCCAGCGCCGCCGCGAACAGAATCGCCACCCTCCCCAGCATCCGGCGGCTGCCGAGGACGGCCACGATCGCCCCCTTGAAGACCAGGTTCACGAGGATGGCGAGGAGGATCGCCCGCCAGCCGTCGGCCGCGGCGAGATGGCCGCCGTCGACCAGGCGGGCGGTCGAGAGGGTGAGGGCGTCGACGTCGGTCAGGCCGGAGAAGGCGGCCACGGCGTAGAGGCCGGCAGTGCCGAAACGGTCGCGGGCGAAGGCGATGGCGAGGAGCACGGCGGCGTAGAGGACGCCGAAGAGGAGGGCCGACCGGAGCTCCGCCGGGTTCGCCGGCTCCGGAGGCTCCTGGGCGGCGTGGCGGTCGATCAGCCACGCCACCAGGGACAACACCACCGCCACCCCCAGCAGGACCGCGAGCGGCGGCGCCAGGGCGAGGAAGCTGCCGTGGGCCACCACGGCGATCTCGGCCATCACGCGGACGAAGGTCACCGCCGAGGCGATCATCACCACCAGCGCCGCCAGCCGCGAGATTCCGGGATCCTCCTTCGTCCGCCGGGCGTAGCTCACCGTGGTGGCCGTGCTGGAGATGATGCCCCCGAGGATGCCGGCGACGACCGTCCCCGCCCGCATGCCGAACAGCTTGTAAGCCACGTACCCGAGCAGCGAGATCCCCACGATGAGGACGACCATCCACCAGACCTGATAGGGATTGAGGACGCCGTAGGGTCCGAACGCCCGGTCGGGTAACAGAGGAAGGATGACGAGGGCGATCAGGACGAGCTGCATGATCGCCTTGATGTCCTGCTCGCCGATCTTCCCCGCGAATTCGTGGAGAGGCTCGCGGAGCTGCAGCAGCAAGGCAACGACTCCACCCAGCACGACCGCCTGAGTCATGGAGCCCACCACCACCCAGGCGCCGATGCCATACATGAGGACGGCCGCGAACTCGGTCGTCTGCCCCGGATCGGCCTTCCCCTCGGGGAGCCGGGACAGATTCCCCGCCGTCACCAGCCCCGCCACCGCCAGAAGCCCCACCGCCACCACCCACCCTCCGAACACCTGCCCAAGCTGAGCCGCCACCGCCCCGAGCACCGTGATGAGAGCGAACGTCCGGATCCCCGCGATCGCCGAGTCCATCCGCTCCCGCTGGAGGCCCACGAGGAGGCCCAGGCCCAAAGCGACCGCGAGCTGGAGGAAGGGCGGGGGGAGCATTGGAGGATTCTACGGCGAAGCCGTCCCTGGGACCGCCGGCGTCCTCGCCGGCCCCGCCCGCAGGGCGGAATTTATTGAGCCTGGGGTGTCAACCCCAGGTAGAGAGGTCGCCCCAAAACCCTCAAGCCCCGGAGGGCCGGCAGACCTTCTCCACCACCTGGGGTTGACACCCCAGGCTGGGCAAATTCCGCCCTGCGGGCGGGCACTCTCGGCTCCCCAACCACAGCGGCAGGAACGAGGCGAATAAGAGAGTACCGCCTGCTTTGTGGCCTCAGAGTCTGCGCGGACCTAACCGGGCGACCAGCGTAAGTGACTTGCTTGGAGTTGATTACAATCGTCGGCTGAAATCGCCAAGTCACGACTTGACAAGTCTAGACTTGACAAGTCGTGCCTAGGAATTCCATCCGGGCCAGGACCATGGGAGGCTCTACCCTGCTGAAGGATCTGACTATGGCCACCTTGACGATCCGTCTCTCCGATGAGAAGCATGAGCGACTCCGCGAACTCGCCGAGCGGCGGAAGATCAGCATGAACAAGCTCATCGACGAGCTCTCGACCATCGCGCTGGCCGACTTCGACGCCGAGACCCGCTTCCGGACACGCCTTTCTAACTAGGCCCGCAAGAGTATAAGATCACGCTTTGACCAGTATTTCCATAAATCACAAATAGGAGTCATGACATAGAGGCCGTCTAGCACCGAGCCGGCAATGAGCATTCCAAGCGGCTGTTTACTATACCGATCAACTACCATCGCTCCAGAGTCGCCAGGCACAGCAAATGATGTTATCTGGAGCTTTTTCGTAAAGGAAGCTTGGTTCGCCTCTCGAGCTTCGGGAACGTTGGTGCAATCTGGATCCAATTCCTCCTGGAGAATTACTTGGCCGCGCAGATGGTACACTCGCTTTGGACCGTAGGCCCAGACGTCTCTATTCGTATCGACAACTCTGGCAAACGTCCAATGGGCCTCTTCTGCCCCACACTTCATTACGCGCTGGTCAACACTAGGATTAACCGGTTGATTGCGAGGCCATTCGCCGAAAGTCCCGTAGCACGTAGTCCTCTGCTTCCACTCGAATTCACCCTTGAATTGTACAATTCCCATATCAAGATCAACCTTTGCCGCATCCCCAGGAGAAGCCTTGTGAAATTCTCCAGGTGGGCGCGTTAGATAGGAGAGCTTTCCCAAAAACCTCGTACTGTTGGATGAAGGGTATCCTTTGCGGTAGCTATAGATGGAAGCACCAGGGTCAATACCATCGTCTTCATCCTTCTTATTGATATTCCAAAAGTTCGAAACAACATGTCCAGCAGCCGCAAAATAAAAATCACGGCCATCCTTGGAAGACAAAAAACATGCAAGTGTTCCCCCTGGCCCTTCAGAGACCCCCCCATCTATTCTCACAATTCCGGAGCCCGGCCGAATCTCTTGAGAGAACAGATAATAAGAGTGATTCTGTCGATGATGTTTCCAACGTGCATTTGCGTGCGCTCGGCCCAACAGCTTCTCCAATCTCTCCGACCAGCCAGGCTCTTTCCCGAAAGTGACCAGCTCAACTTCAGGGATGCCCTCCGTAATGTCAGCCGAGTAAGCCGCAACTTCTCCAGTACGATGAAGCTCCTTGAGCTCATTAACCACCTCACCGAAAGCACTTTCATCGACGCCCATCTAGATTCCCCCTTGGCCGTCCATCAGAGTTCCAGCACAGGGCTTTTCTCGGATTCCGAAGAACATCTTGCGTGCCGGATGAGGTATAGGAAGCCGGAACACTTCTCGTGGATCAAATTCGCTAAGCATCTCATAAAACGGCTGAAAGTCCATATCGGGAAACGCTGAGCGAGTGAAGCCCTCCTCTTCAAAGAGCAGGTCTGGCTCCCGGTTAGAAATGTGGATCTCTACGATCGGCCTAGAGGCGCCTGGTGCCGGCGCCAAGATGAGATTCTCTACCACGACCTCATTGGCCAATCGTTTTAGCTCAATACGCACTTCGTCGCGTACATCAAAGAATTCCAGTGCCAGGGAATTGCTTAGAGCCCGATTCCAGTGACCCTGGCTGGATGCATCATCAGGACGAGCAAAGCGCCAAGGAATCGGTAGACCATCCACATTGCGATTGAAGTCAAAAGTACGCAGACGCCCCCCTTGACATTCGACCCGCGCAATTAGACCTTCAGGAAAGGGACCCCGATAAGAAGGTAGGAACTTAGGATCGACCCGGGTAGCTTCAGGATATGCCGCCGGAACAATCCGGGCTAAATCAGGCAGCCACCAGAGACTTTCGACCTCCTTTCGATACCCCAATCTTGGTGCTGGCTGAAGCTGGCTTTCAGGCACCCAGTCGGCAAAACTAAATGTCGTCGCATTCTCAGCATCCATATAAAAGCGGATCTGCTCACGGCGAAGAAATAAGTTACCTTCTTCGTCGAGACGGGAGATGTCCCGGCACACGAGATCGACACGTCTAGTTGTACCTTCCCGAAGATCGCCCAGACGAAATGTGAGTAGCGGAAAGTGAGGATCCCTGAAAACGGGAAAATTAGAGGTGCTGCCCTTTGGTATATTGGGAATTCCAGGGCGCCGGAGATCTGGCAATAACACGGCAAGCGAACGCACGGACCCGGATAGAGGATCGTTTGGGTCGGCGATATCACATCGCCTGCGGAAATCTTTAGTAGATTTATCTTTTATGAAAAATCGCCTGTCCGGAACGTATGCACAGACACCATCGAAAATTACCCGGAATGTATACGACACTTTGCCTCCCTCCTTTGGCCCTATAGCCCGGCGTTCACCGCTTCCACCCCACTCCAAGCCCATGGCTGGATCTCCCACCCTGCAACGTACTCTCTCGATTTTTTTAGCGCCTCGGCTGCATTTTCGATGGCCCAATATACTCGGTGAAAAGATCTAAAAACGTTTATGGCAATGGAGTCGTTGAGCTTCCACAGAGTCCCTACTACTACTCGAGCACCACTGGCCAGAAACGGCCTCGCCAGCCCTCCCATTCCCTCTCCGCCATATGCAGTGGCCATGCTCTGGCAAGCGGACAGGACGATCATTGGCCGTCGAGGGAGAAGGGGCAATTCCCGCCAGAGCTTCTCAATGGTCACGACCTCGCCCGGGAATGCCAACCAGCTTTGATCGACGCCGGAACTCGCCGCAGCGTGAGTAGCCAGATGGATCACGTCGGCTTGCGGTGCGCAACGACGAAATCCTGCCCAATCTGAGGTCGAGCAAAAACTCGACCGGGAGCCATAAACACCGAACACCGATGTAGCTTCATTCTCAGCTCGTGCCAAGTCCGCCAAGTGAAGGTCTGGGAGGAATTTCTGGAAACCCAAGCTCAAAACTTTTATCCCGCTTTCAGGCAGGACAAACTGCTGATTCTCTCCGTCGTCCAGAAGTTGGCGCACACTGGGAACCAGAGAAATTGTGAAATCTTCATCCAAATAATTGCCGGCATCCGGATTCCACAGACCGCGGAACGGCACGCCATAGAGCTGCGAGTCGGGAACAATTACCAGCCGCTCCGTCCCCGCCGGCAGACGCTCGAGGACCGGCGCCAGGAAAGCCCGATAGAGCGCGCTGGTGGTGCGTTCCCATCTTTCAAGGTTCCGCTCGTCCCCCAGCGAGGCAATGCTTTCCCCGAAGCGGCCGGGAGGATTGATCTTCACCTGATCCAGACGTCCACCCGCTAGAATCCAGGCGGCAGCCCGGTCGCCGAAAATCGCATACTCAACGACAGCCGTCCCCTGCGGCACGGCGGCGGCGAATCGCGGAATGTCTGCCAATACAGGCAGCCGGATCTCGACGCTCCGGCGGGGGGCGAGTCGGTCTCGCATTTCTTCAGAGAGCAGGAATGCAGCCGGGCTGACTCTGTGACCGGCCAAATCCAGCTCCGTACCGATTAGGTTTTCATAGACGTCGCGCAGCGCCATGGGCGACCGCTTTTCGGCGTGCTCCGGGAGGAAACGGCCGCTCTGATCCCAAAGGCGGAACGTCCGCAAAGCCGTCCGGTACTCGGTGACTGCTTCTTGCGCGCGGCCGAGCCCTTTGAGGATCCCCGCGCGCCTCCCACGAGCGTCCGCTGCGAAGACGGCCAGTTTCTGGGCCTCGTACCGCTTCGCCGCTTCAGCGTAGAGGTCCGCGGCGTCTTCCCGCTCGCTGTCGGTACGACCGTCTCCACTCAGCCAGTGCGCCCGCGCCATGGTCAGATCGATCTCCGTCCGCACCTTGCCATCCGATGCCAGCGTATTCGGCAACCGGGCTTCAGCTTGCCGGAGAGCGTCCTCGGCCACATCCGCGTCCGGTGTTAGGGAGGCCACTTGCAGCCAGGAATCAACCGCACACAAAGGTCGTTCGGGAAGACCGGCGCAAGCGTCCGCAGCCTCCAGCCGGAGCTCGACCGCCGCATGGCTGAACCGGCTCGACGCCGCGCTCGCCGCGACGACGTAGGTGGTGTAGCGGTCCCAAGGGTCTGCCATTCCAGGCCCGGAATCGAGCGCAGCGGCAAATTCGGTGGACGACTCTCGGTCCTGCCCCAGGGCGTCGAGCAACTCGGTGTGCAAGATAGAGAGGACGGCGGTAGCCTCCCCCTCGCCCAGAGCCGAGAAACGCTGCTGGGATTCCTGGTACACGTCCGCCGCCACTTCCAGCCGCCCTTGCAGGGAAATCCGGTAAGCGGCGATCCGACGTTCCTCGGCGACGATGGCGGCGAAACCGCCGGCTTCTGCCTGATCGCTGATCTTCCGAAGCTCGTCCCAGTCCGGCTCCTCCACCATCCAGGCCTGGAGCACCCGAGCCCGCAGCTCGAACGGTGTCTTGGCGGTTTGTAGATCGCGAATCGCTTCCACGATGAGAGCGCGAGCCTCGACGGCGCGCTCCTCTCGTAAACGGAGGAACGCCTGGCCGAAGGCCTGATGGCCACGGGCGAGCAGATCGAGACGCCTCTGATCCCCGGACTGCTCAGCCTCTCGGATCGCGGCGATGCTGGTCATGAGGAGTCGCCCGCCTTCGGGAGTCAGGGCCGTCGCGAGCGCCTCCGCCTGCGCGAGGGCGGCTTCGGCTTCGTCGGGCTGGTTCGCGAGGATCCGATCGGCCCAGCGGGTGAGAAGCACTCGTTCGCCGAGTTGGCGGCGGGCCCAGGGGTTGTCCGGAAAGTCTTTGACATTGGCGGCCGGCGTAGCGAGAAGCTGGGGCCTCGCTTGAGCCATCGTGACAGCGGCCTTCAGATAATCGCGATGTTGCTCTGCCTCTTGGGCCCAGTCAGAGAGGGTATCGAGCTTCAAATAGCGTTCCCAGGCAGCGATCGCCCGCACGCGGGCATCCACCCGTTCGAGCGCGATCGCCAGGTTGAACCTGGCCGGTGCTGACGGCTCCAAATGGTCAGCCTGCGCTGCGGCATCAACGGCTTCTAATGCGGCCCATGGGTCGCCCGCGTTGTCATAGACCGCCAGCGAGGCCGCCGCGAGGTCGTTCAGGAAACGCGGGTCGGACGGCTTCTTGGTGTGGGCCTCCCGGAGCAAGGGAACGGCGTTCTCCGGATGTCCATAGATCAGGTAGAGAACGGCCAGCGCCGCGCGGTTTTCCGGTGAAGGATCGCGCTCCGCGGCTCTTCTGATTGCCAGAGCGACCCGTGGAGATGGCATCCCGGATCCAGCCGTCATCGTTGAAAGGGTTCCACCCCGCATGACGCCACCCGTGGGCGTGCCCTGCGCCAAGTGATGATCTGCGGACCGTGGATGGTAAGGGCCATAGGAGAGCCCGCCTGACAGGCATGCCGCGACCGGCCTCGCCGTCCCGATCGATTCGAGCAGACGCTGGTGCTCGCGGCTATAGGGAGTATCGGCCTGGGACGGACGTCCGAGCAGACCTCGGAGAGGGGTCCAGGCGAGCAACCCGGCCAAGGTGACACTGAGGACCAACCAGAGGAAGGCTCGTCGCAATGCTCCTCCGAGGACACGACCGCCCTTACGGAGCAAACTCACACGTCGGAGAGGCTCCGGAAGAAAGGCGTTCTTGGATCGCTTCGAGGAGAAAGATAACATAAAACCCGCCCCCGCGCGAAGTCGCGAAAGTAAAGACTGAGCAGGTCCTTATAGTCACATCGCTCTGCTCGCATTGCTAGAGACGGACAATCGGCGCGATTTCCCACCACCAGGCGTGCTGCTGGGCAAATTTCTCTAACCCATGGTCGCCCAACTCCTATAGAATCCCTGGCACATCTCTAGAGACCAACAAAAAGATCGCATCCGCCCCATGACCACCCCACCCGGCGACCGTCCTCCCGAGGAGACCCTCCTCGAGAACCTAAAGTACATTGAGAAGGTCATCGCCCAGAGCTGCCGAAATTCAAAGCTCAGCCCACAGGAGGCGGAGGATTTTGAAGGCCACGTCAAGCTCAAGCTCATCGAGGACGACTATGCGGTGATCCGGAAGTTCCGGGGAGACAAGGGCGCCACGCTGCAGACCTATCTCGCGACGGTCATCACGCGGGCGCTCCTCGACTACAAGGACCACATCTGGGGGAAGTACCACGCTTCGGCTGAGGCGAAGCAGTTAGGTCTCGTGGCGATCCGCTTGGAGATGCTCATGGTCCGGAACCGATACTCGTTCGAGGAAGCCTGCGGGATCCTGCGGACCAACGAGGGGGTCGACATGTCCGTGGCGGAGCTGGCCGATCTCCGGGCCAAGCTTCCGCACCGGGTCCCCAAACAGGTCGTCGGCGAGGAGGCTCTTCAATTCGAGCGGGATCGGGAGCTCCGGCCGGACCAGCAACTGCTGGAGAAGGAGCGTGAAATCGGCCGTCGCCGGCTGTACATGGGACTCAAGCGGGGCCTCGACACCCTTCCCAATGACGACCAATTGCTCGTCAAGCTTTGGCTTAAATTTACGATCGCGGATATCGCTCGTATCTACAAGGTGGAACAGAAACCCCTCTACCGCCAGATGAAAAAGATCCTCGACGCCCTGCGCAAGGCTCTCGAGCGCCAGGGGGTCCGGCGGGAGGCCATCAAGGAGCTCCTGGGCACCCTGGAGGACGATCTCAATGCGCGTCCCAAGAAGAACAAGGGGTAACCCTCGATTGCCGTCCGTCTATACTCTTCGGGTAGCTTTGGATATCGCCTAGCTATGCAAGAATTTGCACCTATGAAATCACGCCTCTCCGGTAATCATCCCTCGGATGAGGAGCTGGCCGCCTACATCGACCGCGGGCTCGTCAATGCTGAGGCGGACCGGATCGCCGAGCATCTGGTCTCCTGTGAACGATGCTACGAGATCTACTCGGAAACGGTGCGGCTTCAACTGGATGGCGACGTGTTGCCGTTCCCCTCACCCGAAGCAGAGAGGAGCAGGGACGCTGCCGCCAGGTCTGTTCGGCGCCGCGCCGTCGCCACCCGCTGGCTCCCCCTCGCCGCTCTCCTCCTCATCAGCGTCGGAGGCGGCACCTACTTCCAACTCCTCGCTCCTCCGCCCCAACTGGTGACCACCCCAGCCACCCCTCCCATGGCGAGCCTGCCGCCGGCAGAACCGGGATCGTCGCCGCTGTGGTTGGGGCCGACAAACCGGGGTGGGGGGGACCATGAGGAGATCAAGATCGACGAGGCGTCGTTCCGGATGGGCGTCCAGACCGTGAACCTCCAGGCGACGCTTCAGGCGGGGCAGGTCAGAGAAAGTCAAGATGTGATCGCCCGAATCTGGAATCTTCTTGATTCCCAGCCCTTCACGAATGAGCTGAAGACGAAGTACACCAAAATCACCGCGGAGGTGGAAAAGAGGCCCCCGGCTGAGCTCCTCCCCGAGGCGGCCCGGCTGGCCCAGGAGTACCGGGGCGACTTCGACGACACCACCTCCTTGGACCTCGGCCAGTGGGTGGAGGCCGGCCGTCTGGCCGCCATGGCGAAGGATCCTTCCTTCTTCCAGCAGTCCGACACCCGGAAGTTCCTCCGCCGGCTCCGTTGGAACGACAAGCTCGGCCTCCGTGAGGTCAAGCTCGATCCCACCACCCGCGCGAGCCTCGACCGAATCTCCGAGGTCGTCTCCCGAGGCGATCTCCGGCCGTCCGATTACGCCGAGCTGAAACAGGAGCTCGAGACAATCCTCAAGCACCTCTACCCCTAGACCTGAGAGAAGCCCTCGCGAGCCCTCCGGCTCCCCTCTTTATATAGAGAGCTCAGGTTTTTACCGGAGCGGCTCTTCCATTCCGCTGAGCGAGCCTACTCTTCATATGAAGAGTCGATCTTTTTATATGAAGAGCCCTCCCTTTAAGTCCGGCAGCCCTACTTTTTTCCGGAATCGCTGGCCTCAGATCCTTTTGGAGTGTCTCTTTCCGGCCAAAGTGGCAGCCTGAAGGCTTCTCGGGAGGTCCGCTCGGCTCTTCAGGGCTCTACTTCATATAATCTGGAGAGATTTCCATATAAACCGAAGGGCTGATAGGGCCTCCAGGCGTAGCTTTCATATGAAAAGCTCGGGGAAGTATATGAAGACCCGGACCGGAAGGCTCTTTCAGAGGCCCGCCGGCCTTTCCGGGCCGTCTCCAGACCTTTCGTGGAGCGCCGCGAGCTCCTCGACCTGCCTCAGCACCGCCTCGCGGCGGGATCTCAGCTCGACGGCCAGGCGTTTCCTCGTCCTCAGCAGAAGGTAGGCCCTCGCCTCGTGCCAGAAGATCGCCCGCCGGTCGTGGAAGAGAAGGGCGATGTAGCCGGTGGGCCCGGCGAGCAGGGCCACGGCGAGGCCGATTCTACCTCCCAGGTAGTGGCCGATGAGCCAGCCTTCGGCGATCCAGGTGAGCGGGAAGAGGAGGAGGGCTCCGAAGACTTTGAAGGTGGCGGTCTGGTCGGGATCGCGGGTGGCTCTCTTCACGATCTCGCCGATCAGACGGTAGGTGGGATAGTTGAGGACCGTCCCGAGCGCCGCCAGGGGGAGGTGGACCAGCAGGCGCAGCAGGGCGCGGCCCACGAAGCGGGCCACCGGCGAGGGGGGGTAGGCCGCTCCGACCTGGTCGTCCCGGAGGTGGAAGGCCTCCAGGAGCCGGTCGTACTCGCGGACGCATTCGGCCGCGGCGGCGACTTTTTCAGGATATTTCGCCCGCAGGTCCCGGTACCTCTCCAGGAAGGCGCGGCGGAAGGCCACCCCCTCGGCCAGGCTCCCCCGGGTCGGCAGCGCGAGGCCCCGGTGACGGTAGAGGTCCGCGGCGCGGGCGATCAGCCGGGCGTCTTCCCAGGTCTCGTAGTTGAGGGTGACCTCTTTCAGGGCCCCGTCGATGCGCGCGGTCAGGGCGCGGGCGGCGGCGACCGGGTCCTGGGCGTCGAGGGCGATCTCCGGCGCCGGGTCGAGCGGCTCCCCCACCTGCACCAGGGCCCGCGAGCGGAAGGCCTGCTTGGCGTCGAAGAGGAGGCCGACGGGGACGATCCGGGCCCCCAGGCCGGGAAATTTCCGCTCCGCCTCCAGGACGATCCGCGCGGCGCCGGTCTTGAGCGGCTTGAGCGCCGGGTCGCTGTGGCTCGTCCCCTCGGGGAAGAGGGCGAGGGCGCCCTTCGCCGCCAGCAACTCGTGGGAGCGGGAGAAGGTCTCGGCGTTCTTCGCGGGGTCCGATCCCTCGTCCTGACGGCGGTAGACGGGGATCGCCCCGGCGAGGTCGACGAACGGGCGGACGACCGGGTTCTTCCACAGGGTGCTCTTGGCCAGGAACCGCGGCAGCACCGGCAGGGGCCCCATCAGCAGGAGGGGATCGATCAGGCCGTTGACGTGGTTCGCCACCAGCACCAGCGGCCGGTGGAGGGGGATGCGCTCCGCCCCCGCCACCTCGACCTCCCGGAAGAAGGCCTTGAGGAGGAGGCGGGCGAGGGCGCGGAGGAGGCGGTCGGAGCCCCTCATCACCCCGGCCCTCTTCTCCCGGCCCTCCACCCACCCTTCCGGGGAGAAGAGGGAGAAAGACCCGGAAACAGGCCCTTGAAAGCCCCCTCTCTCCCCGGCGGGCGGGTGGAGGGCTGGGGGAGAGGGGGTTGGGGGATTGAGGGGCCCATGATCGTTTTCCCGGCTCTGACGCACCTCTTCCCTTGGGGAGATGCGCGTCGTGGAGCGGAGTCGGCGCCCAGTAACTTGCAGGATCTTGCCGGCTCCTGTCAATCAGCGCTTCAGCAATCGAGGGGTGTGCTACCCTCGCTCGCGAGTCTTGCAGCGCCGGGCTCGCCTCAAACGGATCGGCGCCAGGAGAAAAAACCGATGGCCATCAACAACCCTGTACCTCAGAAGAAGAGCACGCTCGATACCGTCGCGAACATCGCCATCATCGTCGTCTGCGCGATCGCGGCCGTCGTGCTGATTCGCAACCAGTTCTTCCCGCGGCAGGCGGCGGGGCCGGACAACATGCCGAAGATCGAGAAGGGGGAGAAGTACGCCCAGCTCAAGGAGGCCGTGCCCGCCGGCGCCAACCGCGCCCTGGTGGTCGCCGTCCAGCCGGGTTGCCACTACTGCAACGACAGCATGCCTTTCTACAAGAAGCTCCTCGATGAGCGGAACCAGAAAGGCTCGGCGGTGAAGTTCGTCGCCGCCGTCCCCAAGGCCGAGAAGCCCGCGGACGCGCAGAAGATCGTCTCCGACGAGTCGGAGAAGTTCGCCGCCGTGGGCGCCCAGCCGGACCGGATGGTGAACCTCGACTTCGCCGCCGTCAAAGTCCCCGGCACTCCCACCCTCGTGCTGGTGGACAACAGCGGCAAGGTGCTCAACGTCTGGGTCGGCAAGCTCGACGCGGACGGTGAGAAGGAAGTTCTGAAGGTGCTGTAGGCCCGCCCGGGCATCAATGCCCGGGCTACGTCTCAACCGAAAAGCCGGCTGAAGCCGGCTCCCGAGTTAGCTTCCCCGCTAATCAAGGAGTCGGCTTCAGCCGGCTTCTCTTTTGGATCGTAGCCCGGGCATTGATGCCACCCTCTTATACACAAGTCGGTTGTCTGGGATCTGCGGGTTTCAGGCTCCAGGATTGCGAAAACCCCCGCCCGCAGGGCGGAATTTATCCAGCCTGGGGTGTCAACCCCAGGCGGGAGAGGCCCGAAAGATCCCCAAGCCCCGAAGGGCCGGCAGGTCTTTGCCGATCGAGCTCCGGCTGAGGTGTCGGCCCTGCGGGGCTCCGGAAACACGGCGGCCTGCCCACCTGGGGTTAACACCCCAGGCTGAATAAATTCCGCCCTGCGGGCGGGGTCTCCTGAACAGCCCAGATGTGTATAAGAGGGTGGCATTGATGCCCGGGCGGACCGGCCGGCCCCCCGCCCCCTCTCCCACGGCTTTCTGGCACCCCTCTTGCTATCTCCACTCCCGAGGGCAATGGCGCCTGTAGGAAAAAAAGGAGCACAACATGGAGATCGATTCCCTCAGGGAGCTCTACGTGGATGAGTTGAAGGACCTGTACAGCGCGGAGAAGCAGATCCTTCAGGCTCTGCCCAAGATGGTCAAGAAGGCGAGCAACGAGAAGCTCAAGGCGGCGTTCCAGGAGCATCTGGAGGTGACGCAGAGGCAGGTCGAGCGCCTGGACAAGGTCTTCGAGGAGATCGGCAAGGCCGCGCGCGGCAAAAAGTGCAAGGCGATGGAGGGGCTCATCGAAGAGGGCAAGGAGATGATGCAGGAGGACATGGAGCCCGAGGTGATGGACGCCGCCCTGATCGCCGCCGCCCAGCGGATCGAGCACTACGAGATCGCCGGTTATGGCACCGTGCGCACCTACGCCCAGATCCTCGGCGAGAAGAACCAGGAGAAGCTCCTCCAGCAGACCCTCGACGAGGAGGGGGACGCCGACAAGAAGCTGACCCAGCTCGCCGAGAGCTCGATCAACGTCGAGGCCGCGGTCGGGGCGTAGGCCCGGCCCGCTTCCTGCAACCCTCCCGGCGGGAAGGCTGCCCCACCTGTGGTAGCTTTCCCGCCCGAATGTCCCAGACCGCTTCACATTCATCCACCCACGGGAGGCGCGATCTCCTCGGCCTCGCCCTCGGCGCCCTCGGCGTCGTCTACGGCGACATCGGCACGAGCCCCCTGTATTCGATGCGCGAGTGCTTCCACGGCGAGCACGCGGTACCCCCCTCGCACGACAACGTCCTCGGCGTGCTCTCCCTCGTCTTCTGGGTGCTCATCGTCACCATCTCCATCAAATACCTGGTCTTCGTGATGCGCGCCGACAACCGGGGGGAGGGGGGGATCCTGGCGCTGATGGCCCTGGTGCCACCGAAGATCCGGCGGTCCGGGCACTGGATCCTGGTGGCGCTCGGCATCTTCGGCGCCTCGCTGCTCTATGGCGACGGGGTGATCACGCCCGCGATCTCGGTCCTCTCCGCCGTCGAGGGGCTCTCGGTGGCGACGCCGTTCTTCAACCCCTACGTGGTGCCGATCACCCTCGTCATCCTGTTCATCCTCTTCCTGATCCAGAGCCGGGGGACGGCCGGCATCGGCAAGCTGTTCGGCCCGGTGATGATCCTCTGGTTCCTGGTGCTGGCGGTGCTGGGGGTCTGCTGGATCGTGCGCCTCCCTTCCGTGCTCGGCGCCGTCAATCCGTGGCACGCGGTGCGCTTTTTCCTGGAGAACCGCTCGCACGGCTTCCTCGTGCTCGGCTCGGTCTTCCTGGTGGTCACGGGGGGCGAGGCGCTCTACGCCGACATGGGGCACTTCGGGAAGCGGCCGATCCGGCTGGCCTGGTTCGGGCTGGTGCTCCCCTGCCTGGTGATCAACTACTTCGGCCAGGGGGCGCTGCTGGTGACCCATCCGGACGCCTCGGCGAACCCCTTCTTCGAGCTGTCGGGCCGGCTCGCCCCCCAGTGGGTGCTCTATCCGATGGTCGTGCTCTCGACGGTCGCCACCATCATCGCCTCCCAGGCGGTGATCTCGGGAGCGTTCTCGCTCACCCGGCAGGCGGTGCAGCTCGGCTACATCCCGCGCATCGAGATCGTCCACACCTCGGGGCGCGAGATCGGCCAGATCTACATCCCGTCGATCAACTGGCTGCTCATGTTCGCGACCTTCGGGCTGGTGCTCGGCTTCCAGCGGTCGACCAACCTGGCGGCGGCCTACGGGGTGGCGGTCACGGCCACGATGGTGATCACCACCATCCTGGCCTACGTCGTGGCCCGCCAGGTCTGGGGGTGGCGGCGCTCCCTGATCGCTCCGGTGACGGCCTTCTTCCTGCTCGTCGACGTCTCGTTCTTCGGCGCCAACATTATCAAGGTCGAGGACGGCGGCTGGTTCCCGCTCCTGGTGGGGATCGCGGTCTATACGCTGATGTCGACCTGGAAGCGGGGGCGGAAGATCCTCGCCGACCGTCTGCAGGCGGACTGCCTGCCGCTCGACCAGTTCGTGTCGGGCCTCAAGCCGGATTTCCCCATCCGCGTCCCCGGCACGGCGATCTTCCTCGCCCGCGACCCCAACGGCACCCCCCCCTCCCTCCTCCACAACCTCAAGCACAACAAGGTGTTGCACTCCAAGGTGCTGTTCCTGACCATGATCACCGAGGAGGTGCCGGCGGTGCCGGCGAACGAGCGCCTGGAGATCCAGCCGCTGGGCCAGGAGCTCTACCGGGTGATCGCCCACTACGGCTTCATGCAGAACCCCGAGGTGCCGGACGTCCTCCGCCTGCTCAAGGAGAAGGGGATGCCGCTCGAGCCGATGTCGACCACCTTCTTCCTCAGCCGCGAGACGCTGATCCCCAGCAAGCGGCCGGGGATGGCGATCTGGCGCGAGAAGCTGTTCACGGTGATGGTCCGCAACGCCCAGCGCCCCACCGATTTCTTCCGGATTCCGGTCAACCGGGTGGTGGAGCTGGGGATGCAGGTGCGGTTGTAGAGGGCGTCAGCCGCAGGAGTTGAGGCACTCGGGCCCGTAACCGCCGCCGGCGAAGCAATCGCAATAGCAGAAGTCAGTGCCGACGCACCCACAGCTGTGCAGGACGCCGTCACAGGAGACCTGGTATTCGTAGACGATGCAGTTGGCGTTCCCCGTGCAGGTGAGGGGCGTGGAGCCGCCGCCCGCGGTCGGACAATCGGTCGTGGCGGAGCACCCCGACTTCTCCAGGGGAGCCGGAGTCGTCCCCTGGATGGCTACGGGCCCCTTGATGGCCGCCAGCAGGGTGGCCGAAGCCTGATTGGCCATGGCTTTGGTCCCGCAGGCCAGCGGAGCAGCCTGACAGAGCGCGGCGACGAACAGGGCGAGAACGGACAGAAGGATGGTCTTCTTCATTCTACGTCTCCTTTCGATTGGCAGCAAGGAAACAATAAAGTAAATTTGAAATGTTGTCAACGCCGAATACCGTCCTTCAGTGCACCTCCCCCATCAACCGCTTCACGGGCCGGATCAGCGCCACGGCGATCAGCGTGAAGACCATGCAGACGCCGGCGACGGAGCCGAAGATCCAGGGGAGGGGGAACTTCTCGAAGACGCTGGCGACCTGGCCGCCGATGAAGTTGCCGAGGGCGTCGGCGAGGAACCAGATGCCCATCATCTGGCTGACCACGCGGCCCGGCGCGAGCTTGGTCATGGTCGAGAGGCCGACGGGGCTAAGGCAGAGCTCGCCGAAGGTGTGCAGGAGGTAGACGGTGACCAGCCAGAGGGGGGAGACCCGCCCCTGGGGGCCGGCGGCCAGCGCGGCGAACGCCACCACCAGGAAGCCGGCGCCGGCGAAGAACAGACCGTAGGAGAACTTGGCCGGGCTCGACGGCTCGCGCCGGCGCCGGCCGAGGGCGATCCACAGCCAGGCGAAGACCGGGGCGAACATCCAGACGAACGCCGAGTTCACCGCCTGCAGCCAGCTCGGCGGGAACTGGAAGCCGAAGATCGAGGTGCGGGTGAAGCGTTGGGCGAACAGGTTGAGGGTGGAGCCCGCCTGCTCGAAAGCGGACCAGAAGAGGGCGGCGAAGACGAAGAACGCCACGATCGCCCAGAGGTGCTTGCGCTCCTCGGGGGTCCACGGCTGGCTGAACAGGTAGATGAAGTAGGCCACGGGGAGAAGCGGCAGGAGGTATCTCATCACGGACGTGACGGGGACCGGCAGCAGCCAGAGGACGGCGGCGAGGACGGCGACGATGGCGGCGCCGACCCCCAGATTGCGGAGATCGCGGCCACGGGTCTCCGGGGGGGTGCTCGGCGCCAGGCCCGTCTTCGCGAGGTGACGGCCGCCGAGCACGTACTGGATGAGGCCGAGCGTCATGCCGACCGCCGCGGCGCCGAATCCCCAGTGCCAACTGTTCAGCGGGTCGAAGCCGTGGCTCTGGAGGAAGCCGCGGAACTGGACGCTCTGCCCCAGGAAGCCGCAGACCAGCGGCGCGGCGAAGGCGCCGAGGTTGATGCCCATGTAAAAGAGCGAGAAGCCGGCGTCGCGCCGCGCGTCCTCAGGGCCGTAGAGGCCGCCGACCATGGTGCTGATGTTCGGCTTGAGCAGCCCGGTGCCGGCGACGATCAGGAACAGGCCCAGGAAGAAGGCGGGCAGGAGGTGGAAGGTGAGGCTCACGTGGCCGAGGGCGATGAGGATGCCGCCGATCAGCACGCTCCGCCGCTGGCCGATCAGCCGGTCGGCGATCCACCCCCCCGGCAGGGCGGTGAGGTAGACCATCGACGCGTACAGGCCATAGATCGGGCCGGCCTTGGCCGCGCTCCACCCCAAGCCGCCTTCGGTCACCGCCGCCGTCATGAACAGGAGCAGGATGGCGCGCATGCCGTAGAAGCTGAACCGCTCCCACATCTCGGTGAAGAACAGGGTCGACAGCCCGCGCGGATGGCCGAAGAAGCGGGTGTCGGGCGCGGGGACGGTCCGGCCGTCGGCGTGCATGCCGGTCGCTGGATCGGCGATTTCCAGATCGGGGGTCTCGGGCATGGGCACCACCTAGAGAAAGTTGATTTGTCCGCGTTTGACGGGTTGAGAGCTTACCTCAGCCGGCGTCAGCAATCACAGTGCCAGGGGCCCCTCATCACCCCTGGCCCCTCTCCCGTCCCCACCCACCCTCCCGCACCGG
>Ga0308176_10000952_pt1 | contig 18211 bp, 7 predicted proteins | sample PhyCR2_3_FD_203890 | JGI IMG/M metagenome (GOLD analysis project Ga0308176, IMG submission 203890) | Soil microbial communities from UC Gill Tract Community Farm, Albany, California, United States - DLSLS.C.R2 | ecosystem: Environmental > Terrestrial > Soil > Agricultural land | place: USA...
CGGACACGGTGCCCACCAGGTTGGTGGTCTGGAACCCGGTGGCGCTTGGGGTCTTGGTCTCGTAGGCGAGCAGGTAGCTCGACTGCGACGTGGCGCGGAGCCGGCCGAAGCTCTTGCGCGGCATCCGATAGCTCAGCGTCAGATCGAGGCCGCGGACGTTGATCCCGCCGATGTTCTGCAGCACGTTGTCGAACGACGCGATCGCGCCTTGCGGGCTGCGCGCGATGCCCATGCAGGCCTGGTCGTCCGCGTCGAGCACGCATTGATTGAGCTGCAGCTGGGTGTCGAGCGCCGCGATCGCAGAGTCGAGCCGGATGTCGTAGTACGCGAGCTCGAGATCGGCGCCGTCGATCCACGGTCGGTCCTGCAGCAACGCCGGGCTGTACGCGAGGCTGATGTTGATGCTGGTCGAGGTCTCCGGCGCGAGCGCGCGATTGCCGCCGGTGGTCACGCCGATCTGCTGGTTCGCCTGGACGTAGCTGCCGTTCGCGGGTACCCCGAGATCGATGCAGCGCTGGCGGACGGCCGCGGACACCCCGGAGGTGTTGAAGCCGCTGCAGGGGTCGGCGAGCACCGGATTGAACTGCGCCTTGCTGCCATACAGCTCCCCGATGCTGGGCGCGCGGAACCCGCTGCCGAAACTGCCGCGCAGCACCAGGTCCTTGATCGGCTTCCAGCGTGCACCCAGCTTGCCGGTGAACTTGGGCGACAGGAACGAATAGTCCGACACCCGCCCCGCAGCGTTGACGTCGAGCAACTGGGCCCCGGCCATCCCGTTGAGCAGCGGTGCGCGCAACTCGACGTAGGCTTCGTTGACCGAGTACTGGCCCGAGGTGGGCCGCGATACGGCGCCGGCGTTGTCGCCGGCCACGATGACCGAGTCGGGTTCGTAGAACCCGCTCAGCTGGCGATGCTCCACGCCCACGGCCGCCGCGAGCCAGCCGGCCGGCAGCTGCACGAGGTTGCCGGTGAGGTTGGCGACGGAGTCGACCACGGTCTGCTCCGAGACATCGTGCTCGGTGAACGTGGTGTAGGCGATCATCTCCGGGGTCAAGGTGCCGTGCCCGTCGGCACCCTGGCCGTCGAACAGGTCGAATGGCACACAGTTGGGATCGCCCGGGTTCGCCGCAGTACCGCAATGGTAGTGGCCATCGCTGCCCAGGTACGCGGGGCCGAGCGCCTGCTGGAGCTTGGCTGAGTTGAACGCGTTGTTGCGGCGCTGTTCGGCGCGGTTGAGGCCGTAGGCCATCGTCGCATCCCAGGTGAAGCGCTGGCCTCCGAGGTCGAAGTGGCCATCGATCCCGCCGGAGGTGTAGAACGTATGGACGTTCTGCTCGAACGTGCGGGGGCCGGCCTCGACCGGGCGACGGTCGATCTGGTAACCGGTGTCGGTCGTGGGATCGAACGTGAACCCGAACGGATTGTACGGGTTGGTCACGTCGACCGCGATGCGGTCCAGGCGGCTGTTGGTGTGGGCGCCCGGGCCGATGGTCAGCGGCTCGGGCGCGGCCTGGTTGACCGACGCGCGGTTGTTGAACGAGGCCTTGCCGCGGACGTTGATCTCCGGCGATAGCTTGTAGGTCAGGGCGCTGAAGATGTTGATGCGCTGCGACGGCGTCTCGGCATAATTATACGGCTGGAAGTTGAAGCGATCATCGTTGGTGAACGTGTGAAACTTGCCCTGGGTGCCGCTCTCGAGCGCGAGGTCGTGCTTGGTGCCGTCGGGATCATAATAGATCACGCGACCTTGTGGATCCGTCCCGGAGCAGTTGCTCGTGCACCGCCCCACCTCTGGAACCGGGAACCGGGAGATCGCCCGGTCGCCCGATGAGACCGCGCGCTGATCGACGAACGATCCGCCGACCACCGTCGACAGCTTGCCGGTCGTGCTGCCCCACGAGACGTCATACTTCTGGACGACCCCATCGCCTTGACCGAATGTGCCGGTATAAGCCGAGGCCGTCACCCCGCTGACCTCCTTGCGCGTGATGATGTTGATGACGCCGGCGATCGCGTCGGATCCGTAGAGCGGCGAGGCGCCATCCTCGAGGACCTCGATGCGCTCGATGATCCCGAGCGGGATCGTGTTGAGGTCGGTCGCTGCGGCGACGCCGCTGGCCGACGAGCCATTGACCCAGCGCACGCCGTCGACCAGGACCAGCACGCGCTTGGAGCCGAGGAAGCGCAGGTCAGCCTCGGTGGCGCCCGCGCCGATGCCGCCGCCATCGGGCGGATAGCCGAAGTTGCCGCTCGAGTTGTACTTGCCGTTGAGCGCGCCGCCCGAGACGGTCAGCTGCTGCAGGATGTCGCCGACCGACGTCAGCCCCGTGCGCTCGATGTCTTCGCGCGACAGCATCAACACCGGCGCTTGCTTGCCCAGCGGATCACCGATGCGCGATCCGGTCACCACGATGACCTCGGTCTCTGGCGGCGGCGTATCATCGGCGGCGATGGGAGCTTCCTCCGGTCCGGGCGGGTTCGCAGGCGCTGTGACGGCGGGAACCGGAGCCGTATCCGGAGCGGGAGCGGGAGCGGGCACATCCGGAGTAGCGTCGGAGGCCGGCAGGGCAGGCTGTACCGGCGGGAGTGACTGTGCCGGTGGCGGCACATCCGGCGCTGGCGGCGGCTGCGCCGGCGGTGCCTGTCCTGCTGGCGCCGGCGCTGGTGGTGTCTGCGCCGGTGGCGTTGCCTGGGCAAGCCGGCGTGGACGTGGCCGCATGCGGAGCGTAGGCTCCGCGCTGGCCGCACCACCGGCGGTGACCAGCAGCGCCGTCAGACCCGTGAATGTTCGATAATTGAACGAATTGCGAAGCTTCATCCGTCACACCTCGTGCGGTGTTTCTACTATAGTGCTGACAGCAAATGAAAGATCTGTGCGCGAGATAGCATAGATCGATATGCACGGACGCGCCCGACGGCGCGGTCGATTGCTCGGTTGCTACCGTACTGCGTAGGCCGTGGTGGCGGTTCTGGGGGTGACCCAGGCCAGCGCCACGGAGGCGTGACCACGGCCTCGCTCGCCGGGCGCGTGGTGGCCGGTCGGGGTGGTGCCGGATCTGCCCGGCCTGACCGCGATGGGCATGCGCGAGCTGCCCTGTGTGATCCCATACCGCCTGAGGTGACGTTCGGGGCGCCGATCAACAGCGATCGGGCTGCTGACATCCCTGCCCTGGTTCACCGACCAACGAGCATGATCTCCGGTGCTAGACTCCGTGCGTGACACGCTGGTTCAACACCGCCGGGCCGTGCAAGCCCGACCTCCACTACATGTTGCCCGTCATGCGGCGACTGCCGACGGTGCGGCAGCTCATCGATCGGCAGTCGTACTTCGTGCTGCACGCGCCGCGGCAGGTGGGCAAGACCACGTCGCTCATGGCGCTTGGCCGCGAGCTGACCCGGGAAGGGCGGTACGCGTCGGTGCTGATGTCGATGGAGGTCGGCGCGCCGTTCTCGCATGACGTGGGCGCGGCCGAGCTGGCGATCCTCAGCCAGTGGCGTCGCGCCGCCCAGGCGGATCTTCCGCCCGAGTTGCAGCCGCCGCCGTGGCCCGCTGAGGCGCCGGGCGGCCAGATCGCCGCGGGGCTCCAGGCCTGGGTCAAGGCGTGCCCACGCCCGCTGGTCGTATTTCTCGACGAGATCGACGCCCTTCAGGGCGAAGCGCTGGTCGCCGTGCTGCGCCAGATCCGTGCCAGCTACCCGCACCGCCCCGACGCCTTTCCCTGGTCGCTCGCCCTCGTCGGTCTGCGCGACGTGCGTGACTACAAGCTCGCCTCGGGCGGCGCCCCCGTGAGCTCGCACTCGTCGAGCCCGTTCAACATCAAGGTGGAGTCGCTCACGCTGCGGAGCTTCACGCGCGAGGAGGTCGTGGAGCTGTACGCCGAGCACACCGGTGACACCGGGCAAGCGTTCACGCCCGAGGCGCTCGATCGCATCTTCGAGCTCACGCAGGGTCAGCCGTGGCTGGTGAACGCCCTCGGCTACCAGCTCACCGACGTGGTCGTCCCCGGTGCCTCGCGGACCATCACGACCGAAGACGTGGAGACGGCACGCGAGATCCTCATCCAGCGCCAGGATACCCACCTCGACAGCCTCGTCGAGCGACTGCGCGAGCCGCGCGTGCGGCAGGTGATCGAGCCCATGCTCGCCGGCCTGCCGCTCGGCGATGTCCCCGACGACGATCGGCGTTTTGTGCAGGACCTCGGCCTCGTGCGGCGCGATCCAGCCGGCGGCCTCACGATCGCCAACCCGATCTATCACGAGGTGATTCCGCGAGCGCTCGCTGCGGGAATGCAGGACTCACTGCCGCGCCTCACACCCACGTGGCTGCGCCCCGATGGCCGCCTCGATCCCGATCGCCTCCTCGGCGCCTTCCTCGCCTTCTGGCGGGAGCACGGCCAGCCGCTGCTCGGCTCCGCGCCGTACCACGAAATCGCGCCGCATCTCGTGCTCATGGCGTTTCTCCACCGCGTCGTGAACGGCCACGGGACCATCGAGCGCGAATACGCCGTCGGCAGCGGTCGCATGGACCTGCTCGTGCGTCATGGCCCCGATAGGATGGCGATGGAATTGAAAGTCTGGCGCGACGGCGAGCGCGATCCCCTCGGCGACGGCCTCACGCAGCTCGATCGCTACCTCGCCGGCCTCGGCCTCGACACCGGCTGGCTGGTCATCTTCGATCGCCGCCGCGATCTGCCCCCCATCGCCGAGCGCACCACCATGGCGCCCGCCGCCACCGCCAGCGGCCGTAGCGTCACCGTGCTCCGCGCCTGACTTGTGCCGTCGCGTCTGGTCGCAAGCCGTAGCAAAATTGGCGAATTTGCTAACCATCGGGAATTGTCAAGCGAGGCCGGATCAGCGTGATTGCTTGAGCGTTGCGCGCAGTGCCTCGATCGGAACGGGCTTGCCGGAGTCGCGGATGTCCTTCAGGAGCGCGACGAGTTGCGGGTTATCGGCAAGCCAATCCTTCAGCTCCGTGACCCGGCCGTCCAACTTGCGCAGTTCTTCGACGGAAACATCGAGTGCCTTGGCGAGCGCCTCGTACTGGTTCGTTTGGCGGCGCCCGTGCTCGAGGTCGCTCAAGAACGGAGCCGACACGCCGATCTTGTCGGCGAGCGCGCGCAGCGTCATCCGTCGCCCCGTGCGGAGGAGGCGGATCGCTTCACCGAGCGTCGTGGCGGCCGACGGTATCTTCCTGCGTGCCATCGCGGAACATTGTTAGCTAACTTGGCGAATGCCGCAACCCGTTTCGGCAAGCTCTCACCGCGAGGCACTCCTACTCGATCGGCCACCCCGTAGAACTCGGACCGAAGACGGGCAGCGAGGACGACGACGGGCAGCAGTTGGTCGCCGCCGTTCCCGCGGAGGATGTCCGTGGTATCACAGGCGAATTCGACGATCGGCTCGTCGCGGGCAAACGAGCGGGCGACCACGCACCGGCGGCACAACTCACGAGGCCAACTCGGCGCTGTCCGAAGGGGCCACTTTCCTCGCCAGCGAAGCCAGGTAGTGCCGGACCGCGCGAATCGGAGGTCGATGCGAAGGACGAAGGCGTGCTGACCGAGCGCATCCTCGATCAGCAGATGCATCGCGGTCGCAGCCCCGAGCAGCGAGACCGCTTGACGGCTCGCTGCCACCGGTATTACCAGTCTCGGGTTCAGAGCCCGAGCGTCTTGCGCGCCTGGAGCATGATCGGTTCTGGCATCGCAGGTGCGTCAAAGATGCCCGCGACTTGCTGCACTAGTTCTTTCACCATCGCAAGAATTTCGGCGACGGCGAGATCGGGAACAAACGTCGCGGATACCTCCACGATCTTCTCGTGACACGTTCGATTCGGCAGGATCGGTGACACCATCGAAGTAGGTTCCGGTGACTCACAGTAGAGTCGCTTTCCTTCCATGCCATCGAGCACGATGGAGAGCCGATAGCGCTCAGACTTTCGCGAGACAGAGTCACGCAGGCGTTGAGCAAATAATAATGCCTTCACTGCGGTCTCGACGGTGTAGGAGCCGCCGACTTCCGAGCCGATGCGAAAGGGTGGCGCCGTTGGATACTTCTCCTCCCACAATTCTTCGCGGAGCGCAAACGAACCATCGAGGCCGACGGAGAACTGTTGCCGCACTACCGCGGCCCGTTCCCACACAAACCCGGTGAGAAGCGCTTTGGATTTGGACTCTGAATAGTGAAATGGAAAGGTCGGAGACCGACCCTGCATGATCGCGATCGCCTCCACAGTGCGTCGAAGATCGATCGGCGCGATGATCTGATCGGGGATCGAGGCAGGGTAAACGTCGACCATTCGAAAAATCGTCATCGGTGCTTCGCGCTTGAGAAGGCGGCGAGCGTGCGACTCGGTGGTGTGATACGCGGCGCCAAGGGGTTGCACTGACCACCGAAACGCTTGGGGGGCAACCTCACCGCGTGCTGGCGGCTGTACTGGTTGTGGCAAGATCGCAACCCTATTCCCGAGCTTCGGAGTTCTAACAAGCTTCGAGGTAGGAGAGTTGGGCGCGGCAGGCCCCAGGAGAAAGGCTAACCCATTCTGCTCAAGGCCCTGCAGCAGGTCCTTGAACGCGGTCAATAGCTCAGATGGACGTTTGCCGGCCGCGAATCTCACGTGTAAGCCCCCCGGTTTTACTACGAGGCAGCACTGGGGCTCATCCATGGTTACGACACAGACGTTTGGCGTGGAATCGTCCACCTCCAAGCCAAGATCCTCGAGTTTGTCGACAATCACGGAGACATCGACATCCTCGTGGTACCGCCATTCGACAGTACGGAACGAAACTCCAAAAGTGCCGTCGACTACTGGAGTGCTGCTCGCCTCGGGTCTCCTGAAACTAAGCGACTCAACGCGGATGAACTTGTTCGCATCCTGATCGTGCTGAAAAACCTCTACTCCATAGAAAAAGTCTGGTGTATCCAACGCTCGAAGTCCGGAGGTCTCGTCATGAATGGCAAGCTCTGAACTTTTGTAGCCAAATGCCTCCTTCACGGTCTTTCGAACTGCTGAGATCTCTTCGGTAATGGTGTCGTTCGCGATCGAACGCACGAACTGTTGGGTCTTGCCGGTGATCGCCGAGGGAACTGAATGCACGCCTTTCTTGAATCCGCCCAGCCTGCTGATCTGGCCCGTCGTTTCTGAAAGCAGTGTGATCCTGTCGAGCGCTTCTTCGCGCAGGGCCGACGGCGCGGTTTGTCGCTTCGCGAGTGAGTTCACGTCCACGATGAGGAACTCTTGTCCACGGCTACCAAACTGCCGCGGAGTCTGCTGCTCGTTCGGGTGTCGCTTGGCGACCTCTATGGGAACTCTCGCCGCGAGGTAGTTTAGTAGCGACGAGTCGGTAATGAGTCCATCACGCGCTACCGCATCGGGTTCCTCGCCGCGCAGGGCTCGAATCAAGAAATACGTCCAGATGCCATGCTTCAGGTCGCTGGCCGACCACGAAGATTCGTCGAGCTTGCATGCGGCGAACCCAACGCAATACTCGGCGCCGTCGAAGAATTTTTCGAGCTCGGACTCCGACATGCCAGAGAGAAGCGAGCGCATCGATTCGTCAAGAACCCACCCGGTCTGACATGCATCGAGGAACATCGCTTTTTTTTCGCAAGGCGACTTCTTGAGCTGGTTGAAGATGAGTTGAAGCCGCAGACTGGTGTTGATCCCATCGTTGGGCAACGAGTCATAGCAGGTGAGGTAGTTCTTCCCTCGGTCGGAGAACCCGTGACCGGCATAGAACAAGAAGAACGTGTCGTCCTTGCCGAGCGAGGTGATGGCCTTCTTGATGTGTGACTCGAGCGCGCTCTTCGTCGCAGCTTGGTTCTTGTAGATCGAACACTCAAAGCCGTGGACCTTTAGCGTTGCGCCAAGCTCGTCTGCATCTGCTGCTGCATAGCCGACGGGTGAGATCTTCTTGCTCTGATAGTTCTCAACCGCGATAAGAAGCGCCACCTTCCGTCTTGGTCGGGAGGAAGGAGCCGGCGCTAGCGTCGCGGGCTTTGGAGGCTTTGGTGCCTTGGCCGCACGCTGTGGCTTCACCTGCGTACTCGGATCAACTGTCTTGGACGCGACACGGGCTTCACCGGGCGGCTCCAAGAATTGCTCCGTCACATCCTTGGCGAACTTGAGCCACAGCTCGCCATCGTTCTTGAATGTTAAAATGCCCATGGTGGCGGCGTGATCAGCACGCGCGTTCCACATCGTTTCCAAGTCAGCGCGCGTCCCAGAGCTGGTGAACACTTGCAGTCGGCGAATGCTCGCGGCCGTAAGCCGGCGGCCGTTAACTAGGAGCACTGCGTGTTCAAGCCATGGTTGCACAAAGGCGGCGCGTACGCGCTGTTCATTGAGGTCCCAGAGGTACTCGGGCTTTTTGTCGCCCTCAACCTCTATCCGCACATGTAACATGGTCGCTCCGTATCGCCCACCGTCGTTCGGTTGCAGCGCGAGGTCACAGGATCATCTTCAGACACGATGGCGGATGAAACCATCGCGGGTCGTGTCCCGCAAGAGGTCTAGGCTTTCACCTGCTCATCCGGGATGGCGTGTTCGCCGAGAGCGACGCCGGCCTGACGTTCACGCTACTCACCGCGTCAATCGGCGACTACCTCCTGGCGATCCTCGATCGCGTGATCCGTTGCGTGGCGCGTCGGCTGGCCAGCGAGGAGCCGACGACACGGGCCTTGGAGATTCGCCGCCGGAGCTGTTCGCGCAGCTCCATGTCGAGGCCGCGACCATCTGGCGATCACCGGCCACCGCCGTCGCAGCGACCGCTTGCGTGCCTGGTGCGACGGCTACTCCTTGCAGACCGGCGTCGTGGTCCCGACGACGACCGCGAGGCGGCCCTACGCTTGTGCCGCTACGGCGCGCGTCCTGCGTTCGCTCACGAACGGCTAGCCTGGACCGAAAATCTTGATCGACGACAAGTAACGGAAATCATTTAATCATCGCGGTTTCAGCTACCGTGGATACACCGAGCAGGTTCTAGATCAAGCATCGCACCAACGATCTGTGGGCCCTTGCAAGGGTGTCAGCGCTTTCGTCATTGCTGCACCGACGATGGCTACTGGCGGCGGACGGGAAGGGCGCGGTAGTTCTTGGTCGCCGATCGCTTCGACTCGCGCGTCGTGCCCGAGATGAACCCAAACGCAGTCGCGGTCGCGTAGTTGCCGTTGCTGCTCCACACGAGGCCGCACGACAGATGGATCAGCGGCGTGATCAGGTAGTTGCTCTTGCCGCCGGTGCAATCCTTCGGCTCGCGGTGAGCGAGGTCGTCGGTCGCGAGCAAGCTGAGTTCCTGTGAGGTCGGCAGGCGCCAGTCGTCGTGACCGCCGCCGCGATACGCCTTGGCATAGGCGATCGCGGCATCGGCGTTGAGGTCGTCGCCGTTGTCGTGCGCTGCGAGACGAGGCTGGTCCCGGTGTCACGCACTGAGTCCTTGTCGAGGGCGACGAACCGGTTCGGCAATGTCTTGCCGGGTGGGATGTTCACCAGCGGGATATATCCAGGCTCGTCGGACTCCAGCTCCCGCGGCTCGGTCTGCAGCGTGTTCCACGGCCCGCTCGCCCACATCGCGGCCACGATCCCGATGCGGCTCTGCGGCTGGAGCAGCGGCACGATCTTCGGGTACCAGAAGAAGCACCCGCTTGGGCTATCGGCGCGCGCGAGCACCTCGAGGCCCCACGACGGCGTCAGGTAGATCGCGCCGCGCGTCGCCGGAACGGAGCAGTCTGTGTGCGGCGCCTCGGCGGAGTCCTGCTTGCCGAGGTCACCTTTGAGCTTGGCGAGCCGGGCGTCGCGATCGAGACCCGGCGGGAACACGTCGTCGAACGTGAGCGGCTTCAGCGTGTCACCGACGACCTCGTAGGCCGCGTTGATCGCGAGATCCTGGCCGCGATGCGCCTCGTCGTCCTGACATCGCCACGATACGATGAGCGTGGTCTTGAAGCCGACCTTGCATGCCCAGCCTCGCCCGGCGGCGGCGTGCAGCTGGCTGTCCGCGCGAAACTGCGTGTTGATCGCGATCGTCATCGCCTTGGTCGAACCCACGAACGGGTAGTCATGCCGGCCGGCCTCGCGGAGGTACCGGGGCGAGTCGCGCAGCGAATCATCTGCCCGCGCGACCGCTGGTGCGACGAGCGCGGGGATCGCGGTCACCCAGGTAAGTGCGTTGGTGTCCCACCACGTCGGGAGGGTACCGGAGACCCGACGTGGCATGAGGTGAGTGATCCGGTGAGCCCCGGCTCGCTCATGAACCAGTGCGCGCGCGTGGTCCTCGTCGAGATCCGGCTGTAACGTACGCGCTGCACGCGCACGCTCCTGCCGCCTGCCGCTGCCCACGTATGGACCAACCCCCCCAGCCCTCGCTCTCGTCGGACCTCGCAGGTCGCGACGGCGCGCCGTCGGCGCCTGTGCTCCGGCCGGGGCTGCGGCTGAGCGAGCGGGTGGCGTTCCCGGCGGAGCTGCCGATCACGGCCCGGGTCATCGACATCGCCAACGCGATCGACGCGAACCAGGTGATCATCGTGGCGGGCGAGACCGGCTCGGGGAAGACGACGCAGCTGCCGAAGATCTGCCTGGCGATGGGGCGGGGCGTAGATGGCCAGATCGGCTGCACGCAGCCGCGGCGCATCGCGGCCACCAGCGTCGCGGCGCGCGTGGCGCAGGAGCTCGCGACCGAGCTGGGCGAGGTGGTCGGCTACAAGGTGCGGTTCAACGACAAGGTCAAGAACACCTCGTACATCAAGTTCATGACGGACGGGATCTTGCTCGCCGAGATCCAGGGCGACCCGCTGCTGCGCGGCTACGACACGATCATCATCGACGAGGCGCACGAGCGCAGCCTCAACATCGACTTCCTGCTCGGCTTCTTGAAGCGGCTGTTGCCGCGCCGACCCGAGCTGCGCATCATCGTCAGCTCGGCCACGCTCGAGACCGAGCGGTTCGCGGCGTTCTTCGGCGGCGCGCCCGTGATCGAGGTCTCGGGGCGGACCTACCCGGTCGACGTGCTCTACCGACCGCCGCGCGACGATGAAGAGGACCTCGCCGACGCGGTGGCCAACACGGTCAACGAGATCGCCGAGATGGATCCGCGCAACGACGTGCTGGTGTTCCTGCCGGGCGAGCGGGAGATCCGCGAGGCGATGGGCGAGCTCGAGAAGCGGGCGCTGCCCCACACGGTGATCCTGCCGCTCTACGCGCGGCTGTCGGCGGCCGAGCAGCAGCGGGTGTTCCAGCGGGTGCCGCAGCGGCGGGTGGTGCTGGCGACCAACGTCGCCGAGACCTCGCTGACGATCCCCGGGATCGTGTACGTCGTCGATCCGGGGCTCGCCCGCGTGAACCGGTACAGCGTCCGCACGGGCGTCTCGCAGCTGTTGATCGAGCCGATCTCGAAGGCCAGCGCCGATCAGCGCAAGGGCCGCTGCGGGCGCACCGAGAGCGGCGTGTGCTTCCGGCTCTACGAGGAGCAGGACTACGCGGCGCGGCCCGCCCACACCGATCCGGAGATCAAGCGGATCAGCCTCGCCGGGGTGATCCTGCGCATGAAGGCGCTCCGGCTCGGCGACATCGAGCGCTTCCCGTTCCTCGATCCGCCGCAGCCGCGCGCGATCACGGACGGCTACCGGGTGCTCGAGGAGCTCGGGGCCACCGACGACGACGGCCGGTTGACGCCGATCGGCGAGCAGCTGGGCAAGCTGCCCGTCGACCCGCGGCTCGGTCGGATGATCCTGGGCGGTCGCGACGAGGGCGCGCTGCGCGAGGTGCTGGTGATCGCCGCCGCGCTCGGGCTGCAGGATCCGCGCGACCGGCCGCAGGCGGCGCAGCAGCGCGCCGACGAGGCGCACCGGAAGTTCCGGGAGGAGGGCACCGACTTCGTGGGCTACCTCAAGCTGTGGAGCTTCTGGGAGGAGGCTCGCGAGCGCAGCTCCCGCCGCCAGGTGCAGAAGCTCTGCCGCGACAACTTCCTGTCGTACAACCGGATGCGCGAGTGGGAGGACATCCACGAGCAGCTGGTCCGCGTGATGCGCGAGTGGGGCTTTGCGCCCAATCCCCAGCCGGCGTCCGGCGAGCAGATCCACCGGGCGCTGTTGCCGGGGCTGCTCAGCAAGATCGGCATGTGGAGCCCCGAGGCGCGGGTCTATATCGGCGCCCGCCAGACGCGCTTCTTGATCCACCCGTCGTCCGTGCTCGCCAAGAAGCCGCCGGCGTGGGTGATGGCCGCCGAGCTGGTCGAGACCTCGCAGCTGTTCGCCCGATCCGTCGCCAAGATCGATCCGGCGTGGCTCGAGAAGGCGGCCGGGTCGCTCTGCCGGTACAGCCACGGCGACCCGCACTGGGAACAGAAGCAGGGCCAGGTCATGGCGAGGGAGCAGGTCACGCTCTATGGCCTGCCGATCGTCAAGGATCGCAAGGTGGCCTACGGGCGGTTCGACCAGGCCCTGTGCCGCACGATGTTCATCACCCACGCGCTGGTCCGCCACGAGTTCGCGACCAAGGGCGCGTTCATGGCGCACAACCGCGGCCTGCTCGACGAGGTCCAGCGGCTCCGCGACAAGGCGCGCCAGAGCGACATGCTCGCCGACGAGTACGAGCTCGGCGTGTTCTTCGACAAGCGCCTCCCCGACAGCGTCTACAGCGGCAAGACGTTCGAGGACTGGCGCCGGGGCGCCGAGGCGCGGGATCCACAGATCCTGCAGCTGTCGCTCGCGGACATCCTGCTGAGCGAGGCCCACACGCTGTCGCCCGAGCGCTACCCCGATCAGCTCGTCGTCCACGGCGCCACGCTGCCGCTCGCGTACAGGTTCGATCCGAGCGAGGACGACGACGGCATCACCGCCACGGTGCCGCTCGCGCTCCTGCTGCAGCTCGACCCGGAGGTGATGGCGTGGACCATCCCCGGCTGGCACGAGGCCAAGCTCGCCGCGATGCTCGAGGCGCTGCCCAAGGCGCTGCGCAAGGCCATCGCGGCGCACGCTCCGCTCGACGAGCTCGCCCTGGAGCTCGCCGCCCAGCTGCGCCCGTTCGACGGCCCGATGCTGCCGGCGCTCGAGCGCGCCATCCACGAGCGCACCGGCGAGCGGGTGCCGCGCGACGCCTGGGATCTGCGCTCGCTGCCCGCCTACCTGGCGCTGTCGTTCCGCATCGTCGACGAGCACGACAAGGTCGTCGGCCACGGCCGCGATCTCGCCGAGCTCCAGCGCACGCTGGGCCATCGCGCGAAGGCGCTGTGGGCCACGGCGCCGCGCGAGCAGTACGAGCGCACCGGCATTTCGTCCTGGGAGTTCGACGCGCTCCCGGCCCAGGTCACGCTCGAGGTCGGCGGTCGCCGGGTGCTCGCCTACCCGGCGCTCGTCGATGCCGAGACGGCCGTGGACGTCCGGCTGCTCGAGTCCCCGGCCGCCGCCGCCCTGGCCACCCGCGAGGGCTTGCGCCGGCTGTTCCTCTTGCAGCTCCGCACCACGCTCGCCAAGCTCGAGGCGCAGCTGCCCGGATCGCTCGCGCAGGGGCCGCTCGTCACGAGCAGCGGGCCGATGACCGTCAGGCGACAGATCGCGCTCCGCGCCCTCGATGAGGTGTTCCGGCTGACCGAGCCGGAGGCGGTGCCCCGCAGCAAGGCCGCCTTCCAGGCGCGGCTGACCGAGGGCCGCGACGAGCTGCCGGGCGCCCTGGCCGAGCTGAGCAGCGCCGCGGTCCTGCTCGGCGCCGAGCTCGACAAGGTGCGCAAGGCGCAGAAGGCGCTGGTTGGAAAGCCGGGCGTCCCGCGCGCCGTGGTCGACGACATCGAGGGCCAGCTGGCCCACCTCGCCCCGCCCGAGCTGATGCGCACCACGTCGATCACGCGCCTCGGCCACATCGTTCGCTACCTCAAGGCGATCCAGGTCCGGCTGTCGCGGCAGGCCCACGATCCGCCCAAGGATCAGCAGAAGGCGGCGCAGGTCGCCCCGTTCTGGCAGGGCTACCTGACCAAGCGCGACGAGCTCAGGGCCAAGGGCCGCTCTTTCGCCGAGCTCGACGAGTTCGGCTGGCTCATCGAGGAGCTCCGCGTCCAGATCTTCGCGCCCGAGCTGAAGACCGCCGTGCCGATCTCGCCGCAGCGCCTGCAGGACCTGTGGGCGAGGTTCTCGCGCGGCGGCTAGCCGGCTTCAGACCGCAACACGCGGGTGCCGTACACCCCTTGGGTGGGCGCTGCGCCCTGACGAGGTGGGGATTCGCAACGGCGAGTGGTCCGGGCACCGCTTCGACGGAGTCGCGGTTTGCGCGGCGGCGCGGCCGGCGCTATCGTCCGCGCGCTCGGGAGGCCAACATGTCATCACGGAAGCGATTCGGCGTGGTCTGGGCGGTCTGCATGATCGGTACGCTGTGGGCGCCGGCGTCCGCCGCGCGGGCCGACGGGCGCCCGACCGACGGTTACATCGAGGAGGGCCGCGCGCGCTGGGAGCACGTCGCCCGGCAGATCTGGGACACGCCCGAGGTCGGGCTGACCGAGACGCGCTCGTCGGTGGCGCTCATCGAGATCCTCCAGAAGGAGGGCTTCCAGGTGACGCGCGGGGTCGGCGGCGAGCCCACCGCGTTCGTCGCCACCGCGGGCTCGGGCGCGCCGGTGATCGGCCTGCTCGCCGAGTACGACGCGCTGCCGGGGCTGTCGCAGGTCGCCGGTCAGCCGAAGCGGCAGGCGGTCACCGAGGGCACGCCCGGGCACGGCTGCGGCCACAACCTGCTCGGCACGGCCAGCGTCGCCGCGGCGATCGCGGTCAATCGCGAGCGGATCGCGAAGAAGCTCCCGGGGACGATCCAGCTGTTCGGCACGCCGGCGGAGGAGATCGGCATCGGCAAGACCTTCATGATCCGCGACGGCGCGTTCAAGAAGACCGACCTGGTGTTCGCCTGGCACCCCGATTCTCACAACCGGATCACCAACCGGAGCCGGCTCGCGGTCACCGGCGTCAGCGTCGAGTTCTTCGGCCGCTCGGCGCACGCCGCCGCGTCGCCCTGGCTCGGCCGCAGCGCGCTCGATGCGCTGACGCTGTTCGACCACGCGATGGCGCTCATGCGCGAGCACATCCTGCCCACGGCGCGCATCCACCGCGCGATCCGCGACGGCGGCAAGGCGCCCAACATCATCCCCGATCACAGCGAGGGCGAGTACTGGCTCCGCGACGCGACCGGCGAGAGCGTGAACGAGATGCTCGGCCGGCTCAGGAAGGCCGCCGACGGCGCGGGGCTCGCCACCGAGACCCGCGCCCAGGTGACGCTCAAGTTCTCGAACCGCGAGCCGGTGCCCAACGACGCCCTGAACGCGGTGTTCCAGCGCGAGTTCGAGCGGGTCGGGCCGCCGCGGTTCGACGATACGGACCAGCGGTTCGCGCGGGCGATGCAGAAGGAGCTCGGGTTCGAGGAGGCGGGGCTCGAGACCACGGTCATGCCGTTCTCGCAGCACAACGGCGAGACCGCGTCGTCGGACATCGGCGAGGTCAGCGCGGTCGTCCCGCTGGCGGAGCTGAACGTCGTGACGCGGCCGCTCGGCACCGCGGCTCACCACTGGGCCCAGACCGCGTGCGCGGCGCACCCGCTCGGCTACAAGGGGATGGTGGTCGCCGCCAAGGTGCTCGCCGCGAGCGCCGTCGACGCCCTGACCGATCCCGCGCTCGTCAAGGCGGCCCATGACGAGTTCCTCGTCCAGACCAAGGGCAAGCCCTACGTTTCGCCGCTGCCGCCCGACGCCAGGCCGGTCGCGCCGCACTGACCGGCGGGAGGGGAGGGGGAGTGATGCCACCGGCGCAACCTCGCTTGTCGCGCGCCGCCGTGATCGGCCGCCTGGGCCGCCTCGATGCCACGCACGGCTTCGTCGCGGTGACCTGGATCAGGAAGCATGATCCGCAGCTGTTCCGCAGCCTGTACGTTCACTTCGACGGCATCGCCGGCGCGCGCCGGGCCGCGGGGCTCGCGCCGCGGCGGGCTCCCAGGTGGTCGCTCGCGCGCGTGATCGAGGAGGTCCAGCGCCTGCATCGCGCCGGCAGGTCGACCAAGCAGCATGATCTGCTGCGGGCCGGCCGGTCCGGGCTGCATCACGCGATCACCGCCCACGGCGGGTACAAGCGCGTGCATCAGCTCGCCGGGGTTCGATCCGTACGCGATCCCACGACGCGCTGGAACAAGCCGCGCGTGATGCGCAAGATCCGCGCGCTGCATCGCGCCGGCCGGACGCTCGCGGCGACCAAGGTCCCCGGGGACCTCTTGCGCGGAGCGCGGCGGTGCTTCGGCAGCTGGCCGCGCGCGATCGCGGCCGCCGGGCTCATACCCGCAGAGGCCAGGCACGCTCGCTACCAGAAGGTCGAGGTCATCCAGCGGTTGCACGCGCTGCGGCGCGCCCAGCCGGCGCTGCGCTGGCACCACCTCACCCGGCAGGTCTCCCGCCAGGTCATGCGCCGCCTGTTCGGCTCCGTGGAAGGGGCGCTGCGGGCCGCCGGGATCACGAACTGGCCGGCGCGCCGGCCGTCGATCACGCGCGCGGAGGTGATCGGTCAGCTGCGCGCGAACGCCCGCGCGGGTCGATATGCGGTGCCGGTCGGCCTCCGTCACGCCGTGACCCGGCTGTTTGGCTCGGCGAACGCCGCCCGGACCGCCGCCAGGCTCCCGGTCCAGACCGGATGGACGGAGGAACGCCTGATCGAGGCGCTGCGCGAGCAGGCGCGTCGCGGCGACCACGGCCGGTCGCTTCATCGGCCCTGCATCCAGATCTTCGGTTCGATGGCGGCGGCGCGGCGCGCGGCCGGCACGTCGAAGGGCTGGACCCCGGAGCGCGTGATCGCCGCGCTTCGCGAGCGGGCGAAGCAGGGCAGGCCGGCCGGCGACGCCTTGCGCGCGGCGTGCAAGCGGCGGTTTGGCTCCGTGGAGGCGGCGTACCAGGCCGCGCGGGTGGCGCGCCTTGGCAAGCCCCACCTGCTCGGGTTGATCCGCGCCTCGCGGGGGCGGGTGCTCAAGCTCGACCGCGCCGTGCGCGCCGAGTGCCGGGAGCGCTTCGGCTCGACCGAGGCCGCGCGCCGCGCCGCCGGCTTGCCGAGCGCCGTCCAGCGCCAGCGGATCACACGCCGCGCGCGGGCCGATCGCCGGTTCCCGTGGCGGCGCTGGTCGTGGGCGGCGGTCGCCGGCAAGCTGCGCGCCTGGCATCGCCGCGGCGGCCGCATGCCCGTCACGCTCGCGCTGGCGTGCCGCCACCAGTTCGGCTCGGTGACGCGAGCACTCGACGAGCTCGGGCTCCCCCCGCTTGATGAGCGCTGGACTCCCGCGCTCATCAAGGCGGCGCTGCGGCGCGCCGCGCGCGACGGTGGCTTGCTCTCGCCGTCGCTCACCCGGGCGTGCCGGAGTCAATACGGCAGCGTCACGGCCGCCCGCGTGGCCGCGCGCGTGCCCTTGCTGCGGCGTGTCTGGACGCGCTCGAAGCTTGTCGCCGAGCTGCAAGCCCGGAAGCGCCGCGGCCTGCGCGGGACCGGGCCCCTGCTGGGACCCGCGTGCGTCAAGGAGTTCGGGTCTCGCGACGCCGCCCTGCGCGCGGCCGGCATGGCACCCGAGGCGAACGGCCACCGCGCATGATCGTCACGCGTCGCGAGCCAGCCGATCGACACGCTTGATCAGCGTCGGGAGGCGGTGCGGCCCGTGCATCGAATTAGTCGTACCGATTTGAAATCACTATAATTTGCCGAGGGTTCCCGGGGCCGAGGCCAGGCTTTTTACGATCCCGGCTGATTATTTGTCGGAATTTGTGGGGCTGCGTCGCCTCTCGTTTAGGCAGCGGACGCAGATGACGCTCACTTCTTCCATGGTCGTAACGATTGTCCCCCACCTGTCCTGGCGAGGTTGGGGTGGGGATGATCGGTCTCGGCGTATGGCGGGGCGGTGGGGTCGGGTGAGCAATCGGGCTGCGGGGCAGGGGCAGGGGACAAGGGGATCGTGGGGCGAGCGCGAGCTGGGGATGGCGGTGCCGGCAATGGGACTCGCGCTTTGAGCATGCTGGCAGGGTGGTCGTGGTGAGAGTGGGGAGGGGATGGGCGGGCCGCGGCGCCGCATCACGGAAAGGGAGCCAACGCGCTCCCACCGTGGGAAGCGGCGCCGCGGAGGGAGGGGAGGCGTCGGGTCAGGCGAGATCTCGGATCCCCGCCGCGTGCACGATGTCGCCGTAGGAAGTGCTGTAGCGTAGCGCGGTGCGCGCCGACCGTTCCT
>Ga0308176_10000953_pt1 | contig 18206 bp, 21 predicted proteins | sample PhyCR2_3_FD_203890 | JGI IMG/M metagenome (GOLD analysis project Ga0308176, IMG submission 203890) | Soil microbial communities from UC Gill Tract Community Farm, Albany, California, United States - DLSLS.C.R2 | ecosystem: Environmental > Terrestrial > Soil > Agricultural land | place: USA...
CGTGGTGCTGCTGCACGGCTTCCCGCAGCATTCGGGATCCTGGGATCGGACGTGGCCGGAGCTGGCCGGCGCCGGCTACCGGACGGTGCTGCTCGACCAGCGCGGGTACTCGCCGGGGGCGCGGCCCGCCGGGCGCAGGGCGTACGCGCTCACCGAGGTGGCGGCCGACGTCTTGGCGCTGCTCGATGAGCTGGGGGTCGAGCGGGCGCACGTGGTCGGCCACGACTGGGGCGGCGCGGTCGGCTGGCACCTCGCCGCCACCGCCCCCGACCGGCTGCTCAGCCTCACGTCGGTGTCCACCCCGCACCCACGTGCGCTGCTACGCAGCATGGTGACCGGCGATCAGGCGCTGCGCAGCTGGTACATGGGCTTCTTCCAGCTGCCGGTGCTGCCGGAGAAGGCGCTACTGGCCCGGGCGGGCCGGCGGTTCGACCGGGGACTGCGGCGGCTCGGCCTGCCACCGGGAACCGACTACGTCGACCGGCTGCGCGCCGAGGGCGCCCTCACCGCCACGCTGAACTGGTACCGCGCCATCCCGTACGGCCTCGGCCGGGCGCCGCGGCCGGTCAGCACCCCGACGCTGTTCGTCTGGGGTGACCGCGACCCGGTGCTCGGGCCGGCCGCGGCGGCGGCCACCGCCCGATACGTGACCGGGCCGTACACGTTCGTGCGGCTGCCGGGCGTCGGGCACTGGATCCCGGAGACGGCGCCGGCCGCCCTGCTCGGCCCGCTCCTCGATCACCTGCGCAGATACTCCAGCTGAGCCCGTACGGACAGCTCGGCCGCCGGCCACAGCACCGGGTCGACGTCGGCGTACACGACCCGCACCACGTCCATCGCCGCGGCGTCCGGCCCCAGCTGGTCGAGCGCGGCCCGCACCTGATCGAGCCGCTCCTCGCGGTGGGCCAGGTATGCCGAGGTGACCGCGGCCAGGTCGGGCAGCTCCGGACCGTGCCCGGGCAGCACGGCACGGGTGCCGAGCTCGTGCAGCCGGCGCAGCGAGTCGAGGTAGTCGGCCAGCCGGCCGTCCGGGTGCGCGACCACGGTGGTGCCGCGGCCGAGCACGGTGTCGCCGGTCAGCACCGCGTCGCCGACCCCGAAGCACAGCGAGTCGGAGGTGTGCCCGGGCGTGGCCAGCACCCGCACCTCGACGCCGGCCGCGGCGACCACGTCGCCCTCGCCCAGCCCTTCGCCGCCGAGCCGCTGCGCCGGGTCGAGCGCCCGGACCGGCGCTCTGGTCAGCGCGCGCAGCGCGGCCGCGCCGGCGGAGTGGTCCAGATGCCCGTGGGTGAGCAGGATCCCGGTCACCTCGCCCGCGGCCGCGGCGACGGCACGCAGGTGGTCCGGGTCGTCCGGACCGGGATCGACCACCAGGCAGGACCCGGACCCGGACGCGCGCAACAGCCAGGTGTTGGTCCCGTCCAGGGTCATCGGCGACGGATTGCGGGCCAGCAGCACCGACGCGTACGGCGTGACCGGGCGCAGCTGTCCGTACAGCGGGTGGCTCACGGCTGGGCCAGCCGCAGCACCCGGCCGTTCGGCAGCGTCACCGCCGGGCGCCCGTCCACAGTGGACACGGTCGGCTGGATCCTGGCCGGGCTGCGGTCGGCGGCCAGCACGTCGGCGACCGAGCCGAAGCCGGCGATCTCCTCCAGCGTCACGATCGTCGGCGGCATCATCGGCCGCTCGCCGCGGCGCAGCTGGTCCAGCGCGTCGGACGGGCGCACCCACTCGACCGCGTCCGCCTCCGAGGTCACGTCCCGGGTGCACTGGCCGGCCGGCAGCGCGGCCACGAAGAAGCGGGTGTCGTACCGCCTGCGGACGCTCTCCGTCGGCGGGGTGATCCAGTGCGCCCAGGGCCGGAGCAGGTCGGCCCGCAGCAGGAGGCCGCGCCGGGCCAGCAGCTCGGCCAGCGAGAAGTAGCGGCGCTCGAGGCCGACCCGGTCGTCCTCCCAGTCCGGCCCGTCGGTGGACGTGACCTCGCCCGCCGACGGGCCGGCCAGCAGCACGCCGGACTCCTCGAACGTCTCGCGTACGGCCGCGCACAGCAGCGCGCGGGCCAGCGCCTCGTCGGCGTCGAACGGCGTGGTCCAGTCCGAGACCGGCGGGCCGACCCAGCCGACCGCGGCGTCGGCGTCGCGCGGGTCGACCGCGCCGCCCGGGAACACGGTCATCCCGGCCGCGAACGCCATCCCCCGGACCCGCCGCAGCAGGAACGCCTCCGGCCCGCTCGGCGAGTCCCGCAGCAGCACCACCGTCGCCGCGTCCCGGACGGGAACCGACGAGCTCATCGGACCTCGACGATCATCTCCACCTCGACGGCTACACCGAGGGGCAGCTCGGCCACCCCGACGGCGGACCGGGCGTGCGCCCCGGCCTCGCCGAAGACCTCGCCGAGCAGCTCGCTGGCGCCGTTGATCACCTCGGGCTGGCCGGTGAACCCAGGCGCGCTGGCGACGAACCCGACGACCTTCACCACCCGGACCACCGCGTCGAGGCCGACCAGCGCGTCGACCGCGGCCAGCGCGTTGAGCGCGCAGCCACGGGCGGCGTCCTTGGCGTCGGCCTCCGAGACCTCCGCGCCGACCTTGCCGGTGAGGTCCCGGGCCACCTGCCCGGAGGTGTAGACGAGGTTGCCGGTGCGTACGGCCGGGATGTAGGCCGCCACCGGCGGCGCGACCTCCGGCAGCTCGATGCCAAGCTCGGCCAGCCGGGCGAGCGCGCTCACGACTGCGGCCGCTTGAGGTAGGCGACCAGCTGCTCGGGGTTCGGGCCCGGGATCACCGTGACGAGCTCCCAGCCGTCCTGGCCCCAGTTGTCGAGGATCTGCTTGGTCGCGTGCACCAGCAGCGGCACGGTCGCGTACTCCCACTTCTGCATGGGAGGAACCTACCCGGGCGGGCCGGGTCGGCAGGTCCGCACCTATCGTGGCCGGGTGAGTACGCGTCCGTGGTCCGAGGCCCGCCTGCACGTGGTGACCGGGAAGGGCGGCACCGGCAAGACGACCGTCGCCGCCGCGCTGGCCCTCGCGCTGGCCGCCGGTGGCCGCCGCACGCTGGTCGTCGAGGTCGAGGGTCGGCAGGGACTGGCCCAGCTGTTCGACACGCCACCGCTGCCGTACGAGGAGCGCCGGATCGCCTCCGCCCCGGGCGGCGGTGAGGTCCGGGCGCTGGCGGTGGACGTCGAGGAGGCGCTGCTGGAATACCTCGCGATGTTCTACAACCTGCGCTCCGCCGGCCGGGCGCTGCGCCGGATGGGTGCGGTCGACTTCGCCACCACGATCGCCCCCGGCATGCGGGACGTGCTGCTGACCGGCAAGGTGAAGGAGGCGGTCACCCGTACCCGGCAGGGCCACCGGGTGTACGACGCTGTGGTCCTGGACGCGCCGCCGACCGGGCGCATCACCCGCTTCCTCAACGTCACCGCGGAGGTCGCCGGGCTGGCCAAGGTCGGCCCGATCAAGACGCAGAGCGACGGCGTGATGGCCGTGCTGCGGTCACCCCAGACGGCGGTGCACGTGGTGACGCTGTTGGAGGAGATGCCGGTGCAGGAGACCGTGGACGCGGTCACCGAACTGCGGGCGGCACACCTGCCGGTCGGGTCGGTCATCGTGAACATGACCCGGCCGCCGCTGCTGCCCGAGCCCGCGCTCGCCGCCGGTCGGATCGACACCGGGGAGCTGCGGGCCGGCCTGGCCGCGGCGGGGCTGGACGCCAAGCTGGCGCCGGCGCTCGCCGCGGAGGCGGTCGAGCACGCCGAGCGCTGGCGGGTCGAGGACGACAACCGCGGCACGCTCATCGGTCTCGGCCTGCCGACCATCGAACTGCCGTTCCTGGCCGGCCCGATCGACCTCGGCGGCCTGTACGAGCTGGCCGAGCTGCTGCGGCCGGAGGAGGTGGCGGCGTGACGAGAGGACGCAACGGCTCGGCCGCCCCGCACCTCGACCTCGACACGGTCGTCCTCGACCCGGCCACCCGCATCGTCGTCTGCTGCGGCAGCGGCGGGGTCGGCAAGACCACCACCGCCGCGGCGATCGGGCTGCGCGCCGCCGAGGCCGGCCGCACGGTCGTCGTGCTCACCATCGACCCAGCCCGCCGGCTGGCCCAGTCGATGGGCCTCACCGAGCTCGACAACACCCCGCGCGAGGTGGCCGGCGTCGACCCGGCCAAGGGCGGCGAGCTGCACGCGATGATGCTGGACATGAAGCGGACGTTCGACGAGATCGTGTCCGCGCACTCGACGCCCGAGCGGGCCGAGCAGATCTTCGCCAACCCGTTCTACCAGTCGCTGTCGAGCTCCTTCGCCGGGACGCAGGAGTACATGGCGATGGAGAAGCTGTCCCAGCTGCGGGCCTTGGACGAGTGGGACCTCATCGTCGTCGACACCCCGCCGTCCCGCTCGGCGCTGGACTTCCTGGACGCGCCGAAGCGGTTGGGTCGGTTCCTCGACGGGCGGATGCTGCGGCTGCTGCTGGCTCCGGCCCGGACCGGCGGCCGGGCCTACTTCAAGGTCGTCAGCGCGTCGTTCGGGCTGTTCACCCGGGTGCTGACCCGGATCATCGGCACCGACGTGCTGCGTGACCTCTCGGCGTTCGTCGGCGCGCTGGAGACCATGTTCGGCGGCTTCCGGGAGCGCGCGCAGACCACGTACGAGCTGCTCAAGACGCCGGGAACCGCGTTCGTCGTGGTCGCGGCGCCGGAGTCGGCCGCGCTGCGCGAGGCGTCCTACTTCGTGGACCGGCTGTCGGCCGAGTCGATGCCGCTGGCCGGCATGGTGCTCAACCGGATGCGCTCCAGCGGCGCGCCGAAGCTGTCCGCGGAGCGGGCCGAGGTCGCTGCCGACGCGCTGGACGAGTCCGGCACGCACGAGCTGACCGCCGCGGTGCTGCGGGTGCACGCCGCCCGGGCCCGGCTGGCGGCCGGTGATCGGCGCATGCGCGACCGGTTCACCAGCGCACACCCGGACGTGCCGATCGCCGAGGTGCCAGCGCTGTCCAGGGACGTGCACGACCTGGACAGCCTGCGCCGGATCGGCACGGCGATGGCCGGCTGATCACACCTAGCGCGAAAGGTGCCGCTGCGGCTGGCCCCACCCCCTGTGCAGGCCAGCCGCAGCGGCTTTCCCCGTCAGCCCGCCGCTTGCAGCAAGTGCTCCCGGCGTGCCGATTCCAGCAACGCATGCCACGACGCGACGTCCGGCCGGCGCTTCAGCAGCGCCCGCCGCTCGCGCTCCGTCATTCCCCCCCAGACTCCGAACTCGACGCGATTGTCGAGTGCGTCGGCCAGGCACTCGGTCCGGACCGGGCAGCCCATGCACACGGCCTTGGCGCGGTTCTGCGCCGCCCCCTGCACGAACAACTCGTCCGGGTCCGCGGTGCGGCACCGCGCATCCTTGGACCAATCCATGAGCAACTCAGCGTTCATCCGCTGTCCCCTTGCGTACCTGCGCCCCCCACCAGAACGCTTTGCACACACTAGGAAACCGGACAGGTAACTAGACAGACCCCGATCGGATCATTGGTGGTGACCCGCTCTGACTAAGCCCGCCGCCGGGCAGGCGCCGAATTGGGGTTACTCCGCTCTAGGCCATTCGGCGTAGTAATCGGCTACACCGGAAACGAGCGGGGCCAGATGTCCGCCTTACCACGTAGTCTGCACCGCATGGCTGGTCCGGTCGTACGGAAACTGGTCGGTGTTGTGCAACTCACTGGCGCAGTCGGGGTCACCGGGGTCCTGGTCGCTGCCGTCCTCCTTCCGGTCACCGGCGGGCTCGGGCTCGCCGCTCGGGACAGCGTCGAGGCCTTCAACGACCAGCCGTGTGACGTCGAGGCCGGCGTCCCCGAGCAGTCCTCCGTGATGCTGGCCCGCGACGGCTCCACGATCGCCACCTTCTACTCGCAGAACCGGCAGGTCGTGCCGGCCAGGGCCATCCCGAAGGTGATGCGGCAGGCGATCGTCGCGATCGAGGACCGCCGGTTCTACGAGCACCACGGCGTCGACCCCGAGGCGCTCGTCCGCGCTGTGGTGAAGAACCAGCAGGCCGGCGAGACCGTGCAGGGTGGCTCGACGCTCACCATGCAATACATCAAGAACGTGCGGCTCTACCAGGCGAAGACGCCGGAGGAGCAGCGCGAGGCGATCGAGCAGAGCCCGGGCCGCAAGCTCATCGAGGCCCGCTGCGCGCTGGAGCTGGAGAACAAGCTCAGCAAGGACCAGATCCTCACCAACTACCTGAACATCACCTACTTCGGCGCCGGGGCGTACGGCGTGGAGAGGGCGTCCCGGACCTACTTCGGGAAGCGGGCGACCAAGCTGACCGTGCCGGAGGCCGCGCTGCTGGCCGGCCTGGTGCAGAGCCCGGTCCGGTATGACCCGTACAAGTCCAAGGAGGCGGCGAAGGCCCGACGGGACACCGTGCTCGGCGACATGCAGAGCCTCGGCTACATCACCGCCAAGCAGGCCGCGGCGGCGAAGGCTTCGCCGGTCACGGTGAAGCCGAAGGCCAAGTCCAGCGGCAAGGACTGCGCGAACGCCAACCGGTCGATCGTCAACGCCGGCTTCTTCTGCGACTACGCCAAGCTGGCGCTGCGGGCGGCCGGCTTCCCGCAGGACCGGCTGGAGACCGGCGGCCTGCGGATCTACACCACGCTGTCTCCGAAGGTCCAGAACTCGGTGCAGGGCGCGCTGCCGTTCGACAAGTGGGCCAACCGCAAGGCGGTCGGCGTCACCGACATCATCCAGCCGAAGACCGGCCAGGTGCTCGCGTTCGGGGTGAGCCGCCGGTACGGGGTCAACCCGAACGACCGCAACGTCACGGCCAACCCGCTGAACACCGCGCTGACCGCCGGCGCCGGCTCGACGTACAAGCTGTTCACGCTCGTGTCGGCGCTGCAGGCGAAGGTGCCGCTGGAGGCGTTCCAGATCACCGTCGGCAACACGTACACGTCGACGATCTGCAAGAACGGCACCGAGCCGTACGTGGTGCAGAACGCAGGCCACTACAAGGAAGGCCCGTACAACCTCGACGTGGCGACGTACGAGTCGGTGAACACGTTCTTCGTCGCGCTGCTCGACCAGCGGTTCAACTGCGACCTCACCGGTCCGGTCCGGGCGGCGCAGTCGATGGGCCTGGTGCAGACGCTCAACGCGAGACACCCGGGCACCAAGCGCACCGAGGGCGAGAACTACATCGCCGCCAAGAGTGCCGCGTTCACCCTCGGACCGAACGGGACCAGCCCGCTGGAGCTGAGCTCGGCGTACGCGACGGTCGCGAACGGCGGCAGATACTGCCCGCCGACCCCGCTGCTCAAGGTGCTCGGCCCGGACGGCAAGCAGATCGGCCTGCCGGAGCGCACCTGCGAGCAACGGATCAGCCCCGGGATCGCGCACACGGTCGCCGCGGTGCTGGAGAAGGACACCAGCAAGGACGGCGGCACCGCGGTCAGCGCGTTCTCCGGGCTCGCCGGCGGTTCGCGGCCGATCGGCGGCAAGACCGGCACCGCGTCCGGCTTCCGACCGGGTGACACCAAGCGGGCGACGGGCAACTCGTCGGCCTGGTTCGTCGGCTTCACGCCGGACTACGCGGGCGCGACCGCGGTGTTCGACCCGACCACCACCTCGCAGGCGCTGACCGATGTGCCCGGCAAGGAGGGGCAGAACGTCTTCGGTGCCTACTCGGCGGCGATCTGGCGCAACGCCATGCAGCCGTTCCTGGAGAACAAGTCCTGGTCGTTCCCACCGGCCGATCCGGCCGTCGTCAACGGCAACAGCGTGCCGGTGCAGTCGGTGGTCGGCATGGACCCGGCCGCGGCGACCGGGGTGCTGCGCAGCCAGGGCTTCCAGGTCCGGATCGCGCCCGAGCGCAAGGACAGCGCGGTGCCGGCCGGCAACGTGGCCGAGCAGTCGCCGAGCGGGAGGGCCGCGCCGGGCATGACGATCACGCTGTACCTGTCCAGCGGGAAGGGCGCCGTGGTGGTGCCGCCGCCACCGCGTATCCCACTGCCGCCGGGCCTGCCGAAGCCCCCGGGGCCCGGACCGGGGGGCGGCGGAGGAGGTGGCGGCCGCGGCGGTGGCTGACAGCGGCGATGGGGTCTCGCAGGAGGCCCCATCGCCGTCTCCGGATCATCCGGCGAGCTGCCGGCGGACCTCCGTCGAGAGGCGCTTGCCGTCGGCCTGGCCGGCCGCCTTCTGCTGGGCGACGCGCATGACCGCGCCCATCTGCTGCATCCCGGTGGCGCCGGTCTCCGCGATCGCGGCCGCGACCAGCTCGCTCACCGCGGCGTCGTCGAGCTGCGCCGGCAGGTAGCGCTCGAGCACCCCGCCCTCGGCCCGCTCCCGCTCGGCCAGCTCCTCCCGGCCGGCGGAGCCGAACGCCTCGGCCGCCTCGCGCCGCTTCTTCGACTCCCGGGCGAGCACCTTGAGCACCTCGTCGTCGGACAGCTCGCGCGCGTCGGAGCCGGCGACCTCCTCGGTCGTGATCGCGGCCAGCGCCATCCGCAGCGTCGCGGTCGCCACCTCGTCCCGGCCGCGGATCGCATCGGTCAGGTCGGACCGCAGCCGGTCCTTGAGCTCGCTCACGCCCGGAACCTACCCCGGCCAGCCGATAGGGTGGACGGGGTGGAGACCCGCTCGATAGTCGCGCCCGCCGCCGGCCTGGTGGGCGTCGGCCTGGCGACGCTGGCCTACGCCGGCCTGGTCGAGCGCAACCTCTTCCGGCTGCGGGAGTTCGAGGTGCCGGTGCTGGCGCCGGGCTCCGACCCGCTGCGGCTCCTGCACCTGTCCGACCTGCACCTGACCTCGGCGCAGCGCCGCAAGGTGGACTGGATCCGCGGGCTGGACCGGCTCGACCCCGACCTGGTCGTGGTCACTGGCGACTTCCTGGCCGGGATGGGCGCCATCGGCCCGGTGCTCGCCGCGCTGGAACCACTGCTGCAACGGCCCGGCGCGTTCGTCCCCGGCAACAACGACTACTACGCGCCGCGGTTCAAGAACCCGCTGCGCTACTTCGTACCCGAGAAGAACCGCGTCTTCGGACCCAAGCTGCCCTGGCCCGAGCTGGCCGCCGTGCTGGTCGACGCGGGCTGGATCGACCTCACCAACCGCCGCGGCACGCTCAAGGCCGGTGACCGGGTCGTCGCCCTGGCCGGCACCGACGACCCACACCTTGGCCGGGACCGGTACGGGCGGATCGCCGGCCCTGCCGACCGGCACGCCGACGTCCGGCTGGGTGTGACCCACTCCCCCGAGCCGCGCATCCTCGACGCGTTCGCCGCCGACGGCTACGAGCTGCTGCTCGCCGGCCACACCCACGGCGGCCAGCTGCGCCTGCCCGGCATCGGCGCGATCGTCACCAACTGCGGCATCGACCGTGGCCGGGTGCGCTGGCTGTCCCGCTGGGATGACTCGTGGCTGCACGTGTCCGCCGGCCTCGGCACGTCGCCGTACGCGCCGGTGCGCTTCTGCTGCCCTCCCGAGGCCACCCTGCTCAAACTGGTTCCGCGCCTCCGCTAGACTCATATGCACACCATCGGGGTGTGGCGCAGCTTGGTAGCGCGCTTCGTTCGGGACGAAGAGGCCGCAGGTTCAAATCCTGTCACCCCGACCAGCTCAGGGGCCGTGTCCGCCACATCGGACCGGCTCCTTTCTCGTCAGTACAGCAGCGAAGTACAGCAGCGGCTGTCATCCGAGGCTCTCCCCCAGCCGCTCGAGTGCGTTCCGGGTCTGCTGGGACGAGACCTTGGTGTAGATGTCCATCGTTACGGCGAAGTCAGCGTGACGAAGGATCTCCATCGCGACGCGGGTGTACGTCGAGGTCAGCGAGCAGCGACGCGCAGGTCCGCCGAGCGTCGTGCACGGTGATCCGCCGAACGCCCGCCTCCTCGCAACGGGACGAGAACACCCGGTTGACCGTGCGCGGGTCCACGGGCGTCCCGAGTCTCCCTCGTTTCCGCCTCCGACGCTTGGCAACGTCCGTCGAGGTTGAGAGACGGCTAGCGACGAGGTGCGCGTCGGCGCCCTGATCTGCAGGCGCGCCAAGGTGCGGTGGTCGGTCAGGAGAGCACGCGGTAGCGCAGGTGGACGGCGTCGGGGGTGTCGAGAGCTTGCACGAGTTCGAGTTGGATGTGCTCGGTCGACAGTTGCTCGAAGAGGCGGGTACCGTCCCCCAGCAGAACAGGGACGACGTGCAGCGAGATCTCGTCGACCAGTCCGGCTGCGATATACTGGCGGCCGAGGTCAGCGCCGCCCATGACGCAGACGGTCCGGTCGCCGGCAGCCTTTTGCGCCCGCTGCAGCGCTTCCTCCAGGCCGCCGGTGACCAGTTCGTACACGCCTCCTTCGGGGGTGTCGTCGCCGCCACGGTGGGTGACGACGAAGACTGGCGCCCGGGCCTCAGCCGAGGGCCCGTTGGGGCCCCACCATGGCAGTGAGGTGTCGTAGGTCTCCCGGCCGGCGATGACAGCGCCGAGTTGCGCGATCGCGTCGGAGAGATAGGCGCGGTTGCGTTCGTCCTCGCCGAACGCCCACTCGGTGAGTCGCTCTCCGCCCGGCCCTGTCGGTTGTTCAGGCGTGCGACCGGCTGCGGTGACGAATCCGTCCAGCGACATGCTGATATCGAAGACGACCCTTCCCATGATTCCTCCTCGATCCTCGGGGCACCACAATCAGAAATGAACACGCGGGCCATCTCGGTCGACCGGACGCAGGGCTGGACGCGGGGGGCGAGGGCCGCATCGGCGGCATTCGCACCGGGCCAGTTGCGACCTGATCACTCTTCCCTGCTGCCGTCGACCGCGATGCGCGGCCGCAGCTATTACGGTTTCCGGCCGATCACGGCGCCATTCGCACCCGCCGCCTCGAACCAGACCGTGCGCACGTCATGGAAGCCCAGGTCGCCCAGCCAGGCGGCATACTCCGCGGGTGTGTAGTTGCGGCCCTCGGTCTCAACCAGCATGTTGAGGCTCATCAGAGCCGCCGCCGGAGGTCCCGTGCGAGCGTCGTTGACCAACAATTCGGAAATGACCACCTGACCACCGCTCGGCAATGCCGCCCAGCACTTCTGGAGGATCGCGCGACACCGGTCCTCCGCCCAGTCGTGCAGGACCATGGACAGCAGGATCATGTCATACCCACCCGGCAACGACGAATCGGCGAAGAAGTCACCAGCGACTGTCGAGATCCGCTCCGAAAGGCCCCCCTCTTGACCTTTCCGGACGCGATGTCGGCGACTTTCGGCAGCTCGTAGACCATCGCCGTCAGGTCGGGATAGAGCCGGCACAGTTCGATGTCGTATGCTGCCGAGCCACCACCGACATCGAGCAACCTGCGCGTACCGCTCAGATCGATGACCTTGCCCAGCGCGCGGGCGGTGAACGTCGACAGCGAATGCATCGCCTCCCAGAAGATCGACAGCAGCTCGGGATCCTCACCGTCGAAGAGCGAGCTCTGCCGGTCCGGATCCCACGTGGTGGGGCGGTTCGTGCGGATCGCCTCGGCCAGCCTGCCCCACCCGGGATACAGCCGCTGGTCGAGCATCTGCACCCAGCCGCCGAAGTAGTAGGGCTTGCCGCGGACCAAGAACTCCTCGGCAAGCGGGCTGTTGACGTAGCGGCCGTCGACCTTCTCGAGCAGCCCGAGTGCGGTACACCCGGTGAGCAGCATCTCTGCCGGGCGCTCTTCAATCGCGAGCGTCTTGGCGAGCCCTCCGGATGTCGTACCGACCGTGCCGGACAGGCGCGTGAACAGGTCGAGTTCGTGGGCCGTGGCGAGCGTCTTGGAGGCCCAGAAGCCGGTGGCCAGTTGCATCAGTGCGACAGGCGATAGTGCTCGATCAGCGTCCGCGGTCATGGATCCTCCACAGGATGTGTCATCGGTCATCGTGATCGGCTCAGCTCGCATGCCCGTATCGGTCCCTTGGCGGGCCGGCCCGAAGACGGTGCCGACGCAAAGCATCAGGTCCAAGGCCAGTTCCGGGCGGTTCACGGCCGGTATGGTCAGCTTCTGGGATGATGCGCGACACCGACGCCAGCGGCCAACCACCGTTCGGTACAGCCGAACGCGTGACTCTTACCTTTGGTCACAACGGCCGTTCCGACCGGTAAATCGCTCATGACGTTCCCCGGCAGTCACGGTGCTCAGTCGTTCGAGGCGTCCGACCGGCGTGGGTATGGTGGAAACATGCGTGGCGTTCGCCGGGCCGCTGACGTCCTTGATCTCTTCTCTGTCGAGCGGCCCTATTGGGGCCCTACCGAGGTGGCAGCCGAGGTAGGCGTGGCAAAGTCGAGCGCGTACCAGCTGCTCCGGGAGCTGGCACGTGCGGGCCTGGTGGAACGCATGGCGTGCGGGAAGTACCGGCTCGGCTGGCGATTGGTTGGGCTGGCTCGTACGACGTTGGGGTCGCGCGGGCACGACAGCACGCTCATCCCCGCTGCGCACAAACTCGCCCGGCAACTCGGCGAAACGGTCCACCTCGCCGCCCTTGACCGGGGCATGGTCCTGTACGTCGCCAGTGTCGTCCCGGCAAGGGGAGTTGCCGCTCCGACCGCCTCGGTTGCGGCAGAGTTGACGCCGGTAGGCAGGGTTCTTAGCACTGAACACCGCGGAGTGCTCGTCGGACCACAGCGGGCGCTCGATGGCGTCGCGTGTGCCGCCGCATCCCTGCGCGTGCACGACGAACCGGCCGGGTCGCTCGGCGTCTGCGCCCCCAACGAGCGGTTTGCTGCGCGGCGCGACGTGTACGTGCGCGCCGTCGCTGCGACCCAGAAGCGCCTGGCTCACGCTGTTCGGATGTAACGAACGGTCCTTGGTCGAAGCCGCTCCTCCCTCGGATCATCGCGTGGTCGGTACTCACCACCCAGGCCGAGCGGCGAAGTGCCGCGGCACCCGACCCATCTCATCGGAGGGACACGCGTGCGCATCGTCGCAATCGGCGGCGCCGGCACCATCGGCAAGTCCGTAGTCGAGCGCTTGTCAGCTCGACATGACGTCGTCGTGGCAGGGCGAACCTCCGGCGACGTCCGGGTCGACATCAGCTCGCCGGACTCCGTTCGACGTATGTACGGACAGGTCGGCGTCTTCGACGCCCTCGTCTGCACCGCCGGGGAAGCGCACTTCGGCCCGTTCGCGACGGTGACCGAGGAGCAACTCGCCCTCGGCGTGCACAGCAAGCTGCTCGGTCAGATTCGCCTCGTCCTCCATGGAAGATCGCTGATCTCCGACGGCGGCTCGTTCACTCTCATATCTGGCTACATCCTCGACGACCCCATCCCAGAGGCGGTGAGCTTTGCCGTCGCCAACGGCGGCGTCGAAGGCTTCGTTCGGGCCGCCGCCCTCACCCTCGACCGTGGGGTTAGGATCAACGCCGTCAACCCGGGTATGGCTCAGGACAGCTCCGAGCAGTTCGGCCCGTTCAACCCGGGCCGGGCCCCCGTAGCCATGCCGGCAATCGCTGCGGCTTTTGAACGAAGCGTTGAGGGATGGCGTTCCGGAGAGGTCATCCGGGCGTGGTAACCACGTACGCATTGACCCGCTCGACCGATCCGCCCACCGAGCCAAGCCCTCACTCAGATACCAGCTCACCCAGGCATGCACGCTCTGCCGCGACACCTCCACCCCGGGCCGAAACCTCCGTCGCCGCCGCCACGACAACCACCGACTTCGCGGCCTGCTTCGCCGCCCGTCCACCAGCCGACCGGTACAGCAGTGGAGTACAGCAACCGGGGTGGCGCTCGTTCTCCTCCCCGGGCAACAGCGAGTCAACAAGCACGCCGTCGACCCGATCGATGTAGTCGGCCGGCACGCCCGTGTAGATGCTCAGCGTCGTGGTCACGTCCTCGTGTCCCATGATCCGCTGCACGATGATCAGAGACCTACCTTGTCAGCCGCATAGGTGGCCTCGGCCCTGGTGAACTGCGAACCATACGGCGACGACAACTGTTCGATCAGCCCAGCCCGCGAAAAGTGGGTCGTGGCCAGGTACTCCTTCGCCGCTAGAACCGCCTGCTCCTTCCAGTCCACGTGCAGGTAGTCCACCGCGAACCTGGCGTCAGCCTTCGAAAAGCCCGACCCATACGCGGACGACAACTGGCCGATCAGCCCGGTCCGCGAAAACGCAGCCGTGTCCAGGTAGTCCTTCGCGGCACCGATCGCCTGCTCCTGCGCCGTCGTAAGCTTCGGCTTCGCGGGCGGCGGCGGCGCTGCCGGCTTCGTGGTCGGGTCGTCCGCGGTCGCAGCCGGCGGTGGGGGCGGCGCCTTCGACGCAGCGGAGTTGGCCGCGGCCTGCTCGGGCGGAATGGGCGCCCGCGCGCTGGCCGCGACGGAACCTCTGCTGCTCGGTGGGGGTCGAGTTGCCCCCGATCACGGAGCCGATGCCGCCGAGCAGGACGAGCACGCCCAGCCCGGTCAGGACCTTATGCCGGGCCACCCAGGACCGGCGGGTGGGGCGATGGCAGCGGACACCGATCCACGAGGAGGGCAGGACGGCGCGCTGTCTGCGTGGCCCTACGGACGAACGCTGATGATCGTCTTCCCCGAGCGTCGCTCGGTCGAGTTGAGGACCGCAACGGCATCGCCGAGGGTCGTCACCTTGCCGATGTTCGTCCGCAGTCGGCCGTCGCGCACCCGGCGGACTATCTCACTCAGCTGGGCTCGATCGGCCTCGACGACGAAGTCGATCGCCAGGCCGTCCGCGGGACGCGTCTCGGCCGGCCCGACGACGGACACCAGTATTCCTCCGGCCCTGATCAGGCCTGCGGACCGCCTCTGGATGTCGCCGCCGATGACATCGAAAACCAGGTCGACTCCGCCGAGGTCTTCCAGGGCGTCGTTGTCGAGGTCGACGAACTCCTGCGCGCCGAGGTCGAGCGCCTTCTTCCGGTCGGCAGCGCGACCGGTGCCGATCACGTAGGCGCCGAACTCGTGCGCGAGTTGCGTCACCATCGTCCCTACTGCGCCGGCCGCGCCGTGCACGAGCACGCTCTGCCCCGCTCGAAGGCGGCCGTGGTCGAACAGCCCTTGCCAGGCCGTCAGTCCCGAGATCGGCAGGCTTGCGCCCACGGTGAAGTCGACGTCGCCCGGCAGCGGCGCGAGGTTGCGTGCCTCGATCGCCACATATTCCGCCAGGGTCCCGTCGCGATGCCAGTCGGCGAGGCCGAACACCCGTTGTCCCACTGACAACCCGGTCGTGCCATAGCCGAGGGCGGTGACCACTCCGGCCAGCTCGTGCCCCAGGATCGACGGTGCCCGGTCACGGCCTGCGCGATCGGTCCAGGTCGAGGGCCACTCCGTCTCAGTCGGGACGTATCCCGCCGCATGAATCTCAACGATGACGTCGTTTATCGCCGCCGGCGGGTCTGGCCGCTCCACCAGCGTCATCCCGGCCGTTCCCGCGGCCTGATCCGTCACCACGATCGCCTTCATCCGGCACCTCCCTGTGTGTCCAGCCTTCGCATCTACGGCGGTTCGTCAGTGGCAGTGGTACGAGTCCCGGCGTCCTACCAGCTGATCGATGGCAGTGGCCCGCTGTCGCCCCGCAGGGAGCAAAGCACCGCATCCGACGCCACGGCTCAGGGTGGCCGACCTCGACCGAAACGGACCGGACCCCCTGCGTGAGTCGCCAGAAAGATCAACGACTCCAGACCGGGCCGAGCGGCGGGCTACGCCGTCGCGCTGGGTTCGTTCCTCGGGGGCAGGCGCCATTCTGGACGCACATAGTGGCAGGTGTAGCCGGCGGGATAGCGCTGGAGGTAATCCTGGTGCTCCGGCTCGGCCTCCCAGAACGGGCCAGCAGCGGTCACCTCAGTGACAACCTTGCCGGGCCACAGCCCCGATGCCTCGACATCGGCGATGGTGTCCTCGGCGACCTGCTTCTGCTCGTCGTCGAGGTAGAAGATCGCCGACCGGTAGGAGGCGCCCACGTCGTTGCCTTGCCGGTTCCTGGTCGTGGGGTCGTGGATCTGGAAGAAGAACTCGAGGATCTTCCGGTACGAGGTCGCCGTCGGGTCGAACAGGATCTCGATCGCTTCGGCATGCGTCCCGTGGTTCCGATAGGTCGCGTTGGGCGTGTCGCCACCGGTGTAGCCGACGCGAGTCGACACCACCCCCTGCTGGCTCCGGATCAGGTCCTGCACGCCCCAGAAGCACCCCCCGGCCAGGATCGCCTTCTGCGTGCCCGCACTGCCCGCGCCCGTGCTCACGCCGTGGCCTCAGTCTGGTCGAACAGGTGCCGGTAGGCGCCGTAGCCTTCGGCCTCGAGCTGGTCGACCGGCACGAACCGCAGCGAGGCCGAGTTCATGCAGTATCGCAGCCCGCCAGCCTCGGCCGGCCCGTCGTCGAACAGGTGGCCGAGGTGACCGTCACCGTGGGCGGAACGGACCTCGGTCCGGATCATGCCGTGGCTCGTGTCGGACTTCTCCACCACGTTGTCCGGCTCGAGCGGCACCGTGAAGCTCGGCCAGCCGGTATGGCTGTCGTACTTGTTGATCGAGGCGAACAGCGGCTCACCCGACACCACGTCGACGTAGATCCCGGGCTCCTTGTTGTCCCAGTATTCGTTGCGGAATGCGGGCTCGGTGGCCCCCTCCTGGGTGACGCGACGCTGCTCGGCGGACAAGCGCGCGACCGCCTCAGCGTCCTTGCTGTAGGTCTTCGTCATGACTGTCTCCTTCCATGCTCAGGGCTTGCCGGTCCAGACCCGGCAACGTCCCGCTTCTCCTGCGCCGCCGCACCGGGCGACTCTTACTCGGACGGCCACGAGTGGTCGGTGGCGCGGTGAGCGCCACCGCCAGACGGGTTGTACGGCTTTCGAGCACCCGGCCCAGACGAGTACTACGACTCGGCGCGGGTATACCGTTCCGCGGCCTCGATCAACGGCTTGGCCACGTCGAGGATCGTGATCAGCTGATCGTCGACTCGGCCGCGCCACACCCACAACAGCAGTTCGTCATCCACGAACCGCCATTCGGCGTGGACGTCGGCCTCCGCGCAGCGGGCGGCGTTCTCGTCGGTCACGACGGCACGGCCGAAGTCCTCGTCTCCGCCGACGAGGGTGAACACCTTCGACCACCGCTCGTGGTCGATGGGGATGATGGGGCCGGGCAGCTCGTCTTCATGCCACTCGAGCCACTCAGTTCGCACTGACGCGAGCGGGGGCACCGGGTGGTCGAGATCGACGACGCATACGAGGAACCAGTTCGCGGCGTCGCGCTGGTACCCGCCCTGCTCGACCGAGTCGCTCATGAGGAGGTAGAAGTACTCGAACGCCGTGATCGAGCGTCCGTGCAGCGAGCCCTGCACGACGTTGCGTGCACGTCTGAAGCTGCCCACCCCGAAGGGGTAGGAATCCCATTCGTGAGCGAGCTTATGTCGGCTGTGCTCGTGCTGTAGGCCGTGCGTCTCGGCGAACCGGATCGCCGCGGCGTGATCGTCTCGATGTGACTGGTCAGCACTGTTCCGGCGAATCATGTCCCTGTTCCCTCCTCCTGCCCTCTCGGGCCGCGCCGAGCCTCGAGCTAGTTGCGGCCGGCCATCACGCCGCCGTCGACGTTCCAGATCGCACCCGTGACCCAATCGGTCTGGTCGCTGAGCAGGAACGTGACCGTGGACGCGATATCGCGTGCGGTGCCGACGCGACCGAGGGGGTGGAAGCCGTCGAAGCCGGCGAGGGTCTGGTCGATCTGGTCCTTGGGGATGAAGCCTTCGTACAGCGGTGTCTTCACCACCGCCGGGGCGACCGCGTTGACGCGGATCTTGTGGGGTGCCAGTTCGAGGGCAAGGTTCTTGGTCAGCGCGTGCACTCCTGCCTTGGCGACCGAGTACGCCGACGACGGTGTGGCTCCGATCGCCTGATGGGCCCACATGCTACCGATGTTGACGATGGAGCCGCCCTGACCGCGGTCGATCATGCCCCTGGCCACCGTCTGGGTGACGAAGAAGATCGCGCGGGTCAGTTCCAGGTAGGAGTCGTAGAAGTCGCCGTCGTACTCGAGGAACGGCCGGGGGATGAAGAAGCCCGCCGCGTTGACCAGCAGCGTCGCATCGGAGTGATCAGCGGCCAGCTGCTGGCGCAGGTCCTCCACCTGGGCCCTGTCGGCGAGGTCTGCCGTGATCCCGGTGGCGTCGCCCTTGGTACGGAGTTCGGTGACGGTCTCGTCGACCCTGGCCTTGTCGCGGCCGACGATGACGGCGCTGCCGCCCTCGGCGACCACGTCGGCC
>Ga0308176_10000954_pt1 | contig 18206 bp, 20 predicted proteins | sample PhyCR2_3_FD_203890 | JGI IMG/M metagenome (GOLD analysis project Ga0308176, IMG submission 203890) | Soil microbial communities from UC Gill Tract Community Farm, Albany, California, United States - DLSLS.C.R2 | ecosystem: Environmental > Terrestrial > Soil > Agricultural land | place: USA...
GGTGGTCATGCGGTTTCCTCCAGTTCGTGCTTGAGATCCGCGAGCGCCGCGACGCGGTGCTCGGTGTACTTGTCGATCCACCGGTCGTGGATGAGCCGGATCGGTACGGGGTTCAGGAAGTGGAGCTTCTCCCGGCCCTCCCGGCGGGTGACGACGAGGCCGGCGTCCTCGAGCAGGCGCAGGTGCTTCATCACGCCGAAGCGGGACATCTCGAGCTCGGACTCGAGCTCCGTGAGCGTGCGGCCGTCACGCTCGAAGAGCCGGTCGAGGAGATGGCGCCGGGTCGGATCGGCGAGCGCCTTGAAGACCTGGTCGTCGTCCATGTCCGGGAGATTACGTGACCAAAAGGTCACATGTCAAGGGACTAGGTAAACGGCTTCAGGACCATCGCGGCGACGACGAGCAGGAGCACGCCTTCGTCCACACGGGCGATCAGCAGGATTCGCCGGATAGCTGCCTGTGTCTCGTCCGCGTTCGCGCCGACGGTCCCGATCAGTTGGCCGATGCGCTTCGCCTGCGGGCCGAGGACGAGGAGGCCGGTCAGGAACGTGATCGCGTACCCGACCAGGCCGATGACGATCCAGGAGGTTCCCCAGCCCCAGTGCAGATTGATCACCATCCCGATGCCCGCCAACAGGACGAGCAGGCCGACGGGAGCGAACACTCGCTCGCCGACGAACGCGGCCTGTCTTGCGATCGTCGCCATCTCCGCGGGATCGGCCGAGCGCTCGGCCCGCAGCGCGAGGATGGTCAGCGTCAGACCCCCGCCGACCCAGAGGACGGCGCCGGTCACGTGCACCCACTTGAAGAGGGCGTACCAGTCCGAGGTGAACACATTGGTGTTGAAGACGAAGACGAGCGCGAGGGCCAGGACCGCGAGACCGACCACTGCGGTGACGGCGTTCGAGGCGCGCCGGTCGGTGGCCGCCTCGGCGGGATGTGGAGTGTCCATGGCAGCGAGTAAACGCGATCCGGCGGACGACTACAAGGCGCGGGCCGCCTCGACCAGCACATCGAGGTCGGGCAGCTCGCTCGCCTCGTAGGCCCACGCGCCGCGCACGACGCCGTCGAGGTCGACGAGGAACGCAGTCCGCGCCGAGACGTCGCGCATCCCGTTGTGCTCGTAAGCGACACCGAAGCCGTGGGTCGCGTCGGCGTTCCAGTCGGAGAGCAACGGGAAGTCGAGGTCGAGAGCCTGCATCCACGCGACGTGCGTGTACGGCGAGTCGCGCGAGATCGCGAATGGCTCGACTCCGGCATCCTGCAGTTCCGCTCTCCTGTCACGCAGGAGCTCGAGCTCGCTCGTTCAGGTAGCGGACCAGTCGAAGAGGTAGAAGAGGAGCAGCAGCGGCTTCTCGTGCAGGAGGTCGCCGATGCTCGCGCGCTCGCGCGGTGTCGTCCAGACGATCGCCTCGAGCGGCGCTCTGTCCCCGACGTCGAGCATGTCTCGAGTCTACGCAGCAGCGGGCTCCGGATCCGGTGCGACCTCGGTCGCCTCCGCGATCTCGCGCGCGACCTCCACGATGTCCTTGTTCGCGTTGAAGATGTGGAGCTGGCGGTCGGCGCCGTTGCCGCGGCGCAGGATCTCCTCGACGCCGGCGAGCTCCTCCTCGGAGCCGAGGTCGCGCGCGTGCCCGCGGAGCGTCTTCAGCGTCCGCCGGACGAGCGCTGCCACGGGCAGCCGGTTACGGCGCCCCGTGTGGAGGTCCATGACCGGCGCCGAGAGGCCGTAGCGCGCGGCGAGCCACTTGTTCTCGGTCGTGAGGATGCGGTGGAAGGACGGGATCTCCTCGCCGCGCTCGACGAGCTCTGCGTAGTGCTTGACGAGCGCCTGGCAGTACGCGGTGATGGCGATCACGTCCTCGAGGCGCGTCACTGCGTCGCAGATCCGGATCTCGACCGTGCCGAGGCGCGGGTGGAGCCGGATGTCCCACCAGATGTGCGTGTAGTCCTGGATACAGCCGGTCTTCTCGAGCTGGTTCACGACCTGGGCGTAGTCGGCGTAGTCGCGGAAGCGCGGCGGTGGGCCCGAGCGCGGGAAGGCGGCGAAGATCATGTGGCGCGACGAGCGGAGTCCGGTCGGCTCGCCCCGCCAGAACGGCGAGCTCGCCGACAGCGCGACGAGCTCGGGCAGGTGCGCGATCAGCCCGTTGACGACCTGGATCGCCTTCTCCGGGTCGTCCACCGCGACGTGGACGTGCATCCCGAAGATCAGCTCGCGCCGCGCGATGTACTGCATCTGGTCGACGAGCGCGCGATAGCGGTCCTTGGCGGTGATGCGCTGAGCTTCGAAGAGCGAGAACGGATGCGTGCCGGCCGAGCCGACGCGCAGGCCCTTCTCGCGCGCGACGTCCGTCACGTAGCGCCGAATGCGGAGGAGCTGTTGCTGCACTCCTGCAGGCGTGTGACAGACCGGCGTTGCCACCTCGAGCACCGACTGCATCAACTCGGAGTTGATCCGCGGCTCGAGCTCGTGGCCCGCGACGGCGGCGAGCACGGTGTCGATGTGCTGGACGAGGTCGAAGGTCTCGCCGTCGAGGAGCATGTACTCCTCCTCGACGCCGAGCGTGTAGGGGTCGCTCGCACCGAAGGCGTGGTCCAGCACGCTGCCGCCGGGCGGGAAGAGCGAGCCCTTGCCTGTGATCGAGGGTGGAATCAGCGAATCGCTCATGCCGGGACGATATCTCCCGTTTTTGCAGGAAGAAAGCGTCGGCCGAGCAGGACCAGCGGGATCCCGATCACGACCGACGACGCGATCTTCCCCACCAGCTGGCCCTCGAAGAAGTGCAGTCCCGTCCAGCCGAACGCGAGCACGAGGAAGACAAAGCTGTCGATCGGGGCGCTCGCTCCGGCCGAGACGACGACCCGCGCTCCGTCGTGGACGCGCCCGCGCAGCGGTGCGCCGACCAGGTTGTCCGCGGTCTCCGAGACGATGAAGGCGGCGAGGCTGGCGGCGACGATGCGCCAGGTCGAGCCGACCACGCGGTCGAACTCCTGGCCCGGAACCCCCGGATGGGAATGGACGAGGAGCGCGATGTAGCCGGCGAAGAACGCCGAGCCGAGGAAGCCCAGCCCGATCAGGAGCTGCGCGTTGACCGCGCCGTCTCGCCGTGTCTCGCCGGAGTAGTGCGCAAGCTGGACGAGCGCGAGCGCCACGCCGATCGCATAGACGCCGCCGGGCGCCACGAGATGTGTGAACGGGAGACGGATGAACTTCTACGCGCCGATCTGTGCCGAGAGCACGACGGCGACGTACAGGCCCGCCAGGATCGCGAGTCTCATTCCGGCAGGAGGGCGTCGGCCTCGATCTCGACCTTCCAGGCGGGATCGAGCGTCCCGCTGATGACGAGCATCGCCGAGGCGGGACGAATCTCGCCGAACACCTCGCCGTGTGCGCGTCCGATCGCCTCCCAGTCGTCCGGGTCGACGATGTAGACGCGCGTGCGGACGACGTGCTCGGGAGCCGCCCCGAGCTCGCGCAGCGCGTCGACGATGATCGTGAGACAGCGCTTCGCCTGCTTGTACGGATCGTCCGACTCGATCCCGACGGGAGCGGTTCCAGAGACGTAGATGTGCCGCCCGTCCCGCACGGCCCGGCAATACCCGACCGTTTCGGCATAGGGCGAGACCGCGGGGACGGTGACGCGAGCCACGCTCCTAGTATCCCGTGGGTGGAGGCGCTGCGCGCCATCGAAGGGTGGGGCGCAGGCATAGCGGCCGCCGGGGTCGCGCGTGCGGGCGGTGTCGTCGCGGCTCGGGGCCTGCGAGATGCCGAGCTACCGTGGGCGTCCGTCACCAAGCTCCTCACCGGGCTCGCGCTGCTGGTGGCGCTCGAGGAGGGGACGGTCGACCTCGACGAGCCGGCCGGCCCTCCCGGCGCGACGCTCCGTCATCTACTCGCCCACGCGTCCGGACTGCCGGTCGACGGCGAGGAACCCATCACGGAGCCGGGCCGCCGCCGGATCTACTCGAACACCGGAATCGAGCTCGCCGCCCGCCTGCTCGAGGAGCGGGCGGAGATGCCGTTCGCCGACTACTTCGCGCACGCGGTGGTCCGGCCACTCGATCTCTCGGGCCGCCTCGCAGGCTCACCGGCTCACGGCTACCGCGGGCCGGTCGACGACCTCCTCGCGCTCGGCCGCGAGTTGCTTCGGCCGTCCCTCGTCGCGCCCGAGACGCTCGCCGAGGCGACGACCGTCCAGTTCCCGGGGCTCACCGGCGTTCTGCCCGGCCTCGGCCGCATGGAGCCGAACGACTGGGGCCTCACGTTCGAATTGCGCGATGCGAAGTCCCCACACTGGACCGGCACGCGCAACTCCCAGCGCACCTTCGGCCACTTCGGCGCGAGCGGCACGTTCCTCTGGGTCGACCCCGACCCGGGAGTCGCGTGCGGTGTGCTCACCGACCGGCCCTTCGGCGACTGGGCTAAGGAGGCGTGGCCCGCCTTCAGCGACGCCGTCCTGGCGGAGCTCTAGACGTCGTCGGCGAAGAGCGGCCGCAGGAGCTCGTCGAACGTCGCCCGGTCGCAGCTCGCGACCACAGCGGGTGTCATCGCCGAGACGGTCGCGGTTCGTGGGATCGACATCGCCGGCGCCACCTCGCCGAAATAGTCGCCGGGACGGAGCACGCTGCGCGCGCCGAGATCGCGCTGGCTGACGGCCAGCACGCCTGCGAGGAGGACGAAGAAGCGGTCGTCGGGCTCGCCCTCGCGGACGAGGACCGTGCCGGGCGCGACCTCTTCGCGCTCCATCCGCTGCCCGAGCCGCGCGAGCGTCTCGCCCGGCAGCCCGGCGAGCAGCTCGATACGGGCGAGCTCGTGTTGGGTGGCCGAGCGGCGGGGCGAGGCTAGTCCTCGCCCTCGTCTTCGTCCCCGTCCGTGGCCGGCGCGTAGCCGCTGCGTTGTTCCTCTTCTTCATCCATGCGGCTGGTCTGCGCCAGCTCCTGCTCCTCCTCGTTCGCGCGCGGGTTGTCGTGCATCCTCGATCCTCCTGAAATCGCTTAGGTCCGGCCGCCCGAAAAGTTGAGCCGAACGGCCCATAGCCATTGTCCGCTTTCGTGTCGATCATGCGCAGCAGTGAGCGAGTTCGGGTTTCATCGCATCGAGGACGACATCGCCGAGACGTGGCTCGAGGACTGGGCCGGCGCGGGTCTCGGAGAGCTCGAGGCGTATCTCGCGAAGCACGCGGACTTCCTGCGCTTCGTCGAGGGCCGCGACACCGCTCAGACGGCCGACTAGCGCACACCTTTCGTGAGGGTGTAGAGCGCGGCTTACCGCCGCGCTCTGATCAGCTTTCGAACCCGAGCTGGCGCTCGAGCATGCCCTTCGGCATCGCGCCGACGGCCGAGGCCTTCGGGGCTCCGGCCTCGAAGAGCATCATGTTCGGGATCGACTGGATCCCGTACCGCATCGCGAGATCCTGGTTCTCGTCGATGTTGACCTTGACGAGCTTGAGATCGTGCTCCTCGGCGATGCGCTGGAGTACCGGCTCGACCGCGTGACACGGCCCGCACCATTCGGCCCAGAAGTCGACGAGGACGGGCTTGTCCGCCTGCAGGACCTCGGTGTCGAAGGTGGTGTCGGTGACGTTCGTTGCCATCGTTTCCTTTCAGTCTTTCGTGTGATTGGAGAGGGGTTCTACCCAGCCTTCCAAAGGTAGGAACGCCTCGGCCTAGACTTGCCTTCCCGATGCGGGAGCCAATCTTCCAATCCCTACCGGACAAACCCGATCATCCCGGGCTCGAGCGGGAGATGCTCGCGCGCTGGGAGGCCGAGGGCACGTTCGGGAAGCTGCGCGAGCAGAACAGCGGCGGCCCGACCTTCTCCTTCATGGATGGCCCGATCACGGCGAATGGGCCGGCCGGCGTCCACCACGGCCTCGGGCGCACTCTGAAGGACGTGTTCCAGCGCTACAAGGCTTCGCGGGGACACGATCTCCGCTACCAGAACGGCTTCGACTCGCAGGGACTGCACGTCGAGGTGCAGGTTGAGAAGACGCTCGGCTTCAACTCGAAGCGCGAGATCGAGGAGTACGGGCTCGACCGCTTCGCGCGCGACTGCCGCGACTTCGTCGCGAAGTTCGCGGCCATCCAGACCGCGCAGTCGAAGAGGCTCGGCATGTGGATGGACTGGGGCAACGACTACTTCACTTTCTCGGACACGAACATCGAGTACAACTGGCGCTTCCTTAAGGCGGTTCAGGAAAAAGGCTGGCTGTACAAGGGGCACCGCTCGACCCAGTGGTGCCCGCGCTGTGGCACGTCGCTCTCGAAGCACGAGCAGGCCGGCGAGGAGAACTACGAGGAGCTCGAGCATCCGTCGCTCTTCGTCCGCTTCCCGTTGCGCGACCGCGAGGGCGAGTCGCTCGTGGTCTGGACGACGACGCCATGGACGCTGCCCGCGAACGTGGCCGCGGCCGTCAAGCCCGACGCCGAGTACGGGCGCAACGACGTCCGCGAGTGGGTCGCGGTCGAGCTCTACCCGGAGGAGCACTTCGAGGAACGCAGGCGCGGCTCGGAGCTCGTCGGGCTCGAGTACGAAGGGCCGTTCGACCATTTCCCCGCGCAGGAGGGCGTCGTCCACCGCGTGATCCCGTGGGACGAGGTCTCGCTCGACGAGGGAACCGGCATCGTGCACATCGCGCCGGGGTGCGGCGCCGAGGACTTCGAGCTCTCGCGTGTCCACGACCTGCCGGTGCTCGCGCCGATCGACGAGTCGGGGCGGATGCTCGCCGGCTACGGCGAGCTCGAGGGCAAGGCGACGACCGAGGTGGTGGACCCGGTGATCGAGTCGCTGCGTGAGCGTGGCCTCTTGGTCGAGGCGACGTCGATCGTCCATCGCTACCCCGTCTGCTGGCGCTGCCGCACGCCGCTCGTCTTCCGCGTCGTCGACGACTGGTTCATCTCGGCCGACGAGATCCGGCAGCCGATGCTCGACGGCAACGCGACTGTCGAGTGGACGCCGCCCCAGTACAAGAAGCGGATGGACGACTGGCTTCGCAACATGGGCGACTGGAACATCTCCCGCCGCCGCTACTTCGGCCTGCCGCTCCCGTTCTACGAGTGCGAGTGCGGGAAACTGAACGTGATCGGCTCGCGCGCCGAGCTGGAGGAGCGCGCCGTCTCGGGCCTCGAGCAGCTCGAGGAGCTGCACCGGCCGTGGATCGACGCCGTCCGCATCCGCTGCGAGAGCTGCGACGCCGAGGTCGAGCGAATCGAGGAGGTCGGCGACGCCTGGCTCGACGCTGGCATCGTCCACTTCTCGACGCTCGGCTGGCAGAACCCCGAGTGGATCCCGCACGGCTACGCGACGGGCGCCTCCGCCGGGCTCTCCGCCGCCGACCTGCCCGACAACGCGTACTGGGAGAAGTGGTTCCCGGCCGACTGGGTCTCGGAGGGACGCTCGCAGATCCGCCTCTGGTTCTACTCGCAGTGCTTCATGGCCGTCACGCTCGTCGGCCGCCAGCCGTACGGCCGCGTCCTCACGTACGAGAACGTCGTCGACGAGACCGGCCGCGAGATGCACAAGTCGTGGGGGAACGCCATCGATCTCGACGACGCGCTCGAGCGGATGGGCGCCGACACGATGCGGTGGCTCTACTGCTCCCAGAATCCCGCGCAGGAGCTGCGCTTCGGGTACGGCCTCGCGGAGGAGGTCAAGCGCCGCTTCCTCACCTTCTGGAACTCGGTCAAGTTCTTCGTCGACTATGCCAACACCGTTGGGTTCCGGCCCTCGTGGTCCGCGTTGAACCTCGAAGGCGAACTAGACCCGCTCGATCGCTGGCTCGTCGAGCGCACGTATGCGTTCGTCCGCGACGTCGAGAGCGCCTACGAGGAATACGCCACCGTCGACGCGATGCGCGCGTACGTTGACTACGTCGACGATCTGTCGAACTGGTACATCCGGCGCTCGCGGCGGCGTTTCTGGGACGGCGACGACCACGCGCCGTTCCAGACGTTGTGGTACGCGATCGTGCAGACGTTGCGCGTGATGGCGCCGATCCTTCCGTTCGTGACCGACCATCTCTGGCGTCTGCTCGTCCTCGACGGGCCTGAGTCCGTGCACCTCGCCGGCTGGCCTGAAGTCCCCGAGCCGGATCGCGTGCTGCTCGATGAGATCGCGGAGGTGCGCCGCGTCGTCGATCTCGGCCGGCAGGCGCGCTCGACATCGGGCATCAAACTGCGGCAGCCGCTGAGGGCGGCGATGGTCGAGGGAGCGACGCTTTCGGCGTCACACGTGGCCGAATTCCTGGAAGAGCTGCGAGTCGGGACGGTGGTTTCTTCCGCAGAGGAGTCACCGTTCGCACTCCGCGTGAAGCCAAACCTGCCGAAGCTCGGGCCAAAGCTCGGCTCAAAGCTCGGCGCAGTGCGCGATGCGCTCGCTGCCGGCCAGTTCGAGGAGCTCCCGGACGGCCGGTTCCGCGCCCTCGGTTACGAGTTCGAGCCGGACGAGGTACTCGTCGAACGGGTTGGCCTCGAGGGCTGGGCGGTTGCGTCTGCCGACGGTGTGACGGTCGCGCTCGACCTCGGCCTCGACGACGAGCTCGTGCTCGAGGGCGAGGCGTACGAGCTCATCCACCTCGTCAACTCCCTGCGCAAGGAGCGCGGCCTCGAGCTGACGGACCGGATCCTGCTCACGGTGCCGGACGCGCAACGCGAGCTCGCCGATCGCCACGGTGACTGGATCGCCCGTGAGGTTCTCGCGACCGAGCTTCGAGTCGCGGGCGACGAGCTGAAGCTCGAGAAGAGCTAGGCGGCGGCGCGCTCGGCGCGGCGCAGCTCGACCGGCAGCTTGAAGCTCACGTCCTCGTGGACCGGCTCCAGCTCGTGAACCTCCGCGCCGCGCGCCGCGAACCAGGCGCACACGTCCGCGACGAGGCGCTCCGGCGCCGACGCGCCCGACGTGAGGCCGACCGACTCGCAGCTCTCGAGCCAGGACTCGTCGATGCCGCCAACGTCGTCGACGAGATGGGCCGAGGTCCCCTCGGCGCGGGCAACGTCGACGAGCCGCTGCGAGTTGGACGAGTTCGGCGAGCCGATGACGAGCAGCAGGTCGATCTCGCGCAGCAGCTCCTTCACGGCCCACTGCCTGTTGGAGGTCGCGTAACAGATGTCCTCCCGCGCCGGGCCCTGGATCTGGGGGAAGCGGCGGCGCAGCACGGCGACGATCTCGCCCGCCTCGTCGACCGAGAGCGTCGTCTGGGTGAGGTACGCCAGCGGTCGGTCGGCCGGAAGCGAGACGCCCTCCGCGTCCTCCGCCGACTGGACGAGGACGATCGCGTCGGGCGCCTCACCGAGCGTGCCCTCCACCTCCTCGTGCCCCGCGTGTCCGATGAGGACGAGCGCATAGCCGGCTTCGGCGTAGCGGCGCGCCTGCGCGTGCACCTTCGTCACCAGCGGGCAGGTCGCGTCGATCGTCGTCAGGCGCAGGTCCTCCGCCTCGCGGCGGACTGCCGGGGCGATGCCGTGCGCCGAGAAGACGACGGTCGCGCCGTCCGGAACGTCCGCGAGCGCGTCGACGAAGACCGCGCCGCGCGAGCGCAAGTCCTCGACCACGTGTGAGTTGTGGACGATCTGCTTGCGGACGTAGACCGGGCTCCCGTAGAGCGCAAGCGCTCGCTCAACCGTCTCGACCGCCCGTTCGACCCCCGCGCAATAGCCTCGCGGTGAGGCGAGAAGAAGGCGTTTCACCACGGCCCGGCCACCATAGCCGCGGCGAGGTGAAGGGGGAAGGAGAAAAACCGCATTAAGCGATCTTTCGCGGTTGCAAAGATGGGCCGCACGGCCCATTGTCCGCCTCGCAAACGGGCTCTAACCTCTCTGGCACTGGGCGATGCGAACCGCGGCGTCTTCGGACGCTTTGCGGGGAGCAATCGGGAGAGCCCGCCGCACCGACCCCCCGAGCGGCGGGCTTTTCCATGTCTGGGCTCGGATTCTGGCCGGGACGAACGCCGCTCCGTACAATCTCCACGGCCCAGTGCGGATCCCGGACGAGTTTCCGACCGTTCGCGCGCTCGGCCGCGCCGCGGCCGCCGCCTTGCTCCTGCCTGCCGTGCTTCGGCGCGGGACCGCCGGTCGGGGCCGGCGAGCCGACGCGACGAGGGAGTTCGAGAGTGTCAGCCGCGTCGCCGACGTGCTGTCGCGGACGGGCGACGTCGAGGGTGCCGCGCGCGCGCTGCTCGACGAGCTTGCGGAGCTCTTCGACCTCGGGTTCGCGGCTCTGACCTTCGTCTCCGACGATGGACGCCATGCGTCCGGCTATCTCGCGCGCGTCGGCGGCGAGGACCTCGGCTGGTGGCGGGAGATGCGGCTCGACCTCGAGAGCGAGCCGTCGGGGATCGCCAGCGCTGTGTTCGAGGCGACAGCGATCACGGTCTACGAGACGGCGAGCTCCGGAGTCGTCAGCCGCCGGCTCGCCGATGCCGTCGGAGCGAAGAGCGCCGCCTTCGTCCCACTTCTCGTCGAGGAGCGGGTGACCGCCGTGATCTCGGTCGCGACGCTCGACGAGCCTCGGGTCTTCTCGAGTGAGGAACTCGCGGTGATGCAGACGCTCGCCGCCGAGGCGGCCGTGGCACTCGAGCGTCTGCGTGCCGGTGTCGCGCTGGAGGAGGCCCTGAAGCGGAACGAGGAGCAGCTCGCGCAGCAGACCGCCCTGCTTCGCGCGGCGCACGCGCTCAGCAGCGAGCTCGACCTGCCGGTCGTTCTCCAGCGGTTGGCCGACCAGCTCGCTCAGCTCCTCGACGCCGATGCTGCCGACTGCTACCTCCTCGACCGCGAACGCGGCCTTTTCCGCTGCGTCGCCGTGCACGGCTTCGACAGGTCGCTGCTCTCCTTCGAGTTCCCGATGGGGCAGGGCCTGGCCGGCGCCGCCATCCGCGAGGGGCGGCCGTTGATCGAGAGCGCGTACGGCGAGATCGCCACTCCCGTCCCGCACCCCGCCTACGAAGGCTTCACCGACGTGATCACCGCGCCGATGTTCTGGAGCGATGAGGTGCGAGGGGTGCTCGGGGTGGGCCGGCGCGAGGGGCGCCCGTTCACGCCGCGGGACGCGGACATCCTCGAGGCTTTTGCGGGCCTCGCGGCGCTCGCGCTGCGGAACGCCGAGATGTTCACGCAGAGCGCACGGCAGGCGCGGATCCAGCAGGGCTTCTACCGGATCGCGTCGGTGCTGGGGCAGTCCCTCTCTCGCCCGGCGACGCTCGAGGCGATCGCCCAGGCTGCCGCAGAGGCGCTCGGAGGGAGCTCGGCCGCTGTGCTCGTGCGCTCCAGCGGCCGGCTCGAGGTCGCAGGGGCATATGAGCTTCCGGCGGACCTTGGCAAGATCCTCACCGAGCGCGCCTGGGGCGAGCAGAGCCCTCTCTTCCGTGCCGCCACCGAGGGTCGCATCCTCGTCTCGTCCTCGATCTCGGACGACGAGCGGCTGCTGCCCGACCTCCGCGGCGCCGCTGCCGCTAACCGCTATCTGTCGCTCATCTCGGTGCCGGTGGACGCGCCACGGGACGCCGGCCGCGGGCTCGTCCTCATCTTCTTCGCCGAGGAGCGCTCGTTCAGCGACGACGACCTCGAGCTCGCGCGCCATCTCGCCGACGCGACGCGCGGCGCGCTCGAGCGCAGCGAGCTGTTCGAGGCCGAGCGCGGCGCCCGCGCGCTTGCGCAGCAGCTGACCCGCACGGGCCGGCTGCTGACAAGCGAGCTCGATCCGGCGGCCGTGCTCGACGAGGTGGTGCAGCAGGCGCCGGCGCTCGTCAACGCCGAGGCCGGAGCCTTCCGGATGCTCGAAGGAGAGGAGCTCGTCGTCACCGCCGCCGCCGGCGACGGCGCAGACGCCGCGCTCGGCTCGCGGAGCCCGGCCGGGGGCTGGCTCTCCGGCGACGTCCTCCAGTCCGGGGCACCGGTCGCCCTTGCGCAGGCGGCAGACGACGAGCGCCTCCGCAGCCTCGACTCGATGCTCCAGGCCGGCCACGTCGCCTTCCTCGGCGTGCCGGTCGGCGGCGCGGAGGGAACGACGGTCGGCGTGCTGGCCGTCTACGCCTCCGTGCCGCGTGAATGGCGGGAGGAGGAGATCGAGGCACTGCTCGCCGTGGCCTCGAGCACGTCGGCGGCACTCTCGAACGCGGAGCTGTACCAGCGCGTCGCGCTCGAGCGGGAACGGTCGGTCGCCATCCTCGCCAACATCGCCGAGGGGATCGTCGCCGTCGACCGCGACGGCAAGGTCGTCCTCTGGAACAGCGCCGCCGAGGTGATCACCGGCGTACCCGCCTCCGTCGCGACCGGCCGCGCGCCCGTCGACGTGCTGCAGAGGAGCCTCGAGTCGCCCGACGAGGCGGCGCGCGGCGACCGGCTCGTTCCGATCATGCGCGGGCGGGAGGAGGTCTGGCTGTCGGTCACCGAGGCGGTGATGCGCGATCCGACCGGCGCCGTGGCGGGCCGCATCTTCGCCTTCCGCGACATCTCGAGCGACCGCCTGGTCGAGCAGGTCAAGTCCGACTTCGTGAGCACCGTCTCGCACGAGCTCAGGACGCCGCTCACCTCGATCTACGGCTTCGCCGAGACGCTCCTTCGCCAGGACGTCATGTTCGGCGAAGAGGAGCGCCAGACGTTCCTCCGCTACATCGCCTCGGAGTCCCAGCGGCTGACCTCGATCGTGGACACGCTCCTCAACGTCGCCCGCCTCGACACGGGCGACCTCCAGGTCAACCTCGCCGAGACGGACGTGCGCGACGTCGTCTCCCAGGTACTCGACACGGTCTCGGCGCCCGAGGTGAACGGGCACCGGTTCGTCGTCGAGCTGCCCGAGGAGCCGCTGGCCGCGAGGGCCGATCCCGAGAAGCTGCGGCAGGTGTGCTCGATCCTGGTCGAGAACGCCCTCCGCTACTCGCCCGAAGGAGGCACAGTGACCGTCGGCGCGGCTCGCCGGCAGGACACCGTCGAGGTGAGCATTGCGGACGAGGGGATCGGAATTCCGCAGTCGGACCAGGAGCAGATCTTCCGCAAGTTCTACCGCGGCTCAGACGCCGAGCTGCGCGTCGGAGCCGGCGGGACCGGGCTCGGGCTGTTCATCGCCCGCGGGCTCGTGACTGCCATGGGCGGCCGGATCTGGGTCTCGTCGCGGGAGGGGGAGGGCTCCCGCTTCGCATTTGAGCTTCCGGCCGCAACTGCCGATTCTCTCCAGGAGCGAGTATGAGTGGTGATATCGATGGGTATACGCGGCCGGTGCCGGATGCAGCTGTGACGAGGGTGCTGGTGATCGACGACGAGGCACCGATCCGGCTGCTCTGCCGGGTCAACCTCGAGGCTGAGGGGATCCACGTGCTCGAGGCCGCCGACGGCACCACCGGGCTCGACCTTGCGCGCGCGGACCAGCCCGATGTCGTGCTCCTCGACGTGATGATGCCCGGCCTCGACGGGTGGCGGGTTGCCGAGGAGCTCCTCGAGGACGACCGCACGCGCGGGATCCCGATCATCTTCCTCACGGCGCGAGCGGAGTTCCGCGACCGGGCGCGTGGGCTCGACATCGGCGGCGTCGACTACGTCACGAAGCCGTTCAACCCGCTCGAGCTCGCTCCCCTCGTGCGCGACCTGCTCGCCCGTATCGACCGCGGCGAGCGCGACGAGCTGCGCGGCGAGAAGCTGGCCGAGCTGCGCGCGCTCATCGAGTCCGAGTAACGGACTTACACTGAGTCCTCGCGGGGCGTAGCTCAGCCTGGTCAGAGCGCCCGGTTTGGGGCCGGGAGGCCGGCAGTTCGAATCTGCCCGCCCCGATTTCCGCAACCCGAACGCGACCCGTGCCGTTGAGAAGGCATGCGGTCACGCGAGCAGCAGCGCGGCGCCGAAGGGCGGCCGGAGGACACGGGCCGGCCGCTGCCCGACGAGGCGCCAGTCGAGGACGAGCGCAGTCCGCAGCCCGAGCGGGAGGAACCCCGCCTCCGCGACCCCGGCCTGCGCGACCTGTCCTTCCGGGACTGGCGTGCGATCTTCGTCCGCGCGTTCAAGGGCTTCCTCGACCACAACGGGACGATGCTCGCGTCGGCGCTGGCCTACTCGACGTTCTTCGCCATCCCGGCGGTCCTGCTCGTCACGGTCGGCGTCTTCACCCTCGTCGTCGGCCCGGACACGATCTCGTCGCTCATGGCGCACTTCTCCCACGTCATGCCGGCGGCGGCGACGAGCCTGCTGGGGCAGAGCCTGCAGCGGCTCGACGCGCACCCGTCGACGGGGATCGCGATGACGGCGGTCGGGTTCGTGCTCGCGCTCTGGTCGACGACCGGCGCGATGACGACGTACATGACCGCGCTCAATCTCGCCTACCAGCGTAAGGACGGGCGAAAGTTCGTCGTGAAGCGCTTCATCGCCGTCCAGATGGTGGCAGTGATCGGCTTCGCCTTTCTGCTGGTGGCCGTCCTTCTCATCTTCGGCCCGGTGATCGAGCATTTCGTCGCCTCCCACGCCGGGCCGCTCTCGGGCGCAATCGGCTGGATCTGGTGGATCGCGCAGTGGCCCATCCTTCTCACGGGGCTTTTCGCGGCCTTCGCGACGCTGCTCTACCTCGGGCCGGACGTCGAGCACCCGCGGTGGCACTTCCTCTCCGTCGGCTCCGTGTTCGCGACCGTGATCTGGCTCGCCGCATCAGGCGCGTTCGCGTTTTACACGTCGGCGTTCGCGTCCTACAACAAGGCCTGGGGATCGCTCGCGGCGGTGATCGTGATGCTCACCTGGCTGTGGCTCGCTGCGATCGCGCTGCTGCTCGGCGCCGAGCTCAATGCCGAGACCGAGCGGAGCCGGGAGCTGCGCGCAGGCCGGCCGGCCGAGCGCGAGCTGCAGGTCTCGACTCGCTCGACCTGATCTGCCCGCTCGCCTGCTCGTCGGCGAGGAAGCGGAGCAGGTAGGCCGTGAAGGCGCCGAAGAAGACGATCGCCTCCTCGGCCGCCATCGTCACGCCCGCGATCTGCTGGTCTGCGAGCGGGCCGGGCCCCCACGTGCGCGGCGCGTGGACGTAGAAGGGGTAGATCGCGCGCGGGATGAGAGCGAGCAGCAGACCAAGCGGGGAAGCAAGCACGAAGGCGGCGAAGAGGTAGGCGGCCTTCGCGCCGGCGGAGCTCTTCCCGTGCACGACCGGCCACCAGACGCAGATGCCCGCCGCCAGATAGGTGAAGTGCTCGACGTGGAGGAGCGAATGCGGGTTGCGGAGCGCCGCGTCGTAGATCCACGGCAGGTGCCAGGTGTAGTAGGCGACGAGCCAGAGCGGCAGCGCGACGAACGGCCGGAAGAGCGGGAATCCCGACGCCCGCTCGGCGAGCCGCGGTGGGATCGCAAGCACGAGCAACGCCGGTGCCCACTCCGCGAGAACCACGTTCTGCAGCAGGTGCGCCCAGAGGAACGTGTGGTTCGCGAGCGGCTCGAGCTGCGTGACGAAGGCGGCGAAGACGAGGCCGACGCCGAGCGCACCGGCGGCGATGCGGGCGCGCGAGACCGCGTTGCCGCGGTACGCGAGGATCAGCCCGACCGCAAGCGCCGGCGCGAGCCCGATCGCCTCCGCCGAGGGATGCATCTCGCTACCGTACCCAGCGCTCCGCGGGTGTAGCTCAATGGTAGAGCTCTAGCCTTCCAAGCTAGCTACGCGGGTTCGATTCCCGCCACCCGCTCTCTCCCGCAAGCCCGTTCGGGAAGCGGGCTCGCGGGCTCGGCGGGTTCTCTCCCCTGGCGACGCAGGCGGCCCCGTGGGCCACTCGTGGGCCACATGAGCCTTCGCTGCCCGTGCAGGACCGCCTTTTGCTGCTCGGTGCACCGGTCGACTCGAACGGAGGCGCCGTTGCTGTCGCTGGCGGAGTCGCAGCTCGCGCTGGCAACGCCGCTACGAGGCCGGCGTCCTCGTCCTCCAGTGACCGGCAATGCGGCGTGGCCACGTTTGACCCGTCAGCCCCCCGTGGCCGAACGCCGCACTAGAGCGATCTGCTGAGGCGAACTACCGCTCAATCCGCCGAGCGAGTGGGACGCTCGCTGGGCAAGCGTCCTCTCACCGCTCTTTACAGGAGCATGAAGGCCGCGAACCCCGTAGTCACTTTTCTCTCCCTGGCTCCGACGGGTGCCACGCAGCGAGAACGAGCAGAGCAACAAGGCAAAGACGAAGCATGACAACCCTGGGAAGGGCGACGACAAAACCGAGACCAACGACGAGTAGCCAGCCACGTCGGCCGCCGGCTAGCGGTTCCGCGTGCTCGACGGCGTGCCCTTCGAGGAGGAGGACGAGTCGCCCCTCGTCGGGGTGACGCCTCGAACTGACCCGGCGCTTAGGCGAAGTACAGGACGATCAGTACGACGGCAAGAATCGCCGCGCCGAGCCAGAGCCAACCGCCAATACTGACTCGCGCTAGTCGCTGTCGCAGTGTCGCTCGCCGGCGATCGGGCCGCTGGGCCATGAGAGGCAAACGGCCTCTTGGTTATCTGTGGCGCCGCGGGCGGGCGCGGTGCTTGACGCGCAGCCCGAGGGCGCGGTGCGCGTCTGGCTGCGTGTGTAAGCGGGTGGCCACGACAAAAGCGGGGGCCGGCCTCGGCCATTTTCGTACGAGCTCAAGTGCCTTCACGAGAAGAGAACGTCGATCGATGCTGTCCAGGTGCGGTGGCGACAAGTCCTAAGTCGCCGCGGAGTTGTAGATTCATCTCGCCATCCGGCCCCGCCGGACCGTGACGCCTCAGGGAGAATCCTCGCAAGGACTTGCCAGGGGGCCAAGGGGGAATCCTGACACCAGCCGCGCTGCGGCCACGCGCGGGTGTCCGAGGAGACGCCCGACCCCCTGACAATCATTGACTGACCGGTCAGTCGGCGACATAAACGTCGACTCCCGAACGGACCAGAAGGGCACATCCCATAACTGGCAGGCGAGTCGTGTCGTTTCTAGTGCGCGCCTGGGAGGTTGATGCGGCGGCCTCCCAGGCGCTACGGCGTCTCCGCAGCAAGGCCCGCGTCTCCCACCGGAGGGGACGTGTGTCTCCCGTTCGAGGAGGAGAATTGCCGTTCCTGGGGCTGCTACAGGGCGGGGATCACTCCGCGCCGCGGTGACGCGCCGCGGAGCGATCAGTCTCTGGGCTAGGACTGGGGCGGGCTCGGACTTTGCTCCTCGCCCGCAGGCGATTCGGGTCCTCTCGCCTCGGATGTCATGTCGGCGCCTGGACTAGCGACCCGCGGGCCGCCGGGCGCTCGGGAGATCGCCTCGACTACCTCTCCGGTCGTCTTCTCCTTGCCAGCACGAGCCACATCGGCTTGCGCAACCATGCCGACCAACTGGTTCTCGCGGACAACGACTGGCACCCGCCGAACCTGCTCCTGCGCCATCAGCCGGAGAGCGTCGTCGAGGTCATGCTCGGGCGTTACCGCAACAACGTCTCGCGTGGCCACGTCGCCGACCACCGTTGCCTCGGCGTCCAGCCCGCGACCCACGACACGCACCGCCACGTCACGATCAGTGACGATTCCGATTAGCCGTTCTCCCTCGTCGACTACCGGCAGCGAGCCCACGTCTTCCTCATCCATCAGCCGTGCTGCCTCGCGCACTCCCATCTGCGCTGTCACAGCGCGCGGCCGTTGCGTCATCACTTCGGCGATCTTCGTCATCGTCGCCCCTTTCCTCTCGATTTGGATACTTGATTCCGCTATCCGCCTCGGTCGAATGCAAACCGCGCGCAGAGGGCCTAGACAGCTAGTCCCGTTCGAGGAGGGCGAGTCACCGTTCGTGGGGCTGCTATAGCTCGAGGCCGCGTAGAACCGGGCGGCACGCGGGCCCTGCGAACCTAACGCTTCGACTCTCCTCCGTTCTGCGACTTTGGCCTGCGACCCCTGCGAGCCTGCTGCCTGCCAACCTGAACTAGCTGCTTGACTTCGCTGTCATCGGGGTGGGCATCCACAACGATCACGCCCTTGCGTGCGTCGCCGTACTTCACGGTGATCGTCACCGCATCGCGGTCGTTCCCGATTTCCTTGCCGGAAAGGTCGCTCACGAAGATGGTTTTCCGAGCCAACTCCCGCTCCTTTCAATGATTGGAGCGAGCCTATCCGGTAGGCCGCTTCGACCTCGCCCCGTTCTAGGAGGAGGACGAGGTCGCCGTTCGTCGGGCTGCTCCAGGTCGAAGCCGCCTCCGCGGACGACTAACGCGCCCTTGTCCGGGCATGCATCGGGCGCGTAATGCGGCTAGAACTAAGTGATGGCGAGATGCTC
>Ga0308176_10000955_pt1 | contig 18205 bp, 17 predicted proteins | sample PhyCR2_3_FD_203890 | JGI IMG/M metagenome (GOLD analysis project Ga0308176, IMG submission 203890) | Soil microbial communities from UC Gill Tract Community Farm, Albany, California, United States - DLSLS.C.R2 | ecosystem: Environmental > Terrestrial > Soil > Agricultural land | place: USA...
GAGGGCGTGGTCGGCGTACACGAACAGCTCCTGGAACGGACCCTCGAGCTCGTCTCGGATCGGTTCCAGGCACCGCACGCACTCGCCCTCGAGCCCGGCTCGCGCCGTGCCCGTGACCAACACTCCCTCCATGACCGCCTCGATCCGCAGGTCGAGATCGACCGGCGCACCTTCGGGGACACGGAGAACTTCGATGCCCAGATCTGCCGGTGCCGGCACCGTTCGTGAAACCTCGCGCTGGGACCCCGGGCGGCGGCCGAGCTCGCGTGTGTCGAGCACGAGCGGCGCTCTCGGGTCCATGTAGCTCAGGGGAATCACTTTCGGGTCCGGACAGGACAGATCGCCAAGAATGTTAACCGTCGAGTGCGCGGGACGGCAAAACAGAGCCCTGCGGCTACCGGTCCTCGCCCGCGGCCCTGGCTGCGAGCCGCTCCACGAGGAGCTCGTGGACCAGCGGCGGGACCAGTCCGGAGACGTCCCCTCCGAACGTCGCGACCTCCTTGACCAGGCTGGAGGCGAGGAAGGAGTACTCCGGGCTCGTCGGTACGAAGACGGTCTCCACGTCGGCCAGCGAGGCGTTCATCTGGGCCATCTGCAGCTCGTAGTCGAAGTCGCTGACGGCACGCAGACCCTTGACGATGGCGTGGATGCCCCGCTCGGCGCAGAACGTCGTCAGCAGCCCGTCGAAGCCGTCCACCGACACGTTGTCGTAGCCGACGCAGACGTCGCGGAGCATCTGCATGCGCTCCTCGGCGCTGAACAGGCGGTTCTTGGACTTGTTGACCCCGACGGCAACGACAACCTCGTCGAAGAGCCCCGAGGCCCGCGAGATGATGTCGAGGTGCCCGTTGGTGACCGGGTCGAAGGATCCGGGGCAGACTGCTCGGCGCACGGTTACTCCTCGGGGGCTGGCGTGGACGCGGCGTGACCGTACCAAAGCACCGTCTCGCCGTAGCGCTTCTCCCGGGTCCCCGAGAAGCCCGCCGGCCATGCCGGCTCGGGGCTGCGCGCCGACCGCTCCACCACGACCAGCGCCCCCGGCACCAGCCAGGCGTGGCGCTCGAGCGCGGCCAGGTCGTCGGCGACCGCTGCGTCCGCCAACGGGTAGGGCGGGTCCAGGAAGACCACGTCGTACGGCGCCGCGGGCGTTCGGCGCAGGGTGGCGGCCACCGCGGCGGAGACGACGTGGGCCCGGGCGAACCCGAGCGCACGGGCGTTGGCCGAGATCAGGGCGGCGGTCCGACGGTCCTGCTCCACCAGCGTCACCACCCCGGCCCCGCGGGACCACGCCTCGAGCCCCACCGCGCCGGACCCGGCGTACAGGTCGAGGAAGCGCAGCCCGCGCAGCGAGCCGCACCACGACTCCACCGCCGAGAAGAGCGCCTCGCGCACCCGGTCGCTCGTCGGGCGCGTGCTGGCCCCCCGCGGCGTCGTGATGCGACGGCCACCGGCCGATCCCCCGATGATGCGCGTCATGGGCGGTCCCGGGTCAGGGCCGGACGCGCCAGGCCGGCGGCACTCACGACTTGTCCATGAACTCGGACTGCACGGACCGTTCGAGCTGCTCCACGGCCTCCGCCAGGGCGGGCACCTGCCGGAGCTCGAAGTCGGCATCGAGGAGGTCCTTGGCCGCGGCGCGAGCGTCGAGGATCGTCGCCTCGTCGCGCAGCACGCGGAGGTTCTGCAGGCTGGACCTGAAGCCGGACTGGGACTTGCCGAGCACGTCGCCCTCGCGCCGCTGCTCGAGGTCGACCCGGCTCAGCTCGAAGCCGTCGGTCGTGGCCGCCACCGCCTCCAGGCGGGCCCGGGCCGGGGTGTCGGCGTCGGAGCGAGACACCAGCAGGCACAGCCCCGGGAACCCGCCTCGGCCCACGCGTCCGCGCAGCTGGTGGAGCTGGGAAACCCCGAACCGCTCGGCATCGAGCAGCACCATCGCGGTCGCGTTGGCGACGTCGACACCGACCTCGATGACCGTCGTGGCGACGAGCACGTCGATCTCGCCCGCCGCGAAGTCCCGCATGGTGCGGTCCTTGTCGTCGGGGGGCATCTTCCCGTGCAGGCAGGCCACCCGCAGGCCCTGCAGCGCGCCCTCGGTCAGGTCGGCGGCCACGTCGACCACGGCGCTCAGGCCGGTGCCGGTCCGGTCGACGACGAGGTTGCCGTCCTCGTCGAGATCGAGCTGGTCGTGCTCGCCCTGCTCCATCTCGTCGCGCACGATCCGCGGGCACACCACGTAGGCCTGGTGGCCCTTGGCGACCTCCTCGCGCACGCGCTCCCAGACCCGGCCGATCCACTGCGGGTGCTCGGCGAGCGGCACCAGGATGGTCTGGATCGGCGCCCGCCCGGCCGGCAGCTCGGTCAGGGTCGAGGTCTCGAGGTCGCCGAAGACCGTCATCGCGACGGTGCGCGGGATCGGCGTCGCGGTCATCACCAGCACGTGGGGCGGGGTGCCGGCCTTGTCGGTGAGCGCCGCCCGCTGCTCCACCCCGAAGCGGTGCTGCTCGTCGACGACGACGAGCCCGAGATCGGCGAACATCACGGTGTCCTCGAGCAGGGCATGGGTGCCGATCACGATCCCCGCCTCGCCGCTGGCGAGCCGGGACAGCGGGCCGGTGCGCTGGGACTTGGTCATGGAGCCCGTCAGCAGCTCGACCGTGGTGGCGTCGGGGTCCCCGCCCAGCATCCCGCCGGCCGCCAGGTCGCCGAGCATCGCCGTGATCGAGCGGTGGTGCTGCTGCGCCAGGACCTCGGTGGGTGCAAGCAGGGCGGCCTGGCCGCCGGAGTCGACCGTGCGCAGCATCGCCCGCAGGGCGACGAGCGTCTTGCCGGAGCCGACCTCCCCCTGCAGCAGGCGGTGCATGGGGTGCGGCTGGGCGAGCTCGTGCTCGATCTCCGCCCCGACGGCGCGCTGGCCGGCGGTGAGCTCGAACGGGAGCCGCTCGTCGAACCGCTCCAGCAGCCGGCCCTGACCACCGGTCCGCGCCTGCGCACCGAGGGCCATCAGCTCGCGCCGGCGGCGCCCGAGCACGAGCTGGGTGACCAGGGCCTCCTCGAACCGGAACCGGCGCCGGGCGCGGGCGACCTCGCCCTGGTCCCTCGGCGCGTGGATCCAGTCGTAGGCCGTGCGGACGTCGAGGACCTCGTGCTCGGCGCGCACCTCGTCGGGCAGCAGCTCGGGCACGTCGTCGAGGACGGTGAGCGCAAAGGTCACGGCGCGTTGCAGGTCCCAGGAGTCCACACCATGGGTCAACGGGTAGATCGGGTAGTAGTCACCCATCGCGTCCAGGGACATCTGCGCGGCGTCCTCGTCGCCCGACCCGAAGAGCACCATCTGCGGGTTGGTCAGCTGCCAGTCGCCGCGGAAGGTGCCGGCCTTGCCGAGGAAGATGCCGCGGCGGCCGACGCGCAGCCGGTCGGCCTGCCAGTCGCTGATGTGCCTGGACTTGGCGAAGAACGACATCCGCAGCGACGGGCCGTCGGTGCGCAGCGTCACGTCGAGGCGGTACGCCGGCTTGCCCGTGCGGCGGTCCTTGTAGGTGTGCGTCTTGCTGGACACGACCTCGCCGACCAGGGTGAGCAGCTGCCCCTCCTCCAGCTCCTCCACCCGGGTCAGCTCCCCGGTCTTGAGGTAGCGGCGCGGGAAGTGGTCCAGCAGGTCCCCGACGGTGCGCAGGCCCAGCCCCTCGACGATCCGCCTGGCCTTCTTCCCCTTGGTGCTGGCGCCCAGGACGGACTCGATGGGCGACTCGAGGGTGATCATGCGCGGCTCCGGGTCACTCGACCGACATCAGGAGCTGGTAGCGCTCCTGACCTCCGTCGTACACGACGACATCGACAGCGGGGTGGTGCTCCTCCACCCAGGCGGCGCTGCGCGCGGCCAGGTCGGCGGGGTCGGTGCCGGCGTACGCCGCGGCGTGCGGACTGTGGTCGACCGACCCGGCGACGATCGTGACGAGCTCACCGCCGCCGCCCAGGAGCCGGTCCAGCACGCCGGTCGCGACGGCGTACAGGTCCTCCCCGACGAGGGCGAAGTCACCGGCGACGACGCCGAGGACGTCACCCGGCTCGCAGGGGCCGGCCATCGTGATCGCCTGCCGCGCCGCCACGGTGACCGCACCGTGCCGCGCGTGGCGGGCGGTGGCTGTCATCTCGAGGACGTCCTGGCCGAAGGTGCGCCCGGGCTCGTGGACGGCCAGGGCGGCGAGCCCCTGGACCTGCGCCTGGGTGGGGATCACGGCCACGCGGAGGCCGTGGTCCCCCTCGGCGGTGCGCGCCGCGATCTCGGCCGCGCGGACGGAGTCGGGGTCGTTGGGCAGCACCACGACCTCGGCCGCGCCGCAGGCCGTGATGGCCTCGAGCAGCTGGCCGGTGGAGGGCCGGCGGCCGGGAGCGCCCTCGACGACGACCGCGCCCGCCTCGGCGAAGAGCCGCGCGAGCCCGGGGCCGGCGGCCACGGTGACGATCCGGCGGCCGGCCGGTTCGTCCTCACGCAGCCGGGCCCTCTCGCGGGCCCGGTCCACCTGCTCGGCGAAGTGGGTGACCCGGAGCCGGTGCGGCCGGCCGGCGTCGATGCCGGCCTCGATGGCGGCGCCGACGTCGTCGACGTGGACGTGGACGTTCCACAGGCCCTCGCCGCCCACCACGACGAGCGAGTCGCCGAGTCCGCCCAGCGTCTTCTTCAGGGCCGGGATCTGGTCGTCGCCCGCGTCGAGCAGGTACATGACCTCGTAGGCGGGGCCGTCGGCGGTGAGGTCGCCCTCGCGCGGGTGCGCGGCGTGCGGGATCGGGATCGCGTGCGCACCGAAGGCGGTGGCCACCGGCGGGGGCCGGCGGCCCGTCAGCACGGTCTCGGCCGCGTCGAGGATGACGCTCACCCCGCGTCCGCCGGCGTCGACGACGCCCGCGTCGCGCAGGGCCGGCAGCTGCTCGGGGGTGTGGACGAGCGCCTCGCGGGCCGCCGCAGCGGCGGCGGTGAAGACGTCGCGGGCCCGCGCCGAGGGGTCGGCGGCACGCTGCTCGGCGGCGACGGCGGCCGCGCGCGCGACGGTCAGCATCGTGCCCTCCACCGGCGTGCCGACCGCGGCGTAGCTGGCGTCGGCGGCCTGTCGCAGGGCCTCGGCCATGACCACGGCGCTCCGGTCGCCGGGCACCGAGGCCGCGATCCGGTGGCAGATCGCGCCGAGCATCTCGCTGAGGATCACCCCGGAGTTGCCGCGGGCTCCGAGCAGCGCCCCGCGGCTGCAGGAGGCGAGAGCCGCGCCCCGGTCGGCCTCGGGGTCTCCCCCGGTCGCCTCCCGCAGCGCGTCCCGGGCGGCCGAGACGGTGAGGAACATGTTGGTGCCCGTGTCGCCGTCGGGCACCGGGTAGACGTTGAGCGCGTCGATCTCCTCGCGCGCACCGGCCAGGGCGTCGGTCGCGATGTCGACGAAGCGCAGCACGACGGCGAGCTCGATCGCGCCCCCGTGTGGAACTTCCATCGCCGTGCCTCGTGTCCCGTCTTCTCGCGCGGGCGCGTCCCGTGCACGCCGGCTGAAGGCCACAGGATAGGGCGTGCGAGCATGGTGCCGCCCGACCCGCCCAGCGCGGACCCGGCCCGAGCCCGGCTCGAACCCCACTCGGACCCGGGCGGGACGGCGGCGATCACGCGGTGCTCGCCACGATTCGCACCGGGCCGGGGGCATCGGATACTCTGATGCGGTTGCCCGCTCGGTCGGGCTCTTAGTTCTGCAACCTCGATCTTCAGGAGTTCACGGTGGCTGCCGTCTGTGACATCTGCGCCAAGAAGCCGGGCTTCGGTCACAACCGGCCGTGGTCGCGCAAGATTACGAAGCGTCGCTTCAACCCCAACATCCAGCGCGTGCGGGCGACCGTCAACGGCACCCCCAAGCGCCTCAACGTGTGCACCGGCTGCCTCAAGGCCGGCAAGGTCTCGCGCTGACGTAGAAGCAACAGAGGCCCCCGAGAGCTGCGTCGCAGCTGTCGGGGGCCTTCTGCTTGCCCCCGCAGGAGGACCGACGGGGGCCGACCCGGCACCCTCAGAAGTGCACCCACCCCGTCGGGCCCTCGTACGGTGCGCCGTCGACAGTGACGGCCGGGCCGTCGGGGCCGGCGTCGGTGACCTCGCCGATGATCGACCAGCCCTCGGGGACCGCACCCTGCGGGAAGGTCGCGAGCAGCGCGTGGTCGTCGCCGCCGGCGAGGATGAACTGGAGAGGGTCGGCACCCAGGGCCGCCCCCACCGCCTGGAGCGGATCGGGCACCTCGAACGCCGAGCGGTGGACGTCGACGGAGACGCCGGACCCCTCGGCGACGTGCCCCGCGTCGGCGAGCAGGCCGTCGGAGATGTCGATCATCGCCGTGGCGCCCGCCTCGGCGGCGAGACGGCCCGCGTCGTACGGCGGCTCGGGGCGCCGGTAGGCCTCCACCAGCACCCGCGGGGACCGGAACCCGCGCCCGAGCACGGCGAGGCCGCCGGCGGCCCAGCCCTGGCGACCACAGATCGCGACGACGTCACCCGGAGCGGCACCGGAGCGCAGGACCGGTGCCTGCGTGCACGCGCCCAGCACGGTCACGGCGATCACCAGCTGGTCGGCCCTGGTGACGTCTCCCCCGACCACGCTGGCGCCGATCAGCGCGCACTCGTCGGCGAACCCGCGCGCGAAGTCCAGCGCCCACTGCACCGGCAGGTCGGCGGGGGCCGCCAGACCGATCGTCAGGGAGGTGGCGCGGCCGCCCATGGCGTTGACGTCGGAGAGGTTCTGGGCGGCTGCCCGGTGGCCGACGTCCTCGGCCGAGGCCCACTCACGGCGGAAGTGCCGGCCCTCGACCATCAGGTCCGTCGACACGACGACGTGGCCGGTCTTCACCCGCAGCACCGCCGCATCGTCCCCCGGGCCGATCAGCACCTGCTCGCCCTGGTCGAAGACTGCGGTCAGGGCGTCGATGAGTCCGAACTCACCGGCGTCGGCGAGCGTGGCGTCGGGGGGAAAGACCATGCGCCCATCCCACCAGATCCGAGCCCGAGGTCAGGACCTGGGCGCACCTATCGACACGTGCGGCCGGCACGGTAGGTTGACCGTCACATGAGCACCGAGACAAACGAGGAGCACACGATGGTCGTCCAGGCGTACATCTTGATCCAGACCGATGTCGGCAAGGCCGCCGAGGTTGCCTCCGCCATTGCCCAGGTCAAGGGCGTCACCCTCGCCGAGGACGTCACCGGCCCCTATGACGTGATCGTGCGCGCCGAGGCCCGCAACGTCGACGAGCTCGGCAAGCTGGTGGTCTCCAAGGTGCAGAACCTCGAGGGCATCACCCGCACCCTGACCTGCCCGGTCGTGCACATCTGAGTGGCCGGCACGACTGACCGTCGACGGCGCCCCGTGTCCCGCTGGACACGGGGCGCCGTCGCGTCGGTGTGCCTGCTGCTGCTGGCCTCGTGCGGCGGCTCGGGTGCGGTCGAGATCGACGCGCCGTCGATGTCGACCGCAGACCGGGCGGCCTGTCGCAAGCTGGTCGCCGACCTCCCCGCCACCGTGGCCGGCCAGCACGCGCGCGAGGTCTCCGGGGACACCGGCCTCGGCGCCGCCTGGGGCGATCCCGCGATCGTCCTGACGTGCGGCGTGCCCCTGCCCTCGGACTTCTCCGACACCTCGACCTGCATCCAGACCGCCGGGGTGGGCTGGTACGTCCCCGACGACGTGCTGCTCTCCGACGACCAGACGCGGGACGTCACCATGACCGCCGTGGGCTACCGGCCGCGGGTGCGGGTGTTCCTGCCCGGCGGCTACCGCCCGGACGGGTTCCCCAACACGGCGGCCACCCTAGGCGCGGTCGTCGACCGCGACCTGAAGCTGGTCAAGCCGTGCAAGTAGGTCAGCGCAGGCCGGTGTCGCGCTGCAGCGCGAGCTCGACGAGCCGGTCGACCAGCGCCGGGTAGTCGAGGCCGCTGGCCGCCCACATCCGCGGGAACATCGACGTCGGCGTGAAGCCCGGCATCGTGTTGATCTCGTTGATGACCAGCGACTCGTCGGGCATCACGAAGAAGTCGACGCGGGCCAGCCCCTCGCAGCCGACGGCCTCGAAGGCACGCCTCGCCAGGGCCTGCAGCTCGGCCGTCCTCTCGGGGGCCAGCTCCGCGGGGATGTCGAGCTCGGTGGCCTCCTCGGGGAGGTACTTGGCGGCGAAGTCGTAGAACTCGTGCTCACCGGTGACCCGGATCTCGGCGGGCACGCTCGTCTCCGGGGTGCCGTCGAGGGCCTGCAGCACGCCGCACTCCACCTCACGGCCACCCGCGGCGAAGACCTCCAGGAGCACCTTCGGGTCGTGGCGCAGCGCCTCCTCGATGCAGTCGCCGAGCTCGGAGGCGTCGTGGGCCTTGGAGATCCCGAAGCTGGACCCGCCGCGCGCCGGCTTCACGAAGAGCGGGTAGCCCATCGTGGCCGCGCGCTCGTGGCAGCCCGCCGCGTCGTTCGCCCACTCGCGGGCGGTGACCGTCACCGAGGGCATCACCGGCAGGCCGGCGGCCTGCAGGACGATCTTCATGTATGCCTTGTCCATGCTGACCGCCGAGGCCAGCACGCCGGCGCCGACGTAGCGGACGCCGGCCATCTCGAACATGCCCTGGATGGTGCCGTCCTCGCCCCAGGGGCCGTGCAGCAGCGGGAACACAACGTCGACCTCGCCCAGCGTCCGGGGCGGCTGCGAGGGCTCGGTCACGACCAGGTCGGTGGAGCCCACGTGCTGGGCCAGCGCGATCGGGGCACCCGCGCCGTCGACGGTCGGCAGCTTGTCGGCGCTCTCGATGCGCAGCCGATCGGGGTCGCCCGACTCCAGCACCCACCGGCCGTCCGTCGCGATGCCGACGGGGACGACGTCGTACTTCTCGCGGTCGATGGCCTGCAGCACGCTGCCCGCCGTCACGCACGAGATGCCGTGCTCGCTGGAGCGTCCGCCGAACACGACGGCGACGCGGGGCTTGCGGTGCGGGGTGGGCTCGTTCATCGGCTCGACCCTATCCACCTAGGCTCGGGTGCATGTCCCAGGACCCGCCCGCCAGCCACCAGCCCGTGTCCGGTCCCACAGCCGGACCCGACCGCAGCACGCCCGACTGGAAGCCCTCGACGGTCGCCGTGACGGCAGGCCGGCCCGAGCACCGGCCGGACCAGCCGCTCAACGAGCCGATCGTGATGGCCTCGACGTACGTCGCCGGCGGCGACCTCGAGTACGGCCGCTACGGCAACCCCACCTGGACCGCGTTCGAGGACGTGCTGGGCGCGCTCGAGGGCGGCCGCTGCCTGAGCTTCGCCTCCGGGCTGGCTGCCGTCGCGACGGTCCTCGATCTGGTCGGCGGCGACGCCAAGGTGGTGGCTCCCCGGCACGCCTACAACGGCACCGTGCTCCAGCTCGGCGACCTCGAGGCGCGGGGTCGCCTGCAGACCGAGCTCGTCGACATCACCGACACCGCCGCCGTCGTGGCCGCGTGCGAGGACGCGGCGCTGGTCTGGCTGGAGTCCCCCACCAACCCGGCGCTCGAGATCGCCGACATCGAGACCATCCGCAAGGCCGCGCACGAGGCCGGCGCCTACGTCGTGGTCGACAACACCTTCGCCACTCCCCTGCTCCAGAAGCCGCTCGACCTCGACGTCGACCTCGTCGTCCACTCGGCGACGAAGTACCTCGCCGGCCACAGCGACGTGCTCATGGGCGCCGTCGTCACCCGCGACGAGGAGCTGTACGCCGTGCTCAAGGGTCGGCGCGACCTGCTCGGCGCGGTGCCCGGCACCCTCGAGGCGTGGCTCGCCCTGCGCGGCCTGCGCACCCTGCACCTGCGGGTCGAGCGTTCCCAGGCCAACGCCCAGGAGCTGGTGCAGCGCCTGTCGGAGCACCCTGCCGTGGGCGAGGTCCGCTACCCGGGCTTCGGCGGCATCGTGTCCGTCGTGCTGGCCCAGGGCGCGCTGGCCGCCGACCTGCTGACCCGCAAGACCAAGCTGTGGGTCCACGCCACGTCCCTCGGTGGGGTCGAGTCGACCTTCGAGCGCCGACGGCGCTGGAAGTCCGAGCCCGCGACCATCCCCGACGGGCTGGTGCGGCTCTCGGTTGGCATCGAGGACGTCGACGACCTGTGGGACGACCTGCGGGGAGCGTTGGACGACCTGACCTGACCTGAGCAGCGATGGTTGAGTGCGAGGACCCTCAGCTGCCACCGGGGTTGAGGTTCGAGGGCCTTGCCACCGGTGGTTGAGGTGCCAGGGCCCTGCCACCGGTGGTTGAGGTGCGAGGGCCCTCAGGGCCCGAGCCTCGAAACCCCGGAAGTGCAGGCAGGGCGGCGGCCAGTGGTCGCCAACCCTGCTACGTCACCGGGTTTCGACGCGCTCGCGCGACCTCGTTCCTCGGTCGCGTCGCTTGCTCAACCTGCCTGAGCCCACGCGTCGCGCTCGTTCCTCGCGCTCCGCTGCTCAGTCAGTCTCGGCCTTGGTGTCGCGGGCGATGAACGAGTCCATCATCTCCTGGGCCGTCATCCGCCCCGCGACCACGGCCTCCACGTGCTCGGCGATCGGGGCGTCGACACCGGTCTCCCGGGCCAGCGCCAGCAGCGAGGAGCACGACTTGGAGCCCTCGGCGACCTGGCGGGTCGAGGCGTAGATGTCCTCGGTCGTCATGCCGCGACCGAGCTTCTCGCCGAAGGTCCGGTTGCGCGAGAGCGGCGAGGAGCACGTGGCCACCAGGTCGCCCAGCCCGGCCAGGCCCATCAGTGTCAGCGGGTTCGCCCCCAGCGCCGTGGCGAGGCGGGCGGTCTCGGCCAGCCCGCGGGTGATCACCGAGGCCGTGGTGTTGTCACCGAACCCCAGGCCGACCGCCATGCCGACCGCCAGGCCGACGACGTTCTTGTAGGCGCCACCGAGCTCGCACCCCAGCACGTCGGTGCTGGTGTAGGGACGGAACGCCGCCGAGTGGATGCGGTGCTGGATCATCTGCGCGACCGACTCGTCCTCGCACGCCACGACCGACGCGGCAGGCTCGCGCCGGGCAATCTCCGGGGAGAGGTTGGGCCCGCTGACGACCACGATGCGCTCCGGGCCGGCACCGGTGACCTGCGCGATGACCTCGCTCATCCGCTCCAGGGTGCCGAGCTCGACACCCTTCATCAGCGAGACGATCACCGCGTCCGACTCGATGTACGGCGCCCACTCGGTCAGGCCCTGGCGCAGCGACTGCGAGGGCGTGGCCAGCACCACCATGTCGGCGCCGTGGAGCGCCTTCTCGACGTCGTGGGTGGCCGAGACGGCCGGCGGCAGCTCGATCCCGGGCTGGTAGTCGGGGTTCTCGTGCTGCTCGTTGATCTGCCGCGCGAGCTCCTCGCGCCGCGCCCAGAGCACCACCTCGTTGCCGGCGTCGGCGAGCACCATCGAGAAGGCCGTCCCCCACGACCCGGCGGTGAACACGGCGACCTTGCCGTGCTTCGTCGGTTCGTGGCTCATGGGCGCTCCTTCTTGCCGGGGGGCTTGCGTCGGGACCTGTCGGGGTCCTTGTTGGGGTTGCCGGTCTCGCGAACACCGGCCTTGCGCATGTCGAACCGCTCGGTCGGCGCCTGGTCGCCGCGGAGGTCCTCCACGAGGGCGGTGATCGCGGCCATGATCCGGTCGGTGGCCTGCTGGGTGACCTCGGGCGAGGGCGGCAGCGCGAGCAGGTCGGCGAGGTCGACGGGATCCCCGACCTTCATCCGGATCAGCTTGCGCGGGAACAGGTCGGGCCTCTTCGCGTACGGCGCGAGCAGCTGCTGGGCGCCCCACTGACCCACCGGGACGACGGGGCAGCCGGTGGCGAGGGCGATCCGCGCGGCGCCCGACTTGCCGGTCATCGGCCACTGTCCCGGGTCGCGGGTGATGGTGCCCTCGGGGTAGACCACGACGCACTCCCCGTCGTTCACCGCCGCGACGGCAGCGTCGTAGGCACCGACGGCGTTGCGGCTCAGCCGCTCCACCGGGATCTGGCCCGCGGCGGTGAGGAAGTAGCCGAGCGCCTTGTTCCTGAACAGCCCGCTCTTCGCGAGGTAGCGCGGCAGCCGGCCGTGGTCGTAGACGATGTGCGCGGCGGTCAGCGGATCCACGTGGGACACGTGGTTGAGCACGAGGATGAACCCTCCGCTCTCCGGGATCTTCTCCCCGCCGGTCCACTCGTGCCTGGTGGTCGCGAGCAGCGCCGGCTTGATGATGGCGACGGCGATGCCGTACGCCCACCCACGCCGCTGCTGCAGCTTGCGAACCTTCACGTGCGTCCCTGTCGTTCCTCCGGCACCAGGCCGTGGCGTTGTCCGTGTAGGGGGCAGGCTACTCGGTCGTAGGGTCGTGGACCGGTGTCGGACACACCGGCGAACGACACGCGAGCGGGCCCTGCGAGGATCGATCACGATGACCTCTCCGCAGTACGCCGTGCTGGTCCCGGTCAAGCCCCCGGCCCACGGCAAGTCCCGCCTCGTCGGTCCGCCCGCCGACCTGCGACGCGACCTCGCCGCGGCGTTCGCGCTGGACACCGTCGCGGCCTGCCTGGCCGCCCGGAGCGTGGGCGAGGTCCTCGCCGTCACAGACGACGCGCAGTTCTCCCGGCAGCTCTCCTCGCTCGGTTGCACCGCCATCCCCGACGGGGTGACCGGCGACCTGAACGCCACCTTGCGCCAGGCCGCCGCCGAGGTGCGTCGGCGCTGGGAGGACCTGGTCCCGGTGGCGGTGTGCGCGGACCTCCCAGCCCTCCGCCCGGACGACCTCGACGCCGCGCTGGCGCAGGCCTCCGCCCACGAGGCCTCCTTCGTCGCCGACGCCACCGGCCTCGGCACGACGCTGTACGCCGCTACCCACGACCGGTTCGACCCCCGGTTCGGACTGGGCTCCTGCCTGGCACACCTGGGGACCGGAGCGGTCGCGATCGAGGGCGCCCTGACGTCCTTGCGGCGCGACGTCGACGACCTCGAGGACCTGCGCGAGGCCCTGGCGCTGGGCGTCGGGCAGCACACCAGCGCGGCGGTCACCGGCGCCGAGACGCAGTGATGGCGGGCCTCCCGCAGGAGGCCCGCCATCACGTGGTGCTGCCGGTCAGGACTTCTTGGCCGGAGCCTTCTTCGCCGTGGTCTTCTTCGCGGGCGCCTTCTTGGCCGGCGCCTTCTTGGCCGCCGAGGTCTTGGCGGTCGTGGTCTTCTTGGCGGCCGACTTCGTGGCCGCCGTGGTCTTGGTGGCGCTCTTCTTGGCGGGTGCCGACTTCTTGGCCGCCGTGGACTTCGTGGCGGTCGCCGTCTTCTTGGCAGGCGCCGACTTCTTCGCCGCCGTGGACTTCGTGGCGGTCGCCGTCTTCTTGGCAGGCGCTGACTTCTTCGCCGCCGTGGACTTCGTGGCGGTCGCCGTCTTCTTCGCGGGCGCCGACTTCTTCGCCGTGGTCTTGGTGGCGGTCTTCTTCGCGGCCGAGGCGGCAGCCGCACCCGATGCGGCCGCCTTCTTGGCAGCCGTGCCGGAGGCAGCGAGCGTGAGCTTGGGCAGCTTCTTCGCCCCGGACACGACGTTCTTCAGGTCCGCCCCGGGGCTGAACTTCGGCACCGCGGTCTTCTTCGCCTTGATCCGCTGACCCGTCTGCGGGTTGCGGACCCAGCGCGCCTCACGGACGCGCTTCTCGAAGGAGCCGAAGCCGGTGATGGCCACCTTCTCCCCCTTGGCGACCTCGCGGGTGATCGTGTCCAGGACGGACTCGAGCGCGTGCGCGGCTGCCTTGCGATTCCCCTCGTAACGCTGTGCCAGCGCGTCGATGAGCTGAGTTTTGTTCACTAGCTTCCCTTCCAATGAACTGTGCGGCCGAGCCCGTGCTCGACTTTCTTCAACGCACGCTAGGTTTCCGTGGCTCTCGTCACAATCACCACGCCCACTATTTGCTCACCTTTTTTCGGCGGCGTCGGACTCGAATCCCCCGCGGAATCAGGGAAATATGCGGGAAATGGTGCGGTCGCAGAAATGCGAAGTGCCCGAATCCCCTGTCCTGCTTGGGGATTCGGGCACTTCGCTCGTCCTTGGGTGGATCTCAGAGAGTGGCCGGCTTCCAGCTCGGCCGGTCAGCTTCGTAGGACTCGATCTGCTGCTCGTGGCCGAGCGTGATGCCGATGTCGTCGAGGCCCTCGAGCAGCCGCCAGCGCGTGTAGTCGTCGATGTCGAAGGAATCCTCGATCGCATCCGGTCCGTCACCGGCCCGCACGGTGCGTGCCTCCAGGTCGAGGGTGACGGTCGCACCCGGGTGCTCCTCGAGGTGGTCCCAGAGCCGCTGGACGACCTTCTCGTCGACCTGCGCGGCGAGCAGTCCGGCCTTGCCGGCGTTGCCACGGAAGATGTCGGCGAAGCGCGGCGAGACCACGGCCTTGAAGCCGTAGTTCTGCAGCGCCCAGACCGCATGCTCGCGCGAGGACCCGGTGCCGAAGTCGGGGCCGGCGACCAGCACCGACCCGGCGGCGTACACCTCGTCGTTCAGGACGAACGTCGGGTCGTTGCGCCAGGCGGCGAACAGCCCGTCCTCGAAGCCCGTGCGGGTGACCCGCTTGAGGTAGACCGCCGGGATGATCTGGTCGGTGTCGACGTTGCTGCGGCGCAGCGGGACGCCGACGCCGGTGTGGGTGGTGAACTTGTCCATGGGGAGATCCTTCGGTGATCGAGCCGGTCGGGGTTCAGTCCAGGTCGGCCGGCGACGACAGCGTGCCGCGGATGGCGGTGGCGGCGGCGACGGGGACGGACACCAGGTGCGTGCGCCCGCCCTTGCCCTGGCGACCCTCGAAGTTGCGGTTGGAGGTCGAGGCGCTCCGCTCGCCGGGGGCGAGCTGGTCGGGGTTCATGCCCAGGCACATGGAGCACCCGGCACCTCGCCACTCGGCACCCGCCTCCTTGAAGACGACGTCGAGGCCCTCCTCCTCGGCCTGGAGCCGGACCCGCACCGAGCCGGGCACGACCAGCAGTCGCGTGTCCTTGTCGACACGACGGCCCTTGACGATGGCAGCGGCGGTCCGCAGGTCCTCGATGCGCCCGTTGGTGCAGGAGCCGACGAAGACGGTGTCCACCTTGACCTCACGCATCGGGACGCCCGCCTCGAGACCCATGTACTGGAGGGCCTTCTCCGCGGCGATCCGGTCGCCCTCGTGCTCGAAGCCCGTCGGGTCCGGCACGGCCGCGCCCAGCGGGACGCCCTGGCCGGGGTTGGTGCCCCAGGTGACGAACGGGGTCATCGTCGAGGCGTCGAGCACGATCTCCTCGTCGAACTCGGCGTCGTCGTCGGTGACCAGCGTCCTCCAGTGCTCCACCGCGGCGGTCCAGTCGTCGCCCTTCGGCGCCTCGGCACGACCCTCGATGTAGTCGAAGGTGGTCTGGTCGGGAGCGATCAGCCCGGCCTTGGCGCCCCACTCGATGCTCATGTTGCAGACCGTCATCCGGCCCTCCATCGAGAGCTCCTCGATGGCCTGGCCCCGGTACTCCACGATGTAGCCCTGGCCGCCACCGGTGCCGGTGTGGGCGATCAGGGTCAGCACGAGGTCCTTGGCGGTGACGCCGGCGGGCAGGCTGCCGTTGACGGTGACGGCCATGGTCTTCGGCTTCGCCTGCGGCAGCGTCTGGGTGGCCAGCACGTGCTCCACCTCGGAGGTGCCGATGCCGAAGGCGATCGCCCCGAACGCGCCGTGGGTGCTGGTGTGGCTGTCGCCGCACACGATCGTCATGCCCGGCTGGGTCAGGCCGAGCTGCGGGCCGACGACGTGCACGATCCCCTGCTCGATGTCGCCGAGCGGGTGCAGCCGGAGGCCGAACTCCTCGGCGTTGCGGCGCAGGGTCTCGACCTGGGTGCGGGAGACCGGGTCGGCGATCGGCTTGTCCCAGTCCACGGTCGGGACGTTGTGGTCCTCCGTGGCCAGGGTCAGGTCCGGACGGCGGACGGTGCGGCCGGCGAGGCGGAGCCCGTCGAACGCCTGCGGCGACGTGACCTCGTGGAGGAGGTGCAGGTCGATGTAGAGCAGGTCCGGCTCACCCTCGTGCGAACGGACGACGTGCTCGTCCCAGACCTTCTCGGCCAGGGTCTTGCCCATGACTGTCTCCCTCACGTTCTGGTCTCTCTGACGACGTCACACAGCCTACGCCTTGCATCCCATGATCTGAGACGGCAGTATTGCCATATGGACAACACCAGTGGAGTCGGCGTCCTCGACAAGGCCGCCCTCGTCCTGACCGCCCTCGAGTCGGGCCCGGCGACCCTTGCCGGTCTCGTCGCCGGCACGGGCCTCGCCCGACCGACCGCACACCGGCTCGCGGTCGCCCTCGAGCACCACCGTCTCGTCGCCCGCGACATGCAGGGCCGCTTCGTGCTCGGGCCCCGGCTGGCCGAGCTGTCCGCTGCTGCGGGCGAGGACCGGCTGCTCGCGACGGCCGGTCCGGTCCTGGCGCGGCTGCGCGACATCACCGGTGAGTCCGCCCAGCTCTGGCGCCGCCAGGGCGAGCACCGCGTCTGCGTGGCAGCCGCCGAGCGCCCCAGCGGCCTGCGCGACACCATCCCGGTCGGCTCCCAGCTCACGATGCGCGCCGGGTCGGCGGCCCAGGTGCTCCTGGCCTGGGAGGACCCGGAGCGGATGCACCGAGGCCTGCAGAACGCCGCCTTCTCGGCGGCCGCGCTCTCGGGGATCCGCCGGCGGGGCTGGGCCCAGTCGGTGGGCGAGCGCGAGCAGGGCGTCGCCTCGGTCTCCGCACCGGTCCGCTCCCCCAGCGGCAAGATCATCGCCGCCGTCTCGGTCTCCGGCCCCCTCGAGCGGCTCTCCCGCCAGCCGGGCCGGATGCACGCGCCCGCGGTCCTCGCAGCCGCCGAGCGGCTCTCGGAGTCGCTGCGCCGGGCCGCGGCTGAGTGACGCGGGACGTCATGCGTTCCGAGGGTCCTGGGCCACGATCCGCATGACGTCGCCCAGGAGTCCGACGGGACGTCATGCCTTCCGAGGGCTCTGGGCCACGATTCGCATGACGTTGTAGCCGGCCTCGACCCCGGCGCCCGACGACGAGCCGCCCCACGTCCGCCGGCGGCTGTCCGGCCGTGGTGGGTTGCTGAGTTGGCAGCCATGGGGAGAGGTTCGCCGGGGCCCGGGCTGCTTCCCGGCTCCCCGAGGTCTCCTGCCACGATTGGTCACAAACTCCTTGGTTCCGAGCCGGATCCATGGGGTTTGTGACCATTCGGCGGGCGTTGCCGAGAGCCGGGCGCAGACCGGAACCACCGCCCCCGTCCCCGTAGCTGCTCATCGGGCGAGGCAAGCCGGCCGGAAAGCCGCCGACGGAGGCGGCGAGCCTCGTCGGCGGGCGGTCGTGCCGAGCCCGGCGACGCGCGTCAGAACAAGGCATCCTGCTCGAGCTCGAGGAGGGTCTGCTTGCGCTCGAGGCCGCCGGCGTAGCCGGTGAGGGTGCCGTTGGCGCCCACGACCCGGTGGCACGGGATCACGATAGGGATCGGGTTGCGGCCGTTGGCCAGTCCGACCGCGCGCGCACCGTGCCCGGTCAGGCCGAGGCGCCCGGCGAGCTGGCCGTACGACGCGGTCTCGCCGTAGCCGATCGTCCGCAGCTGCTCCCAGACCCGCCCCTGGAAGACCGTGCCCACCGGGGCGAGCGGCAGGTCGAACTCCTTAAGGTCGCGGTCGAAGTAGGCGCGCAGCTGGCGCACCGCCTCGACCAGCACGGGGCAGTCGTCGTCGCGGCCGCCGCGGGCCCCGTCGATCTCGGCGAAGGGCACGAACTCGATCGAGGTGATCGCCCCGTCGTGCTCGGCGATCCTCAGCTCGCCCACCGGGCTGTCCATCAGGGTCCACATGTCAGTTCTCCTCGGTCTCGGCCGCAGCCGCCGGCGAGCGGGTCGGCTCGCACGGCACGGGCGGCATCAGGGTGTTCCAGAGGTGCATCAGGGCGTAGGAGCGCCACGGGCGCCAGGCGTCCTGGCACGCGATCGCGACGGCCGGGTCGTGGCCGAGGCCGGTCAGCGCGTTGCGGACGCCCACGTCGGTGGGCAGGAAGACGTCGGGGTGGGCCAGGGCGCGCATCGCGACGTAGTCGGCCGTCCACGGTCCGATGCCGGGCAGCTCCAGCAGTGCCCGGCGTACGTCGTCGCGGTCCGGGCCTCGGTCGAGGGCGACGTCGCCCGAGGCGAGGGCGGCGCAGAGCCCCACGAGCGA
>Ga0308176_10000956_pt1 | contig 18189 bp, 15 predicted proteins | sample PhyCR2_3_FD_203890 | JGI IMG/M metagenome (GOLD analysis project Ga0308176, IMG submission 203890) | Soil microbial communities from UC Gill Tract Community Farm, Albany, California, United States - DLSLS.C.R2 | ecosystem: Environmental > Terrestrial > Soil > Agricultural land | place: USA...
CACCCCGTCGCCGGGGCTCGAAGGTGCGAAGTTCCTGATGCTGGTCGATCGAGCGACCGGGAAGGGACACGGCCTGACGCTCTACGCGACCGAAGACGATCGCCGCCGCGGCGACGACGCGCTCAACGCGCATCCCGGCGGCGATGGAACACGCGTGTCCGTCGAGTTCTTCGACGTGCCCGTTCACACCCTCGGCTGAACGGTGTGTGCCGCGCGGGCGGTGTCGTCCGCGCGGCTACCCCTTCTGGCGCACGGTCTTGATGCCCCAGGCCGCGCCCGACGCGAACAGCTCGTCCGGGTCGACCTCGCCGAGCCAGCCGATGAAGTGCTGCTCGGGCTCGTCCTCGGTCGACCCATAGACCGCGATGCGTCCGAAGTCGATCGGTGCGTCAGGATTGTCGCCGCGCTCGAGCGCTGCCTGGCGTTCCTCGACCGCGCTCCCTTCCGCGTACCCTTTCCCCATGCGAGGAGCGTACTCCTCGAGGGCCGGTAGCTCAGTTGGCAGAGCAGGGGACTTTTAATCCCAAGGTCGCAGGTTCGAGCCCTGCCCGGCCCATCGCGAGAACTGCGACCCGTCAGTTCGTCGGATCGACCCGATAGACCCGCGAGGCGTCGTAGGCGCTTGCCCAGAGCGATCCGTCGCCATAGGTGACGAACTCGGCGACCGCGGGTAGTGAGTAGCGCGCGACGACGCGGTTCGTTCGCTCGTCGACCTTCGAGATCTTTCCATCCCAGTCGCATGTCCAGACGAAGCCGTCGCCGACGCCGATTCCGCCGTTTGGAGGCGCACCGCCGGGTGGCCCTACGGGGATCCGCGCGACGATCCGGTTCGTCGCCGGGTCGATCCTGAAGAGCACTTGTTGACCGCCGACGAAGCGGAAAGCCCAGATCGAGCCGCCGTCGTACGCGGGCACGAGTTCCGAGTAAGTGCTGCCGAGGGAGATCCGCTTCACGATGCTGCCCGTGCTCGGGTCGACGCGAACCAACTGGCCGGTGTCGCCGACCCCGATCCAGACATCGCCGGCGGCGAACGCGATTCCGTCGTCCCAGTCGTTTCCGCCGGGCGCGTACCGGAGCATCGTCCGCACTCGGTTTGTCCGAAGGTCGAGGCGCAGGAGCTGATGCTCGCGCGAGGTCTGCCACATCGCCAGGTACGCGTACGCGATCGCGGCTGCTTGGTCGCCGATCTGGGCAGAGACCCGCCCGGCGAGGGGGTCGAAGCGAACGAGCCCTCCTTCCGCCGAGGGGACCCAGACGGCGCCGGCGTCGGCGTCGGGCACCCCCGCCTCGAACCCGGCGACGGGCCATGTCCTGACGATCTTGTTCGTGGCGGGGTCGATCTTGTAGAGAAGCCCGTTGTGATGGCCGGCCGCCCAGACCGCATCGTGCGTGACGCTGCAGCAGCCCGGGTTCGGGATCGTAATCGTGGCGAGAATCCGCGCCGGGCGCACGAGCGGCGGCGGGGTGCCGGCGGAGCGGTCCGCGATGAGGAACGCGGCCACGGCCAGGACTGCGGCGAGGACGACAGCCGCGATCGCAACAAGAGGTCGTCCACGTGTCGAGGCTGCGGCCGCCGAAGCCGGTCGCGCGAGCGTCTCGTCGTGACGGAGGACCGCCTGCTGGAGTTCTTGGAGCTCGGGCCCCGGTTCCAGCCCAAGCTCGTCGCGAAGGACACGCCGAGTAGCCGCGTACACCTCGAGTGCCTCGCTCTGTCTCCCTGAGCGGTAGAGCGCGAGCATCAGTTGCGCCCGGTAGTGCTCGCGGTATGGCTCCGCCGCGACCAGCGCCTCCAGATCGGGGATCACTTCCGCCCCTCGGCCGCTGGCGAGGTCTGCGTCGATGCGCTCGGACAGCGCTGCGTTCCGAAGCTCCTCGAGCCGTCGAACCTCCGGCATCATCGCCTCGACGTGTGCGACGTCGGCGAGGGCGCCGCCGCGCCACAGCGCAAGGGCTGCGGCGAACTCCCGCGCCGCAGCGTCAGGCTCCTCACGAAGGCGGGCTCGCGCGACCGCGACCCGGTGCTCGAACCGCCCGAGATCGATCGCGAGCGGATCGACGCACAGCTCGTAGCCCGCTGCCCGCGTCAGCACGAGCTGGGATTCGTCCGGGTCGCCGAGCGCGCGCCGGAGGCGAGACACCGCAACCCGCACTGCCTGCGTCGCCGTCTGCGGTGCGTCCTCGCCGAAGAGAAGATTGACGAGCCCCTGCGTCGGTACGAGCCGGTTTGCGTTCAACACGAGGACGGCAAGGAGCACGCGCTGTCGCTCGCCGCCGAGCGCCAGCGTCCGGCCACCGCGTGCGACCTCGAGTGGACCAAGTACGCGGAACTCGAGCGACGGCCGAAACGGCATCTCGCCGATTATCACGCGGTTTCAGTCGCGTTACGACCGACGAAAGTTCGACGACATGCCGCTGAAACCCTGTTGTAACGCGCCGCGCTGACCCTCGTCGCATCCATCGACACGAGAGGGAGGTTCTGATGATTCATCGCATCGCGCTGGCAATCATCGTCGCCGCTGCAGCGCTCGGCGCTGCCCAGGCCGGCTTGTCGGCGAAGAAGCCTCATCGCATCGACGACTGGTCGCTTCCGGGGCACGGAGGGTTCGCATTTGGCTTCGGCTCGGCCTGGATCGCGGGCGGGGGGACGCTCCTCCGGGTGAATCCGTCGACCGGTCGCGTCATGAGCAGCGTGGAGCTTCCGCGAGGAGGAGGCTCGCCGGTCGTCGTCGGCAACTCGATCTGGTTTTCGAACGGGACGGGCCTCGACGAGTTCAATCCGACGAGGAAGAAGGTCGTCGCACACGTCTCGGTCCCGTACGCGGGAATACTCGTGTTCGGGTTCGGCAGCCTCTGGACCGTCACGCAGGACGGGGACGTCGTCCGCGTCGACCCCAACGCCAAGACCGTCGTCGCGACGGTGCCGGTACAGGGGCCGGTTGACTGGGCGCCGATCCTCGCAGCCGGCGAGCACGCGATCTGGATGGCGTCGGCCGACACGCACAGCCTCGTGAAGATCGACCCGGCGACAAATGCCGTCGTTTCCCGGACGCCGGTCGGGACGGCCGACAGCTTGCTCACGGTTGCGGCGGCCTACGGGAGCGTGTGGGTGCACGAAAATGCCGCTGCCGACGGTCGCGGGATGCTCTACCGGCTCGACCCGACGACGGCCGCGGTCGTCCGCTCGATGAAGACGAGTTCTCCGCTTGGCGGCCAGTACGGCGGGACGGACGTCGCCGTGGCCCAGAAGAGCGTGTGGGTTGCGAACGCGAACGGCACTGTCTCGAGGATCGCGGCGGACGGCAGCCGAATCCAAAGCTCACGTCACCTCGTGCCGCCGACGGAGTGGCTCGCGGTCGCATACGGCTACGTCTGGTTCCAGTCGGACTACGGCGACGCGTCGCGCGTCCCGATCCGCCGCTTCTCAGCCTGAGTACGAAAGGAGAACATCGTGAACTTCAAAACAACGCTCCTCCTCTCCGCATTGGTCGCTGCTGTTGCCGTCTTCGCCTCGACCGCGTCGGCGACGTACCCCGGCGACGTCGGGCGGCTCGCCTTCGGCATGAGCGTCGGCGGCAACGTCGACATCTACAGCGTCCTTCGAAACGGACACGACCTGCGTCGGCTGACCACCGATCCCGCGTTCGATATCTGCCCCGCGTTTGCACCCAACGGGAAGACGACTGCGTTCTGCTCGAACAGAACGGGTGCGTTCGAGATCTGGACGATGGACAAGTTCGGGACGAACCAGCGCCAATTGACGCACCTCGAAGCTCGGGCCACGTTTCCCGACGTCTCCCCCGACGGCACAAAAATCGCATTCGGCACATCCGGATTAGCTGGAGATCCGAACAGCGAGATCTTCGTCGCGAATCTCGACGGCAGCGACCTCGTGAGGCTAACGAACGCCGGGTCGGGAGCGAACTCGTACCCCGCATGGTCACCCAACGGCAAACAGATCGCCTTCACGAGCACCCGCACGGGCAACGAGCAGGTGTTCCTGATGAACCCAGACGGATCCGCACAGACGCAACTCACTTCGGATCCCTGCGACCACGATCAAGTGCCCGACTGGAGCCCTGACGGCTCGAAGATCGCCTACGAAGACGAATGCACTGGAAACGGAGACATCTATGTGATGAACGCCGACGGCTCACACCAGACGCGGCTCACGACCGACGAGAGCGACGACTTCGCGCCCGCGTGGTCGCCGGACGGAAACCAAATCGCGTTCCTCAGCCTCGTTGACGGCCCACGCAACGTCTACGTGATCAACGCCGACGGAGCCGGCATGCACCGAGTGTCGCCGAGCGACGGAAGCCAGTTCGCGCCGGCGTGGCAGCCGCTCGGAGCAGGCGCTGACGGCTGACGCCGATGGCGAGGCCGCCCGCGTCGCCCTCGGCGGCGCGGGCGGGTTTGTCAAACGCCAACATCTGCGTTGTCTTATCTAGCAACAGCCCGAGCACGAATTGGAGTACCGACTCGTCGCTGCAAGCTGCCATTCACCGCAGTTCGCTGCAGACGCATTACCGCCTCGTCGCAGCACGTTTCTGGAACAAGCAGCACGTTGCGACCATCGCGGCCGGACTTTTAACCCCAGGGTCGCAGGTTCGAGCCCTGCCCGGCCCATCAGAAAGACCTCCAAACCGCCATGTCGGTCAGCCCGGCAAGACGCCCAAATGGGTCGTTGAGGCGTTCGTGCTGATCGAGCAGTTGCGTGTCGTACCGCTGTACAAACGGCCGTTCAGCTTGACTCTGACTGGTCGGGTCGTTTATTTATACTGAACGGTGAGCGTTTCTGAGGACCCGCGTCCGGCCGTGGGACTGATCGGGCTCGGCAACATGGGCAGCGCGTTCGCCGAGCGACTCCTCGACGCCGAGTTCGACGTCGCGGTGTACAACCGGACGCCGTCACGGGCCGAGCCGCTCGCCGAGCGCGGCGCGGCCGTCGCCGAGAGCGCGTCCGACCTAGCCGCCGGAGCCGAGGTCGTCCTCACGTCCCTCGCCGACGACGCCGCCTTCGAGTCCGTCGCCGACGCCGTCATCGGCGCCGCTCGCCCCGGTACCACATTCGTTGATGCAAGCACCGTCTCGCCGGAGGCCTCCGCGCGAGTGGCTGCGCTTGCTGAGTCGGCCGGCATCGAGTACCTGCGCGCACCTGTCAGCGGCAACCCTGGCGTGGTTCGCGCCGGAAACGTCACATTCATCGTCTCCGGCCCGCCGACGGCGGTCGACCGCGCCGAGCCGGTTCTTCGCGCCATCGGGTCGACGATTCACGTAGTGGGGGACGCCGAGCAGGCGCGGGTCGTCAAGCTCGCGATCAACCTCGTCATCGCAGGCCTCGCGCAACTGATGGCCGAGGCGCTCGTGCTCGGGGAGCGGTCGGGGGTCTCGCGCGAGTCCCTGCTCGAGACGATGGGCGACTCGGCAGCAGGGGCTCCCTTCGTCAAGTACAAGACGGAGCCGCTGCTCCGCGACGACTACTCGGCGACTTTCACGACGAATCTCATGGAGAAGGATCTCGATCTCGTCCTCGACGCCGCGGTCGCGGCGAATGTACGCCTTCCGCTCGCCGAGGAGATCAAGGAGCTTGTGCGTGGAACCATCGAGGCCGGCTACGGAGACGACGACTTCATGGCGCTGTTCCTCCATCTGCGGAGCGCGTCGACCCAGGAGGTTCAGAGATGACGATGCGAAGCAGGTCGATCGGCTCGCCCGACGCGACGCGGGCGGTGGATTGGGAGCAACGGATCGACTTTCCCCGTCTACGCCGTGAGCGTCTCGATCGCGCGAAGGCTGCGCTCGAAGCGTCCGACCTCGGTGCGCTCCTGCTCTTCGATCCCAACAACATCCGGTACGTCACAAGCACCCACATCGGCGAGTGGGCGCGCGACAAGAACGCCCGGTTCGCGCTGCTGCCACGGGGCGACGACCCGATCCTCTGGGACTTCGGGTCTGCGGCCCGTCATCACCAGCTGTTCGCGCCCTGGCTCCCCCCGGAGAACTTCCGCGCGGGCGTCGCGCCGATGCGGGGGGCAATGCCGGTCGAGACGGGCATTCCCGATCGGCTCGGCGAGCGCATTGCGCACGAGCTACGCGAGCGCGATCTCGCCGGCGAGCCGCTCGGCGTCGACATGGCCGACCTCGTCACGCTCGAAGCGCTGCAGCGAACGGGCGTGCACGTCACCGACGGATCGCGCGTCGTCCTCGAAGCCCGCAAGATCAAGACGTCTCAAGAGATCGCGCTGCTCGACCAGTCGGCCGGTCTCGTCGACGCAGTCTACGAAGAGATCTATCGCATGCTCCGCCCCGGCGTGTACGAGCACGAGATCGTCGCGCGCGCACATCAGCTGCTATTCGAGATGGGATCGGAACACGTCGAAGCCGTGAACGCCGTCTCCGGCGACCGGTGCAACCCGCATCCGCACGTCTTCTCCGATCGGTTGCTGCGGCCGGGGGACCAGGCGTTCTTCGACATCATCCACTCGTTCATGGGGTACCGAACGTGTTACTACCGCACGTTCAACGTCGGCGGCGTCAACGCCGCGCAGATCGACGCGTACAAGCGCTGCCGGGAATGGCTCGACGCGGCGATCGCGCTCGTCCGGCCCGGCATGACGACCGACCGGATCGCCGAGGTCTGGCCGACGGCGGCGGAGCTGGGATTCCCCGACGAGGAGACGTGCTTCGGCCTCCAGTTCGGCCACGGCATCGGCGTCGGCCTCTATGAGCCGCCGATGATCTCGCGTGTCCACTCGCTCGACCACCCGGTCGAGATCGAAGAGGGGATGGTGTTCGCGCTCGAGACGTACTGCGCCGCGACCGACGGGCGCTCGGCCGCGCGGATCGAGGAAGAAGTGGTCGTGACGGCCACGGGCTGCGAGGTGATCACGCGCTTCCCGGCCGAGGAGCTCCTCGTCGCGGGACGCATCTACGTGCGTGGCGCGGATTTGCTCCCCGACGGCCAGGCGGGCACTAACGGCGCGGCCGGCGCCGTCGCCGCGGCGGCCGTCGTCGGGGACGGGACGTGAGCGGCGACTCGGGCACCCACCAGCTCGCTGATGGCCTGCCCGGCTACCGGCTCGTGCGGCACGAGGACGTCGAGCTCGCGGACGCGCTCCCCGGGCAGTCGAGCGGCCTGCGTAGCTGCCGGCTGGTCGGCGGCGCGCTCGGCTCCACGCACATGGCACTCACCCTCGTGTCGCTGGGCGACGGCCATGTCGATACGCACCTCCACTCGTTCGAGACGGGGTTCTACGTGCTCGAGGGTGCGCCCGCTCTCTACCTCGACGGGCGCGGCATCGAACTCGAACCCGGCGCCTGCGGTGTCGTCCCCGTCGGAGTGCCGCATGCCTTTCGTGCCGACGAACCGGCCCGGTGGATCGAGATGGCGGCTCCACGTCCTCGCGCGGACGGAAGCGACACGTTCTTCCTGGGGCCGGCTCCAAGGACACCGCCGCAACCACTGGACGTACGCGACCCGCGGAATCGCAACCTCTTCCTCCTCGGCGACGGGCAGATGGACCTCGACGTCCTGAGGCGTGGGAGCGCGGTCGGCGCACCGACCGTCTCCGCGAGCATGGCGACGGCCGTTCTCGCCTACAGCGGCATCGCGGTGAAGATGCTGGTCGATCAGCGGCTCGACGCGCAGTTGCACACGATGTTCATGGTCGATTACCAGCCGGGCGCCGTCGCGCACCCACACGACCATCCGTTCGAGGAGTCGTACTACATGCTCGAAGGCGAGGTCGACGTCGTCGCCGACGACAGCCGGTACACACTCCGGCCGGGCGACGTCTTCTGGACCGCAGCCGGCTGCGTCCACGCCTTCTACGAGGTGAAGGGCAACTACGTGCGCTGGCTCGAGACCTCGGCGCCCGGGCCGCCCGCGCGACACTCGTATCGGTTCGAGCGTGACTGGGACTACCTCGCCGGTCGGCTCGCCTCGGAGATCGGAGCCGCGTGAGCCACACGGAGGCGCGTGTGCTCGACGACGTCGGGCTCTACACCGACATCTACCGTCGCATGCTCCTGATCCGAGGATTCGAGGATCTCGTGCAGTCGCTCTTCCTCAAGGGCGAGGTCTACGGGACGACGCATCTCTACTCCGGCCAGGAGGCGGTCGCGACCGGCGTCGCGAGCCTGCTCGAGGAGCGCGACCGCGTCGCCGCGACGTACCGCGGGCACGGCCACGCACTCGCGCTCGGCGTCGACGCGCAGGCGCTCCTCGACGAGATGCTCGGCCGGGCGACCGGGGTCAACGGCGGGCGTGCCGGCTCGATGAACGTGAACGCGCCCGAGCATCGGCTGATCGGCTCGTTCGGAATCGTCGGCGGAAGCATCGCAGCGGCGACAGGGGCCGCCCTTGCTCTGGGCCGGACGACCGGTGGCATCGCAGTCGCGTACTTCGGAGACGGCGCGATGAACCAGGGTTACGTCTTCGAATGCCTCAACTTCGCGCAGGTGCAGAAGCTGCCACTCGTCCTCGTTTGCGAGAACAACGGCTACGGCGAGTACACGGCATATCGTGACGTCACGGCCGGCGAGATCCGCGCGCGAGCCGAGGTGATGAAGGTCCCGGCCGAGACGGTCGACGGGATGAGCGTGTGGACGGTGCGCGAAGCGGCTGCGCGCCTGATCGCCCACACACGTGCCGGCAACGGCCCTGTCTTCCTGGAGGCGCTGACGTATCGTTACGTCGGCCACTCGCGCAGCGACCCGGGTGCCTACCGGCCGCAGGGCGAGCTCGACGAATGGCGGGCACGCGACCCGATCGTGCTGCTCCGCGCGCGACTCGAGGCCGAAGGCACGGAAGCCTCTGCGCTCGACCGGATCGAGCAGGGCGTGCGCGACGAGCTCGACGCGATGCGCGAGCGCGGCCTCGCGGCGCCGTTCCCCTCCCCGCAGACGGTTCCCGAGTTCGCGGAATGACCGAGCTGACGATGCCCAAGCTGTCCGACTCGGTCGCCGACGCGGTGATCGTCAAGTGGCTCAAGTCCCCGGGCGAGCCGTTCCGGCGCGGCGACGCGTTGCTGGAAGTCGAGACCGACAAGGCGACCGTGGTCTACGAGGCGGAGACGGACGGCACGCTCGAGACCATCCTCGTCCCCGAGGGCGGGACGGCCGCCGTCGGTGCGCCGATCGCGGCACTGGCCGGCGCCGGGCCCGCGTTGCCCAGGGTGGCAGCGCCCGTCGCAGCCGACCGGGCCAATGCAACGCCGGTCGCGCGCCGCACCGCGGTCGAGCTGGGCGTATCTCTTCACGGTGTCGAGGGCAGCGGGCCCGGCGGCAGGATCGGGCGGGAGGACGTGGTGCGGGCGGCTGCGTCGCCCACGCCACTGAAAGCCGCGGCATCAGCGGCTGCGCGCGGCGACGTACGGGTACTTGTACCGACAGCGACACAGGCGACGATCGCACGCCGCATGGCCGAGTCCGCAGCGACGATCCCGAGCTTCACCGTCAGCACCGACGCCGACGTGTCCCAGATCGTCGCGCTCCGCTTCGGCGCGCGCGCGGAACGCGGCGACACCACGCCGTCGTTGAACGACTTCGTCGTCAAGGCGGCCGCGACCGCTCTGCGAGAGTTCCCGCGGTTCAACGCCTCGTGGGTCAGCGACACGATTGAGTGCTATTCCCGGATCAACGTCGGGGTTGCGGTGGCGACCGACGACGCCCTACTCGTGCCAGTCGTGTCCGATGCGGACACAAAGTCGCTCGCGGAGATCGCGACCGAGACGCGACGGCTCGCCGACGCGGCGCGGCGTCGTGCGCTACATCCCGCGGAGCTGCAGAACGGGTCGTTCACCGTCTCGAACCTCGGCATGTTCGGCGTGCGATCGTTCACCGCGATCGTCGACGTGCCGCAGGCCGCGATCCTCGCGGTCGGCGCGGTGCGCCGCGCACCCGTGGAAGACGCCACCGGCGGTGTTGTGTTCCGAGACGTCATGACCCTCACCATGAGCTGCGACCATCGCGTCGTGTACGGCGCCGACGGCGCGCGCTTCCTCTCTCGACTCCGTGAGCTGCTCGAAAGGCCGCTCGTCCTCGCCCTCTGATGGCTCCGATCGCGTTCCGTACCGCCGTCCGCGATGCGCTCGACGAGGAGCTTGCGGCCGACGACCGCGTGATTCTTTTCGGAGAGGATGTCGCGGTTGCAGGAGGCGTCTTCGCGACAACGCCCGGTCTCTACGAGAAGTACGGCGCCGACCGGGTGTTCGACACACCGATCTCGGAGCTCGCGCTCGCAGGCGCCGCATTCGGCTCTGCAGTCACGGGCCTGCGACCGGTGATCGAGATCATGTTCGGCGACTTCCTGACGCTCGCCATGGACATGCTCGTCAACCAGGCGACGAAGTACCGCTTCCTGACGCAGGAGGAGGCGACGGTTCCGCTCGTCATCCGCTCGGTCGTCGGGGCGGGCGGCCGATTCGGCGCGATCCATTCGCAAATGCCGGCGTCCTGGTTCATGGGCGTCCCGGGACTGAAGATCGTCGCCCCCTCAACGCCCGCCGACGCCAAGTCGCTGCTGAAGGCAGCGATCCGCGACGACAATCCGGTGCTCTTCTTCGAGCACAAGCGGCTGTACGGTCTGGAGGGCGAGGTGGACGGGGAGGTGGGGCGGCTCGGCCAGGCCGCCGTGATCCGTGAAGGAAACGACATCACACTCGTTACCGCGATGAAGAGCGTGCACGACGCGAGCGAGGCAGCGACCGAGCTCGAGCGCGACGGGATCTCCGTCGAGGTGGTCGACCTTCGCACCCTGCGCCCGATCGATGTCGAGACGATTCTCGCGTCGGTGCGCAAGACGAACCGGATCGTTGTCGTCGAAGAGGGGCCGGCGACGGGCGGCTGGGCGGGCGAGGTTCTCGCATGCGTGACCGAGGAGGCACTGGGTCACCTCGACGATGCGTGGCGAATCGCGACGCCGAACACACCCATTCCGTATAGCCCGCCGCTCGAGGACGCGTTCCTGCCGGGGGCTGACCGCATCGCTGCCGAGATCCGGCGGCGGCTACGGTAAGAGACGTGGCCTCTACCGACCGAAGCTTCGACGGCTCCAAGGTCGGCACGCGCCTGCGGTCGGCACGCGAAGATCGCGGCATCAGCCTGCGAGAGCTCGCCCGGCGTGTCGGCGTGTCCCCGAGCCTGGTTTCGCAGATCGAGCTCGACCGGGTCAACCCCTCGGTCAGCACGCTTTACGCGCTCGTCATCGAGCTCGGGATGACCATGAGCGACGTGTTCGGTGACGGGCCGGCGACGCAGTTGATCCGCGCTCGGTCCGACGACGACAGCCTGGTGGCGCGGGCCGAGACACGACGCGTGATCAATCTCGCGTCCGGGGTGCGGTGGGAGCGCCTGACGCCTCACAGCGATCCGGACGTGGAGTTCCTGCACGTGATGTACCCAATTGGCGCCGAGTCGTGTCCGGAGGATGCGCTCGTCACGCATGGAGGGCGAGAGTACGGCTACGTCATGGGAGGAACGCTCGGTGTGCGCGTGGGATTCGACGAATACGAGCTCGGGCCTGGTTCGTCGATTGCGTTCGACTCGTCGTCGCCGCACCGGCTCTGGACGATCGGCGATCAGCCGGCGCACGCCGTGTGGGTCGTGATCGGCCGTGCTGCAGACCCACGTACGGTCTCCGCTGCGCGCTAGGCGTCTCTAAGCCGGTGCTTCGCCCTGGCCTGCCGGCGCGCTGCCGACACTGCGGCGCGCACTGCGAAGACGCTCGACCAGCTCGGGCGCCTGATAGAGCACGAGCGCGAGGAGGATGAGGACGCCGATCGTCATGTCGGCGTACTCGGCCGGCTCCTGGAAGAGGGGCAGGACGTTGTCGATCTCTGTCAGGAAGAAGGCCGCGAGAAGCGTCCCGAAGAACGATCCCTTCCCTCCGGCGAGACTTGCTCCGCCGAGCACGGCGGCGGCAATGCTTTCGAGCGCCTGGTTCCCGATGATCGGGGAGCCGACCTGTACCTCGGCGGCGAGGTAGAAGCCGGCGAACGAAGCCATCAGCGAGCACACGACGAATGCGAGGACGACCACGAGGCTCGTCGGCATTCCGAGCCTCCGCGAGGATCGTGCGTCGAGCCCGACCCCCCGCAGTGCGAGCCCGGGTCTGCTCCGGTAGAGCCAACCGTCCGCGAGCGCTGCGAGGATGACGACGCCGGCGAACGCGACCGGCACGAACCCGATGCTCGTGACGAGCCTCCCCGTGACATTCGTGTTGATCGGGCCTTGCGGATACGAGCGCAGGAGAAGCGCGAGACCTTCGAGCACACTCAACGTCCCGAGCGTGGCGACGATCGACGGCAGTTGGAGAACCCGGATGAGAAAGGCGTTGCAGACTCCCGCGCCGATCCCCACGCCGACGACCGCGAGCACGCCGGGGACGATGGCGAGTCCGGTCGTTGTCGGGGTCAGCGTGAACGACGCAACGACCACGCACATTGTCATGAGTGCTGCGACTGAGACGTCGAAGCCGCCGACGAGCAGCGCAACTGCCTGCCCGAACGAGACGATGATGAGCGGCATCGACTGGAGCAGCAGGCTGTTGAGGTTCGACTTGCTGAGAAACACGGACGAGTGCACTTCGGCGTAGGCGCCGAGCGCGACGATCAGCGTTGTCATCAACACGAGTGGAAGGAAACCGCGTTTCACGGCGCGGATGCCTCGGCACTCGTGCTGGCGACACTGGCACGCGACCCGACGATCGCCTCGACGATCCGGCGTTCATTGAGCTCGTGGCGTGGAATCTCCTGGACGATGCGCCCGCGCGACATGACGACGACGCGGTCGCAGATGCCGGACAGTTCGATCGGGTCGCTCGACTTCACGACCGTGGCAACGCCCTCGTCCGCCTTCGCACGGAGTGCCTCGTAGATGTCGAAGCGCGCACCGACGTCGACTCCCTGCGTCGGCTCCTCGGCGAGGATGACCTTGACGTCGCCGCGCAGGAACGGGCGGATGAGAGACACCTTCTGCTGGTTGCCACCCGAGAGGGACTGGATGGGCTGCTCAGTAGAAGCCATGCGGACGCGCAGGCGCTGAAGGAGCGACGCGATCGCGCTTCGCTCCGCCCGACGGGGGACGATCCCGCCCCGACCGAGGCGGCGGAGCACCTGAATGGTGGCGTTCGCCCTGACGCTCAGCACTGGGAACAACGCCTCGCCGCGCCGGTCGCCGCTCAACAGGACGACCCCGGCTCGGAGAGGCCCGGCCGGCGAGCGTCGGTCGAACTGGACGCCGTCACAAGAGGCGCGGCCGGTCGCCGGTTCGATACCCGCAAGGGCTCGCAGGAACGGCACCTGGCCGTTCCCCTCGGCGCCGGCGATGCCGAGGATCTCGCCTCTGCGGACGACGAGGTCGACGGGGCCGAAGCGCTCGCCCTGCAGGCCGGAGAGCTCGAGCACGGCCTCAGCCATCTCCGGCAGCGGGTCTCGGTTCGGAAAGGCGACCGTAAGTGGACGCCCGATCATCAAGGCCACGAGCGCGTCCTCGGGGACCGTTGGCGCATCGAACGTTCCCTGGCCCACTCCGTCGCGCAGCACAGTCACACGGTCGGCGACTGCGAGCACTTCGGGAAGTCGGTGGCTGACGTAGAGTACGCCCACACCCGCCTGAACCTGTTCGAGCACGAGGGTGTGCAGCTGCTCGACGGCGTCGGGCCCGAGAGCGGTCGTGGGCTCGTCGAGCAGCAAGACCTTCGGACGCGTCAGCAGCGCCTTCCCCACCTCCAGGAGCTGCCGGTCGGCGAGCGACAGTGAAGCCGCGGTCGCCGACGCCGCGATGTCGAGCTCGAACGTCGCGAGCGTCTCGGCGGCCCATTGCTCCATTCGCCTGTACGCCGGACGCGCGTGCGGCGGCACGGCCAGAAAGAGGTTCTCGGCGACTGACAAGCCGAGAATGTGCGAGTAGTCCTGATAGGCGATGCCGACCCCGAGCCGGCGGGCGGCGGCCGGTGTATGGCGGTTGAGTGCGCGCTCGCCGATCTCGACGCTCCCGTCGTCGGGCGCGAGTGAACCGCTTGCGATCCCGAGCAATGTCGATTTCCCGGACCCGTTCTCCCCGACGAGGGCGTGGACCTCGCCCGCACGGCAGTCGACGCTGACGTTGCTCAGCGCCTGCACCGCACCGAACGCCTTCGATACCCCGCTGACGGACAGGACCTGGGGCAACTCGGGTCCGGGAATCGACGTTGTCATCAGTTCGTGCGCGAGCCTCCTATGGATACATCTGGTGGAGCAGGCTGAGCGGGATCAATGACGTCCCCGATGCCGTCGGCGGGTAGCCCTTGAGGCACATGTCCCGGGTTGCCTGGTTCTGGAGCTGGATCGGGAACACGATCGTCGGAGGGATCTTCGCTCCGGCGAGCTTCATCATGTCCGCGGTCAGCGCGACCCGGATCTGCGCATTGCCCGCCGAGTAGTAGAAGATCTTCAGCTTCGGATCCTTCAGCTTGTCGGCCAGGCAGCCCATGCCCGCCTCGTCCGTCCGGTACGTGAAGACCCCCTGGTACGGGATGTTCGCCGCCTTGTAGGCGGCGTAGCCGCCCTGCGACATGAACAGTGCGTCCTCGTAGCTGACGCCCTTGAGGTCTGGGGTCTTCGCGAGGATGCCGGAGACGATTCCCTGCACCTTCGACGGGTCCCAGTTGGTCGGGTCGTTCGCGACGATCTTGATCGACGAGTTCAGCGCGCTCTGCTCGCACTTCTGCCAGCCGAGCGAGAGCGGATTGCCGGGGAAGCCGCCGAGGAAGGCGATGTTGCCGGACTTGACCTGCGTGTTCATCACGTACGCGAAGGTCTTACCCAGCTTGCACGTATCCTCGCCGACCACCGTGGTGTAGTTCGCGCCGGGGCCGCTCACGTAGCCCCACGCATACGTCGAGACCGGGATTCCGGCCTTCGTCGCCTGCTGGAACACCGGGAGCATCGCGTCACCGAAGTCCGGATACGTGACGATTGCGCTGACGTGTTGAGCGATCATCGACTTGAAGTCCGCGATCGCCTGGTTGAGGTCGGAGTGCGCGCTCCTGTAGATGATCTTGCCGACCTTCGGATACGTGAGCGCCTCGAGGATGAACTCCATCTTCGACATCTGGCGATAGGTGTTCTCTCCGAAGCCCTCGACGTAGGCGACGGTCAGCTTCCCGCCGGTGCCGGTGCTGCAGCCGTTGTTCTTCCAGCACTTGAGTGCGAGCGCGTAGTTGACGGTCTTCGTCGAGCGTCCGAGCGAGCCCAGTGCGATGTTGCGGGCCGTCTTGTTCGACGGCAGCAGGTTTGATCGGAAGAGCGCGTGGGTGAGCGTGGCGGCAGGCGCCGAGTAGGTCTCGCCGAATCCGCCGCCCTTCCCGACAGTGGCCGAGCTCTTGGCGACCCAACCGGAGGGGCCGGAGGCGGTGCTCGCCTTGCTGTGAGTTCCGCCGGCCAGGCCGCTCCCGGCCGCGACGAGTGCGAGCGCGACCGCTGAGAACAGCAGCGCCAACACTTGGTGCTTCGATCTCATTTCAACTCCCTCCATCCCGTGCGTGGTTTGCTCTTTCTGCGGCGCGAGCCCGCCTGGGCCGCGTCATGTCTGGGCGCTTGCCTCTCGTGGAGGCGGCTTCGCAGGCCTCAGGCTGCGACCGAGGAGTGCAGCGACGCGATCGCCGGAGACGACCATCCCGGCGATGATCGCGCCGCCGAAGACGACGTACTGCATCGCCGCCGAGAGGCCCATGATCACGAGCATCTGCGTCAGCAACGTGAGCGCGAGCGCAGCGATCCACGTCGACGTCGCACTCGCGAGCCCGCCTGCAAGCGAAGCTCCGGCGATCACGACGGCGGCGATCGGCGCGAGAAGATACGCAGAGCCGAAAGCAGGGTCGATGCTGATGCTCACGCCCGCGAGAAGGACGGCCGCGACCGCGTAGAGCGTGCCAGCGGCGGCATACGCGAAGACGCCGTGCGTGCGGACGCGGAGCCCGGCGATCCACGCAGCCCTCGGGTTGGCACCAACCGCCTGGAAACGCCGGCCGACCGCCGTGTAGCGGAGCGCGAGCGCGACGAGGATCGCGAGCGCCACGCCCGTCCAGAAGACGTTGCTGATTCCGAGGTGCTTCGTGGCCGCCCACGACGCCAACCCGTTCGGCACGTTCGGCTGATTCGTCACGACGTCGCGTGAGTACTTGCTGCTCCACGCAAGCACGATCTGCCCAACCGCCAGGGTGACGATCAGCGGGTTCAGTCTCAGCAGGCCGACGAGCAGGCCGTTGACGAGACCGACAAGAAGGCCGACGCCAAGTGCGGAAAGGATCGCGACCGGGAGCCGGTGGTCCGATCCGGCTCCCACCCCGACGACCAGGTTCCCGCCTGCCGCGATGACCCCGGGTGTCGAGAGGTCGATTCCGCCTTGGACGACGACGAGCATCTGCCCGAGCGACGCGATCGCAAGGATCGTCGCCTGCGGCAGGACGTACGACCACGAGGTGTGACCGAGCGCGTTCGGCGCCGCGAATGCCGCGATGACGACGAGGGCGACGGTTGCGAGCCACACAGGCACGAAGCGAGCGGCGACCGCGGCAGTGCCAGCGAGCCGCGAGCCGGCAGAACCCGCGAACGGTTTGATCGGGGGCGGCGATGGTGGGCTGGCCGCGACCACGCGACATTCTGACCAGGTACGGCGAACAGTGTCAATGATGGCTTAACGAAGCTGTCCCGATTTTCGGGAAAGGCGCGCCCTCGTCGTTGACGGCGAACGGCACAAACGTTTATGGTCGCTGTACATGCGGCCGGCGCGAGAACAGGGTTGCCGGAACGGACTCGGGCGCGCCGCCACCACGGTCCATCTCCGGAGAGCAAGGAGTGACGCATGAGCTCGCAACGGCTTCTGTTCCGCAACGGCTTCGTCGTCTCGATGGACCCCGACGTCGGGGACATCTCGCGCGGGGAGGTCCTCGTCGAGGACGGAAAGATCGTCGACATCGGCCGCGAGCTCGGCGTCTCCGACGCAGAGGTGGTGGATGCCTCCGGGATGATCGTCATGCCAGGCTTCATCGACACTCATCGGCACACGTGGCAGACACCGGTTCGCGGAGTTCTGCCTTCGTGCACGCTCGACCACTACTTCGCCGTCATGCTCGGTCAGGTCGGCGGCTTCTACCGCCCGGAGGACGTGCACATCGGCGATTACGCCGGGTCGCTCGAAGCGCTGAACGCAGGCGTCACAACCTTGCTCGACTGGTCGCACATCAGCAACACACCGGATCACTCCGACGCCGCGATTCAGGGCCTGAAGGATGCAGGCATTCGTGCGGTCTACGCGCACGGGATGCCGACCGGTGCTGAGTGGTGGTCATTCAGCGAGCTCAACCATCCCGAGGACATCCGCCGCATCCGGGAGACGTACTTCTCGTCCGACGACGGCCTGATCACCCTCGCGATGGCGGCACGCCAGCCGGGCAACGTGAACTTCGACGTCGCAAAGCACGACTGGGCGCTCGCCCGCGAGCTGGGGATCCTCATCAGCGTCCACGTCGGGATGCGCCTCCACACCCTCCACTACACGCCTGTGAAGGACATGCACGACCTCGGGCTCATGGGGCCCGACGTCTGCTACATCCACATGACCGACCTCACCGACGAAGAGCTCGACTGGATCGCCGAGAGTGGCGGAAAGGCTTCGATCGCCCCGTACGTCGAGATGCTGATGGGGCACGGACCGCCTCCAACCGGCAAGATGCTCGCCCGCGGCGTCCGCCCGTCGCTGAGCGTCGACGTCGTATCGAGCGTGCCGGGCGAGATGTTCACGCAGATGCGCACCGCGCTCGCGTACGACCGGATCCTCGAATTCACCGACACTCCGGACATCGCGTTCGCTCCGAAGCTCACGCATACCGACGTGCTCGAGTTTGCGACCATCGACGGCGCGCGGTCGATCATGCTCGAGGAAAAGGTCGGCTCTCTCAAACCGGGCAAGCAGGCAGACATCGTGCTGCTGAAGACCGACGTCATCAACACAGCCCCAGTGCTCGACCCCAAAGGCACGATCGTCACCTTCGCGGACACGTCCAACGTCGACTCGGTCTACGTCGCCGGGAACGCGGTAAAGCGAGGCGGCCAGCTCCTGGGCGTCGACATGAAGTCTGTGGTCGAGAAGCTGGAGGAGTCGCGCAACCACATCCTGTCCGCCGGCGAGCTGCTGCCGGACTGGTGC
>Ga0308176_10000957_pt1 | contig 18184 bp, 15 predicted proteins | sample PhyCR2_3_FD_203890 | JGI IMG/M metagenome (GOLD analysis project Ga0308176, IMG submission 203890) | Soil microbial communities from UC Gill Tract Community Farm, Albany, California, United States - DLSLS.C.R2 | ecosystem: Environmental > Terrestrial > Soil > Agricultural land | place: USA...
CCGAGCGAAACAGACCGGACATATGGCATCGACTCGGTAACAACGCGGAAACCGTTCGGCAATACTGCTCGCTCGATTTGACGGACCCTGGGCGGGAGTGCAACAACCATGAGAAACAACCTTTCAACGTGTAGAAACGCTACACTAAACTCAAATGTCGCAAGTACTTAGAGGCCAACCGTTGGTTGGAATGGAACTTGCCGAACTAGAAAAGCTGCTAGGACCCCAGCAGCCAGCATTCAGAGCGAAACAGCTATATGACGCGCTGTACCGGAAACAAGTGGCTAATTTGTCGGAGTGTTCCAACTTGCCGCAAGCGCTTCGGACGGAGCTGCTTTCCACGAACTCTCTCGGCCTGCCGGCCTTGGAACAACGGTTCGACTCGACCGACGGTACGCGCCGCTACCTGCTTCGATTAAATGATAACCGAACGGTGGAGAGCGTTCTCATGCCGGAACCAGGTAGAAGTACGGTGTGTATCTCCAGCCAGGTCGGTTGCCCGGTCGATTGCAAATTTTGCCTGACTGCTTTGATGGGCCTGGAAAGGAACCTCACTGCTGGGGAGATCGTGGGCCAAGTTCTCTACGTCGCTCGTGAAAACGGTCTGGCTCCGACCGATTCGCGTTTGAACATCGTGATGATGGGGATGGGCGAACCGCTTCTGAACCTGGAGAATGTGCTCAAGGCGACCCGGCTGCTTACGGACGGAAGTGGCGTCGGCATGTCGCCCAAGCGGATCACGGTCTCGACGTCCGGCATCGTGCCAAAAATGTACGAATTGGCAGAAGCGGATGTCCGCCCGAAGCTGGCAATTTCTCTGAACGCCTCCGCGGAAGAGCAGCGTCAAGCGCTGATGCCGATTACACGCAAGTACCATCTGGCGGATCTGATAAAGGCGTGCCGCGAGTATCCGCTCCGGCCCTGGGAGAAGCTGACCTTCGAATACGTGCTCTTGCGCGATGTCAACGACTCGGACGCAGACGCAAGACGAGTGGTACGGCTTCTGGCAAACCTGAATTGCAAGGTAAACCTGATCGCGCTGAATCCCGGACCGGGTATCCGCTTCGAAACCCCGTTGCCCGAGAGGGTTGACAGCTTCCAAAACATCGTCCGGAGATCGATCCCGTGCTTCGTCCGGAAGCCTCGGGGGCGCGATATCTACGCGGCGTGCGGACAGTTGAAGCGTGCTGCTTCCGATCTGGTTGCCGTTTCGTCGAACTGATTGCGGCTCGCACCGGCTGGGTGAGCGGCTTGTGCTTTCACCAGGCCGCAACGCCCCGTGAGCATTTCGAATAGCTTAATTGGATCTCGCCCAGCTACAATCACCTCTTGTCGAGCTTTTTTCAGCATCTGCTGCACGTGCTGCTTCACCTCGGCTATCTGGGTCCGTTTTTCATGGGAGTGATGGATTCGTCCTTCCTGTTTCTTCCTATCGGAAACGACCTGCTGGTAGTCATTCTGGCGGCCAGACATCATACGGAGGCTTGGGTCTACGTGCTTTCTGCCACGGTGGGCTCAGCCACGGGCGCTCTGTTGTTAGACCTGGTTTGCCGCAAAATCGGCGAGGCGGGCGTTCAAAAGGTCACGGGTGAACAACGGTTTTCGTATCTGAAGAAGAAAGTCGGGCAGAGGGGGGGATTTTTTGTTGCTTTGGCTTGCCTCGGGCCTCCGCCGTTCCCGTTTACAGCCATCGTTGCAACAGTCAGCGCGCTCGCTTATCCGCGATTGAAGCTAGTTGCGGTTGTAGCAGGGTCGAGATTGCTGCGCTTCATTATCCTGGCTTGGCTCGCGATCAAATATGGACGAGCCATTCTTCGCATTATCGACACGCCAGCGTTCAAATGGTCCGTCGGAGCAGTTGCCGGCCTCTGCCTGGTAGTGAGCGTGTTCTCAATTGTCAAATGGGTGAGAGCCGGACGGTCTGGAGGCGGCCAGGCAAGTCCAGCCGAAGCCGCTGCTTAGTTTCCCGGAACTTCTCCAGAAGGCGTAAGTAGCGCGTTCACTTGCTTCATTACGTCTGCACTCCGTTTCCAACTCTTCGAAGTACTTCATTGGGCCTGCATCGGCCGAGCATTGACGCCCGGACAAGTACGCCATGAAGCGAATCTGCATGTCGCAAGTTGTCGCCTCCGGTCCGACTCGCGTCCGGGTAGTGCCCGCGTCTTCGGATTTGTACAACCCGTCTCCGAATTAACATTGTCATGAGACGCCGGTTCGAGTGGGCCGTATGACGACACTACTTCGCATCAATGGAACAGCCGGAAATGGAGCAAGCCATGCACGATGCCCCGAAGACTCTGGAAGCCGTTCGAGAACTCATGCAGGAACAGGAAGCCGGCGGTGTAGGTCCACGTAGCGTGCCGCTCGAGATATAGAGCGGACGCGGCGAAGGGGGGCGCCAACCGTGTCTCGATCCACAGTACGAGCCATCCTATCAAACCACCGAGGACTGCTCCCCCAATCATATCGGTCGGCCAATGTAAGCCTTGGCCAATGCGGCAGGCACTATATAAAAAGAGATAAGCAGCACTGGCTGCGCCGAGACGCGGATGTATCGAGGACAGGACGATCGTCAGCAAAGAGATAAGCACTGCGTGATCGCTCGGAAAGGAAGACATGTGGCTCGCCGTCGCGATGTTGCTGGTCCATTCGTCGGGGCTGAGACAGGCAGGCTTCTTGAGGTCGGCCAGCACCAAAGGACGAGGACGCGCAACGATTTGCTCGGCGGCGAAGCGGGTCACCATATAGGCCGGCGCCAGCGCCACGATGTACACCAGGACCTTCGTTCGAGAAGAACGCACGCCGGAATCCTTATGGGACGACCTAGTCGGCTCGTAAAACCAGAGCATGATCATCACGCAAGAAATCAACAATTCAGCAGTCCGGTTGATTTTGACTGAGAAAAGGCAGGCCGAGTATTGCGAGGCGAGCGCCCGATTCAGAATCGCTAAGACTTCATGGTCCCAAGCACGGATCAGATCTAAAATCTCGTTCATCGGAGAAGCATGACCGTTCCTGTTGCCGCAATGACTACTGAGGCCCACCATGGGCACATCCCAGGAGACTTATATGGAATCATAGTTCACCCGAAGAACACCCGAGCCGCTTTGGCTGCGGAGTGCAATCGCATGTTCGGAGCGCATAAGCCATAGGGCCTGCGATATCGCCCCTATCGGAGATGCGCTGGGCCGTTACTGCTGGAGCAAGGCTTGCGCCATTCCAGATCGTCGAGAAAGAAGGTCGCTGCATTCTTCTGGGCTGGTAGCCGAGGAGGAAGGCCAGGCAGGCTTGCTTATGCCGCTTCGTAATCGACCTTGTTGATGGACGCGACCAGGGCCCGTTTCCTGGGGCGGTAGCGGATGCGGCAGACCGTAGCGGCGACGGTCAGAAGGGCGCAACCTTCAATCAAGACCTTCTCTCCATCCAGATAATCCGGCACTTGTCCCTTCAGGTTGGGATCGATCAGGATGCCATGTACGAACACGAACAGCGCCGTGCGTAAGACACAAAATGCAGCTTCTTCCAGAAACGGCTGCCTAGTTTCGATCGGAGATACGACGTGACCACAACGAAAAATCATGGAGTAGAACGCGAGGCCACCGAAACAGTTATAGAGCGTTTGCTTCGGCGAATGCGGGGGCCAAACAATGTCGAGGGGAACAATCCGGCAGTGCTCGAAAATAGTAAGACGATCGGGTGGAAAAAGATCAGTCCCAGAGCAATATACGCGGTCCAGTAATATACGCGGTCCAGTTATGAATGTCGAAGATCGGTAACCTGCGATGCGGCCACTAGCGGACGGTGTTATATCGCGCCGACAGCACAAGGCCAAGCAGGATGTTCACTGTCAGGAGCACCATCGCGGTCAGACCCGCGAAGCTGGAAATGTCCATTGCATTCATTCTTCGGGAGAAGAATCGAAGATAGCATTGGGACAAGCATGATCGCGATCGAGATCTCATCGCCCGGCGGGCCGGAAGTCCTGCGACCGATCGAACGGCCAATCCCGGAGCCGAGTGTCGGGGAAATACTCATCCGGGTGCGCGCTGCCGGAGTTGCTCGTGCCGATGTGATGCAGCGGCAAGGCAAATATCCGCCGCCACCTGGAGCTTCCGATATACCGGGTCTCGACGTGGCGGGTACGGTGGAGAGCATTGGCGAAGGTGTCTCTGAGTACAAGGCCGGCGAGCCCGTTTGCGCCATCCTCACGGGCGGCGGTTATGCCGAGTACTGTCTTGCGCCTGCGGAACAGGTGTTGCCGATTCCCGAAAACTGGACCTTCACCGAAGCTGCAACTCTGCCCGAGAACCTGTTCACGGTTTACGACAACCTGGTCACGCGCGCCGGGTTGAAATCCGGCGAAACAGTGCTGGTCCACGGCGGTACGAGCGGCATCGGCAGCATGGCGATCATGGTAAGCCGGCAGGTCGGCGCTGTGCCGTTCGCTACTGCCGGAAGTGACGCAAAGGCCCAAGCCTGCCTCACGTTTGGAGCAACCCACGCCATCAACTATCGCCGGTCGGATTTCGTGGCGGAATTGAAGCGGCTCACGGCGGACCGTGGCGTTGATGTTGTGCTGGACATGATTGGTGGTCCCTACCTCGATCGCAATCTCGAAGCTCTTGCGCAGGATGGCCGGATCAGCATTGTGGCGACTCAGGGTGGCCGTCAGGGGCAGTTGGATATCGGCAAATTAATGGGCAAGCGCGCCCGAGTCATGGGGTCCACCATGCGCGTCCGTTCGAAAGAGGAGAAAGGGCGTGTCGCCCGGAGGTTAGCCGAGGCAGTCTGGCCCGCCTTGCCGGAAAAACAGTGGATCAAGCCGGTCATCGACGCGACATTTCCCCTGTCGCACGCGCGTTCGGCGCACGAACGACTGGAAAGCGGCGAACACATCGGGAAGATAGTACTGACAGTCTGAAACGCGGCTTTCCGGCGTGAAATCCGGATTCCGGCTCATACTGGAACCATGCGGATTGGCATCACGTGCTACCCCACTTACGGAGGGAGCGGGATCGTTGCGACCGAACTCGGGCTTGAACTCGCACATCGTGGGCACGAAGTGCACTTCATCAGCTACGCTTCGCCCATTCGTCTGGACGTGGGAACTCCGCGGATTTACTACCACGAAGTAGAAGTTTCGAATTACCCGCTGTTCCACTACCCGCCTTACTCACTGGCCCTTGCCTCGCGTATGTGGGAAGTCGCAGACAGGCATAAACTCGATCTGCTGCACGTCCACTACGCCATTCCGCACTCCATATCGGCGCTGCTCGCGCAACAGATGACTACGAACAGGCATTTGCCCTTCATCACCACGCTGCACGGCACCGATATCACGCTCGTTGGCGCGGACCGGAGCTACTTCCCCATCACCAAGTTCTCCATTGAGCAATCGAACGGCATTACCACTATCAGCGAGTACATGGAAAAGCGCACGGTAGAGTTTTTCGGAGTCAACAAACCCATCCAGGTAATTCACAACTTCGTGAACTGCTCGCTGTACCAGCCGAACGAGGAGGCTCGGGCACAAGGCCGGAAGCGCATCATCCACGTGTCGAACTTCCGTCCGGTGAAGCGCGTGCTGGATTGCATTCATGTCTTTGCAAAAGTCAGAAAAGAGGTAGATGCAGAGCTGCTCATGGCGGGCGAGGGACCTGACTGGGGATCAGCCGAACGACTCGCCTGGGAACTGGGTGTGAACGACGCGGTCCGATTTCTGGGCAAACAGGACCATCTGGAGCGCCTGATCCCTCAGGCTCATGTTTTACACCTGCCGAGTGAAATGGAAGCCTTTGGGCTCGCGGCGCTCGAAGCAATGGCGTGTGGAGTACCTCCGGTGGCCACTCGCACCGGCGGCGTACCGGACCTGATTACGCATGGCGTGGACGGATGGATGGAGCCGGTCGGCGATCGCGAGTCACAGGCGGCAAGGATCATCGAGCTGCTCACGAACCCGGAACTCCACCGTACGATGGCGGAAGCCGCCCGTACAACTGCAACCTCCCGCTTTTGCACAGATCTGATCATCCCGCAGTACGAGGCGTACTACCGGAAGGTATGCGAGAGTCCGGGAACCGGAGAGGCACCGGCGGTGTCTAAGGTAGCAGTTAGGTCAGCTGGCGTTTAGGAGTAAAATTCTAATCAATGGCGCACTCCTTGTCGGGGAACACGGGTAGCCTCTCTATACTCGCCGGCGCGCAGAACGGGATTTCAGAAGAAGAAGCCCGGATTGTGCGGGGATTGCGTGCCGGTATCGAGAGTGCCTATCAGGAGCTGATCGATCGTTACGAGCAACCGATTTTCAACATGGTTTACAGGCTGCTCGGGAACCAGACGGATGCCTGCGATGTCGTGCAGGAGGTATTTTTGAAGGTGTTCCGGAGCGTTCATTCGTTCCGGGAGCAAAGTAGTTTACGCACTTGGATTTATCGAATTGCGGTGAACGAAGCGCATAATCATCGCCGCTGGTTTGCTCGCCATTGCCGCCATGAGGTACCCCTCGAGAAAGATCGGCCTGATCACGATTACAGCATCGAATTGGCGCAAGATCCCGGCCGGTCGCCTTACGATCAGGCTCTCGATAGTGAAACTCGGGCCATCGTGGAACGGGCACTGACGAAAATCAATCCGCTGTTCCGTACGGCTGTCGTTTTGCGCGACATCCAGAACATGAGTTACGAGGAGATCGCTGACATTTTGCAGATTTCACTCGGGACGGTGAAATCGCGCATATTGCGCGGCCGGGAAGCACTCAGGCGCGAGCTGAATCAACAGTCAAGCCCCGGATTGGCGGAGGCGCTTGCTTAGGAGTCTTGTTAGGACGAACCACATATGAATTGCTGGATCGCCAAACGTCGTAGCACAAACTTCATCGACGGGAGGCTGCGTGAACGCGAGCGGGCCCGGATCGTTAAGCACCTGAACGAGTGCCAATCATGTGCAAACGAATTCGAACAGATGCGGTTAGTGCGATCGACACTGCGACGCCTTTCCCCGGTGAAATCACCCGCTCACTTGCGAGCTGCCTTGCAGGTAGCCGCCTCCCGTGAACGCCAGGCGATTGCAGAAGGAGCATGGTCCACGGTCAGGCGAGTCTGGAATCGTTGGTTGTTCCGGCTCGACGATTCCATGCGGCCCATCACACTCCCTGCGACCGGGGGCCTGGTTTCGAGCATCCTTCTCTTCGGCGCCCTTTCGGTTACCATCGGCACAACCACGCGGGTCTCCGACTACGAGGTTCCGATCATGTACGCGGATCACTGGGGCGCGAACCTGGTGCCGGTCCAACTGCGTTCTTCAGTAGTTTTGACGCTGAACCTGGATGGAAAGGGCAGAATCACAGAATATGAAGTGCGGGACGGTTCCGACTCGTTTATAGGTGATACGGCCCGGCTCCAGTACAACAACATTGCCGTTCCGGATTTTCCGAGCGTACTCGCTGTCGCCCAGCCAATCAGCCGGGGTATCAGCATCAGCTTCACGCCTATTGTCTACAGACAATAGCGACTAATCGAGCGTTCTGATCGAGTAATCTTCGTCATTGCGCGTCAGGTTTGGACTGTAGAACGGATCCCGCGCGATCACTCTATCCCATTTAGACCTCATCCGCGCAACTTCCTGCGGATGAGGCACTAAATCCTTCGATGTCTTCGAGTGTGCTTCGTGGTGGTACAGCAACGCATGTGGGGTGTAGAGCACACGATACCCGGCGCTACCGATTTTCAGGCAGAGATCGATATCATTGAACGCCACGGCGAAATCGTGCTCATCGAATCCTTCCACCTGCCAGAAGACATGCCTCTTTGTCATCAGGCACGCGCCTGTCACTGCGCTGACGTTGCGGATGACATCTGAAAAATCGAAATAGTGTGGAACGCTGCCGTCCAGTGACTTGAACGCGTGGCCGCAATTGTCGAAGATGCCCATGACGACACCCGCGTGTTGGATGAGCCCGCTCGGATAGAGAAGTTTGGCTCCTACGGCGCCGACCTCGGGCCGTTCCACCAGCTCCACCATGGATTGGAGCCAGTCTTCCGCGACAACGGACGTATCGTCGTTCAGAAACAGAAGGATCGGCGAGTCACATTGGCGGGCGGCTTCGTTGTTGATCTTCGAGTAGTTGAACGGTTGGTTGCGGTGATCGATGTAGCGCAGCGGAACGGTCGCTTTCGATTGAGAATCGTGAATCAACTTTTCGATGACCTGACCTTTGGAGTTATCGATCACGACAACCTCAAAATTCCGGTAGCTTGTCTTCGAGAACAGCCCGTCGAGATTCGTCCTCAAGACCTCCGCCTTGCCTCCGGACGCAATGATGATACTGACACGAGCTTCGGCAGAAATCGGATAGCGGACTCGCCACCGGCCAACTGCCGCGCCGGGTTCTACTCTGATCGCCGGGTCAACTTCGAGGCAGTGCCGTTCAAGAGCGTTACGCGCCGCCTCGAGGGCATAGCCTTTGTTGTCAATGGTTGACGCGGTGGAGGCCACTCCGGCGCGCCAATGATACAGCACACGCGGGATATGGTGCACCTTATCTGCATTCCGCGTGGCACGCAGGATCAGATCATAGTCCTGACTGCCATCGCAGTCGGAGTTCAATCGGCCGATTTTCTCGGCCAGTTCTTTCTTCAGCACCAGAAAGTGGCAGATATAGTTCTCGGCCAGCAGCAGATCCGGGGCCCAATCCGGCTTGAAGAAAGGCTCAAAGCGCCGCCCAAGCCCATCGATTTTGTCCTCGTCGCTATAGATCAGGTCAGCGTCGGGTACTTCGTTGACGGCTTCGCAGACATGAGCAAGAGCATTCGGTGCAAGCGTGTCGTCATGATCGAGAAACGCGATGTAATCCCCCGTCGCCAGCTGGGCGGCGCTATTGCACGCTTCTGAGATGCCGCCGTTGGTGTCGCGAAAGATGACTCTTATCCTTGCGTCCTTTAGCGCGAAGCTTTCGAGTTTCTCACGTACGCCGCCAAGAGGCGAAGCATCGTCGGCAATGCATAATTCCCAGCGGTGGTACGACTGACGAATGACAGACTGAATTGCTTCTTCAAGTTCCTTGAGGTCCGTGTTGTAGACGGGCATCAGGATACTGATGAGTGGCTGAGTAGCGAGGTTGGGTAACCGCAACGCCACGAGCGACTCATCGGGCTTCTCCAACTCTTTAATCCAGCGATCGTACTTGGACGAGAACCCGTTCTCGTGATCGACGACCACAGAAGTCTGGGCTTCGCGAACCGGGATTCCTTCCGATATCAAACGAATGGTGATGGAATGCGGCCCATTTGGTAACTGGGCGGAGTCGATATTTGCCGCAAACCCTGAGCGACCGGTTGTGTCGAGCTCCGAATGCGTTTTTTTTACGTCCGGACGAGCGATGGAAGGTTTGACTTCCACGGGCGGAAGACCGGCCACGCGCACCTGCACGTGATCGACTCCGCCCTCGCACAAACACCATCCCCGGATCGTGATGATGCCGCTGCGAGGAGTCTTATCTTTGGGTAACGGCTCATCACAAACCAGGTACGATACTTTCTCCGTGAGGGCTATGGACCCGGACGCAGAGCGACGCGAAGCTGGAACAAATCGCTTCACCAGATCAGTCGCCGCCCGGAGAGCACGCCATGCGCGTCCGGTAATCATCTCCATCTGGATTCGCTCGAGGCGTGCAATAGACGTCTGCTGTGCTCGAAGTTTCTCCTGGTGTGACTCGAGGGCCTCGAGGACCTGAGTCATACGGAAATTTGACTGCTCCAGTTCGGACTCGAGGTGACGGATTTTCTCCTTCAGCTCTTCCACATGGAGTTCGGACGCATGTTGCTCCGTCATTTCTTACCTACCAAAGATAACAGGGGGAAAGTTACTATAAGTGAGCAAATTCCGTGTGACGGCAAGGGAAATAAAGCGAAGATTCAGCTCTCTCCGGCAAACGCTCCGTCGCTATCGGCAGCGATACTTTCCCGATGCAGAGACACGGCGCTACCGAGCGTGGATTGCCCGGCGCGTTCAGCACCGTACACAGTTGTTTAGCGCCCCTGTACCCTCCGGCTTGCTTTCGATCTTAACTGCCGTATGGGACGGAAGTCCGGTCCATTATCTCCAGGCGCTGGCGAAGTCGATCGAAGCGCAGAATGCAGAAGGCGCATGCGAATGGATCATCCTGGACAACGGCTGCGCACGACTTGAGATCCGCGATTACCTCAGCCACTTGAACGAGCGTCCCTGGATCAAAGTGCACCGCTCAGAGGAGAACCTGGGAATCATCCGGGGGCTGCGGTTTTGTCTGGAGCGGGCGAGAAATCGATATGTGCTGCCGGTAGACGCAGACGACCAGCTGTATTCCGATGCGCTGAAAATCGTGGCTGCCTACATCGAGAAGTCGGGCTACGCGCCGATCCTGTATACGGACGAAGACAAGATCAGTAACACCGGCGTCTCTCAACCGTATTTCAAACCGGATTGGGACCCGGTGCTTCTCGGAAATCTGGCGTACATTGCCCATCTCGGAGTCATCAACAGGGAAGAAGCTCTGCGGCTCGGAGCGTATTCGGACAGCGCCACCGAGGGCAGTCCGGACTGGGATTTATTTCTAAGGTTCGCGGCCGCCGGACACTCTGCCGTACATATTCCAGAAGTGGTCTACAACTGGCGCATGCACGCGACTTCGACGGCCGAAGATGCTCAGTCGAAGTCATACATCATGAGGTCGCAGCAAGCGGTTCTTACCGGCTTCCTTGAGGCCAAGGGCTTGGCGGAGCAGTTTTCCCTTGAGAACAGTCCCTTCTTTCCCGGGTCCCCTCATTGGCACCTGGTAAGACGGCAAGCTAACCCGAAGGCGATGACCTGTGTCCTACTCGGGCACGATCGGAACGAACCTTACCCGACAGCCAGGATGGGCGGAAGTTACAATGCTGTCGTATTCCTACCGGTCGACGCGCGCTCGGATCCGCGCTCGCTCGCTCCTCTCGTTGGAGACCTGGCCGGCCGCGACGAGTTGGTCTTCTTCCTGCACCAGGGCCTATCAATCGAGAATGCCGATTGGGGCTGGGAGGCGCTCGGACTGTTCGAACTCTTTTCCGATGCTGTGATGATCGGAGGCCTGATCCGAAATGACGCGGGGGCAATCCTGGAGGCCGGGCTGCAACTCGGCTTCGGGGGAGCTTGCGGGAGTCCAGACCGTGGCCGGAAGCGAGCTGATCCGGGATACTTCGGGCAGGCCTGGAAACAACGGTCAGTCAGTGCTGTTTCGTTGCAGTGTGCAGTTGTGAAACCCACATTCCTTCTCGAAGCTCTTCAGCAACTGCCAGAAGGTGCCTCGTTGCCCTCGCTCGGAGCGTGGCTCGGAGCTTTCGCGTTCCGGAAGGGTGAGCGCGTTATTTATTCGCCCTTCCTGGGGGGCGTGTCGGAGGCAGCGTGGGACGGATTTACCACGACTGACGAAGAGAACTTATTCACATCTGTAAACCGTGATATCCTTCCCGACCGGCGCTATTATCCGCAGCCCTTCTCTCTGCGGGCAGGATACATGCTGGATACGGACGAACTCAGGGCGGGCTAAAACTTCGATACGAGCCACAGCCCGAAGATCATCAGGAGACATCCTGAGATGCGCGGCCAGGACGCCGGATGAATCTTGAAGCCAATCCAGCCGAAGTGATCGAGGATGATCGACATCGCGAGCGATGCGGTAATGCTGATCCCGGTGAACACACCGGAACCAAGCCGCTGCGCCAGCATCAAGCCCGCGACAGTGGACGCGATGCTGATCAAGCCGCCCATCCAGGCCCACCACGGGGCAGTAGCCAGTTTCTGACCGCCTGGCCAAGCCTCACGAACAATTACCTGAACGAGAAGAACGCCAATCAATCCGGAGGCGTAAACCCAAAGGGCAGCAAACACGGGCTGTCCAATCGACTTGCGTAGTTCAGCGTTTGTGCCCGCCTGACCGGGATTAGCGGCGCCCGCGGCAATCGCGGCTAGGTAGATGAGCCAGTTCACCCCTCATAGATGCAAACTCCAGCTGGGCACGGTCAAAATCTGTTCTACACTTGAGCTTGCCTGCCCAACTCGGACAACATTTCCTGGTCAATAACGAAATTTTGGCGAGACTGGCCGAGGCTGCTTGCGGAGAACATTCGACGCGCACCGTCGAGATCGGACCCGGGCGAGGCGCGTTAACCCGGCATCTGCTCGAACGTAGCGACGAGCTACACGCTATCGAGTTGGACACGTCTCTCGTCAAGTATCTCGAACGGCACTTCGCGGGAGAGCCGCGTCTCCATGTTCATCATGGTGACGTTCTCAAGACGGATCTGGCCCAATGGGGACCGGCGGCAATAGCGGGGAACCTGCCCTACTACATCACCTCTCCGATCCTCGAAAAATTCCTCGACCTCGACGACAGATTCGGCACCGCAGTCTTCCTGATGCAGTGGGAGGTCGCGCAGCGCTTACTGGCGCAGCCGCGGTCCCGCGACTATGGGTACTTAACGGTAGCGACCCAGCTTGTCTGCGATGTTGAGTTGGTTTGCCGGGTTCCTCCAGGCGCCTTTTCTCCGCCGCCGAAGGTAGACTCCGGGGCGGTTCACTTGCGGCGCAAGCCGGTTCTGCATTCCGACCGCGATGACCTCCTGAAATTTGTCGGACGCTGTTTTACGCATAAACGCAAAAACCTGCGTAATAATCTGCGGCCCTTTTACGGATCGTCCCTAGACTCCCTGCCCGAAGCGAATTTACGGGCCGAGCAATTAGATCTGGAGCATTTCGCCGCGCTGTACCAAACCCTCTCGAGCGGGCAAATGAAAGGCGCTTCTCCAGTAAACTGAAGCTTTCATGATTCGGGCTCGATTTGCGCCTTCGCCGACTGGGTATCTGCACATTGGCAGCGCACGCACATTCATCTTCAATTGGCTTTTTGTACGTAGAAACAGCGGGACTATGGTCTTGCGAATCGACGATACGGATCTCGATCGGAACACGCAAACATCGCTCAATTCAATCTACGAAGGTCTGAATTGGCTCGATTTGCCATGGGATGAGTTCTATCGGCAATCGGAGCGTCTCGAACTTCATCGGCAGTTCGCGTACGATCTCCTGGCAAAAGGACTTGCTTATCGTGACTTCACACCCGCCAACAGTGGGGAAGAGAGATCGCAAGCGGAAGCGCAGTGGCTTTGCAACCCGGAGATGAGGTCGCTGACCGAGGCCGAGAGCGTCCGGCGCGCGGGTAACGGAGAACCCTTCGTGATTCGCTTTCGCGTAAACCGAGAACCGGGATACGAGCTGACGTTTGATGACGCGGTTTACGGAAAACAAACGAAGCTGACGAACGACGTTGAAGATTTCGCGCTGCTGCGAAGCAATGGCATCCCGACGTATCATCTGGCCTCTTGCGCGGACGATATCGATCTCAAGATCACCCACATCATCAGAGGGCAGGATCACCTGACTAACACGTTTAAGCACCTGCTGCTTTTTCAAGGGGCGGGAGCGTCGATGCCCACGTTTGCGCACCTGCCATTGCTGATTGCTCCCGATGGCGCCAAGCTCTCCAAGCGCAAACACGGACCCGTGGTCAGCGTCATGACATACCGGGACAATGGATTCCTGCCTTCGGCATACATCAATTTTCTGTCTCTCCTGGGCTGGTCACCGAAGGACAACCGTGAGCAGATGTCGCTCGATGAGCTGACGAACGCTTTCAGTTTCGAAGGCGTGAATCGTAGCAACGCGGTGGTTAACTTCAGCGACGCAGATCCGATTGATCCGAAGGCCTTATGGTTGAACGCGCAACATCTACGCTCCATGCCGGTTGAGAAGTTGGTGCCGCTGGTGAGGCGAACCCTTGAAGAACACCACCTGCAGCCGTTTGGTGATGAAGCCTTCTTCACAAAAGTGGTGGATACTATCCGTACGCGTTTCTCCACGTTGCTCGATTTTCCACTCAGAGGCCGGCCATACTTTGCCGACAATTTCCCCATGGAAGCGCAGGCCCTGGCGAAGCTGGATGTGCCGGGTGCACGCGAGTTGCTGCGTGAATTAGCCGACCGTCTCGAGGCCAATCCTGAGTTTTCAGAAGCAAGTGTCGAAAGCGACTTACGCAAACTCGGGGAAGAGCGCGGAGTGAAGGCCGGCGTGCTTATCAATGCCAGCCGCGCCGCGCTGACAGGTCAAGCCGCTGGCCCTGGCGCTTTCGCTGTTTTTGCCTGTATCGGCCGCGAGCGGACTTTGGCCAGGCTGCGAAAAGTCTGAACATGCCGAAGACGATTGTGGGTCTGGGCGGGTTGCTGAGTGATCCCGCTTGTTGTGTGATCAGAAATGGGCGACTGATCTCGGCTGTTGAGCAGCGGAAGGTCTCTCGCCGCGACCGTCCTGAGACATTTCCGCAAGAGGCTTTCGAGGGAGCGCTCGACATAGCGGGCATCGGGCTAAACGACATCGACTGCGTTGCGGTCGCCCGCCGGTTTGCAACGACCTCCGAGAGCGCCACGCAGTTGGAACTGCGCGCGCGCTTCCCGCAAAGCGAGATTGTAGTCGTCGAGCACCACCACGCGCATGCTGCTTCGGCTTACTACACATCTCCGTTCCAGCAGGCCGAAGTACTCAGTATTGACCGGGCGGGCGATTACCGCTCGGCCGTGCTCTACCAGGGCGTTGGAAACCGGATTACGCCGGTCCGGGAAATGTATTTCCCGGATTCCTTTGGCGATCTGTTCAATCGCGTGACAGAGCTGATCGGCTTTGAATCTCGCGGTGATGAGCACAAGCTCCAATGGCTGTCGACCTTAGGACAGCCCACATATCTGTCCACTTTCCGGAAGATTATCCGCTGGAATGAATCGTCGTGGCCCCGTTTTGATCGCAGTTACCTGGATGCCGATGAGTTGAGACGAGGCGGTTTCAGTACTCGTTTCTATGAGGACTGCGGGCTCCTTCCTGACACGCCGCTTTCGGAAGAGGCGAAAGCGGATATGGCAGCGAGCGTTCAGGCGGCGGTCGAAGAAGCCGTGATCAAAATCTTAGGTGATGCGGAACACGTTTGCCTCGCCGGCGGTCTGTCGCTGAACAGCTTATTGGTGCGAGCCCTCGAAACACGATACAGGGGAGCTCACGTCCAACCCGTGGGAGGGAACGCCGGCACCTCACTCGGTGCGGCTCTCTACGTCTGGCACAATCACTACGGGGAAGAGGAGCGAATCCCGTTCGAGACACTTTGCCTGGGTGCTTCCTATTCACCGCAGCAAGTGAAGCAGGTGCTTGAAAACTGCAAATTGCGCTTTCTGTTTATACCAACCGAAGGCGAGCTTATCGACCGGGCCGTCGAGGCGCTCAACGAGTTTAAGGTCGTTGCATGGATGCAGGGACGGACCGAGTTCGGACCGCGAGCGCTAGGAAACCGCAGCATTCTAGCTTCGCCACAGAATCCCTACTCCACGGAAAATCTCAACGTCTACATCAAACATCGCGAAACATTCAGGAAATTCGCGGCGTCTGTGCCCGCGGAACTCGCAGACAAGTATTTCGAGGTTGGGCCTAATGCGAATTACCTGGCTACAGTTGGGAAGGTCAGATCTGAATACCGCGGCGCTTTAGCAAGTGCTGTTCTGGCGAAAGATGACTTGATACGTGTGCACACAGTGCGGCGGGAGGAAAACCCGATGTTCCACTCGCTACTCGTTGCCGCCGGACGCTCGACAGGATTACCGCTGCTCTACAACACCAGTTTTAATCTATTCGGCGACCCCCTGGTCTATACGCCGCGCGATGCTCTGCGAAGCTTCTACTCTTCCGGGATCGACACGCTATTCGCCGGGAACTTCGTTATCGACAAGTGAGGATGGGCAGCTACGGCTTGGCGTTGAAGTAAAGCTGGATGTTCTCTTCTGCCAACCCGAGAGCACGGGCGAGCGCAACTTTGGCGACGTTGTATTGATACTGCGCCGAAATCAGGTTTTCGTTTGCGTCCGCGACCGCCTGCTGTGCCTGGACAACTTCGACCGTGTTGGTGACGCCTGCGGCGAATCTGTCCTGCCCCTGCTTAAGCGTCTGACCGGCTAATTCTGTATTGCTCCTGGCGACATCCACTTGTGTGCCGGCAGCGGTCAGATCGAGAAGGGCATTGCGTACCTCGTAGTCCACCTGGCCGCGCAGATTCTCGAGTTCGTTCCGGCGGGTTTGCAGCTCGGAGTTGCTCTGGAGGATGTCGCTTTTAATCCGGCCGCCATCGAAAATGTTGAATTGCAAAGCACCAGTGGCGCTGAAGACTCCATGTGAATTCGAAAACATCCTCAGCCCCTGTGCGCCGTAGTATCCATTCGCGGTCAGAGTCGGGTACCGCTCAGCCTTGGCAGAGCGAAGCGTGAATTCGGCTGCGGTGACCCGCGCTTTTGCGGCCCGGAAGTCTGCACGATTTTCGTATGCTTTTGCCACAGCATCTTTCAGACTCACCGTCTCGAGTGGCACTGAAGGCGCCGGATCGGCGACGGTAAAGTCCTGGCCTACCGGGAGGCCGATCACGCGGCCAAGTGTCAACTTGTCTTTCTCGAACTGGTTCTTCACCGCGATCAGGATCTGCTGCCGCTGTTTCAGTTCCACCTGTGAACGAAGCACGTCAATGCCGATCGCCGTGCCCGCATCGTGACGGCGAACCGCATTCGTGTACACAGCATTATCCGCGTCGATTTCGGCCTGTGTTGCAGTGATTCGTGCGCCGTCGGCGATAATGTGCAGGTACGCGTTGCCGACCGCTTGTGCAACCAGATCGCGAGCGTTTTGCACGCTGAGCGCCGCTGCCTTGATGCTCTCGCGCGATGCCTTGAAGTTCGTGATTGCACTGTAGTCGAAGAGCGAGATCTGTGCGTTGACGGCGGCCGTCTGATAGCCGTATGGCCCGACAATGCTGGGAATTGAAAATCCTGAGCTGGGTGGAGGCGTGACGAGGAATCCGAGCGCCTGGAGATTCAGTTGCTGCTCGGTAGCGCTGATCTGGCCCGTTAGTCTCGGAAGCAAAGCGCTAAGCGCTCGAACTCGCTGGGCCCGGGATTCCCGGCTTGCTTCCGTACTGGTGAGCAGGCCGAGGTTGGCTTTCAGCCCTCGACGAATTGCTTCACCCAGGCTGAGCGGGATGGGCGTAGTCGTTGCCTGTCCCTGTGGCACGCTGCCTCTGTAAGAGGGGTCGCCTGATTGTGGGGGTAACTCCGGCCGAATCGAAATAGCTGGGCGCTGAGGCGGCGTTGGGGTTTGAGCCCGCTCCTGAGCCAAAGCTGCTGTAAGGACGAGGCAAAGCGCGCACGGAATGAGGATTAGAGCTCTGAGGATTCGGCGGCGGTAACTCATTTCTTCATTCCTTAAGAGATTCGGCCTTAGAGATTTCGCTTCACAAAAGAACAAATCTGGTACCCGGTCATGTATTTGAACGGAAATTCTCCCATTGTGTAGTGGCCGCATGGAAGAACAGAGACCGCGTGATCCCACTGTTTCTTTCGCGCGCCCTCGATCACCTGCCGAGAAAGATGAACGGGAAATGTGGTGTCGAAGCGCGTGTAAATGAATTTAGACCGCTTCTTCTTTTCCGTGTACAGGTCGTAATAGCTGGGCGGACTGATGCAAAGCCAAAGTTTGCGCAACGTGTCCAGTTCAATCGTGCCTTCCACGCTTTGCCGTATGTGCCGGGTCGACAGCCCTTCCCAAACCACGTCCGCCACATAGGTCGAGCAGTGGTTGAACACGTCCACTTTAGTCCGGGGATCGTGGGCACTGGCGAGAAATGCGTAACAGGAGCCGATACTTGTGCCGATAATCCCAAGGTCGTGGAAGCCCTGAGTTTCGAGCCAGTCGTAGCAAGCGCGAGTGTCGATCACGGCTTGTCGCGTGGCATCAATGGTGCGGCAGATGTTCGATGACATCGCATAATCCGCCCGGGCGAGATGGGCCGGCATGCGCGCATCGTGATACGGCAGACTCAGCCGCAGCGCGCTGATGCCCAGACGTTGCAGACCGGCACACAATGCGTTCTGCTGAGGCAGTTTCGAATTCCAATGCGGCAGAACAACAACAGCCTTGCCGTTGTCATTGTTTGCGGGAAACCAAAGGCCGCGAACAGTATTGTTCTCCTCGTACGGCGTTTTTACCGGAGATCGGAACGATAGCCAATTGTCTTTGAGGGAGAACTCTGTTGGCGGCTGAT
>Ga0308176_10000960_pt1 | contig 18164 bp, 17 predicted proteins | sample PhyCR2_3_FD_203890 | JGI IMG/M metagenome (GOLD analysis project Ga0308176, IMG submission 203890) | Soil microbial communities from UC Gill Tract Community Farm, Albany, California, United States - DLSLS.C.R2 | ecosystem: Environmental > Terrestrial > Soil > Agricultural land | place: USA...
CACCGGCTTGTTGAAGCGAGCGTAGTTGCTCCTCGGAGATTTCAGCGGGCGTCTTCCACCCGAGGATCTTTCGTGGCCGGTTGTTGAGCGCGTGAGCGACGGCCTCGAGTTCGTCAGCGGACCAGCGCGACAGGTCGGTGCCTTTGGGGAAGTACTGCCGCAGCAGACCGTTCGTGTTCTCGTTCGTCGGGCGCTGCCACGGTGAGTGCGGGTCAGCGAAGAACACCCGCGTCCCGGTTTCCAGCGCGAACTGCGCGTGGCCCGAAAGCTCCTTCCCGCGATCCCACGTCAGGGTCTTGCGCAACTGGTCGGGCAACTTGGTCATCGACGCCGCGAGTGCGGCGTTCATCGCGACGGCCCCGTAGCCGCCGAGCGACGGCCCGTTCTTCACGCACGGCTTCTCGCCCCAGCCCTCCATGCGTGGCAGGTGGACCAAGAGCGTTGAACGGCTGCTGCGCTCGACAAGCGTGCCGATCGCGGACCTGTCCGTCCCGATGATCAGGTCGCCTTCCCAATGCCCGGGCATGGCCCGGTCGTTGGCCTCCGCGGGGCGCTCGCTGAGGACGACATCGGCGGTGACATGCCCTTGGGGCTTGTTCCGTGCCCTGGCCCTCGGCTCCCGCAACGCTCGCCCCGTTCGGAGACAAGTGACCAGTTCACGCTTGAGCGCACCACGCCCCTCGATGAACAGCGACTGGTAGATGGCCTCGTGGCTGATGCGCATGGACTCACGACCGATCCGCGCAGCGGGCCACCCGCCGCCGGACGAGCACCGAACTCGTCCTCGTCCGCGACACCGTCCGTTGATCACCCACCAGCCGAACCGCCAGGCCAGCACGCCCGAAGCTCAATTTCCCCCGACACCGTAAGCCTCGCGGCTGCCGCTGCGCGAGGTGACGGCCGCGGTCACCGCGAGCGCGGCGCCCCACGGCCCTCCCCGCCCGAGGAGTTGCGGACCGCGCTGCGCGCGGCAGTGGTCCGGCACGCGCACGCCGACCGGTGAGGACGGAAGCTCAGTACGGCAGGATGCGCCCCGAGGGGGCCCGGCGGTCGATCTCCTGCTCGCGCGGGGCGGCGGGCCGACAGCTGACGCGTACCCGAATCCGACGGTCCAGGACGCCCTCCTCCTGCCGGCGCCGCCCAGTGGCGGCTTCCCGGTAGGAGGTCCGTGCCCCGCGCAAGGGCGGCCAAGCCAAGGAGGGCACAAGTCATGACGTCGTCACAGCTGGTGGCCAAACGGCTTGACGAACTCGCCCGGTCTGTCCGGTCCCCTACCGCCCGGCCAGGTACGCGCCGAGCACGGGGCCAAGCCGGGTGAGCCACTCGGTCAGCCGGGCCGTCCGGCGGGCGTTCAGCTCGCACTCGAACACGCTGCCGTCCCACAGCCGGACCGTCACCGTCAGCCGGTTGCCCCGCGGAGTGCGCATCACCCCGGCGATCTCCGCCCACTCGAAGTCCGCCGCAGCGCCCCCGACTTCGAGGATGATCCCGGTCGCGTTCACGACGACACGGCTGTCCCGGTCGGTGAGCACCACCTCGGGCGGGCCCAGCGGGACGGGCGGTCCGAACCCGTACGGGCTCCCCGGCGGGGTCGCGGGAAGCGGCGGCGGCTGCCGGTACGCCGGGGGGGCCGGCGCGAAGGGCTGTGGGGGGGGCGGGGCGTACGGGGAGGGCGCCGGGGGAACGGCAACGGTCGGGGAGTACGCCGGCGGACCCGGCTCCCGGGACTCTCCCGTGACCATGTCCAGCAGCCGGGAGGGCGTCGGCCGGGCCGCGGGGTCCTTGGCCAGGCAGGCCGAGACCAGGTCCGTCAGCCCGGCGGGCACGGCGGCCAGGTCGGGCGTCTCGTGGACGGAGCGATACATCAGCCCCATGGGTGTGCCCTCGCCCCAGGCGCTGCCACCGGCCGCGGCGACCAGGACGGCACCGAGGGCGAACACGTCGGCGGCGCCGGTCACGTCGTGGCCGAGGGCCTGCTCGGGAGCGAGGAAGCCGGGAGTGCCGAAGGCGGTGCCGGTGGCGGTGAAGCGGGTGGACTCCACGGCCCGGGCGATCCCGAAGTCCAGCACCCGGGGTCCGTCCTCGGCCATGATGATGTTGCCGGGCTTGAGGTCGCGGTGCACCAGGCCGCGGGCGTGGATGGACTCCAGCGCCTCGGCGAGGGCGGCGGCCAGCGCCCGCAGCTGCGGCTCGTCCATCGGGCCCTCGGCAGCGAGCCGGGCCGCGAGGGTCGGCCCGGGGATGTAGGCGGTCGCCAGCCACGGCGGGTCGCCGTCGACGTCGGCGTCGACCACGGAGGCGGTGTGGAAGCCACCGACCGTGCGGGCCGCCTCGACCTCGCTGCGGAACCGCTCCCGGAAGACCGGGTCCGCCGCCAGTTCCGGCTTGGCCACCTTCAGCGCGACCGCGCGCCCACCCCGTGTCCGGGCCAGGAACACGGTTCCCATCCCGCCCTCACCGAGCTTGCGCTCGACGAGGTACCCCCCTATCCGCTCCATGTGCACAGTATGGCGGCAGGTCCACCGTGCTCCGCCACCCGACGACCGGCTCGACCGGAACCCTGCTGCGCCGTGGTGGCCTCTGCCTCGGGCGTTCCAACCTGGCTTCCCCTGCCCGCTTCCCGGCTTGGCTTTCGGATCCCGAATACGCAGTGCCGCCGGACGGCATCGGCTTGTCTGCGTCCCCTCGCGCGGCAGACGCGCCGCCGCACTTGTCCCCCGTCAGTTCGCGAAAACTCAGGTGCTTCAGCGGGAACCCCAGGGTCTGACGCCCCGATGTGACGGGGTGGACCCGTGGGCTCGCGGTGAAGCCGCTGGTCGGCTTCACCTGGCAACCAAGCAAAGTCGAAACACCCCTCGAGTGGATCTTGTAAGGCGTTCCCGTTACGTAGGGTCGGGCTTGGTGAATGCCTGCCGGCTGTACGCGAGCAACTCACGTATCCCGGGGCTGTGCCCGCTCTTCCAGATCAGGGCGAGCACTGCGGGTGTATCGACGTCATCGATGGTGTGGGCGATGAGCCGGTCACGGTAGCGCGCGGCCATGGAGTCGCTGAGGATGGCTACGGCGAGCCCGCGGGCGGCGAGATCGGCGATGGCGTCGGCGGCGCTGGCTTGAAGTGCGATCGTGGGTTGGAGGCTCTGTGCGGCGCAGGCCTGGTCGAATACCGTGCGCATGCCGGTGCCGCGCGGCATGCACACGATCGGGTGTGCAACTAGGTCACGCAAGGTGACCCGTCGCTGTTTCGCCAAGGGGTGACCGGCCGGGACTGCCGCGACGAGCCGCTCGCTGATGATGGTCAGCGCGTCCAGCCCGTCGGGGGTGGCGGTTGCGGCCCCGATGAGTGCCAGGTCGATGGTGCTGGCGCGCACCTTCTCGATGAGCCGGTCGGAGCTGTCCTCCACCAGTGAGATCTCCACGCCGGGATGCGCTTGGTGAAACGTGGCGAGGGCGTCGAACAGCGGCGTGAGGGTGCAGCCGATGACCATTCCGACGGTGAGCCGACCGCGGATCAGGTCGGTCACCTCGCCCACCGCCTGGCCGACCGCCCCAGCGGCGGCGAGCGCGGAGCGGGCGTGTTCGAGCGCGGCCTTTCCCGCGACCGTGAGGGTGACGGTGCGGGCCGACCGGTCGAACAGCTCGGCGCCGAGTTCCCGTTCCAGCTGGCGGATCTGGGCGCTGACGCCGGACTGGCTGATGTGGACCCGTTCGGCCGCCCGGGTGAAGTTCCGTTCCTCGGCGACCGCGACGAAGTATTCCAGCTGCCTCAGGTCCATGACTGCAGATTGTAGCTTGTAGAAGATCCATCTGTTGGACTTCTGATCAGGAGGAGGCGACGCTGGGAAGCGCCGAAGCCCGACGTCAGGAGGAATCCATGCCGGAGTACGAGAAGGCCATGCGCCCCGAAGACATCACCCGGTTGTTCGTCGAACGATCCAACGCCGGTGACGCGGCCGGGGTCGCCGCACTCTACGAAGAGGATGCGGTGATGGCCTATCCGCCCGGCGACCGGACGGTGGGCCGGGAGGCAATCCGTATGCTGTGGGAGAAGGTGCTGGCCGACCGTCCCCACTTCGAGCGGGAACAACCGCTGCCGACGCTGATCAGCGGCGACATCGCCCTCACCTCGACCCCGCCGAAGGACGGGGCTGGCGCCCGGGCACAGGTCGTCCGGCGTCAGCCGGACGGAAGCTGGCTGCGCCTGCTCGACCAGCCCGAGTTCACCCCGCCCACCCGCTGAGTTCCTCGCCCCCCGTGAGTTCGCGAACGGAAGACCGTTGAGGGTGGATCCGAGGGGTCGGTACCCCGTTGTCTGGGAGTGCGCCGTCCGCGACCGGCTGCAAGCATGCAGGCCCCGTCCCAGCTGAACCGGGCGGGCGTGACTGTACGGAGGCAAGCCGACGAAGAGGGATGCCATGAAAGCTGGTCGGGAGCCTCACTCCGTCCAACCCACCTACGCCCGCCCTCCCCCGACCAGAAAAATTCCCATGTCGGATACGCCAGACCCTCGCCGGTGCGCGCTGCTCACCATCGACGTCCAAAACGACTTCACCTCGGCGACGTAGCCGAGTGCTACCCCCGGAACCGACGAGTTGGTACCCGCCATCGCGGAAATCGCCAGGGGGTTCCGGGCCCGCGCACTCCTGGTGGTTCACGTCGTCCGGCTCTACAAGGCGGATGGGTCCAACGCTGAGCTCTGCCGGCGGACCCTGATCGCCTCGGGCGTGCCACTCGTGCGGCCCGGGACGGAGGGGAGCCAGCTGCGGGAGGAGCTTAACCCGCCCCGGCCCTTCCGACTCGACCGCGAGACGCTGCTCGCCGGCCGACTGCAGCCCGTGGGCTCATGGGAGTGGGCGATGTACAAGCCGCGATGGGGCGCCTTCTATAAGACCGGCCTCGCCGAGCTGCGCTCCCTCGACATCCCCCTCTCGCGCTGGTGTACCTGCGCAAGCACGACACCCTCGCACAGATCGCCGCCGGCTTCGGCATCTCGGTGGGCACCGCCCACGCCTACATCCGAAGCGTGGTCGACCTGCTCGCAGCCCGAACCCCCGGCCTGCTCAAAGTCCTGCGTGAAGCCGAGCCGGACTCAGCTGCCGTGAAGATCACTGACTGTCCATGATTTCCGAGGACCCCGTCTGTGCGCCTGGTCCGCTGCGCCGTCGCGGTGAGCACCGCGCGCCACGCTGGTGTTGGTGTGTCTGCGATGGCCACTCTCATGGCCGGTGTCGTGCCGGACGCCGCCTACCCTCGATGTCTCACCGGCCGCCGACCAGGGCCCGCTGGTGCGGCGGGAGCTTGCAGCGGCGGTCACCTGCACGGGTGACGATGAGCACGACCGGATCACCTACTCCCACGACCTGAGCACCGTCATCGAAGCCCACCACGCGATGGTCACTTCGACCGACGCCGGAGAGACTTGGCCACGGGACTTCTATGACCCCGTCCTGGCAGACGCGCCTGCTGACAGCGGGGCAGTGACGTGTCAGTTCTTTGCCTAATAATTCGAACACACGCTCTAATTGAAATTATGCATCGCGTTGACCACGACCTGGAACGATCCGCCGAGCAAGAGCGGGCAAGACTGGTCAGTCGCTGGAGGGTGCAGAAGGCGTGGGCGACGGAGACGAGGTGACATGGTGGTGCCAGCCCCGCCAGGTGCGGTGGCCTCGCCTGCCAGGTCGTCGTCGAAGCCGACGATCATCTCAAGCTCTGCGATCGTCTCGTCCTCGCCGCCGATCACGCGCAGCGTGTGCGGCATCGCCCGGGCCGCGTCCGCGATGATGAACGCGTCCTTCGCGTCGGTCTTGGCCTCACCGGGGTAGAGGTCGGCGATCCGTCGCATCGTCAGCCCGGGCAGGTAGGCGACCGGGCAGCCCATGTCCCTGGCGACCGCCAGCGGCAGGGCACCGATCGAGGCCGGCTGGTCGACGACGAGTACCGCCCCATGCTTGGCCTGGAGTTTCGCGAACAGCTCGCGGAGCTTGGGCTCGGTGTTGGGCAGGCGCTTGTCGAACGCCTTCCTCCCAGCCGAGGTGACGGCGGTGGCGTGGTGTTCGCCCTTGCCGACGTCCAGGCCGAGGAAGACGTCTATGTCGCCGGTTTCGATCACGTGCAGGCCCCTCCACTCACGCTTTCGTCCGGCCTTGCCTGGGCATCGAGCTGCCACATCCACGTTACGGAGAGCTCTTCCAGCCTGAGTGAAGCCGGTGCTCAAGCCCCTCATCAGCGGTCCGTCGATGCCTCCGGGCCTGGTGACACCACCCCCCGGATCATGAACAACAGGAGGGGAAAGTCATGCCGGACCCGAAGGCCGGCGGCCCCGTTGCGGAGCCGATGAAGACGGTAACGGGGGGAGCTGAGCAGTGGTACGCCAACGGCCGGCTCCCCAGCCGCCGCTGGCGGTCTCCGAGTGCGCCGCAACAGGGGCAGCGCCTCCCGGCCCGTCAGTCCGGTCGGCTCCCGGCCCCCAATCAGGGTGACCGGTGGTTTCCGGTCGAGGTCATGCGCGCCCTGAGTGGTCCTGTGGTCGATCTCAACCGGGCACCGGTCACAGTTTCGGCTCGTCCCCGGTTCCCCTCCGTGGGCGTCAGCTGACGTCCTTGCAGGGCAGTCCGACGGAGGAGTAGGTGCCGCCGGACAGCTCCCACCCTTCGGCGCAGGTCTGGCCGGTCCCCCTGCCGGACCCCACCACGCCGGGATAGGCGCTGTCCTGGCCGTTGACCCTCATGTTCGGGCCCCACACGTTGATGTGGCCGTAGAACCGGTTCGTACCGCTGTAGCTACCGCGGGTCGTGTAACCCGAAGCGTTCCCGGTCACGCTGACGCAGACCTTGTGGTTGCATCCGCGCGCGTCCTTGAGCTGCGCCTGGCCGCCCACCCGAAGACACACTTCCTTCGCGCAGGTCCAGCTCGCGCTGGACGGCTGAGCCGTCTCCGCGGCCCCGGACGCCGCGCCGCTTGCTACGACCAGGCCGAACACCGCCGCCGTGACGAGTACCGAACGCATCGAGCCTCCTGTGTGAGGGTGTCGCGCACCCAGGGCCGTTCCCTGGGGTCTCGGTTCAGGGATAGCCGGAGTTCTTTGTTCGGTGTCCGGACCGGAGCGACGAACAATCAATCGCGGAACATCGCGTCACCGCCCGGCCGGGCGAGCCGCCCGGCCGGTGGCGGTTTCTTGCGTGAGGCGTCTCCGCTGGACGGAGGAGCTGAATACCGTCGCGCCGGACGGTGGCGACCGGGCCGAAAGTCATCGCCCCGGCACCGGTGACCTCCCCAGGACACGACACTTGTCGCGGATAAGGTCGGATCGGGGGAAACATGCCACGCAAGGAGTCACCGCTTCCCGAGGGCGACGGCCCGGTTGTGCGGTTCGCCGCGGAGCTGAGGGAACTTCGCCGGGCAGCGGGCGGGCCCTCCTACCGCGACCTCGCGGCACGGGCGCACTATTCGGTGGCGACGCTGTCGAGCGCCGCCGCGGGCCGGAGGCTGCCATCCCTTGAGGTGACCCGGGGATATGTCAGTGCCTGCGGCGGCGACGTGGAGCGGTGGGAGACCTTCTGGCACACCACGGCCGCCGCCATCGCTCTCGCACAGGGCCCGGCGGATGAAACCGCTCCCCCACCGGACCAGGACGACTCGCCCTATCCGGGGCTGGCCTCTTTCGGCTCACAGCACAGCCGGTTCTTCTTCGGGCGCGAACGCGTGGTCGAGCAGCTGCGCAGACGGCTCACGGATCAACGGTTCATCGCCCTGTTCGGCGCTTCGGGAGCCGGTAAGTCCTCGGTGCTGCATGCAGGGCTGTCACCGTACTTGCGAGCCGAGGACCGGGCCGTCATCACGCTCACCCCAGGCCTCCGGCCACTGGAGGAACTGGCGGTGCGTCTGGCGGGCCATGGTGCCACCACGCCAGGCCGTCTGCTGGAGGACTTGCGGGCGCACGCCGGGAACCTGCACCTCCTGCTCCGCCAGATCGTCGCCGAGACGCCCGGGCGGGACGAAGTGACGCTCATCGTCGACCAGTTCGAGGAACTCTTCACACTCTGCTCCCGCCGCGAGGAACGCGACCATTTCATCGACGCTCTCCTCCTGGCCGCCCGGGCCGAAAACAGTGCGTGCCGCATCGTGCTGGGAGTCCGGGCGGACTTCTACGCCCGCTGCATCGCCCACGTCGATCTCGCCAGAACCCTGGACGCGGCGATGGTGACGCTCGGCCCGATGGACAGCGAGGAACTTCACCGAGCCATCTGCCGCCCCGCGGAGGCGGTCGGAAGTCGAATCGAAGGGCGGCTGCTGGCCTACCTGATCGCCCACGCCCAGGACAGCGCCGGGATGCTCCCGCTGCTCTCCCACGCGCTCCGGGAGACATGGAGGCACCGCCGGGGCACACTGCTGACGATGGAGGCCTGCCGGACTGCGGGATCCATCGAGCATGCCCTGACTCGCACCGCTGAACGCTTCTACCAGGCGCTCAGCGCCCGGCAGAAGGACGCGGCCCGGCACCTCTTCCTGCGGCTCGTCGCCGTCGGAGAGGGCATCGAATACGGTAAGCGCCGCATCGGACGCTACGAGTTGTCCCCCGATCCGGACACCATGGCGGTCGTCGAACGGGCCGCCGTCGAACGGCTGATCACCGTGGACGGCCAACACGTGGATCTGACGCACGAAGCACTCATCCGCTGGTGGCCACGACTCGATGGATGGCTCGCGGAGGACCGCGAACTACTGCGCACCCGTCGGCAGCTGACGGAAGCGGCCGCGACCTGGGCGCACCTGGAACAGGATCCGGGCGCCCTCCTGCGCGGCACACGACTGCAAGCGGCTCGCCCGCTGGCCCGGGCCGAGGCCGCTGGCCTCACCGCACGCGAGAGGGCGTTCCTCGAGGCAAGTCTGGCAGCGGAGAGCGCGGACCGGGCCGCCGCGACCCGGCGCAAGCGCCGACGGCGTCTACTGATCGCCGCGTCGGCGGTGCTGCTCGTCATCTCCCTGGCCACCTCCGTCCTCGCCGTGCACGCCGACCGCGAGGTTACGGCCCAGCGCGACGAGGCCGTCGCCCACAACGCCAGCACGGCGGCCACCGCGCTGTCACGCCGGTCACCGGGCCTCGCCACCCAGATCGCCCTGGCCGCCTACCGCCTACAGCCCAGCCGACACAGCCGCGACGCGCTCCTCAGCACACTGATGTCCACGTGGACCGCGCACCGGGCCGAGATGTACGCCATGGACGTCAGCCCGGACGGCAGCATCCTGGCGACGGCAGGACGGGACCGCACCGTGCGCCTGTGGGACTTGCGCGCTCCACGCCACCCCCACGAAACAGCCGTGCTCACGGGCCACAAGGACGCCGTCTACGCGATCGCCATGCACCCCCGTCGCCCCGTACTGGCCAGCGCGGGAGCCGACGGAGTCCTGACCCTGTGGGACATCGCAGACCCGCACCGGCCTCACCGGCTCGCCACCTTGGGGACGCACACGAAGACGGTACGCTCGCTCGCCTTCAGCCCCTCCGGGCAGACTCTCGTCAGCGCCGGCAGTGACGGGGACGTGGTGCTGTGGAACACCCGGTCCGTCAGCGAACCCGTCCGCGGCGTCAGTCTGCGCGGCCATCACGACGAAGTCCGGTCCGTGGCCTTCAGCGCGGACGGACGGCTGCTCGCGAGCGCGGGAGGCGGTGACGAGCGCGTCATCCTCTGGGACACCACATCTCCCGCTCACCCCGTCGAGCGCGCCGACTGGCGGGCGCACAGCACGACCGCTCTCTCCGTTGCCTTCAACCCGCGCACCGGTGTCCTCGCCACGTCCGGCGGCGGGGACCGTCCAGTGAAGCTGTGGCGCGTCGCAGGGGGGCACGGCCCGGTGATGCTCGCCGCGCTGGACGGGCCCACCGACGTGGTCGGCAGCGTCGCGTTCAGCCCCGACGGCCGCCTGCTGACGGCGGGTAGCGACGACCGCACGGCCCGGATCTGGCGAGTGTCGCCACCCGGGCGGGTCCGGCGGGAGGCTGTGCTCACGGGGTTCACCACTGCGGTACTGGGACTCAGGTTCACTCCGGACGGCAAGCACGTGGTCATCGGTGTGTTCGACGGGACCGCCCACACGCTGCCGGCCGACTTCGTTCAGCTCCTCACCCACGCATGCACATACGCGGGCCAACCCCTTACCCGCGAGCAGTGGCGTCGCTACCTGGGCAAAGTGCCCTACCGTCGGCCGTGCTGACGGATGCGACTCCTCCCGCCCGGCGGCGTGCGCCCGTACACATGCCGGCACGCCAGGAGCGGGTGCCGGGGCCTGGCCTGGCGTGAGGTACCTGCTTCCGGTCGGCCCCGACGCAGGTCGCGGCAAACAGGCGGCACAAGGCCCCGAGGGCGTGCGACGAAAGTGCTCTGAGTCAGCTCACGGTCCTGCCTGCCCTGCGGATCGGCGGGCCGAGGACCCTGTCGACCTCCGTGGAAACGGCGTCGAGGAGTTCCGCACCGAACGAGCAAAAGAACTCTTCCTATGGATGGCCGAAGCTGCCGAAGCGGAAGTCTTCCGCGAGGAAGATGAAATAGTCACCGTCGGGGTACGGGCTTAGAGGCCAAATCGGTTGCCCGGCGCCGCCGACCTTCTGCGGCGCAAAGCGATACGACGTGTGCTGCCAGTCGAGGGCAAGCAGTGTGCCTGCTGGACCAGCGCACGAGGCCAACCCCTGCTCGACCACCGCAACGGTCCAGACGCTCGTCACAAGGATCGTCATCAAGTGCCGAAAGGTTCCAGGTCGCCGATGCGCAGGGCTCCTTTATGACCGGCCATTTCAACGAACTTGCACTCGGCTGGAATCCGAATACCACGTAGAAGCGGTCCCATACGCGTCCATACTCCGCCTCCGACAAAACCGCCACGCGATCGTCCAACATGGCGCGATCCTAATGATCCACCTGAGTGCTGGTCGCTGAGTAGATCGCTCACTGAAAGGCGGACCGTCGCCCACTGTTCGTCTGTGAGATCTCCTAGCGCCACGAGACGTGATCACTGACAGCTCAAGGTGCACTATCGACACACGGCTAGGCCGTTTCGGGTGATGTTCCCTCGGCTGCCACAACTCGACTTCTGGCCCGGCTGGCCCCGCCTGCACGCCACCCTGCATGCCGATCTCCGAGGCGCAGGCCTGTCATCCGTGTGACAGGTGGCCGGGGCCCTGTCGCGATGTTTCCCTGAGCTTCTTCAGCGTTGCCGCTCCAGGGTGCCGCTTTGGCGATTGACGTCATGCGGTTGGGACTGCATCGGGATCTGCGGAAGATCCGTCAGGACTTCAGGCGCGCGACGCCGCGTTCGACCGGTGCCCGTGCTGCAGACAGAGCCCGGTTGACGGTCTTCTCGGTGGGGGTGAGCTCCTGCGAGGGCCTGCGTTTGATTCCGATGGTCACCCAGGGGCCGCCGCCCTGGTAGGCAAGATCGGCCAGGACGGGGACGCCCTGGCGCTCGCAGATGCGGATGATCCGGTGGCTGCGGGCAGCGGTCAGGTCGTGCGCTCGGCCCGGCAGCGCGGGTGAGAGCCATAGCAGCCGTCCGTCTGGATCGGTGACCACCTGTACGTTCACCCCGTGCCGGCGGTGCTTGTGGGAGTAATCGGCCCGTGAGTCGCCGACCCGGTCGCACTCGGCGAGCGTGCCGTCCAGCAGAACGAAGTCCGGATCGTGCTCGCGCAGGACCTTCAGCAGACCCGGCGCACGTTCGGCGAGCAGGCGGACGACCGCGCGGGTGTAGGCGTGGGCGGTGGACTCGCTGATCCCGAACCCGGCAGCGATCTTCGCCAGGGTCGTGTGCTCGCGCAGGTACACCAGTGCCACCATCGCGCGCTGGGACGGGCGGAGCTTGCAGCGCCGGTCCCCTCACGGGTGACGACGAGCATGGTGACCCACTCCAACGAGGCCCCCGAGCAGCGTGGTTGAGACGTCAGACATCTCCGTCAACTGCCCGGGGGCCTCGCTCGTTGCGCTTCGCGTACCGTCACCCGATCGGTGGCCCGCTTGAAGAAGCTCCCTGATCCGTTTTTCGGGAGGAGCGGTGAGAGGACCCCCTTCGGCACCGGGACCTTGCAGAACTCCGCGGGGCTGCAGCCCGCCGCCGCTGCCATTAGGGCAGTGCACAACAGGGCTGTGACCATCCGCCCGGATTTCTTCATGCCCGGGACATCATCTGCACGGCGGTGCAGCCGCGCTGCGTCGTTTCGTGGTCGGCGAAGGCCTTCAGTGCGAATTTGGCGAACGACGCGGAGTAGTGCGGGACCGGATAGCTGTCCGTGTCCCTGTCGTACAGGTGATACAGCACGAACACCGCCGACTGCGCGGAATGAGGGCACGTCGCGGTGGCCCAGGCATAGTCCCGGTCGCTGTCGGTGGGGCCGTAGCCCTTCTTAAGGTGGCTGCGCTCGCTCGTGAGGAAGTCCTTGGCGGCGGCACCGTAATAGGCGTACAGGCCGTAGCCGGGCTTCCCGGTCTTCGTCACCAGGTAGCAGTTGGTCTGCGGAGCGTCGGGATCCGCTGGGTACTCCATGACCTCAGGGGTGCCGTTCTGGGCCGCCGCCGTACCCCGCAGCGCGACGCACGAGCCCTCGGTTTGTTGCAGCAGCTTGGCCGTGTCGGGCGTGCCGAGCCGTGCGGTGGGCAGGCCGGTGAGCCGCTTGCCGGTCTTCACCTGGCAGCCGTACTTCTCGGCTGCCTTCTGGGCGGTCTCGGTGGTCACCCGGCCGAGTCCGGCCAGAGTCGTACTGTTCGCCGTACCGAGCAGGTCACCGTAGGCAACCAGAGCCTTGCTCTTCTGGTTCACGCAGTCGAGCGCGACCATGACCTGGTAGGTGCCGCTGTCGTACCTGACGACGCCAGACCAGCCGTGGCCGAGTGGGGCCGCCTGCGCCTTCACCCCGTTGTAGTCCGCGTTGTACCAGGCGAGGGTCCCGGAGGGGGCCGCCGCACTGCTCCAGCGCAGCTTCAGCTCCAGGGAACTGCCCTGTGGGCCGGATGCCGAGTTGTGGACGCTGCAGGCGGCCAGGTAATCGCTGTCGCCCTCGTCACCGGCCCTCAGGTGTGACGAGTGCAGAGCCGCCCGGAGCCCGTCCTGGGCCAGGGTGCCGTCACAGGCCCGGTCCAGTGAGCGGTCGTCACTCCCCGAGTCGAAGGCCCCAGTGCCGTAGAGCACGAACCCCAGAAGCGCCAGAGCCAGCAGCCACGCCCCTGCGTACCACCCGGCGTGTATACGTCGGAACCCGGATTTCATCTGCATCGTGCTCATTCTGTCGGGGGACATTCGGTGCCGTGTCAGCGGTCGGCGCGAAGCGTGCTCAGCGTCCGGTCACGGCCGTGCTCGTAGTCGTTCTGACCTGCGTGGACGTAGTACTTCGTCCAGTCGCTGTCGACGGCATGGCCGCGGCTGTCCGTTGTGGAGCGTGTTCGCCGCGGCCTTCTTCTCGGCGGGAGAGGAGGCGAGGTCCGGCTGCCCACCGCCCGTGGAGCCACCACTGCCCAGGTCGGCCGGCAGCTGGTTCAACCGCATTCCAACGGGCTGCCCCGTTCCAGCGTGGTGCTCGCCTTGAGTACTTCCTGCCATGGCCCCTATCCCCATCAGCTGTCTGGCGTACCGCTTCACAATGGCAACGGCATTGTCACGTACGGCAGTTGAACAGCATGGCTCGGCATCGTTTCAACGGCCACCGGCCTGCCGGTGGCCCGCCAGAGTAATCGTCATCCTGGAGCGATTGACGTGGCTGAGGCGGCGCTGAGCTCGTGGCGTTCGACGAGCTGGCCGCTTTCGAACGGGCTCCGGCCTGGACGAGGACGACAAGGTAGGACGCGTTCACCGTGCGCCAGCGGGCCTGGGCGGATTTGACGAGCATTTGAATCGCGGGGGCGGGTTATCGGTGATCCTCTTGACAGCCTCGGGGGGCTTCGCGTCGCAGAGTGTGCGGTTTCGTCGGCGAACAGCAGCTTGGTCTCCGTGAAGATTGGTTCAACAGCGGTACAGGGCGCGGTCCGGGCCGTCGGGCCGGGCGTGTCGACCTCCGGCATCCGCCATGCGCTGAGTGCCCAAGGGACGACGTAACCCCAGCCGTTAAGGGTCTCCAGCGGACGAAACATAGGGGCCATCCGGCGCGATCGGAGAACGAGGCCGCGCCGTCCGTCACGAACACCCCGAACCCGTTGTCAATTAGCTGGTTCAGCTCGCGTGCAACGACACGCTCGGAGATGGCGCCCCGCGTGATGGTGTAGGCGATCACCGTGCGGGTGTGCGCGGGCGGATGCCCGGGGCGTGCATCCGGTGACGGTCTCCGCTCCCTGCGCATGAGGCAGCCACCGTGCAACTCTCCATGGTGAACGGGCAGTCCGAGGCAGGAGGTGCGCGGTGGCCTTGTCCCAGTCTGACTTACTCCGCCTGCTGGAGTCACTACGTTCGGCGGACGGACTCGAACTCGTGCGGAGTGTGGCCGAGCGGATCCTGCAGGAGCTGATCGAGTCCGAGGCCGCGGCCCGGATCAGCGCCGAGTGGAACGAGCACACCGAGGCCCGCACCGCCTACCGCAACGGGCACCGCGGCAAGACGCTGACCACGCAGGCCGGCGACCTCGACCTGGCCGTCCCCAAACTGCGTACCGGCAGCTTCTACAACCCACTGGAACGGATCAACCGCGAGGTCAAGCGTCGGACCGACGTCGTCCAGGTCTTCCCCAACGACGAAGCGCTCCTGCGGCTGGTCACCGCCGTGCTCTTCGAGATGCACGACGAATGGACCGCCTTCCCCCGCCGCTACCTGCCCGAAGGCAGCATGGACGAAATCTACGCCGGCGAGCGCCCTCACCAAACCCGAGTTCTCCGGAGACTTGCACGCAGGCGACGCGTCCGTCCGCGAGGCCCTGGACAGCGTCCTCTACCGCGACCCCCCGTTGGCGAACTTCGCGATCCCCTACCCGACCCGGCCGGTCGACATCGGCGCCTTCCTGCTTCCGGCCGACCAGCCGGTGGTCATCACTTACGCCGCCTGCAACAACGACCCCACCCTGGGATCCCACCGGCCGCTGGGCAATCGGGCCCACTTCACCTGGGGAGCCGGCCCGCACAGCTGCCCGGCCAGATCGCACGCGTACCTCATCGCCGAAGCCGCCATCCTCCACGTCCTCGGCGCTCTGCCCGAGATGGACCCCGACGGCCACCGGGACGACGTCGTCTGGCGCCCCGCTCCCTGGTCGCCCTGCCCGTCACCTTCGCCACGAGCTGAAAGAGACCCAACCGTGTCCGAACTGCAGATACTCGTCCTCGACCCGACCGGATCCGACCCGGACGCCGAACACCAGGCCCTGCGCGAGCGCGGCCCGGCGACGCTGGTGGACATCCTCGGCGTGCGCGCCTGGTCCGTCTCCGACCCGGCCCTCCTCAAGCAGCTCCTGACCAGCAAGGATGTCTCCAAGGACGGCCGCGCCCACTGGCCGGCCTTCGCCGAGACCGTCGCCATCTGGCCGCTGGCCCTGTGGGTCGCGGTGCAGAACATGTTCACCGCCTACGGCAAGGATCACAGCCGCCTGCGCCGCATGGTTGCCCCCGCCCTCTCCGCCCGCCGCACCGCCGCCCTCCAGGCGGACATCGAGGCCCTCGTCGACGGTATCCTCGACGCCCTCCCGGCCGGCGAGACGGTCGACCTGCGCGAGCACCTCGCCTACCCGCTCCCGATCGCTGTTATCGGCAAGCTCGTGGGCGTCCCCGCCGACCAGCGCACCGAATTCCGCACCGTGGTGGACAACGTGTTCGCCACCCACCTCTCCGCCAAGGAACAGGCCGCGAACACCGCCGCCCTCTACGGCCTGCTTGACGCCCTGATCGAGACCAAGCGCACTGAGCCCGGTGAGGACATGACCTCGCTGCTGATCGCCACCCGCGACGAGGAAGACGGCTCCGCCCTCAGCCACGCCGAGCTACGCGACACGCTCCTGCTGATGATCAGCGCCGGATATGAGACCACCGTCAACGTCATCGACCAGGCCATCACCACCCTGCTGACCGATCCCCAGCAGATCGCCCACATCCGGGAAGGCCGCTGCACCTGGCAGGACGTCGTCGAGGAGACCCTGCGCCACCAGCCCGCGGTCAAGCACCTTCCCCTGCGCTACGCCCGCACCGACATCCCGCTCCCCGACGGGCAGACAATCAAGGCCGGCGAGGCGATCCTCGCCTCCTACGCCGCCGCCAACCGCCACCCCGACTGGCACAAGGACGCCGACCGTTTCGACGCCACCCGCCCCAGCAAGGAACACCTCGCCTTCGGACACGGCGTTCACTTCTGCCTCGGTGCCCCGCTCGCCCGACTCGAAGTCGCCACCGCGCTGCGCCTGCTCTTCGAACGCTTCCCCGACGCCCAACTCGCCACGGAGCGAACCGCGCTGAAGAGGATGCCGAGCCTCATCAGCAACGGACACGCCTCCGTCCCCGTGCGCCTGCGCCCGATGTCGAGCCACTGACCGATACCGACGAGGAAGACCACCATGACTGCCCCCGCCCCGACCACGCCGCTCACCCGGCCGAGAGGCGCATCGCCCAGCACGTGGTGAACTGCCTGCTGGCACGCCAGATCGCCGGGCAACGTCACGGACAGGGGCAGCAGCACGGCCGGGCTTGTGAGCGAGCGGGATCCCAGCCGCGGTGAGGGTGTAGCCGGTGAGGTGGGCAGCGAAGCCGGCGACGCACAGCGTGATTCCGCAGTCGAGGGCGCCGGCGGTGAGCGTGTCGGTGGGGCGCAGGACGTCGACGCCTTCGAGCCAAGACGACTGGTCGTAGTGGATGGGATGGTCGGTCATGGCGCGCAGGATGCGCGCGGCGAGGTCGGCTTTGGACACCGCGGTCTCCGTTCGGTGCGGGATGAGGCCGGGTCATCGTTCCGAGAGGCCACAACCGCCGAGCCCCTCTGGCGTCAGAGTCTGCGTGCTCGGCTTCGACGAGGCCCGCCCCTTCCCCGCCGAGGAACGCAGCCTGCTGACCCCGCTCAGCGGTTTGATCGCCCAGGCGCTGGAGCGGGCCCGGCTCTATGACCACGAGAACGCGCTCGCCCGGGGACTGCAGAACGCCCTGCTCCCCCAACAACTGCCGACCCTGCCCGAGGCACGGATCACCGGCCGCTACCTGCCCGCCACCGCGTGGATGGACATCGGCGGCGACTGGTACGACGCGATCCCCACCACCCACGGCATCGTCCTCGTGGTTCGTGACGTCGAGGGCCACAACCCTGCGGCCGCGGCCACCATGGGCCAGCTACGCAGCGCCGTACGAGCCTTCGCCGCTGCCGGCCAACAGCCCGCCGAGGTGATGGCCGGCATCAACCGGCTGCTACTCGACCTCGACCCGGACCAGCTCGCCAGCTCGCCAGCTCGCCAGCTCGCCAGCTGCATCTATGCCCTGATCGACCCTGATGCCGCCGTCGCCGATCTGGTCCGTGCCGGCCACTGCCCGCCCCTGCTGCACCGGTGCGACGGCATCACTGAGATCCTGGAGGTACCCGGTGGTCCGCTCCTGGGAATCGACCACGCCTCCGAGTACCCGCAATCCCAGGTACCCCTGTCGCCCGGATGCATCCTCGCCCTCTACACCGACGGACTGGTCGAATCACGCGACGCCGACATCACCGTCGGCATCGACCACCTGCGCACCCAACGGGCCCACGCCTCCGCCCGATCACTGGACGATCTGGCCGACGCCCTCCTGGGCAACGCCGGCCGCGCCGCAGACCGGACGGACGACATCGCACTGCTCCTGACCCAGTACACCCCTGGCCTGCCGCCCGCGTCCGGCGGCTGATCCCGGCCTCTCGACACCCCACGCCTCTCCGGTGAGCCGGCCTGCCCCTGGCCACGACCACTACTACGCCACCAGCGACCCGGCGATCTTCGAGAGCCTCTCCGGAGGCCGCGCCATCATTCGCCAACAGGAGCTCCTGTGCCGGGTCACCGGCAGGCGGCGTCCGAGAGACTTCGGGAGATGCCCTTCTTCTGCGCCCAGCAGGAGGCTGGGCTGTCGATCACCGGCCGCAGCCGGCCTCCGGTAGCCGGCTCGCCGGCCCCCTGGACCCGCGCGACGTCCCGGCTGGGCCGACGCAGTGGCGCCTCGGTACAGGCAGGTCGTACCTGCCGACGTCACGCTGCACATGCGGGAACG
>Ga0308176_10000961_pt1 | contig 18142 bp, 17 predicted proteins | sample PhyCR2_3_FD_203890 | JGI IMG/M metagenome (GOLD analysis project Ga0308176, IMG submission 203890) | Soil microbial communities from UC Gill Tract Community Farm, Albany, California, United States - DLSLS.C.R2 | ecosystem: Environmental > Terrestrial > Soil > Agricultural land | place: USA...
AGGGCCACGCGATACCACACAAACGCGGTGATCCGGTTGGAGCGCACGAACCGCAGCAGCCAGGCGATCGAGCCGTAGGCCACCACGAAGGACACCACGAGGCCGACGGCCATCTGCCCGATGCCCAGGGCCTTGAGGTGGTCGCGCTCCTGGACGGCCTCGAACAGGCCGGCGGCGGTGAGCGCAGGGATGGCCATGAAGAACGACAGGTTGGTCGCGGTGACCCGGTTGATGCCGCGGAAGAGCCCCGCCGAGATGGTGGCACCCGACCGGCTCACGCCGGGGACCAGGGACAGGCACTGGACCAGGCCGATGACCAGCCCGTCCTTGAGGGTGACCGCCCCCTCGTCGCGGTCGACGCCGTGCCGCTCCAGCATCGTGTGACGGCTCTCCGCGAGCCACATCGCCGCGCTCCAGAGGATGAGGGCACCGGCCACCACCCACAGGCTGCGCAGCGGGCCGCTGATCAGGTCCTTGGCCAGGAAGCCGACGATCCCGACGGGGATCGACCCGACGACCACGGCCCAGGCGAGCTGGTAGTCGTGGTGCTCCCGGGCCTGCGCGCGGCGCAGCCCGTTGACCCAGGCGAGGAACAGCCGCACGATGTCGCGCCAGAAGTACAGGAAGGTGGCGACGATCGCCCCGAGCTGGATGACCGCGGTGTAGGCGGTGACTCCCACGTCGTCGACCTGGAGGCCGAGGGCCTTCTCGGTGATGGTCAGGTGGCCCGTGGAGGAGACGGGCAGGAACTCGGTCAGGCCCTCCACCACGCCGAGGACCAGCGCGTCGAGGTAGCTCAGGGTGCTCACGGGGCGACAGTCTCCCCCATCAGCTCGGCCATGGTGCGCACGACGTGAAGTCGGTCGTCCAGGCCGCCGGCGAACGGCGCCACCGACAGGGTGCCGACCCCCGCGTCGGCGTAGCGCTGGAGCCGGTCGCGGATCCGCTCAGGTGGCCCGATCAGGGCGGTCGCGTCGATGAACTCGAACGGCACGGCTGCGGCCGCGTCGCGGTGCTGTCGGGCGAGGTAGAGGTCCTGGACCTTCGCCGCGGCCTCCGCGAAGCCCATCCGAACGGCGAGGCGGTTGTAGAAGTTCTGCTCGCGGGAGCCCATGCCACCGACGTAGAGCGCGGCGTAGGCACGCAGTGAGTCGGCTGCGGCCTGCACGTCATCGGCGATCACGACCGGCACCGCGGGCGCGATGTCGAAGCCCTGCAGCGGGTCCGCCTCGCTGCCCTTGCCGGCTCGGCGGCGACCTTCGGCCACGGACTCGACCAGGTCGCCGGAGTGCTCCGGGCTGAAGAAGATGGCGTGCCACCCGTCGGCCACCTCACCGGCGAGCTCGAGGTTCTTCGGGCCGACGGCAGCCAGGTAGATAGGGATGTCGGTGCGCGGCGGGTGGATGGTCAGCTTGAGCGCCTTCCCCGGGCCGTCCGGGAGCGGCAGTGTGTAGTGGCGTCCCTGGTGTGAGACCGTCTCACGGCGCAGCGCCTTGCGGACGATGTCGACGTACTCCCGGGTGCGGCCCAGCGGCGCCTCGAACCGGACGCCGTGCCACCCCTCGCTGACCTGCGGGCCGCTCACGCCGAGACCGAGGCGGAACCGGCCACCGGAGAGGGTGTCGAGGGTGGCCGCGGTCATCGCCGTCATGGCCGGCGTCCGCGCCGGGATCTGCATCACGGCGGCACCGAGCCCGATCTGCTCGGTCTGTGCACCGACCCACGCCAGGACGGTCGGGACGTCGGAGCCGTACGCCTCCGCAGCCCACGCGACCGTGTAGCCGAGCCGGTCCGCCTCCTTGGCCACCGCCACGTTGTCCTGGTCGACGCCCATGCCGAAGTACCCGAGGTTCACACCGAGCTCCATGGACACGCAGGCTAACGGTCGGCCTCGGCAGCGGATGTCCCGGCGCCCACTACGGTACGGAGACATGCGCCACAGACGAATGGGGGCCTCGGGGCTCTCGGTCTCCCGCCTCGCCCTCGGGACCATGACCTGGGGTCGGACCACCGACGAGGAGGAGGCACGGACGCTCCTGCGGACCTTCCTGGACGCGGGCGGCAACCTCGTCGACACGGCGCACGGCTACGCGGACGGCGCGTCGGAGGAGTTCATCGGTCGGCTCGTCGAGGACGACGTGCCTCGTGAGGACCTGGTCATCTGCACGAAGTCCGGCATCTCCCGGCGCAGCGGCCAGCGGGTGGTCGACACCTCCCGGCACAGCCTGCTCAGCCAGCTCGACCTGTCGCTGGAGCGGATGGGCACCGACCACGTCGACCTGTGGCTGGTGCACACCTGGTCCGACGAGGTCCCGCTGGCCGAGACCCTGTCGGCACTGGAGTGGGCGGTGTCGACCGGTCGCGCCCGCTACGTCGGGGTGTCCAACTTCACCGGCTGGCAGAGCGCGCGGGCCCTGTCGCTGCTCGAGCAGGCCCGGGTGCCGCTGGTGGCCAACGAGGTCGAGTACTCCCTGGTGAACCGGTCCGCCGAGCCGGACCTGCTCGCGGCTGCCCAGTCCCTGGGCTTCGGCCTCATGCCCTGGTCGCCGCTGGGTCGCGGCGTGCTGACCGGCAAGTACCGCAACGGAATCCCTGCCGACTCGAGGGCCGCTTCGCGCGACTTCCCTCGCTTCACCGCGCGCTACCTCGACGACCGCAGCACCGGCATCGTGGAGGCGCTGGCGATCGCCGCGAAGGGTCTGGAGGTGACGCCGGCCGAGGTGGCCCTGGCGTGGGTCCGCGACCGACCCGGCGTGGTGAGCCCGGTCGTCGGCGCCCGGACCGCTGCCCAGCTGCGCTCGACGCTCGCGAGCGAGAGCCTCGAGCTGCCCGAGGAGCTGGTGGACGCCCTCGACGAGGTGTCCGCCTAGCGCTACGCCCCGGTCGGGGCCCTACGCCTCTTCCTCGTCGTCCTCGTAGTCGGCGTCGTCGAGGCCGGAGTAGACGCCGGAGTCGCGGTCCTCGTCGTCGTGGTCGTCGAGCTCGTCGTCGTCGCCGTCGTCGTCGTAGACCTGCAGGGGCGTCATCTCGCCGTAGGCCTGGAGCAGCGCGTCGTCGTACGCCTCGAAGGCGTCGGCCAGGTCGTCATAGGCCGCGACCACCGTCGGGTCCTCCTCGCCGCGCTTGGACGCCGACGCCTCGAGGTGTCGCTCGAAGGCGCTCAGCAGGCTGGCCAGCGCGCCACGCGGGTCTGCGGTCATGTGCCGACCGTAGCGTCATCTGGGTCAGAATGGCGCGTGATGGTCGAGTACGAGTACCGCGTGCTCCGCTTCACTCGGGAGGTGTCCCGGGCGGACATCCGCCGGACCCTCTCCGAGCATGCGGAGTACGGCCACTGGGAGCTGCACCGCACCCGCATCTACCTGGGTGGGGTCCAGCGGACGTGGTTGCGCCGACGCATCATCCGCGCGCCGCGGCGGCGAGCACCCGGGCCTTCCTGAGCAGCAGGGCGCCGGCGCACAGGAGGGCCACGGCGGCGAACAGGACCGGCCCCGACTCGGCTCCGGTGAACGCCAGCCTGGCCGGCAGGGCACTGGCAGCACCGGCGCCTGACGACGCCGCTGACGGGCTCGAGGCGCCCGGGGTCGCCGAGCTGCCCTCGTCGGGCGCAGTTGCGGCGCCCGTCGGGCACGGCGCGACGAGCTGGTCGAGCGGCACGCCCGCTGCGGTCAGCTCTCGGATGAGGTCGTGGTCGAGAACCACGAGAGTGGTCTGCAGCGGCGCGACCTGGCGGGTGATCCGCACGCACGCACCCAACAGTCCGTTCACGGTCGCGTCGACTGCGGCAACCGTGTCGCCGTCCGCACGAACCGCACCGGCCGGGCACGCGGCAAAGGCCTGCGGGAACTGCTTCACCAGCGGTGAGGACAGGTCCTGGCCGAGGACGTCCAGACCCACCTCGAACGCCGGCGAGGCGCTGCCGGTGGGGATGAGGCAGACCGAGGCGACCGGGGTCGCGGCCCGCACGTCGCCGGGACGGCTCGCGGCAGCCGGCGACTGCGGTGCGGAGCTGGTCCCCGTGGTCCCCATAGTCCCCGAGGGGGCCGTGGTTCCCGGAGTGGCCGTCGTCCCGGGTGCCGTCCGGGGCGCCGGCGTTGACGCGCCGGACCCGGTGCCGCCGGATGGCCTCGGGGTCGGTGAGCTCGGGGCGAGCAGGCCGGTCACCGTGCCCTGCACCACTTCCGGCGTCTGCGTCAGCCCATCACCGAGGACGGAGCCGTCCAAGGGGTTTGCAAGGGTGGGCGCCGGCAACGGGAGCGTCGCGGCGGCAGCGCTGCCGGCGACCACCGCGCTCCCGGCACCGACGAGCAGGAGGACTGCGGCGAGGCGTGCTGCGGTGGTGCTGTTGCGGTGAGGTGACATCCCCGGGTCCCTTCGGTCAGTTGGCCTACTGACCGGTAAACGACGCTCGAGGCGACGGGGCTACGGGTGGCCACCGACCGGCATACCGGCTCTCAGCAGGTGGCGATGAACCGCTGGAGCACGCGCGTCCCGAACTCCAGCGCCGACACCGGAACCCGCTCATCGATGCCGTGGAACATCGGCCCGAAGTCGAGGTCGGCCGGCAGCTGGAGCGGAGCGAAGCCGTAGCCGGTGATGCCCAGCTTGCTGAGCGCCTTGTTGTCGGTGCCACCCGACAGGCAGTAGGGCAGGATCTCGGCGCCCGGGTCCTCGGCCAGCAGGGCGGCCTTCATGGCCTCCACCAGCGGGCCCTCGAACGGCGCGTCGAGCGAGATGTCGCGGTGCACCACCTCGACGTCGACGTGCTCGCCGGCCAGCTCCTCGACCGTCGCGAGCAGGTCGTCGTCGTGACCGGGCAGGAAGCGGCAGTCCAGTGCTGCGGAGGCGCTCTGCGGGATGACGTTATGCTTGTAGCCGGCGTCGGCCATCGTGAAGTTCGCGGTGTCCTGCAACGTCCCCCGGACGAAGGCCTGGGCGCTGCCGAGGTGGTCGAGCAGCTCCTCGAGGTCCTCGTCGGACCAGGTGGTGCCAGTGAGCTCGGCCAGGCCGTCGAGCAGCGCGCGCACGGAGGCGATGTACTCACGCGGCCACTTGTGCGCGTTGATCCGGGTAATCGCCTCGGCCAGCCGCACCACGGCGTTCTCCTCGTTGACCTGCGACCCGTGGCCGGCCCGGCCGTGGGCCGTCAGGCGCAGCCAAAGGATCCCCTTCTCGGCGGTCTGGACGAGGTAGGCGCGGGTGGGCTCGCCCCCGGTCGTCGGGATGGTCACGCTGTAGCCACCGACCTCGCTGACCGCCTCAGTCACCCCCTCGAACAGCTCCGGGTGGTTGTCCACGACCCAGTGACTGCCCTTGGTGCCACCTGCCTCCTCGTCGGCGAAGAACGCGAACACCACGTCGCGTGGGGGCTTGGTGCCGGTCCGCGCCAGGTGCCGGATGTTGGCCAGCACCATCGCGTCCATGTCCTTCATGTCCACCGCGCCGCGCCCCCAGACACACCCGTCGCGCAGCTCGGCGGCGAACGGGTCGACCTGCCAGTCCGCGGCGTTGGCTGGGACGACGTCGAGGTGGCCATGGATGCACAGGGCAGGCCGGTCGCGGTCCTCGCCCTCGAGCCGCAGCACCACGCTGGTTCGGCCAGGCTCGCTCTCCACCACCGTCGGTTCGAGGCCCACCTCGCGCAGCTGCGTGACGACGTAGTCGGCCGCGGCCCGCTCCCCCGGACCGCTGCCGTCGCCGTAGTTGGTGGTGTCGATGCGGACCAGGTCGCGACAGATGCGGACCACTTCGTCGACGGGGTTCGAGGGCTCGCTCATGCCCACCAGACTAGGTCGATTCCGGTATGCCGCGCGGCCGGCTGTGGTTGGCCCAGCCGGTTCGGAGATGGGCCAGTTCGCGTGCTACCGTTCTGCGTCGCGGCGGGCGCCGACAAGGTGTCCGCAGCAAACCCTGTCCGGGTGGCGGAATGGCAGACGCGCTAGCTTGAGGTGCTAGTGCCCTTTATCGGGCGTGGGGGTTCAAGTCCCCCTCCGGACACGGCCAAGGACACACGCGGTATCCGCGGTGGCCTGGACACGTTTGAGCAGGTGGTTGTACTCGATCCTCACCCCGAGTGAGGCGTACAGCCGTCGCTGTTGCGCAGGATCGGCGCTCGGTAGGATCTTGCCGACACCGCCAAGGTCGTCGAGCGCCTTCTGCATCTCCCCCGTCAGCCGCTCGACGTCTCCCTCCTGGCGCAGCCTGGCAGCAAGGCCGGCACGTTCCTTCGACCTGCGGGCGAGCTGGCTGGACACCTGTTCCACGTCCACGCCGGCCTCGATCGCGGCGACGAGAGCGTTGACCTGATTGTCGAGCTCGGCGATCTGGGCCATCAGTGCCGTCACGCGAGACGACTGGCCAGAGGGCTCTTGCCCTGAGGCGAGTGCCTCGGGTGTGACCAGACTGGCTATCCAGTTGTTGATCACCGGCAGGACCGCATCTTCGCGCAGGTAGATGGACTTCGGATGGTCTGCCAGGTCCGCCGGGAGCGATCTGGTGTTTCTCAGCGCGCACCGGTAGAGCGTCCGGCCGGTCGACCCGTCGGGGCGGCTCTTGCGCCAGGCGCCTTCCATGCGCCGGCCGCAGTGTGCGCAGAAGAGGACGCCTCGGAGCACGTAGGGGTGTCGCGATTCACGCGGCTTGCGTTCCGACGGCTGCGCTCGCGAGGCGAGCCTGCCGCGAACCTGTTCGAAGAGGTCATCTGCGACGAGCGCCTCGTGCGTTCGTCGTTCTCGGCGGATCCACTCACCCTCCTCGCGCCACCGCATTCGGACCTAGTTGCCCGCGGCGACGTCGTCGGGGTCCACGAGTTGCTCGACCTTCACACCCGAGCTGGGTGGGCAGCCGCTTGGAGAGCCTCCCGCCGGACACGTGGACCGAGTCTGGCCAGACGTCGATCCTGCAGGGAAGTCTCAAGTAGCCGCTAGGCGGCCATCTCGGTATACGGGATCCGCTGGTTTGGGACGTTGTCCACCAGCCGGAGGGGCGCGGCTCACCCTGATGGGGGAGGCGACGGACTAGTTGCGGGTGGACTCTTGCGGTGAGGCAGGGACCGTGTTCGTCCCGTCGGTGGCAGGGACCGTGTTCGTCCCGTCGGTGGCAGGGGCAGGTGGGACGAGTCGCCGCAGCTACGCCAGGGATGGCCGATGTGGCGCCGTCCCACGCGAGCCAGACGCCCGCGACGGGAAGGGACGGTCTGGCGCGGTCGCGGACTGCCGGCACGGAGTTGATGTGCCGGTTACCCGCGATGCAGCAGCCGCCCCAGAGCGGCTAGCTGGAGAGGAAGCACATGAAGAAGCGCATCGTCTTGGTCGCGCTCGGGGTCCAGGCAGCGATGCTTGCCCCCGCGGCCCCAGCCCTCGCGGCAGACCCACCTGAGTCGTGGACGAACGAACGCGTGCTGAACTGCGACGGGCAGACCGTGGTCGCCTACCTCACTCCGGCAGGCTTCGGGTCCGCCTTTCACGTGAGCGGGAGCACCGACGTCATCAAGCCCAAGCACGTCGAGGTCATCTTTCCCGGGGAAAGCGACCCCGTGGTCACCGTTGACGTTCCCGGCTTCGAGAACAGCAACGCCACCACGCTGCACTGCACCTACACGGACCCGGCAGGCCTGTTCGTCGACCTGATCGGCGTGCGCAGCTGACCGGTGACCTCGAATGCCCCTCGAGGAGACCCGGGTGTCATGGGCGCCTACTTCGACGCCCTCGACACTGGCCGGTTCGCGCAGTTCCTCACCGACGACGTCACGTGGCCCACGACCGCCGACCATCACCGTACGCAGGGACGCGAGGCCGTCCAGGAAGCGATCGGCGCCCTCCACGCGCGGCCGCGGGACATGCAAACCGTGCGGGTTGTGTTCGCGCCCGACGCGGCATACCTCGAGGGCAGCGCAGCTGGCCCCGGTGGGCGGGGCCGCATTCCGTACTGCGTCGCGTACGACGTCATCGAAGGCCGCATTGCGGCAATGCGGGCGTATGGGGCCCTGACCGAAGAGCGACCGGCCGTGGGTTGAACGCACACGCGGCTTACCGCCGCGTCAGGGTGCTGTGATTTGGAATGCCTGGGACAGGATGCCTGGTGGAGGAGGTTGCGGGGCCCACACGATGGTCGCCGGTCCGAGGCGATGAGTCTTGCGATGGTCGCAGGTCTGTACCTACACCGATGAATGGCAGGCGAGGAGGACGACATGACCGCCACCTACACGTTCGACGTCTTTGCGAGCCTCGACGGCTACGGCGCCGCCAGCGGCAACTGGACCGGCTACTGGGGTAAGCAGGGGCCGGAACTGCTCGGCCACCGCCTCGCCTTGTACGACGAGGAGCAGCGGATGGTCTTCGGGGCCAACACGTACCGGGCGTTCGTGCAGATGCTGGCCTCGAGCACCGAGGAGTCCGAAGTCCGTGACCCATGGGTCACCCGGATGATCAGCCTGCCGGCAACAGTGGTGTCGACGACGCTGGAAGACCCCCTCGACTGGCCGGACGCGACCGTCGAGGCCGGCGACGCCGTCGACGTCGTCGCCCGCCTGAAGGAGGAGTCCGCGGTGCCGTTGCGCTCACACGGCAGCCTGTCGATGAACCGGGCGCTGATGGCCGCCGGCCTGGTCGACCGTGTCCAGGTGACGCTCTTCCCGGTGATCACCGGTCAGAGCGGGCTGGACCCGATCTTCCAAGGCGCGGCCGACTTCGACCTGGAGCTGGTCGAGCACCGGACACTCGACGGCCACATCCAAGAGCTCATCTACCGACCCACCCTCCATTGACGGGTACGGATTCGCAGGCGATCCATGTGGACAAGTCATGGCGGGCCGCCTCCCTCGGCCGCGTTGAGCGCCCAGAGTCTGGCCCGGCGACCGCCGAGGCCCGTGCGGAAACCCCGCTCGTATTGTCAGCGGATGCCGGTGTCGCACGAAACGTCGATGTTCGTGAAGGCCCCCGCGGTCACGACGACATCCATGAACTCGCACGACATCCCCGCCTCGGCGGTCACCACGTAGGCACCGGGAGGCACCGCAACCCGGAACCGCCCCTTGCCATCCGTGGCGGTCTGGGCAACTGGGTCGCCGGCGCCGTACCGCTCACCAGGCAACTGCTGCGCGATCAGCACCTCGACACCCACGGGCGGCACATCCGGGCAGGGCCGGCCACGGACCTCGACCGGGCACCGCGGGCCTAACCGGACCACGCCGGCCACACCACTTCCAGACACCACGGGAGCCGTTTCCTCGCGGCAGCCGGTGATCAGTGCCCCAACAGCCAGCACCGTTCCGCCCAGGAGAAAACCCGTGGTTCGCACACCGTTGGGACGTGCCGCACCCGGGCGCTCGTTCCCTACCGCCAACCCAGCCGACACGTGCGGCGCGGTATGCAACGCGCCCGGCGCGTCCCCAGCGTGCCTCTCGGAGTGCATCGCACCGCCGCGAGCCGGCTGTCTAGGTTCGCACTCACATGCTTGATATGTGGGTGATCCCGGTGGTCACCGGCGCTGATGCGATGCCGTGGGCGCACTGGTGCAGAACTAGCTGGTGGGCCCCGAGTCCTACTTCACCTTGCTGAGATGGACCATGGCGTCGTAGAGCTGGTCGTCCGTCATTGGCGGCTCGGGGATCGAGTGTGCTCTCTCGGCCCTGTAGGCGTCGAGCATGAGGTAGAGCTGACGGCGCCAGGCCGTGGGCGCCTTGGCGCTGGTGGCGTCGATGATGCGGCCGTTGGACCAGATCAGGTTGATGATGTCTGCCCGGGTGATGTCGACGCGAGCCTTGCCAGCTTCTTGGGCTCGAGCGAGAACGTCATCGATCTGTTGGCACATCACGTCGTGGATGTGTTCGGTCTCAGAGTTGCCGGGGAAGCGGCGTGAGAGGAAGTCGTTGAAGCCTCGGTCTCCTGCTTGGACGGCGAACAGGTTGTCTAGGTAGGCGACGAACCCGTCCCAGGGATCGTCCATCTCCACGGCCCTGTCGGCACCCTCGACGAACTCATGGAGTCGAGGTCTGAGGGCAGCCATGAGCAGGTCCAGGCGAGTGGGGAAGTGCCGGTACAGAGTGCCGATGGCGACGCCGGCCTCGCGTGCGATCTTCTCCAAGGAGGCATCCGCGCCGTGGGAGGCGAACTCGGCCTGCGCCGCGGCGATGAGCTTGTCGCGACTTTCCCGGGCATCCCGGCGCAGGGGTCTCTGCATCTGCTCGACGTCACTCCGGCTCACTCCACCAGTCTATCGACGATCCTGAGGACAGCCTCCGGTTCTGCGCGGTCCAGAGCCCGCATATGCGCCCGGACCTCGGGTCCCGAGGGACCTTCAATCAAGTTGAGGGGCCCCTCCGGAATAGAATGAGGGAGCCCTCCGGTTGTGGGGTATGCAAGCAAGGGCGCCTCGCCCGGCACCCGCCCATCAACCGCGGAGGAACCGTCATCATGACCACCATCAGCATCATCGGCTCGGGCAACATGGCCACTGCCATCGGCACCCGGGCCGCAAAGCACGGCCACACCGTCGAGCTCTTGAGCCGAAACACCGCCAAGGCCCAGGCGCTCGCTGACGAAATCGGCCACGGAGCCACCGTCGGCACGTTCGGGGCACGGCCGGCAGGTGACATCGTCATCGTGGCCGTCCTCTACAGCGGTGTGGTTGATGCGGTCGCCACGTACGGCGATGCGCTGGCCGGCAAGATCCTCGTGGACATCTCCAACCCGTTCAACGCCGACGCCAGCGGGCTCGTGACCACCAGCTCGGCCGCTCAGGAGATTGCGGCTGCCGCTCCCGACAGCGCCCACGTGGTGAAGGCGCTGAACACGATCTTCGGCCACGTTCTTGCGAAGGGAACGCCGTTGGACGCGTTCATCGCGGGTGACAGCGCCGAGGCGAAGTCAACTGTCACGGCGTTCCTGGAGAGCTTGGAGCTGCGGACCCTCGACGCAGGAGGGCTGCAGGCGGCGTCGATCCTGGAGTCGGCCGGCCTCCTGCTGGTGGGTCTGGCCCGTAATGGGGCGGGCTTCGACCTCGCCCTGGGTGCCGAGGCCCACTGACGGTTCTTCTCCTCGACAATCCAAGTGCCATTGCGCCGTAACGCGAACGTCCGGATCCATCTGCGTTGAGGGCGGCTACGCCGACTCTTATGTACCGCGATGCGCGAAGTGCGTCTCATCGCCGCGTGCGGATCAGAGTTTGCGCGCCTAACCAGATGAAGGCGACGTCGTCGATGCCAGGATTCTGCGGGCTCGACGACCTAGGTCGCGCAGATCGACGCGGCCCGCATCCGCTGCGGCCGCCAAACGAGCCGCCAGATCCAGCGGCTCTTCGAGCTCAGGTCCGGTTTGGGGCACAACCGGGCCAGCCAGAGGGCCGGGAGACTGGCGAGGCGAGGGTGCGCGAAAGGCCGCCATGTCACCGATTCCGCACGCAATCTGGCAGGGCCCTAAGCGGGACCGTTCGGACAATCGAAAGGCCGCGGCCGGCCGGCCATGCAGGGCTATGGCTGTTGCTCGCCATTTTAGCCGCATGCCAGCTGGGGGCTGCTCTTCGTTGGCTGCGACGCGTCTGGTGGGCCGGGGGTCCCGGTCACTTTTGAGGGCTCAGAAGTCGTTGTCGTTGTCGGTCTCGGTGTAGGGGGTGGTGATGGCGGGGTTGCCGGCGAGGTCCAGAACAGCGCCCGCCGGGGTCCAGCTCGCGTTGGCAGCCGCGCCGGCGGTGCCGATCCGGGTGTTGTTGCTCGGTGTGCCGAGGGTGATGGTGAGCGTGGAGCCGCTCATAGTCAGCGTGGATGGCGTGCCGGTGGGTGGTGTACCGGTGGCTCCGAATGTCACTGCACCGGTGACGTAGTCGGTTCTGTTGAGGTTCACCGTGCCGAGTGGCAGCAGTGTGGTGTTGGTGGCGTTGTAGATGGTGAGTCGGTCCTTGCTACCTCCGGTACCGGCAGCCCGGACGACGACGTACTGGGTGCTCGTCCCGTTCCAGCCGGAGATGATCGAGCTCGGGGCGACCGGCTCGGAGAAGGTCAGGCTAAAGGTGTCACCGGTGTCGAGCTTGCGGACGGCTCCGGTGGTGGTGTTGGTGGTGGTGAAGCCGGCCGCCGTCGGGGCGGTGCGGTCGATGACGTAGGCCGTGCTGCTGGTGTGGGCGTTGCCGACGGTGTCGGTGGCGCGCACCGTCACGGTGTAGGTGCCGTCCGCGGGGTGGGTGGTCGCGGCCAGCTCGTAGCTCCAGGACGTCGTGCCGTTCGCCGTCATCCAACTCTGCGTGGCGGAGCCGAAGGTGGTGCCGGACAGGTAGAGCCCGGTACTGGCGCGCTGGACGCTGACCTCGACCTTGGCGACACCGGCCGGGGTGTCGGCGGTGGTGCCGCACAGGTCGCCGGTGCCCGCGACGCATCCGGCGTCGTAGGTGGTGTTGTTGTAGCGGCCCCCGGCGGCGGGGAAGGTGGTGGTGATGGACGGGGCGGTGGCGTCGACCGTCCAGGTGCGACTGAAGGACCCGCCGGTGTTGCCCGCGGCGTCGACCGCGCGGACGGCGAAGGTATGCGCGCCGGTTGCCAGGGCCGCGTAGGAGATGGGGCTGGTGCAGGTGGCCCAGGATCCTGCATCGAGCTGGCACTCGAACCGGGCACCCGTCTCGCCGGTGAAGGTGAACGTGGCGGCACCGGAGGTGATCCCGGTGGGGCCGCTGGTGATCGTCGGCGCGGCTGGGGCGGTCCGGTCGAAGCTGATCCTGACCGAGTCGAGCGCGGATAGGCCGGTGCCGTCGGTGGCTCGGGCGCTCACCGTGTAGTTCTCATCGCCGGGGAAGGAGGTTGCGGGCATGGCGAAGGACCATGATTCGGTTCCGGTCACGGTCAGGTGGACCTCGGTGGCGCTGGTGAAGCTGGTGCCGTTCCAGTACAGCTGGGTGGACTCGCGCTGGATGCTGATGTCGACGGTGGCCAGGTTGCCCTGCGGGTCGGAGGCGGTGCCGCAGATGTCGCCGGCGGGGGTGCCGCAGCCGGTGTCGTAGCCGGCGTCGGTGTAACTGCGACCGCCTGCGGGTGCGGTGATGTGGACGTCGGGCACGCCGGTGTCGACGGTCCAGCTGTACGACGTCGCGGCGCTGGTGTTGCCGGCGGCATCGGTGGCACGGACGCCGAAGGTGTGCGGGCCGGCGGTGAGGCCGCTGTAGCCGACCGGTGCGGTGCAACTGGTCCAGGCTGCGGCGTCCAGCCGGCACTGGGACCCCGCGCCGGTCTCGGCGATGGTGAAGTCGAACTGGGCGGTGGTGCCGCCGGGGTCGTGTGGGGCTTGGACGATGACCGGCGCGGGCGGTGCCGTGGTGTCCATCACGAGGGCGACACTGCCGGTGGTGGTGTTGCCGACGTTGTCGGTGGCGCGCCACCGGATGGTGTAGCTGCCGTCGGCGGGGAAGCCGGTGGCGTCGAAGGAGTAGGCCCACGACGTGGTGCCGCTGGCGGTCAGCCAGGTCTCGCTAGCCGCGGCGAACGCGGTGCCGTCCCAGTAGCTGTTGGTCCCGGCCCGGCGCATGCTGACCGCGACCGTGGCGAGTCCGCTGCCGGTGTCGCTTGCGGTTCCGCAGAGGTCTCCGGTGGCCGGTGTGCCGCAGCCCGCCGTCCAGCCGGTGGCGTTGTAGCTGCCAGTGCCCGGGAAGCTCAGCGCGGCGGACGGGGCGGCGGCGTCTACGGTCCAGGTGCGTGAGGTGGTGGCACTGGTGTTTCCGGCGCGGTCAACGGCGCGCACCTCGAACGTGTGCGTGCCGCTGGTGAGGTTGTCGTACCGCTGCGGGCTGGCACACGAGGCCCAGGTCCCTCCGTCCAGGCGGCACTGGAAGCTGGCGCTCTGGTCACCGGTGGTGAACTCGACGCCCACCGACGGCCCGCTGGTGGGCGGCGGTGGCACGGTCAGGGCGGGTGCCGACGGCGCGGTCCGGTCGATGGTGAAGGTGCGGGTGTCGTAACCGAGGTTGACGCCGTCGCTGGCTCGGGCGCGCAGGGTGAAGTCGCCCTCGGGCAGCGAGGCCGCCGCGATGCCGTAGTTCCAGTCGCTGCTGAGCAAGCTGGCCGCGAGCCAGGTCTCCCCGGTCGCGGAGAAGCCCGTGCCGTTCCAGTACAGGCCGCTGCTCAGCTGACGCAGGCTCACACTGACGGCCGTGACGGCCACGTCGTCCTCGCTGGATCCGCACAGGTCGCCGCTGGTCGCGGTGCCGCAGCCTGCGGTGAAGCCGTTGTCGTTGTACGCACCTGCCATCGCGGGGAAGCCGATGGTGATGGTGGGGATCGTGGTGTTGACCGTCCAGGTGTACGAGGTGACCGTGCTGAGGTTGCCCACGGTGTCGGTGGCGCGCGCTTGGAAGGTGTGGGACTCGGGGGTGAGCGCGGCAAAGCTCACCGGGCTGTCGCAGTGGGTGTATGCCGCGGTGTCCAGGCGGCACTCCACGCTCGCCCCCGCCTCGGCCTCGGTGAAGGCGAAGGTGGCGCTGTCGCCGCTGGGGTTGGTGGGCGTCTGGGTGAGCACCGGCGCCGGGGGCGGGGTGGCGTCGACGACGATGTCCGCCGCCGCCGCGTCACCACTGGGCGACGCCACGGCATACACCTTGTGGGTGCCCTCCGTGGTCCCAGCGGGGATGGCGACCTCAACCGAGCCACTTCCGTTACCGGGCACCGCTGCGGGCGTGCTGTTACCCGCCAGGGTGCCGGTCAGCTCGGTGCCAGTCGTGCTGTCGAGCCGGAAGCGCAGGGTCTCACCGGGAAGAAACCCGCCGGCGACGCCGGTCATTGAGGTGCCCGGTCGCACCCGGGTCGAGGACAGCACCAAGGTGGGTGCGGCCACGGTGACCGGGCTCGACCTGACGCTCTCCGGGCCGCGCCAGTTGGTGGCGAGCACGGGGGTGACCGTGTAGGCCCACTGTCCGGAAGGGACACCGGTCTCCGCGCATCCGGTGGCGAGCACCGTTCCGGCGCACCCGGACCCAATCGTCTGGGCGGTCAGGCTCGCGGTGTCGTACCGCTTGACGACGTAGCCGTCCACCGGCGCACCGTTGGACAGGGTGCTCGCGGCCCAGGAGATGTTGACGGTCCGTCCGGTGGCGTAGGCGCTGGGCGTGGGAACCTGGTTGATCGATGCCGTGCCGGAAGCGCCGTTGCTGCCCGGGGCCGCAGTGGTCGTCCAGAACGCCCATGCGGCACCCCCCATGGCGCTGAGAGCCAGCACCGCCGCGAGCAGGACCCGCAGCACGCTCCGGCGCGGCGAGGTCACGAGCCGACCACCAGGTAGACCGTGATCCGCGCGCCCTGGCACGCGTTCACCGCGTCCGCGCTCATCGTCAGCGCGCTCGGCAACCTGATCGCCAGCGTGCCGTCGACGCTGCCGGCCCTGGCAGGGAGAGTCCACCCGATCCCGCCGTTGGTCTGGCTGCCGTAGCTGAGCGCCGACACCCCGCACCCGGAATGGCCCGTGTCCACGGCGAACCCGCCGATCCCCTGTGCCGTGTCGAGCACGAGCGCCTCGAGGCGCACCGGGGACGGGTTCGGGTTGGTCGCGGTGAGCAGCACGTCGGCCCGCCCACCCGGAAACAGGTCCCCGCTGGGCGTCGCCGCAGTCAGGGTCACCGGGACGGTCGTCCCCGTACCGGCCACCCCCCAGCCCGCCCCGGACCCGGTCCACAGCGCCGTGGCCGCGCCGGCAACCGCGAGGAACAGCACGACCCACGCGGCGACCAGCGGGCCGCGCGCACCCGTCGGCAGACCCACGACGCTCACCACCCGATCGACCCGGACGCGCCGTAGGCCAGCTCCACGGTCGCCCCCATGCAGCCGTCCTGGTTCACCGCACGGTCGACCAGCCCGACCCGCGGCCAGTTCTGCCGTGACAGCCCGAGTCCGCTCAGGCTGCGCGTACCGCGGGCTGGGATCGTGATCTTCGTGGCCTGTGGCACCTGTTCCACGGTGTAGTCGCTAACCGCGCAAGGACGCTCGACATCGGCGTTGGGCGCCCTGACCTCCAGGACTCTGACCTCCACGCTGCTGACCGCCAGAGGAAGTGGGCGCCGGTTGGTGAACGCCAGGTCGATGGCCACGCTCGAGCCGGGCACGATCGGCTCGGTCGCGTCACCCGAGATCGTGAACGACGACGGTTGTGGCCACAACCGGCCCTGGCCGGCGCCCTTGCCGCCGATCTTGTCACTTCCCCGGACCAGGAGCACGAGGACGACAGTCCCGAGCAGGACCAGCGCACCACCCAGGACCCAGTGCGTACGCGCACCCTGGGTCATCAGAACTCTCCCGGAGAAGCAGCGGCCCAACCACACCCCAGACCGGCCGGCTCGCCGGCTCGGGCATGGTCGGGTCAGTTGGCGGTGTAGGCGATCGTGACTACAGCGTCCTTGCATGCGTCCTGGTTGGTCGCCGGCTTGTTGTTGAACGCGATCGTCAGGCCCGACCAAGAACCGACGGCCGTGCCCGCGGCAACCTCCGCGTTGACCGGGGCGGAGCCGCCGATGGTGTAGTCGGTGGCGTCACAGCCGGTCTTGTCGGTGCCCGTCACGGCCGCGGTGACCGCGGTGACGTAGACCGGGCTGGTGTTCGGGTTGTCGAAGTTGCCGCTAAGCGTCTGCGCCGGCAGCCCCGGCGCGAGCCCGGTGATGGTGCTGGTCTGGTTGACCACGATGCTCAGGTTCGAGCCGGTGGTGGCCTGCCCGGTGCCGGAGCCGTTGTTCGTCCAGTAGGCGTATGCGGCACCGCCACCCACGATGACTAGTGCTGCAACGCCGCCCACCGCGACGGTCTTCTTCGTGCTGAGTCTGCGCATGACGATCAGTTCCCCTTTCCAATCCTGATCCCGCGGTGCCTTGGTGACGGCGCGCCACCCCATACGGCCGCTCCGCAGAGTCCGGGGAAGGAGCACGGTTGTGCCCGTCAGTGACGGTAAGCCGGACCGTGCAAAAGGCAAACAAAGTGGAAGTCAAGATATCTAAAAGAACCGCACGCAGCCCTCCCGTTCGGACAAGGGCCAGCGGCTACCGCATCAACAAGGCAAGGAACTTGGATTGTTGGCCAAAGAGACAGTTCGTCGGGCAATGTGGCCACTGATTGAACGGGAGGGGCACGACGATGACCACGACGGAGGAAGTGCGCGGGGTCGGGGCTGGGATGCGCCAAGGCATTTGCCTGCCACCGGTTGCGCGCCTCTCTGGCAGCCACGCTGGGCATCGGTGTCACCGAGCTCACCGCAGTGGGCCACGTCGCCGACGCCGGGCAGCTGATGCCCAAACAGCTCTCTGCCCGACTCGGCATCACCCCCGGATCGGTCACCGGTGTAGCCGACGGCTGGTCGCGGCCGGAATGCTCAAACGCGAAGCCCATCCCACCGACCTGCGCAGCATCCTGCTGCGCCCCACCCCGGCCGGTCTCCACGCCCGGCAACGGGCCCGAGGAACAGTTCGACGCCCTCTCGCGCAAGCCATGAACGGCCACGGCGAAGCATTGGCACCGGAACTGGTGGCCCTTCGGCATCACGCCGCACAAACTGCAACAAGCGCCCTACTCCGACCACCGGGCTCCTGTCGCCGTCCCGGCATGGTGTGTTGCAGCGATCCCTTCCCTAGTTCATGGACACCGGAACTCAGGACCTGATGGAGAGGGGAGATGGATACGTCCGCGCATGAGGTGTCAGACAGAACATCCAGACCCAACTCGTCACCAGAGAGCCTGCGACGATGCCAGGCAACGTCGCGGAGCGTACTGGCAGCACCGACAAACCGCCGGGCTGCGCCGGCCGGCCGCGGCCATGACCCCCCGTGCGCGCCGCAGCTCCGCGCATCAGTCCAAAGCAACGGCGCTGCTCGTGGGTGCGTCCCTCCCCCAGATCGGCGCGCGGGTCGGAGCCACGCGCCTCATATCGCGCAGGTTGCCGGCACACCTCGAGAATCACGCCGATGGCCGCCATCTAGCCCCGAGCCACCTCCGCTACCCAAAAAGGCCGCAGACCTCCTGGAGATCTCACGCCGCGCTGACGCGAATCGCCCAATGCGGCGAGACGCCGACGCAGCGCCCCGGGTCGGGTCTGTCCGATGGACGGTGTCTCTGTCGTTCATCGGACAGACCCACCCGCCCGCCCGCGGACGGGACGGGGGCTAGCCCGCAACGGGATGGTCGATGGGAGATCTA
>Ga0308176_10000962_pt1 | contig 18135 bp, 20 predicted proteins | sample PhyCR2_3_FD_203890 | JGI IMG/M metagenome (GOLD analysis project Ga0308176, IMG submission 203890) | Soil microbial communities from UC Gill Tract Community Farm, Albany, California, United States - DLSLS.C.R2 | ecosystem: Environmental > Terrestrial > Soil > Agricultural land | place: USA...
TCATCGGGAACCTGTACCTGGCCACCTCGTTCGGGTTCTTCCTCGTCGGCGGCGTGCTCGCGCTCCTCATCCGCGCTGAGCTGTTCCAGCCGGGCCTGCAGGTCGTGGACAACCCGCTGCAGTTCAATCAGCTCTTCACCATGCACGGCACGATCATGCTGCTGCTGTTCGCGACACCGTTGTTCGCAGGTTTCGCCAACGCGGTCATGCCGCTGCAGATCGGAGCCGCCGATGTTGCCTTCCCTCGCCTGAACATGTTCGCGTACTGGCTCTACGTGTTCGGTGCTCTCATCGTCGTCGGCGGGTTCTTCACCCCCGGCGGCCCCGCGGCAGCGGGCTGGACCAGCTACGCCCCACTGTCCGACGCGGTCAACAGCCCGGGCGTCGGCGGCGACCTCTGGGTGTTCGGGTTGGCCTTGAGTGGGTTCGGCACCATCCTCGGTGCGGTCAACTTCATCACCACGATCGTCTGCCTGCGCGCCCCGGGCATGACCATGTTCCGCATGCCCGTCTTCACCTGGACGGTGCTGGTGACCAGCATCTTGGTCCTGATGGCCTTCCCCGTCATCGCCTCAGCGTTCCTCGCACTCGGCGCAGACCGGCGCTTCGGCGCCCACATCTTCGACCCGCAGAACGGCGGCCCCATCCTGTGGCAGCACCTGTTCTGGTTCTTCGGTCACCCCGAGGTCTACATCATCGCCCTGCCGTTCTTCGGCATCATCAGCGAAGTCCTGCCGGTCTTCTCCCGCAAGCCCATCTTCGGATACAAGACCCTCGTCTTCGCCACGATCGCCATCGCTGCGCTGTCGGTGACCGTGTGGGCGCACCACATGTACGCGACCGGGCAGGTGCTGCTGCCGTTCTTCTCCGTGATGACCATGCTCATCGCGGTGCCCACCGGGGTGAAGTTCTTCAACTGGATCGGCACGATGTGGGGCGGCAAGCTCTCGTTCGAGACTCCGATGCTGTGGGCGATCGGGTTCCTGGTGACGTTCCTGTTCGGTGGGCTGACCGGCATCATCATGTCCAGCCCCGCCCTGGACTTCCACATCACGGACAGCTACTTCGTCGTCGCGCACATCCACTACGTCGTGTTCGGCACGGTCGTGTTCGCCATGTTCGCCGGGTTCTACTTCTGGTGGCCCAAGTTCACAGGGCGCATGCTCGACGAGACGCTCGGCAAGGTCCACTTCTACCTGCTGTTCGTCGGGTTCCACACCACGTTCCTGATCCAGCACGTCCTGGGCGCTGAAGGGATGCCACGCCGGTACGCCGACTACCTGCCAGAGGACGGGTTCCTGTGGATGAATCAGCTGTCCACGTTGGGGTCGTTCCTGTTGGGCGCGTCGACGTTGCCGTTCCTGTACAACGTGTGGAAGACGTGGCGGACGGCACCTTTGGTCGGCACCGACGACCCGTGGGGCTACGGGGCCTCGCTGGAGTGGGCGACGTCCTGCCCACCGCCGCGGCACAACTTCGACTCCATCCCCAAGATCCGTTCGGAGCGTCCTGCGTTCGACCTGCACCATCCCGAGGCGGCCCCTGTCGCCCTGTCCCCCGCGGCGGCCACGGTCGCGACCGTCATGTCGACCGGGGCCGACGACACGGCCACCGACGCGACACGGAGCCCGTAGGGAGCTCTCGGTGGCGCTCGGCTGGTGCGTCCCCGTGCCGGCGCGCGCTCATGACGGGACAACGTCCCGCACTCTGCTCGGGTAGGGTGCGGGACGTTGTCGGTGGGTCATCGCCGTGTAGGGCAGCTGGTTTCAGGCGCCGCCTGGGTGCTGCGTCTCGGGGCCTCCGTCGTGGTAGTGCCGCTCGGGCTGGACGTCAGTGTCGTCCTGCGACGGCGCGTGTTGGTCGTGCTGGTGCTCGAGGTGGGAGCGGACGTGTGCCATGTCCAGCGCGCGAAGCTGGGCGATGAAGTCCTCCAGAGCCGGACCAGGCAGCGCGCCCGGCTGGCTGTACACCAGGGCACCTTCCTTGAACGCCATGAGCGTGGGCACGGAGCTGATGCCGGCACTGGTCGCCAACGAGGCGTTCTCGTCGATGTCGACCTTGGCGAAGACGATGTCTGGGTGCCTGTCGGACGCGGCTTCGAAGATGGGTCCGAAGCTGCGGCACGGGCCGCACCATGTGGCCCAGAAGTCGACCAGCACCATGGTGTTCTGGGTGACTGCCTGCTCGAATGTGTCTGCGGTGAGGGTTTGCGTCGTCATGATGGTCTCCTTCGCTCGTTTGCCCGGCGGCCGGCGTCATCTGCGCAGGGTCGCCCTGTCCTTGGTTGGTGAACGGTTACCGCCCGTCCTTTGCCCGCGCGTGCGGGTGCGTCCCCGTTCAGCGCTTCTGGGTGGGCGCATGGCCCGCGAGGAAGCGGGTGAGCCAGTGTCCAAGCCGGCACAGCTCGTGGTCCGCAGGTGTGCCGTCCTGGTCGACGGTGTAGGTGAGCTGCGCTGTCCGGTCCTGTTCGCCGACGGCGCCGGTCAGGGCAGGGGGACTTGCCAGGCGCGGTCTTGACCGGGCGTCGTTCGGTTCCCACCGGTCAGGGACTCCCTCTTGTGCCTGGAAGCACGCGGTTGGTATCCCCACCCTCCTGAACGTGGTCGCGGCCAGGGTGAACGCGCACTGGTGGGCCGCGAGGAGCGGGTGGACGGCGAGGTCGAAGGCTGATCGCTCTGCCGGGGCGAGGTGCCGATCGACGCGGGCGTGCGTGCTCATGGAGGAGGGCAGTGCCTCTAGCGCCACCGCCCAGACAGTGCTCCTGGCCCGGCCGGCGGCGAGGATCTGCTGGGCGACGCAGGCCGAGATGTCCTGAGCGACCACGCCCACCGAGATCAGGTCGAGCGGCCGCATCAGCGCGTCGACGTGGGCGCTCATGCTGGCGACTGCCTGCGCGCCGGTGGACGGTGTGGGCGCCGCGTGAAAGCCGGCGCCGACGTGGTCGGGAGCGATGACGTGAAAGGTCGGCGCAAGCGCGTGAAGCAGGGCAGTGATGTTCCAGGCGCTTGCGGTCATCCCGTGCAGGAGGAGAACCGTGGGGTTCTGTCGCGAACCGGCCTCGCGGTAGAGCATGCGCTGGCCCCACACCGTCCGTTCATGCAGTTGCACGTGGGCGGGGCGCGCACCATCGACGCAGGAGCCGCGCGCCGCCTCGACACGGCACACCGGTGCTCTCACCACGTCGTGCACCGTCATGGCTGTTCGTGACCTGAGCTTGTGCAGGTCTTAGCCGGCACGTGCGCCCGCCACCCGAGGGTTTGCGCTTGGACGGCCGGGGGGTTGGGCGGCGCATCTGTGATGCCAGGACCGAGTGTGACGTGTTTGGCGAGGGGCGGGATGTGAGATGACGCGCTGAGTCTGCACTTTCTCAGTACGACCACAACATGGAGGGACGGCCTTGGAACCACGCGCGATAGACCGACTCAGCCAGGCGCTGGTGCACGTGCGACCCCCGCTGGAGGATGTCAGCACACCTACGCACCTGCGGGCTTGGGCTGACGCTGTGATCGACAAAGCAGCCGACGAACTCGACACCCAACCCGAGGGCGACCGCATCTCGCAGAGCATGAACCGGACCTCGCCCGCGGACGCTGGCGAGCTCAGCGGCGGTGGCGTCATGGGGTTGCGCGAATGGGAGAGGGCGCTGGCGCAAACGCTGACCCGGCTGCAAGCCGGCGGGAGCTTGCCCTGCGCGGCGGACACCGCCACGTTGGCGTCCGCGTTCGCTGCGTTGCTGTACGGGGGGCTGCTGCTGGGGCACGCATCAAGGACCGCCGCGCCCCTTCGCGCGGCCATGGACATGGCCCTGGCGCAGGTTGACGGGCAGTCCTCGCGCTGAACCCACGGCATCCTCAGCGCACGGCCAGAACCCCCACCGCGTGACGGTCATGCTGGGGGGCGCAGATATGGCACTGGTCCGGCGCCCCGAATGGGGCGGCGGACCAGGTGCACGCAGCGGCACAAGCTTGCCGCAGTCGGGGTGTCCCCCGGGGTCAGGTGCTGATGGTGATGACCGGCTTGCCCTTGCGGCGTTCCGTCGAGGTCAGGGCAGTCACCGCCTCGGCCAAGGGCACGACCTGGCCGATGTTCGTGCGGATGCGCCCGTCCCGGACGCGCTGGGCGATCTCACGCAGCTGGGAGGGTACGGACTCGACGACGAAGTCGACGACGCGGGCGTCGACTGGCCGGAACTCGACCGGCCCGACGATCGACACGAGCACCCCGCCGGGGCGGGTGATGGCTGCGGACTTCTTCTGTACGTCGCCACCGATGACGTCGAAGACGAGGTCGACCAGGCCGACGTCCTCGAGGTGGTCGTTCTCGAGGTCGACGAACTCGTGCGCGCCGTACTCCAGGGCCTTGTTCCGGTCGCCTGCACGGCCGGTGCCGATGACGTAGGCGCCGAACTCGCGTGCGAGCTGGGTGATCATCGTCCCGACCGCGCCCGCGGCGCCGTGCGCCAGCACGGTCTGCCCAGCCTGCAGGTGCCCGTGGTCGAACAGCCCCTGCCATGCGGTCAGCCCGGAGATGGGAAGGCTGGCTCCGACGGTGAAGTCCACGTCGCCGGGCAGGGGGGCGAGGTTGCGGGACTCGACAGTGACGTACTCGGCCAAGGTGCCGTCGCGGTGCCAGTCGGTGATGCCGAACACGCGCTGGCCCACCGTCAGACCGGTGGTGCCGTATCCGAGGGCGGTCACCACCCCGGCCATCTCGTGCCCGGGGATCGACGGGACGCGGTCGCGGCCGGCACGGTCGGCCCAGGTGGAGGGCCACTCCATCTCGGTCGGGACGAACCCGGCCGCGTGCACCAGGACTGTGACGTCGTTGATGGCTGGCGTCGGCTCCGGTCGGTCGGTCAGGGTCATGCCCGCCAGACCTGCGGCTTGCTCGGTTGCCACGATCGCCTTCATGGACCTCATCTCCTTCAAGTGGGTGTCTTGGTGCTGTTGATGGGTTGGTGTTTCGAGGAGGTCGGCGCTTACGGGGCCCAGGCGGTCGTTCGTTCCAGTGTCCTCACGCCCGGAAAGGTGTCCAGATGCCTGAGCCGAAATCGTGCCCGTCGCGGGGACTACTCGGGGATGCCGGGCTCGCGGGCCGCGAGCAGGGTGAAGGCGGTGGCGGCGAGGGTGAGTGCGCCGTAACCGAGCGCGATGGTTGGCAGGGGCACGCTGCCGCTCAGGGCGCCGGCGATCAGACTCGGGAAGGCGGCGCCGCTGTAGGACAGCAGGTAGATGACGGTGAAGATGGGGGCCCGGTCGGCCAGCGTGCTGCCGAACAGGAGCCCGCGGACGGTGGCGCTGATGGCGACGCCTTGGCTTGCGCCGGCCAGGACGGTGCCGGCAATGAACAGCAGCAGGCGGCCGGAGGTGACGGCGATGATGATGCCTGCCATGGCGACCAGGAACGCGAGCATGCCTATGCGTTGCGCGTTTGCAGGGGTGAAGCGGCCGGCGAGCGGTGCCCCGAGCGCGCTCGACGCCATGTATGCGGCGAACACGAGGCCGAGGGTGAGTGGGCTGGTGGTGTGCAGCTGGTCTTCCACCAGGGCTGGCACGAGTGCCTGGTAGAACGAGCCGGTCGCCCACGTGGCCAGGAACACCGCCGCGGCCACGGGCACCAGGTGCCTGACCCGTGAGGGCAGGGCAGCTTGGGGTCGCAACGAGCGCCATGCCCCCGTTCTGGGCGTGACCGTCTCGGGGCTGACCGCGATGAGCACGGCGGTCACGACGAGCAGGACCACGAGGACGGCGTAGACGAGCTGGCGAGGCAGGGGCGCGAACCCGACCAGGGCCCCTGAGCCGACCGCGCCTACGGCAAGGCCGAACATAGGTCCTTGGCTGGAGGCAACGGACGCGAGCCACGCCGGCCGGGCCGGCGCGGTGTCGACGATGTACGCGGTGAGGCTGGTGCTCGCGATGCCGGAGCCCACTCCCATCAACAACCGGGCGGCGACGAGTGTGCTGGTGCTGTGGACCTGGAGCAGCATCAGGCAGCCGGCCGTGACAAGGACGACGCTGGTGATGGCGGTTCGTCGCCTACCCCAGTGGTTCGACAGGCGCCCCAGCAGCAGGAGGGCGGCAATGGTCCCGAACGAGTAGGCGACCACAGCCAGGGACACCCCGGCGTTGGTCAGGCCGTCTTGGCTGCGGTACACGTTGTACAGCGGCACAGGAGCCGCGTTCGCGGCGAACGAGACCGCCAGGGCAGCCACCGCCGACCCGAACGCCAGTCTGCGGCCCGCCGTCGGAAGTGGCCCGTCGCTGGCTGGCGCTGGCGTGCCCAGAGGGCCGGCAATGCCCGCCTGCTTGGTGGTCACGACGCGGCCTGCGCGTTCTTGTCGCGATGCCTGCCGGCGAAGGTCAGGACGTCGGCGGGGCCGAGCCGCCCAATGGGGCCCGAGGAGTACAGCGCGAGCAGGATGCCGCCGTGAGGGTCGAGCACGAAGCCGGTGGACTGGAAGAAGGTGACGTCGGGGTCGGTGTAGCACTCGAGGGCCTTGGCGACCTGGGGGACGTCGGCCTCACACCCGACCGGGAACGGAACATCGAGGTCCTGAGCCGTCTGCTGGGCCGTGATGCGGGAGTCCGCGGACAGGGCGACGGTGGTGATGCCCTCGGCCTTGAGCAGCTCGTCACGCTTGGTGAAGGACCGCAGCTGTCCCACGCAGTACGGGCACCAGGCGCCCCGGTACACCAGGACGACGCCGTAGCTTCCGCGCGTCGCGGCGGGAAGCAACAGCTCTCCCCCGTCCGTGGTGGTCAATGCCAGCTCGGGAAACGGTGAACCGTTCGGCAACATCGGGGCTCCTCAGTCTGTGTCGTGCGCTCCCTCGTGCCATGAGGCGCCGAGCAGCGCGCCGCAGAGCGGGCCCCCTAGGAGGCTCCCGGCTGGGCGCCGCATGCCGCGGTCGTCGATGGTGTGGGCTAACGCGGGTTGGTGCCCGTCATGCGTGCCGTCTTACCGGCACGGGGTCTGGGGGATGTGCACGTCGCGGCAACCTGACGAAAGATCCTCCCGCACGCGAACACGCACACCCAGCACGTGCGTGCTGCGTCTGGCCCCGCGTTGTGGGACGGCGCCGGACCGCTGCGACGGCGGTAGCTTCCCGGCGATGATGGTCGACAGGCCGAAGGAGGACCGATGGATCTCACAGTGGTGAACAACGAGGCCCAGAACCGGTACGAGGCCCGCACCGGGCAGACGGTGGCCGGCTACAGCGTGTACCAGGCCACGGCCTCGATCATGGTCATCGAGCACACCGAGGTGGACCCAGCCTACGAGGGCCAAGGGGTGGGCAGCGCGCTGGTGCAGGAGATGCTGGACGACGTGCGGGCCAAGGGTCAGCACAAGGTGCTGGCGGTGTGCCCGTTCGTGCGCAGCTGGCTGGGCAAGCACCACGACTACCGCGACCTGGTGTACGGCGCGACGCCCAGTCGCGTCACCGACTGATTCCGCGGCACACCTGCGGAGACCGCCGACCGGAAAGAACGAGGAGGCCAGCCATGAGGATCGCCGTCGTGGGCGCAGGTGGCGTGGGCGGGTACTTCGGGGGCAGGCTGCAGCTGGCCGGGAACGAGGTGCAGTACATCGCCCGCGGAGCCCATCTGCGCGCCCTGCAGACCGAGGGGCTGAACCTGAGCAGCGCCGACGACACTCACCATCTGCCCATCGTGGACGCCACGGACGACCTGTCCGCGCTGCGTGACCCCGAGCTCGTGCTCGTGACCGTCAAGTCCTGGGACACCGAAGACGTGGCCCGCCGGCTCGCACCGGCAATCTCGGCAGACACCTCCGTCCTGTCGCTGCAGAACGGAGTGGTGGCCCGCGACGTCCTCGGCCGTCACATCCCGGACCGGCAGCTGCTCGGCGGGGCGGCGTACATCTCCGCCTTCATCACCCAGTCCGGCACGATCACTCACCACGGGAAGCTGCAGCGCATCGTCTTCGGTGAGTTCGACCGCACCCACAGTGACCGGGTCGCCCGACTGGATGCCACCTTGCGGCAGGCCGGCATCGACAGCGTGGTCGCCGACGACATCAACATGGTCCTGTGGGAGAAGTTCACGTTCCTCGTCGGCCTGTCGGCCACCACCGCCATCACCCGCTCGCCCATCGGTGTGGTGCGCGCCAACCCGGCATCACGCGCGCTGCTCCTGGAACTCATGACCGAGGTAACCAAGCTCGGGCAGCACCTCGGGGCGCAACTGGATGATGCCCTGCCTGAGGACCGGCTTCGGTTCTGCGACGGGCTGCCGCAAGACATGACGTCCTCGATGGCCAACGACCTGGCGCACGGCCGCCGACTCGAGCTGGACTGGCTCAGCGGGTACGTCGCTTCCACCTCCGACCGACTCGAGCTCAGCGCACCCGCCAACCGCGTCATCACTGCAGCCCTGTCACCGTTCCTCAACGGGCGCGCCTCCTAGCCCGCCGGGCGTAGACGGCCATCGCCACCGGCCAGCTTCCGACGCGACGCCGGCACTGGTTCCGTACCGCGGTCAGGAGTGGTCGAAGGGCGCCGCGACGGCCCTGCGCGCGCGCCTGAAGTGGACGGTTGGGTCCGGAACTGTCGTGGAGCGACAGCCCTTCGTTGACCAGGTGGCGAGCTCCCGACATCGGGCGGAAAGCAATGCTCGCACCGTTGACTTCGCCTGTCGTGAGGCTATCTTTGGACTATGCAGTCCATTTCTGAGGTGCGACTTGATGCCGAAATCGAGCACTTCCGCCACGCCGGACCGGTTCTCAAAGCCGGACCCAATCGTCCACTTCCCTGGCCCCGAGTCGCGGCCTCCCACGGGAAGGCGGAGAGGACGGGGGCCCCATCCTCGAATGGCGCTCAGGACTTCGCGAACGTCGACCCCGCACGCGACGAAGAGAACGCCCGGTGGACGGCAGCACTCACCGAGGGTGGGCCGGCTCGGGAACGTGCAGCTGACGCCCTGTACGCCTACCTGCTGCGTGCCGCGCGCAGCGAGATCGGTCGCCGGTCGGACACCTCACGCCTGTCCGGCGCAGAGCGAGACGACCTGGCCCACCAGGCGGCGGCAGATGCGCTGGTCTCCATCATCAGGCGCATCCCCGACTTCCGCGGCGACAGCATGTTCACCACGTGGGCGCGCAGCTTCGTGACCTTCGAGGTGCGCGTGAAGATCCGCCAGCACAACCGGCGCAGCCTCACTCACGGCCTCACGGCCGAGGAGTGGGACCGGATGCCGGCGCCGCGCGGCAGCACCCCGGAAGCCGAGGCAGAGGCCCTCGCGCTGAAACAGGCAGTCCTGACCGCTATGGACGCGTCATTGACCGAGCGGCAGCGGCACGTGTTCCTGGGCGTCGTCGTGCACGGCGCCAGCATCGAGCAGCTGGCCAGCCAGCTCGGGTCCAACCGCAACGCGGTCTACCAGCTGATGTTCCACGCGCGACGCAACCTGCGCCGCCACCTGGCCGAGCGAGGCTTCGTCCACGGCCTGCCCAGTGTGTAGCTGCGTGGCTCGCGCTGCGGTTGAGTCCTCCCTTGGGCGTGCAGTCGACGAGAGGGCGTGACGTCAGCGTCAGTTGCCGTAGCTGATGCGCACGCCGCCGACGGGTACGTCCAGGTCGGCGCGCAGCAGACGGTAGACCTGGAGCTCACGCGCGTAGTACTTGTCTGTTTCCCCGACCCATTCCATCCCGATCCGTTCCGCGACGGATGCTGCTCGCCGGTTGCGGGGTCGGACCACCGCGAAGAGCTCCGAGGCGCCGTGCGCGAACGCATAGTGCGCCAGCGCGTGACCTGCCTCGGTCGCCATGCCTTGTCCCCACCGGGTGGGCTGGAGCTGCAACGCGACCTGCAGGTCCTGCCCGTCCGGACCGAATGGCAGCAAGGCGGCGCCGCCGATGACCTCCCGCCTCTGCGGCGTCGAGGCGAGGGTGAGCGCCCACCGACCAACAGGTGGCAGAGCCAGCGCGCTCTCGTCGATCCAGGATCGGAGTATGTCCACCATCGCGTCGGGGTTGGGAACGCGTGACAGCTCCGGTTCGAGCCAGTGCGCCACCGCCGGGCTGCCGTAGACGCTCAGCGCGTCGGCCGCGTCCCTCGCAGCCCACGGCCGCAGCACCACCCTGCTGGTGCTGATGACCCGTCCCTCGATCTGGCAGAAGTCAATCATCGGATCCCCACAACTCCTCACTCGTGCCCTGGCGAACCCAGCTCGTGCCGCCACCTTCGCGACGGAGACCGGTCGGGGTCAGGGATCGGCGGCAGGTGGGGTGGCGACGACCTCGACCTGGACCCGCATGCCTGGACGGCGCAGCTGGTGGACCACCATCAGCGAGGTCACCACGTCGTGCTCGAGGAACCTGGCGGTCGCGCGCTCAAAGGCGGGTATGTCGGCTGGGGCGGTCAGGCAAGCTCGTACGCTGACGACGTCACGCAGGCATGCCCCGGCCGCCAGGAGGGCCTTGCGAACGTTGACCCACACCTGCTGCGCCTCGGCCTCGAACGTCTCCGGAAGGGCCCCCGTGGGCGTGAGGCCAGGCATCCCCGCCGTGATCACCTGCGCCGTTCCGGCGGGCAGGTGGACAGCGTCGGCGGCGCCTCCTGCGCGGCTGCACGCGCCGACACAGAACGACTGCGGCCGGGTTGCCTGGCCGGCCGTCCGCGCGTGCGTCCGTGGCATCGGTTCGGTGCGGTTCACTCGTCGTCTCCGTGTTCGCTGTCAGGTCCCGCACCCGGTTGGGCAGGTGGAGCGCCGGTTGGGCACAGCACTACCCATCGCGTCGGGGCCGCTTTCGTGGTGTGTGCCCGCGCAGGTCGGGGTCTTAGCGCCGGGGACCGGTGTCTCGCCGTGCCGTGTGGCTGGCCATGTCGACAGCAGTGACCGCCTCCACACGGCGACGGAGCTCGGGCAGCACCTCTTGCTCGAACCAGGGGTTCCGCGCCTGCCAGCGAAAGTTCAGCGGGGACGGGTGCACGAGCGGGAACTGGTCCGGCAGGTACTCGCGGTAGGCGTGGACGGTCTCAGTGAGCGTGGTCCTGACCCGGCCCGGCAGGTAGTGGCGTTGGGCGTACTGCCCGATCAGGATCGTCAGTTGCACGTTCGGCATGAGCTCCAGGAGCTGGGGGTGCCATTGGGCCGCGAACCCGGGCCGGGGTGGCAGGTCGCCGTGCTCGCCCTTGCCGGGGTAGTAGAAGTCCATGGGCAGCAGTGCCACGGTGCGCGGGTCGTAGAACGCGGCCGTGGGCAGTCCGAGCCACCGCCGTAGCGTGACACCGCTCGGGTCATCCCACGGGATGCCGGACAGTTGGGCACGCCGGCCCGGTGCCTGCCCGACGATGACGATCTTCGCGTCAGGGTGGGCCGAGTACAGCGGCTGCCACCCCTGCTCGGTCGCCCACGCGTTGTCGGGGTCGCGGACGATGGCCGATCGCACGCTCCTCAGCGTCGGGTGCACGGTGTGGTCCCTTCTCGCGCCACCAGTGGGTACGCGCTGTGAGTGCCGGCTCGGGCGCGGATCTGACCGCCGGTCGGCTGTTGACTGGGCAGCTCCATCCGCGGGGACAGATCACGGCCGGCCGCGACACTCACCGCCCAGTAGAACCGACGGAAAGGAAACTCACCATGTTGGAGTCACTTGCCGGATTCGACGTCCGGGACGGGGACCCGGTCGCCACGCACGACCTTGCCACGGCGGTGACCGCTGCCCCGTTGCAGTACACCGCCGGGTCACGGCAGTGGTTCCTCGCCTCCGGCCTGACCACCTTTGTCGAGAATGGTCACCCCACCGAGGGCGAGTGGTCGGTCGACGACCAGGGCCGCTTCACCTCGTTCTGGCCGCCGTCGTACCGGGCGACGTACGAGGTGACCTGGCTCGTCACCTGCGGTCAGATCACCGGTCTGCGGTTCGTCGACGCGCGCAGCGGTGACCGGTTCGACGGGCGCTTCCAGATGAACGCCTGACCACCACCCCCTGTGTGAGGGACGGCCGCAGTCAGGCGGGCGGCGGCCCTCAGCTGGGTTGCCCGGTCATGCGGGCGTGCACCGCGGCCGCCTGCACTGCCTTGGTCAGGGTCTTCGCGTCGTGCGGGCCGTAGTGGCGCCGTCCGTTGATGAAGAACGTCGGCGTCCCGGAGACGTCGCTGGCATCGGCCGAGGCGACGTCCTGGGCGACCCGGTGCGCGTACTTGCCGTCGCGGATCTCCCTCAGGAACCGCACCTGGTCCATCCCGAGCTGCTGGGCGTACCGGCGTAGGTCCTCGATCCGGAGGTGGTCCTGGTGGGTGAGCAGGACGTCGTGGAACTCCCAGAACTTGCCCTGCGCGGCGGCTGCCTCAGCGGCCTGCGCGGCGAGGACGGCGTGCGGGTGGACCTCTGGGATGGGCAGGTGCCGCCAGACCAGGCGCACGTCGCCGCCCAAGTGCCCAGTACTGAGGGATCTCTCGGCGCGGCCGCAGCTCGGGCACTCGAAGTCGCCGTACTCAACGATGGTCACCAGGGCGTCGCCCGGGCCGCGCGCATGGTCCCGACCCGCCTGCACGGGGGTCGTGAGGTCGAGCAGCATCTCGGCGTCACCGGTCAACGCCCGGGTGCGCCGCATCGGGTCGAGCAGGCGAGTGGCCGCGAACACGACGAACGTGGTGGCCAGGGAACCGACGATGGTGAGCAGGACCGCTACGCGCGCCTGCTCCAGCCGCTCGCCGGTGAAGGCCAGGTTCGCGATCAGCAGCGACACGGTGAACGCTGTGCCTGCGACAGTGCCGCTACCCACCACGGACGCCCACCCGACAGGCACTGTGACCTTGTTCCGACCGATCACGGCGACCAGCACACTGGTCAGGACGACACCTACCGGTTTGCCGATGAGGTACGCCACCACAATGCTCCACGTGAACGGCGACGTGAACGCCCGGTGCGCCTGCGGCCCGGTGAGCTGCACGCCGGCGTTCGCGAGGGCAAACAGGGGCACGATGACGTACCCGGTCCACGGGTGCAGCAGCTTCTGCAACCGGGCGTTCGGCGACAGGGTCGCCGCCAGCCCGGCGACCGCTTCTTTGGCGAAGTCGGAGGACGGCTGCTCGCGGTAGCGGCGGAACAACCCGAACGCCGCCTCCAGGCTCGAGCGGCCCGGTGAGTACGCGGCGGCCGTCAGCCCGAGCAAGAGGCCGGTGACCAGCGGGTCGATGCCGCTGCTCAGCGTGGCCAGCCACATGACCGTGCCGAACAGCAGGTAGCTGCCCGGCACGTTCGCCCCGGCCTTCACCGCCCCCAGCAGCGCCAGGTACGCCAGGACCGCCACGACCAAGGGCCACGGCCTCACGTCGGAGCTGTACACGACGGCGATGACGAGCAGGGCGAGGAGGTCGTCGATGACGAACAGGGTGAGCAGGAAGATACGGGTGCGTTCGGGTGCGGACCGGCCGGCCACCGCGAGCACGCCCAACGCCAGCGCGGTGTCCGTGGACATGGCCACACCCCAGCCGGCCGCGGGGCCGCTGGCATTGTTGAGCAGCAGGTAGAGACCTACGGAGGCGGCGGCGCCGCCGGTCCCGGCGGCCACGGGCAGCAGCAACCGGCTTCGGTCGCGCAGCTCGCCCAGGTCGAACTCGCGGCGCGTCTCCAGACCGACGACGGCGAAGAACGCGGTCATCAGGCCGCTGTTGACCCATTCGTGCAGGGTCAGGTCGACCCCGTGGTGCGCCAGCTGGACCGACAGGTGCGCCTGCCACATCTTTGTGTAGCTGGCGCCGAGGTTGGCCCAGCAGAGCGCGACGATGATCGCGGCAGCGAGTATGCCGGCGCTGCCGGACTCAGTGTTCAGGTAGGCCCGCGCCGAAGGGAGCGCTTCGCGCGCCATCCACTGGGTGACGTCACCCAGGGCTGCGCGTCGTGGTCGCTTCGTCATGGGGCTGGGTCGCTCACGGGTCCCCTAGTCGGTGAGGGACAGGCTGCGTCGTTCTTGGGCCTGCTCGAGGTCCTCCCGGTCGAGGCGGTACTGGTTGAGGGACACGTTGTAGAACTCGCGCGTCGTGCCTTCCAGGCGCATGCCGAGCCGGGCGGCGACAGCGGTGGCGCGCTCGTTCGTGGGTTCAATGAGGGCGTACACGTGGGCTGCGCCGAGGCTGAACGCGTGGTGAGCGGCCCCGTGTGCTGCCTCGGTGGCGAACCCGTCCCCGCTGGCGTCGGGGCGCAGCTGCCACCACAGCGTGAGCAGGGAGGAGGTGGGTGTGGCGGTGGTGAGGAAGATGCTGCCGATGACCTGACCGGTGTCCTGCCGTTCTATCGCCCACCGGCCCTGCGGGACCGGCGCCTTGTAGGACTGGAAGATCCACGAGTCGAGCACCTTCGCGACGTCGGCTCGGGCTTGAACCGGTGGGACGACGGCGCCCATGGAGGTCGCCACCGACGAGTTGGAGAACAACTCGAAGGCGGCGTCGACGTCGTCGAGCTCCCACGGGCGCAGCAGCACCCGCGGGGTCACAATCTGGAGCTGCTGCAGCTGGACGTCGTGCTGTTCGTGCACGAACGCCTCAGCAGCATCCGCGTCGAACCCGGGGTGTCGGGGGCGACGCCCTCGCCGGGCTGGGGGCGCGGCGACCAGGTCTGCATGTTCGGGGTGCGCCGCGATGTGTTCGGCGATGAAGGAGCACCCGGGCGACAGGGTCGCCCCCTTGGACCGGGCGACGCCGATGGCGTACTCGACCAGGGTGACGCCGACGTTGTGTCCGCGTTCGCGAGGGGCCACGTACGTGTGGTCCAGGTCGACGTGGGTGGTCGAGTGCCACTGGTAGGTGAGGAGGCCGACGACCTTGCCGTCGCGCACGGCTTCGTACTGCTGGTTGACCGCGTTGTCGATGACGTCGATCACCCGGGGGTCGTCGGCGTTGTTCGGAGTTGGCACGCCTGACATGCTCCACCTTCTTCGTTCGAGATGCCGCACACCTACAGGGGGGCGCCGCCCCCGGGAAGCGAGCGGATGCGCAGCGCCGCCCGAAAGGGTCTGCTCGGCTGGTAGTTGGCAGCGGCTGCCGCTTCTTAGCCAACCGCTTGGCGACCGCAGTCCTGTCCGCACTACAACGCCGCCGTAGCGCCGAAGTCGGAGCGTTCAGCCTCGCAAGCACCGCCGTCGGGGCTCAGAAGCCGGTCTCACCGCGCGGCTGCTTCCGGTGGCGGTGCGTGTACTTCGCAGCCTCATCGACGGTCAGTTGGGCCGTCGGGTCCGCCTCCAGCCGGTCGTCCGGGATGGGTAGGCCGCTTTCCACCGACAACCCGTAGGTGCCGTTCGCCAAGCGTTCCTCTGCTCGATCCACGGCAGCCAATCGTTCTTGGAGGCTGGTCGCGACGGCGATGTCGAGCGCCTCGTGTTCCAACGGCTGCGCCCCGTCGGCGTCGCCGTCTCCGGCGTCACGCTCGGCGTCGTTGTCCTCCGCTCGAGCTGTCGCTGAGGCTGACAGCAGGCCGCTGATTCGCCCTCGCTCGGCACGCAGGAGCTGCTTGGCCCGTTCGGCGTCCATGGTTGTTCCCTTCGTTGTCCGCCTGTGGCGGGTCACTGGCTCTTGACGTAGGCGTCGACGCGGGCTCGCACGTGGTGGCGGCCCCGGGCCAGGGAGCACTGCAGCTCCCGAGGGTCCTTGCCCAGTGTGGTGGCGGCGTCGTGCAGCGAGAGACCTTCGACGTCGACGAGGTAGACGACGTTGGCCACGGCGGGCGGCAGCTCATCGAGTGCGGCGTCGACCACGGTGTACAGCTCCTGCGTTTGCACGTCGTCGGCTGGGCCGAGGAACTGGGTGGCATGCGGCCACGCCATAGGTGGACTGACCCAGCTGCCCCGGTCGTCGCCGTCGCTGTACAGCTCGGGTAGCAGCAGCTCGGCCGAGTCGGCATCGGGGTCCAAGGCATCCAGGTCTGCCAGTTCGCGCAGCGACCCGTATGCCTCGAAGTCGGCGGGCAGGTCACGGTCGGCCCCGTCCGTGGGTGAGTGCGCGTGGTGGGCCAGCACCGTGTCGACGTACTCGCCCTCAGTGCCCTCGTCGGTGTCGCGGTGGGCGCCGGCGTGCAGCAGGAGGTACATAGTCAGGTCCTCGCGGCGCGGCGTCCGGCCTGGCTCTTCCTCGAGGAAGTGGTCCCAGGCGTCCTGGACCAGGTCGTCAGCATGGGCGGGGTCGAGCTGGCGCGCCAAGAACGTCAGCGTCGCCTGTGCCTCCGCCACCGTGTCCCGGTCAGGCATTGCGTCAAGCACAGGCTCCAGCGACGGCGCCGGGTTCCGCAGCAGGCGTCCGATCAGTGCGGACGCAGCCGCCGTCTGCGACAGGACCTCGGCGCAGGCCGGGCAGCCCTGGACGTGTCGCGCGACCGCCCGCAGGTCATCCGGCGGCAGGAATCCACTCATCGCCAACGGCACGTACCTGGCAATCTTCGCGCAGTCCACCTGACCACTCCTTCAAGCGTTCATCTTCTAGCCCCGGCCGCAAGGAGCGGGCGCGCGGCGCATCACGAGTTCGTGTCGACGGCACCCGGAATCTTTGCCGGTACCGGACGGTCGGGCGCGGGCGTTTGTCCTGGACCTTGTCGGTCAGGACGTGGTTCGAACCCTCGCCTCGTTGCGGGCACGTCCATGGCGTCACAGACCGCATGCCACACCTGACGGAGGTTCGCGCCTCGCTCCACCGCCTCGACCACCGTGCAGTCGTCGACGGCTGCCAGCACCAAGCTCTTCGACAGCGACCCCGCATACGCGCGCCCGAACTCCTCATCCATCCTGTTCCAGAAGTCACTGACCCTCATAGCCGCACCTCACCCGGACGGGCCGAAACGTTCCACCCGGATGTCATGGGCGGGCACCCCGAGGGAGTCCAGAAGCATGGTGACGGCGTCGCAGAACGCTGGGGAACCACACACGAACGCCGGCTGGCCGACCGCGACCACGGGCGCGAGATCGTCAGCGGTCAGCCGGCCGACGCCTCGAGCGTTCCCCTCTGGCGCCTTCCGCGTGTACACCAAGCGGATGCCGCGTCCGTTGAGTTCGTCGGCGTAGTACAGCTCCTGCGGGGAGCGTGCGGACACCACGAGGGTCATGTACTCGGACCGGCCAGCCGCTCGCGCGGCCCGCAGCATCGACATCAGTGGAGCGATGCCGCTGCCGCCGGCGACCCCCAGGATGGGGGTGGAGGCGTCCCAGGCGAAGTGACCGCCGATGGGTCCGCGGATGTCGACAGTGTCACCGACGTCGACAGCGTCGTGCAGGAACGTGGACACCTCCCCGTCGGGCATCCGTTCCACGGTGACCTCCAGGGGCTCTTGGCCCGGCGGTGACGCGGCCGAGTACGCCCGCTGCGCGTGGTACCCGTCATCAGCGGTCAGCCGCAGGATGAAGTGCTGGCCGGCGACGAAGTCGTGCGGCCCGTCGAGCCGCAGCTGGAACGTCTTGGCGTTCGGGGTCTCCTGGCGCACCCCGACGACCGTGGCGGGCTGCCACGGCCGCACCGGAGGGACCGGGGTGATGACGAGCCGGTCCATCAGTCGCCTTGGTATCGCTGCTCGAGCCACGGGTCGCCGCGGTCGTGATAACCGCTGCGTTCCCACAGCCCCGGCTCGTCGTGGTCCATCAGCGTCAGCCCGGACACCCACTTGGCGCTCTTCCAGAAGTACAGGTGCGGCACCAGCAGCCGGGCGGGGCCGCCGTGCTCGACCGGCAAGGACTTTCCATCGACGGTCCAAGCCACCCATGCCTTCCCCCCGGTAACGTCGGCCAAAGGAAGGTTCGTGGTGTACCCGGTGTGGGAGCGGGCCATGACGAAAGCAGCGTCGGGGCGAGGCCCTGCGAGGTCGAGGAGGGCGTTGACGGACACCCCGTTCCACGTCATGTCGAACTTCGACCAGGTCGTCACGCAGTGGATGGCGCCCTCGTAGGTCGAGGGCGGCATGCGGTGCAGGTCCGCCCACGACCACGTCTGCGGGCGGTCGACCAGGCCGTCGATGCTGAACGTCCACGTGGCGGTGTCCAGCCGGGGCGTGGGTTCGTAGCTCAGCACGGGCCAGGCGTCGCCGGTGTTGTACTGTCCGGGCGGGAGACGGGGGTCGCTGCGGTCGCGCCGGGTGAATCCTCGGGTGATGGCCATGGGCTGCTCCCTGCTTTCGTTGGTCGGGGTGTCGGGACGGGTCT
>Ga0308176_10000963_pt1 | contig 18134 bp, 15 predicted proteins | sample PhyCR2_3_FD_203890 | JGI IMG/M metagenome (GOLD analysis project Ga0308176, IMG submission 203890) | Soil microbial communities from UC Gill Tract Community Farm, Albany, California, United States - DLSLS.C.R2 | ecosystem: Environmental > Terrestrial > Soil > Agricultural land | place: USA...
ATGGACGCGTAAACGCCTTAGGTCTTTGCGATCTGGACCGCAATCTTCGCCCGGTTGGTCATGCTTATAGGGATTTGATCAACGAGTGGCGCGAGACTCTTCCGACGGAGAGCACCGTCCTGAGCATATGTGAGTAGGCATGGCGCGAGGAGCACAGGCGACGGGCTTGCGTATCGGCGGACAGGTGCCCGTGTACCTGCATCGGGAAAGGTCCGGGGGGAAAGAACCGGAATTCCTCGATCTGACACTGCTGCCCGGGCGGGGCATGAACGTGTTTCAAATGCGGGCCTGGTTTCCAGGGTTGGGGGAGATCGATCTGCTCGCATCTCCTTCACTCGAAGAGGCACAAAAGCAACTGAGCGGTGGGCCCGATGACTTCATGGGCGTCCACTCGTTCCGGTTCGGTGGAGCGCTCCTGTTGCCGTTCGCGAACCGGATCCGCGGCGAACTGATGCCGGACGGCTGCACAATCCGGACGAAGATACTCGATCGTGACGTTCTGGTGCCTGCCGACTGGCACGGAAGCCGCCCGGGAGCGGAGAAGTGCGCCATGCACGGACTGATTCTGGCGGCGGGCATGCAAGTCACGGAGGTGAGTCGCGAACACGTGCAAGCAATGCTGAACGCGGGCGACTTTGACGGCCACTGGCTGTCCAAGACAATAGTGAGCATTGACGCGAGACTTCGTTCTGGATCCGTCGAGTTCTCTGCAACGGCATTCAATTCAGGCAGCGAGCTTTTGCCGGTGGGTATCGGGTGGCATCCTTATTTTGCTCTGCCGAGCAAGCAGCGAGAGCAGGCAAGGTTGCACCTTCCCGCACACGAACGGGCTCTCGTTAGCAACTACGATGATGTATTTCCGACTGGGCAACTCGAGCCTGTCGCCGGGACGCCGTACGATTTCAATGGCAAAGGTGGAGCGCCTCTCGGAGCCCGGTATTTCGATGACAGCTTTGTCCACTTGCAAAAGACACCCCAAGGCCACACGGTCATCGAGATTTTGGATCCGGCTGCTCACTATGGAGTTCGTCTGACTGCGTTGTCCCCGCACGTCCGTGCGTTGCAGGTTTATTCGCGACCCGACCATGCATTCGTCGTCGTGGAGCCTCAATTCAACTGGGCCGATCCGTTCAGCTCGGTATGGGCACGAGGTCTGGATACCGGGATGGTGGTGTTATCGCCTGGTGAGCAGGTCACTTGGGCTGTACGTTGTGAACTGTTTGTGACCGAAGGTTCGTCGTAATTTCGTCGGAGAGGTGAAGTATGGCGTGTTCGAAAATGGGAAGCTGGCGATGGTAGGCGCGGCTACGGGAGGCGCTTTCCTCGGCTGGAAATTTCTCAAAAGTGCGGATCTGGAACAGCGAAACCGGTCGTTGCAGCGCGGAAGGAAGATCGTGATTCTCGGAGCTGGATTCGGCGGTCTCAACGTCGCCCAGGAACTCTCGCGCTTGCTGCCGGCGCATGGCGACGCGGAAATCACAGTCATTGATCACAACAACTTTCTGCTGTTTACCCCTATGCTGGCGGAGGTTGCCGGCGGACAGCTCGACGCGCGGCACATCGTTGCACCTCCTCGGCAGCTTTCAAAGCGTATCCGATTCCGGCAAGGCAAGGTTACAGGCGTCGATCTGCATCACCGGTCAGTTGTCCTGGACACCGGTGACGGCGAGAACAGTACGTGCACAGTCACTGCCGACCACATCGTGATCGCGCTTGGTTCCGTGCCGAAGTTTCATAGCATTCCAGGAGTTCAGGAGCATTCGCTACCGGTCAAAACAATAGGCGATGCAGCTGCGATCCGGAACCAGGCGCTCACGTGTCTCGAGCGCGCATCCTGGCAGACAAATCCGGAGATTCGACGTGAAATTCTCACCTTCGTCGTGGGCGGGGGTGGCTACACGGGTGTCGAAATCATGGCCGCGATTAACGATCTGCTACGCGAGAGCGTGCGGCACTATCCGAGCGTGCGTCCAGAAGAGATCAGAACAGTTATTGCCGAGCCAAGCGACCGATTGCTGGCCGAGTTGAGTCCGGATCTCGCAAGTTTTGCGCAACAGAAGCTCCAGGAGCGTGGAGTGGAGGTTCTGCTGAAGACGAAAATCACGGGCGCGACCGGCAAATATGTCGAATTCGACAACGGAAAGCGGATTTCGACACATACTCTCATCTGGGCTGGCGGAGTTGCACCGAATCCGCTAATCGGAAAGCTCGATTGCGACCGTGGTCACCACGGTGGCATTGTTGTCGATGAGTGTTGCGCTGTAGCGGACCCTCCCGGAATTTGGGCTATAGGCGACTGTGCCGAGGTGCCGAAATCCGGCTCGCAGGGGACATATGCGCCGACCGCGCAGAATGCAACGCGTGAAGGTGAGTTGGTGGCGCGCAATATCGTCGCGGTGCTGCGGGGTGAGCAACCCAAGCCTTTCACCTTTAAGGAAATCGGCGAACTGGCTCTCGTCGGCAAACACACCGGTGTTGCCAAGATCTACGGACAGCATTTCTCGGGTTTCGTGGCTTGGGCAATGTGGCGCGCGATCTACTTGTCGAAAATGCCGGGTCTTGGGCAGCGGGCCCGAATCCTGGTTGACTGGCTGCTCGATTTCGCATTCGGACGCAATATCGCGGAGTTTCCAGTAGACCGCTCGGGCGCGGCTTCACAAGGCAAGTGAGGAAAGGAGCGATTGCCGTGTCCTGAAGTCTCGAAGTTGTCAGCCCGAAACAATCAAAAGATGAGTTTCAACGCTAGTTGGCCGATACGTGGGTCCTGGGCCGCCGTAATCGTACCGAATCCACCGCTTGAAACCGTCACAGTAGGGGAATTCGGATTTGATGTGGAACCGCCCGGATTGGCGAAATTGGTCCGGTTCAATACGTTGAAGAATTCGGCGCGGAACTGCAGATGCACGCTCTCGCGAGCTACCGGGAAATCCTTAAATAGACCGGTATCCCACGTGAACAGACCCGGCCCGCGCAGACTGCCTTTCCCGACGTTGCCGAAGCCGCCAATCGGCGCGATCGTGAATGCCGCCGGATTCAGATAGCTAACACACGGAGCGGAATTGCCGCACGCATTCGCGCCGTAGGGATCGACGCCGGTGAATGTCGCGCGGTCAGTGCCCAAGCCGGTCTGCGATTGGTCTTTGCCCGCCTGCACTGTAAATGTATTGCCGGTTTGCGCCGTGATAATGCCGGACCACTGCCAGCCCCCCACCGCGTATCGCATGAACGCCCCACGGCCGGCGAAGGTGGGCAGATCCCAGACATAAGAGATCACAAATCGATGCGTGTGATCGAACTCCGAAGGGCCATAATCCATCTGATGACGCCCTGGCAAGTACCAGGGAATGGGGGAATTTCCGCCCTGAGCCGGGCCGCTGATGCCAGCGCCGGCCGGCGAGGTGTCGAGAGACTTTGACCAGGTGTAATTCGCAAGAATCGTGACACCGGCCGAAACTCGCTTTTGAAGAGTGAACTGAGCGGAGTGGAAAGTTGAATTTATGTCCATCGCCGCTTGCGAAATGCTGCCGAAGGGCTGGAATAGTCGGCGAGCATCCACGCCGGCCGTACTGCCGGGACGATAGACAGCCGGATTCATCTCCAGAGCTTCCTGGAAGTGCGTGCCTCGGGAGCCGACATAAGCCACCCGGGCAAGCCAATTCGCGGCCAGTTGGCGTTCGAACGAAAGATTCCAGTTGTAGTTGATGGGTGTAAGTTGCTTACCGCCGTTCGCCGGATCGTATGTGATGGCGAGAACCGGAAGGGTAAATATGGCGTTCTTCGGAGGCGGGAACTGAGCGGGGAAAGGAATGGCGTGACCGACATAAGGATTGCTGAATGTGCCAAGCGGAGTGGTCAAGCTGAATTGCGGGCTAAACGGATCAACGTCGACGAAGCGATTGTTGAAAACACCGCTTTGCAGAGCGTCGTGGAACATGCCGAAGCCACCACGGATACTGCTTTTGCCGTTTCCCGTCGGATCCAACGCAAAACCGACCCGGGGGCCAATATTGTTGTAGCTGCCTCTTACACCCCAACGAGGAACTCCCGGATCGCCAGGGAAGAGCAGGCCGGCGGGCGCGTTCGTGTATACCTGCGAGCGCATATTAGCGGCGTAGGCAGCGGGATTGAATTGCTCGATGCGATTCTTGCGCTCCTGCCATGGAAATTGCGGATCGTAGCGAAGGCCGAGATTGATCATCAGGCGCCGTGATACGTGGTAGTCATCCTGAACATAAAGGCTGAAAGTGTTCAGCAGGTTGTCTTTGAATTCGCCATAGCCCTGCGTGAAGGTGCGTACGTAACCTTGCATAAAGCTTGCCAGCGCATCTCCAGTTACATCGGCTGTGAAGCTGTAAGAGCCGGACGTACGGAACTGGTTGCGAAGCAGTACCTGGGCTCGAATAGCAGAGCCGCCGAACGACAAGCTATGCTTGCCGCGAACCAGATTGAAATCATCACTCAAGTTGTATTGGTTGCGGATAAAGGCGGCGGGATCCGTCTGGCCGGGGTTGAAATACCCGTTGACATTGATTCCCTCGATTGTTTTCGCTGTCGGGGGTTGCCAGATATTGACGCCCAGATCCGTGAGCCCGATGCTCCCTTGAGCGGGGCCGCGATTCGAGGTCTCGCGCGAAAAGCTAGCTCGGAACTCGTTGACAGCCGCTGGACCGAAAACGTGAGTTTCACCGATCAGTGCGTTTTGTGAAATGATCGTGGAGAAATTCTGGAAGCTCAGATAATTTCGGGGATCGAGGAAACCTGCGTTAGTGAAGCGATCGTAAAAGTATCGCAAGGAGACGTGATCATGGTCGGATATGGCGTGATCCCCGCGTGCGATGTATTCATCAAAGTCCTGGACCACCGGCTGGGAGTAAAACAACCGTCCATCTACTGCCGACGACACCGGCAGGTATTTCAGAAATGCTACAGCAGCGGGATCGAGTTGGCTCGGCTGCAGAATATTGCCCCGGATGGGGCTGCCATTGCGGTCGAAGATGGAGATGGCTTTGTGGAACTGATTGGCTGGGTTCGCCGCGTTGAGAAGCGCAGAGAAATCTCCGCCTCGTTCGGCAGCAGTTGGTACGTAAGCGCTGCTTGTATTACCAAGATTGCGGAATTTCGTGCCTTGATATCCAAAGAAGAAAAACGTCCGGTCCCGCCCTTTGTATAGTTTCGGGATTACGACTGGGCCACCGATCGTGCCGCCATATTGATTTCGCTTGATCTGATCGACTGTTGAAGCGAAGAAGTTGCGCGCGTTGAAGACAGAGTTACGCACGAACTCAAAAGCATCCCCGTGCAGAGCATTGGTCCCTGACTTTGTAACGATATTTACAACTCCACCGGCATTACCTCCATATTGCGCACTGTAGTTGCTGGTTTGTACGCTGAATTCCTGAAGAGCGTCGGGAAACGGGAAGGGCTGGTTGACATTGGTGTAGAGGTCGTTGTTATTTGCGCCGTCCAAACGGAAGCTGACCTGATTTTGCCGAGCGCCGTTTGTCGAAACTGTTACAACAGAAGGAAACGTTTTTGTGTTGCCTTGGTCGACATCGTTGGCAGGTGCCGGAATAGCTCCGGCGACGACCAGCAGCAACGAGGCGGCGTTACGACCGTTCAGCGGGAGATCGACGACCTTGCGCTGTTCCACTACCTGGCTGAGACCAGCGGTGGTGGTATTGATCTGGGGAACTTCGCCGGTAACGGAAATGCTCTCCGCGGCTGTACCGATGCTTACAGTCATATTTACCGTAACGTTCTGATCCGCGAGCAGTGTGATACCAGTCTTAGTTGACTGGCTGAAGCCCGGTGCACTAACAGAGACGTCATATGTTGCCGGCTTCATTGAGGCAACCGTGAAATAGCCCTGAGCGTTGGTCGACTCTTCTCGGATTTGGCCAGTAGCTGGATTTGTTATAGCCACTTTGGCGCCGGGGATCACGGCACCGGAAGGATCCGTCACGGTACCGACGAGGGAACCGAAACCTTGAGAGAAAGACAGGCTGGCTGCAAGGAGCAGCAGGAACAGTAGCCGCATGGTTAGCACCCCCCTAAACACTTGACCGGCCGTAGCCAGTGGCGTCAGCCTATCACAAAATCGTGCGATCCGGAATCGACCGGAGAGGCATACTGGCACCCGTAGAACCGCATTCGTAAGTTCACCTCCAGCTGTCACATTATGTGCGGATCGGATCAGACTGGACTCGGTGACGAGGTCGGGTTTCTCAACCCTCGTGACCACCGGCGGATATTTGAGATGGCCGGTTGTCCAATATGCCCATCCGCTCCAATGAGTTCTCCACCTTAGAAAGAGCGGCAGCTACATTGGTATGCTGTCAGCTGTGAAAAACATCGCGGGTCAATTGAGGATCGATGAGCCGGCACCCCATCACTGTTTTTCTCCTGATCACATTCCTGTTTAGCTCCATCTTTTACTTCCTGATCATTCGCTCTGGTCACATGGGAGGAGGATGGGGCGGGTACGTAGCCGGCCTGATGTGGTCTCCGGGGTTGGCAGCGCTCCTCACCTGCAGACTGCTTGGTCGCAATCTAAACACGCTTGGTTGGAACTGGGGCAGTGGACGGTACGAAACAATCGCCTACTTTATCCCTTTGACCTATTCTGCGCTGATCTACGGATTTGTGTGGCTCACCGGGATAGGCACGTTCTTCAATAAAGAATTCGTCGCCAAGGTCACGCAATCCTTCGGCCTCGGTCCTTTGCCGGATTGGCTTAGCGTTACCCTATACTTCCTGTTCACCGCAACGTTCGCTGTCATTCGCGATATGGCGACCGTGATCGGCGAAGAAATCGGGTGGCGCGGTTTTCTCGTTCCGGAACTCGCGAAAAGACGGAGCTTCGCCGTAACCGCAGCGATTACCGGACTGATCTGGGCCTTTTGGCATTATCCGATCATGCTCTTCGCTGATTATAAAAGCGATACTCCGGTTTGGTTTTATCTCCCTCTGCTGACGATCATGCTGCCGTTCCTGACGTTTGTCTGGACTTGGTTGCGCCTCAAATCGGGTAGCATCTGGCCCTGCGCGGTCCTGCACGCTTCACACAACACGTTCATCCAATCTTTCTTCGATCCACTCACTGTGCATAGCAGGAAAACAGATTACGTCGCGAGCGAGTTCGGCGCTGGCATTCTCGTGCTCTCGATTCTCATGGCGTTCTACTTTTGGCGACGAAGGGACGAGGTCGAAGGAGATCGCGTATCTGGGAGTTGGGTCGGCTCGGCATCCTGGTGAGCCACGCGGCTCTCCAGCTCGTCACCGTCGCAGGCTGGAAGTGGGTCAATCAAGCATATGGCTTGTGCGTGTGCGCTTAATCGCAAAGGCTGCTTGTACCGACTTGTGGATGACGGGGCGACCTGCGGCGCCAAACGTACCCGTAGAGCCAGACCAGATTGGTGGCCGCCGAAGGAGGCCGGTCACACCGTTGTTCATCTGCTGGTACATCGATATCGTATGGTGGGGCCATGATTAGGACGGCGGCTTTCACGATGGCGCTCCTACTAGCCACCGCATGGAGTCAGATGCTCCCGGACTTGTACCATGACGAACTTCGCGGTGACGGACCCTACCTCATCGAGCCGGGATGGCGGCCGCTGCTGAATGGAACGAATCTGAGCGGATGGCACGGTGTGAATGATGCGCCGCATGAGTGGTTCACCTCGCGAGCAGTCGTATGGAAGCGCGTCTGGAATCCAAAACAACTAGTCGCAAGGTCAGAGCCCGGTGACCGCATCGTGAATGGAAAGCAGGGCAAGACGGCAAATCTTGTCAGCGATGAAAGGTTTGGAAGCTTCGAACTGTATCTGGAGTTCCTGATTGCCAAAGGTTCAAATGCCGGAGTGTATCTGCACGGGTTGTACGAGGTGCAGATCTTCGACAGCTTTGGTTATTCAGGTCCGCTGACGGTCGGCGATTGTGGTGGAGTCTATGAAAGCGAAAGAGGAGGCGGTTCGCCGCCGGCATTGAACGCCAGCCGCCCACCGGGCGAGTGGCAATCGTTGCACATCTGGTTTGCCGCGCCAAGGTTCGAGGCGGCCGGGAAAAAGACGGCGAATGCCAGAATATTGCGCGTGCTGCTGAATGGCGATGTCGTACAGCAGAACGTCGAAACTCCGGAGCCCACAGTAAGTCACATGCAGATCGCGGAGGCAGAGAGCGATCCCATCATGCTGCAAGGGGACCACGGGCCGGTGGCGTTCCGGAACATTTACGTCAAGAACGTACCCGCTTTTCGATAGCGCGGAGGAGTTGGAGGTTCCTGGCCGCATCCGCCAGACGATCACCGGTCGGTGCGGCCGTTTCTAGCACGCAGAACCCCGTATAGCCGATGTCGTAAATGGCCTGAAGGCAGGCTTTTACATTGACTGCGCCCTGGCCCAGATATACGTTGTCTTTGATGTGTATCTGACCGATACGATCTTTTCCGAGAAAGCGAATCTCGTGCGGCACGTCGAAGTGCCCCATGTTGGTCGAATTCCCGATGTCGTACCAAACCTTAACTGCCGGCGACGCGATGCGGTCGAGGATGCGGGCGTTCTCCTCAGCCGACAGAGTGTTTTCGATGCCGAGGACAACGTTCGCCGCCTGGGCTTCGGGTGCCAGTTCGCGCAACGAGTGAGTCACTGTTTCAATATCGCTGGCATTGTTGAGGGCACACTTAAAAAAGAACGCCAGTTCGACGATGCCGGCGTTCAGATTTGTGGTGATTTGAATGGCTTGGCGAATCCAGGTTTTCGCTGCTTCGAAGGACTGGAGGCAATCGCGGTGCAGGATATCAAGGTACGTGCTCGCGATCGCTACCTTGTGTGCCGCCGAGGATTTTAGAATCCGCTGTTGAAGAGCGGCAGCTGCGAGCAGCAGTTTTCCTTGCGCGTCGGGTCTGCCGAGGGTGACTTGAATCGCATCGAATCCGATTCGCTCGGCCGCGGCGAATGCTTCGGGATCGGACGCGAAGCCAAGAATCACGTCCATAATGCCAACCTTGAGCCGCGGAGCACGGCTTCCAAGGTTCAGCGGAAGGCCCATGGCACTGTGGAGGAGAGCACGGCGGGAGATCATTGCTGACACAGTCATGTCATACTATGTCCCTCGTGCGGTACGCAAGATTCGTTCAATTGGTGGTTTTACTTCTTTTCGCTTCCGGCTGCGTTGCCATTTGTGCGGCGGCCGAGGCGCCGCGAATTGTCCAAAAAAGTGGGCGCTACGCGCTGCTGGTGGACGGTAAGCCTTTCCTTATGCTGGGTGGCCAGATTCACAATTCCAGCGCTTGGCCGAAGGAGTTGCCGCAGGTGTGGCGCTCGATGGAAGCGCTCCATGCCAACACGATCGAGGCACCGGTCTACTGGGAGCAGTTCGAACCTGAGCCTGGACGCTTCGATTACAGCAACGTTGATGCAATTGTTAACGGAGCGCGGACACACAATCTGCACGTGGTTTTGTTGTGGTTTGGAACATGGAAGAACGGCAACATGCATTATGCGCCCGTCTGGGTGAAGACGGACACGTCGAAGTACCCGCGTGTGATTCGTCACGATGGCGAGCCAATCGATGTCCTTTCGCCGCTGTCGCGAAACAACTTGGAGGCTGACAAGGCAGCATTCACCGCCATGATGCGCCACCTGAAAGAGCTAGACAGCGAAGCTCATACGGTTCTTCTCGTCCAGGTGGAAAACGAGTCGGGCAACATCGGCAGCGTGCGTGATTTCTCCCCGGATGCGAACCGCCAATTCGCAGGCCGGGTTCCACCCGATCTGTTGAGAGCCACGAACAAACAGGCCGGTACATGGGAACAGGTTTTTGGTAGTGAGGCAGACGAGACCTTCCAGGCGTATTACCAGGCGAAGTACATCAACGAGATTGCAGAGTCCGGCAAGCGCGAGTTCAACATACCGCTTTACATCAACGTGTGGGTCGATTATCCACCGGCTCAACTGCCGCAACGACAGGTCGACCAACCGGGTATCGCCTATCCGAGCGGCGGGGCGGTCCAGAAACTGATAGCTCTTTGGCGCAAACTCGCTCCGTCGGTGGACGCGATCGGCCCTGATATTTATTCGGACGACTCACATTTCTACCGTGACGTGATCAGTGCCTACCGTCGCCAGGACAATCCTTTGTTGATCCCCGAGACAGGCCGGAGCGATACGTATGCGAAGTTTCTTTTCTATGCCGTGGGTGAAGGTGCGATTGGTTTTGCGCCGTTCGGGGTCGATCAATCAGGCTGGAATATCCTGGGCGACGAACCGTGGAACGCACATGCCAGGAACTTCGCCTTACTTGGATCGATGGACCGCGAAGTGGCGCAACTAGAGTTCGACGGAAAGCTGAAAACGGCGATTGAAGAGACGGGACGAGCTACGGAGGAACTGGATTTTGGAACTTGGCAGGCAACCGTTGCTTTCGGATTCCCGCAGCGAGATGGCCGACCCGCTCCGGGCACCAAGGATGCGCACGGCGCGGCTCTCGTCGCACAGTTAGGTCCCGATGAGTTTCTGGTGACCGGCATTGACGCAAGCGTGGGTTTCCATGTACCCGGCAAGCTTCCCTGGATGCGTAGCCAAATCATTTCTGCCGAGCAAGGCAGCTATGAGAACGGCGTATGGAAGCCGCTACGGTTGTGGAACGGCGACGAGACAGATCGCGGACTGGGCTTTCACAACACGCCAATGGTCGTGCGGGTGAAGATGCAACGCTTCTAGCTGGAAGACGTTGGTCCCGGTGCAACACCGTGCGGCCGGTGTTCAATATCCAGCACTGCCGGACTGAGAACTCACGTCTTAGATTTGCCGGCTCGACGGCCGCAAAGCCTCTTGTATTCCGCTTCGAGTTGGCGCAATTCCTCGTCGCTCAACTGATCCAGATCGATCATGCTATTTCGGGCGCCGCGGGCTGCTTTGATGAGCTCATCGAGTTTGAGATGAATGGCCCGGCTATCGCGGTTCTGAGTGTTTTGGATCAGAAACACCATCAGGAACGTAATGATGGTTGTGCTGGTGTTGATGACGAGCTGCCACGCATCAGAATAGTGAAAGTACGGACCTGTGAATCCCCATATGACCACGATAACCACGGCTGCGCAAAACGCCCACGAGGATCCCAATAGATCAGACGTGTAGCGGGCGAATCTCCTGAATACTTCGTTCAAATGTCCTCCTTGACCAACACTGTAGAGTCGATTGTCTCGCGCGGCCATGGCAGGAGCGCATAGGATTTGCCGGGCTCAAGATAAGTATAAGTAGCGAGCGACCATACGTGCTCACGCACGGCCTTCATCTCGCATTCCGGCGCATCAGTGTACACGACAGGTAATGAATCACCCCCATATGCGCCAGCGCATGGCATGGAATCTCGTGTCGCACACGGTACTGGAGAGCAAGCTTCTTTGCCTTGCGATCGAATAGATACGTTTGTCCCGGCTCGACGTCCCTTGCTGCAGAGACAATCCAGACGTCTTCACCCTTGGCATGCGAACCGAAATAGAACTCCATCCAGGCGGTTTGTTCTGTAGCCACTTGCGGTCGGGTTCGAATGCCGATCCTTCCAGCTAATGCGTTTGCGATCATCGTCGTAAACAATCGCAAGCAAGCGATCAGCAACGTCCGAGAGGAAAGCCTTCTGCAGATCCACACTGTTCTTCGGATCCTTTTCCACCAGGCTGGTCTGCCCTGTTTGCGGATCCAAAAGGTCCAGCTCAATCACGTTCGTGTTCTGGCCCTTATTGGTTGCGACGTAGATACTTCGATCTACCTGGTTAAAGTGAATGGGCGCGCACTCCTCGAACACCGTACAAGAATAGACAGGCACCATTCTCTCGGAATCGAGACGAACAACCTCTTTGCTTCCTTTCTCATCAGTTCTCGATGCGAGATACTGACAAACGTTACACCCCGAATGTCTAAACACGTGACGTGCTCTTCCGCCAGAGTTGCGTTGAATTCTTCACTTCCCTTATCCAATCCTATGGTTCAAGCTTGTAAACGACCGGCGCGCAGTTTGCAATCGCGTAGCTCCCGTAGTCGATTTGCACGCCCAGCCCTCACCTCTATGCTGCTGGGTGCAACTCTGAGCACATTGGCGATCGCCGAGCCTCATGAACTGCCGGCCGGCAAAAGTGTGGAGATTCGTTTGACAAAGTCACTGGCGTCGTTTTCATCTCGCGAAGGCAGTCCGGTCGAGGGCGTAGTTATTGCTCCCGTATGGGGCGAAGGACAAATCCTCATTCCTGCCCGAAGCAAGATCAGGGGCACAGTTCAAAGCGTAAATCGTGTTGGGTTTGGCTTAGTTCACGAGACCGCACGGCTCGAACTAAGGTTTGACGAAATCGCTCTTCCGAACGGTACAGTCCTTCCGATTCATGCGCGTGTCCAGGAGATCGACAATGCACGCGAGACTGTCGACAACCAAGGTCGGGTAAAAGGGATACGATCGACCGGGACGCTGGGCTTTCGGGTCAACAACCTGATTGCCGGCGCGGCTATGGTAGATCCGATCGCCTATATCTACGTAACCGTCGCCTCTGCAAGGATGCTGCGCTTCCCTGAGCCTGAGATTTGGTTCCCGGTGGGTACGGAATTAAGCGCGAAGTTGACGGCGCCAGTGGCTGTTCCAGATGTTTTTCCATCTTCCGTTCCGGCAATCAGCGCCCCCGTGCCGCAGCGGAACGAGTTACGGACCATCATCCGTTCTTTGCCATTCCGAACGGCGACGGTGTACTCGAACAAGCCCTCAGATCTGACAAACCTTATGTTCCTGGGGTCTCCGGCCGCTGTCCAGCGCGCATTTCTGGCTGCTGGTTGGGTTGCGGTAGATCCCCTGAACGCGCTCTCCGGCTTCCGAACCATCCGGTCGATAGCCGAAAGCCAGCGCTACCATAGCGCTCCGATGTCGACTTTGCTTTTGGATGAACAACGGCCGCGTTTCGAATTTTCAAAATCACTGGATACGTTCTCAAAGCGCCACCATGTTCGGATCTGGCTGCGGCAGGAAACTTGGCGTGGCCGTCCGGTGTTGACCGCGTCGTCCACACAGGACATTGGTATCCAGCTGTCCCGCAAGCAACGTACCTTCATACACGTGATCGATACGAATATCGACAACGAACGCGCCAAGATCGTGAATGATCTGAACTTCACCGGATGTGTTGACGCTGCTGAATACCAGCCCCGCTCGTGGTTGCCCAAAGGCGTGCGGAATGCAACGGGCGAGGAGTTGAGAACCGACGGCCAGGTAGCGGTTCTGCAATTGAACGAGTGCCAGAATCCGCGCGACCCTGTGAACCTTGTGGCCTCCCCCGATATTCCCGTAACCGGGAGTGCAGTTGCGCGCGGCTTCCGCCAGGGTGTTCTACTGGCACGCAACGATATTTATCGCGGCAACCTCGTCTACCAGGCGATCGAAGGGACAAGAATGGGTGTTCATCACTTGAAGCACAAGGATGAGCCCCAAGCGACGGCCACTTCACGCCCGGATCTCGTGCCTCTCGATACCGAAGAAGCAGAAGGATCGCTGGTGACAACGGGGGCGTTTGATCGCGATCTCGGCTCAACGCTGAGCCCATCGAACGATTCACCACTGCACGTGACTCCCGAAACCGGCCCTTTGTTCGAGCTTGGTGTACGCGGCGGATGGCTCGGGTTTGGCAGCAACTTGAGTTCGACCACCATCTTTCTGGAGCCCAAAACCTCCGCAAATCAGCCTGCTTCTCTGTTTTTCGCCAATCGCGTCCAAAGCGGCTGGTCCGCCGGCACATCGGTGACGCTAAATTCATGGCGCTGGTTCTCGAATGAGTTCTCTTTCGACTATCAGCGAGGGCGATACCGGCTCGGCGCTGAATTGGTCGGATTGGGCGATCTTGCGCCGACTGGTTATCAGGAGGCTGGCACAGGGCTAGCCTTTAATCAGTTCGGATATGCCTTTGTTGCAAATTTGAGACCGAGGGAAAGTCGTCTTCGTCCCTATGTGGCAGCGGGTCCTGTTTTTCAACTTCTGCACATCACAGATGCGCCCGTGAAGAAGCCCGGGACCATCTTTCGTGCGGGATTGCGGAACGTTGGATTGATCCTTGCGGCGTACAACTTTGGAAGTGAACCGCCGCTCGATGGTGGCGGTGTGTTTCAGTTCGGCTTTCAGTATGGTGGAGGCTTGAAATATCGCGTGACCAGGCGATTCATGCTGAGTGCCGATTACCGGGAAACGCTGAGCCCACAGCCGGACTTTATCGAACGCTCAATTCAACTCGACGACCCTTCCGATTCCGATGAGTATCTGTTTACAAAGGTTACTGAAGGACCAGCGACCCCCTTGCGCGTCAAACGTGCCACGCTAGGCATCAGCTTCGTTTTCTGAGGAGCGACGACCGTATCGTGATCGCTTTGAACGGCAGCCCTCGGCTGGTTACGTAGTGGGTGTGTGTTTGACGTGAGCATGCAGGTCAACGCCAGCCCAGAGAGGGGGCAACAGTCTTCAATATTGCTTCCATCACATGCGCATTGTAGGCAACGCCGAGCTGGTTCGGAACGGTGAGCAACAATGTATCCGCCTCTGCAATCGCAGCGTCGTTCCTAAGCTGTTCAATAAGAACGTCGGGTTCAGCGGCATAGGTTCGGCCGAAGATGGCTCGGGTTTTCGCATCGAGGGAGCCGACCGTGTCCTTTTCTCCGTTGCCGCGCCCGAAGTACGCACGGTCCTGATCGTTTACCAATGCAAAGATGCTGCGGCTGACCGAAACGCGTGGCATCCGGGAGTGGCCGGCTTCTTTCCACGCTGCACGAAACGCGCGAATCTGAGTGGCTTGTTGGATGTGAAAGGGCTCACCCGTCTCGTCGTTCTTAAGGGTTGAACTCTGCAGGTTCATTCCCAGCTTCGCTGCCCAAACCGCAGTGGCATCGGAGCCCGCGCCCCACCAGATGCGGTCACGCAATCCTTCGGAATGTGGCTCCAGGCGCAGCAGCCCCGGCGGATTGCGAAACATAGGCTGGGGATTCGGCTGCGCAAAGCCTCTGCCACGCAGCAAGTCGAGAAACTGTTCAGCGTGGCGCCGGCCCATATCCGCGTCATCTTCGCCTTCGGCCGGACGATAACCGAAGTAGCGCCAGCCATCGATGACTTGCTCCGGAGAACCCCGGCTGATACCTAACTGCAGACGAGACCCCGCGATCAAGTCCGCAGAACCGGCGTCTTCCACCATGTAATACGGATTCTCGTACCGCATGTCGATGACTGCGGTGCCGATTTCGATCCTGTTGGTTCGGGCTCCTACCGCGGCTAGCAGTGGAAATGGCGATGATAGCTGTCGTGCGAAGTGATGAACGCGGAAGTAGGCCCCGTCCATCCCGATGCGCTCGGCTTCAACCGCGAGGTCGATCGACTGGAGTAAGACGTCAGCGGCCGACTGGGTCCGTGACTGGTGTGATGGTGCCCAATGGCCGAAGGAAAGGAACCCAAGCTTCTTCATGATTAGAACCAGTTTAGGTTCCACATCCCATGGGCCGAACGTTTCCTCGCTTCGCGTACCAGCATGTCGAAGGGAGTAGAGTTACGAATTGGAAACTCGCCTAGAGGGAGCAAGCGCGATAAAACAGAGAAATGTGTTTTAGAAGCATAGGCACGCTCTGGATGGTCGCGACTCTGGTGAGCGCCGCCTCGGGCCAGCAAGCTGCGCTCACACCCCAAACCGACAACACTTTTCTGGGTATCGCGACATATCCGTTGTGGGAGGGCGGCGCTCCTGGCGCGCTCGGGACAGGCGATCTGGATGTTCCGATGCTTACCGTTTTCCGTCCTCAGCCGCGCACCGGAAACGGGACCGCCGTCATCATCGCACCGGGAGGCGCTTACCTTGGCTTAGCCTCGAACCTCGAGGGGCGGCAGGTGGCTGACTGGTACACGTCCCGAGGTGTCACCGGATTCGTACTCAGGTATCGGCTCGGGAGCAAGTATCTGTATCCGATACCGCTGCAGGATGCGCAGCGCGCGATTCGATTTGTGCGGTCTCATGCGAACGAGTTCGGCATTGCGCCGGACCGCATCGGGTTCATGGGCTTCTCGGCCGGTGGACATTTGGCGGCTATGACAGCGACGATGTTCGATGGCGGAAAGCCGGACGCACCGGACGCGATTGATCGAATGAGCAGCCGGCCGGATTTCGTTGTGCTTGGATATCCCTGGCTGAATGCCATGGAGAAGAACGAGAAAGGAGTGCTGTCCTACTGCTCGGCGCTGAAGATTCCGGCCGCTCAGTGCACTAACTTCGAGCAGTACTCACCGGACCAGCATGTCTCCGCGCAAACCCCACCGACCTTCATCTATCACACGACGGATGACGAGTTGGTACCCGTCGAAGCGAGCATGAAATACTATCGAGCACTCCGAAGCGCCGGTGTTCCGGTTGAAATGCACCTGTTCGGGCATGGACGTCACGGCAGCGGTCTCGGACTGGGTGACGTGTCCCTGGATCTATGGCCGGCGCTGCTCGAGAGTTGGCTCCGCAGCCGCGGTCTGCTGATGCCGGACGCTTCATTCACGGCGCCGGCAGCCCACCGATAGTTCGTCCGCGTCAACTTCTACCGTTGCAACCCGACCAAGCTTGACCGTCGCAAAGCGTTTTGACGCTTAACGCCAGACGGTCGCCAGCCCGGCGATATTCGCCGGGTGTTACTCTCATGATCCGCTTGAACGTCTTATTGAACGAGCCATCGGAATCATACCCAACCGCGTTCGCTATCTCCGTCAGCTTCATGTCGCCTTCCCTGAGCAGCACGGTCGCTTTGTAGACGCGCCAACGTGTCAGATAATCGAGCGGTGTCTCACCCACTACTTCCTTGAAACGCAATGCGAAGGCGGAGCGGGACATCCCCGCCGCAGCGGCCAGTTCGCCCACCGTCCACGGCTGCTCAATTTTCTCGTGCATGGATCGCAACACTCCACCGATCCGCGGGTCCGACAATGCGCGCAGCCAACTCGTCTCGCGGCATGTGCTCGATGAAATGTACTCACGGATCAGTTGAAGCAAAAGAATATCCGCAAGCCGCTTCAGTACCAGGTATGAGCCCAAATAGGATTGCGCCGCTTCAGCCGTAAACAACTGCAGAGTCTGATGCAGCGGCGACGCCTGCACACGGTCATTTTGGACGTGAATGAACGACGGAAGTAAATCCATCAGCGGCTTGCTGTTGCTTTTATCAAAGGTGAATTTACCGCCGAGGATCGTCGTTGATGCGCCTCCACCCCCGTAACGAATCACACCACCGGCTTTCGTCCCCGCCACATCTTGCATACGCGCGGGGTATGTCTGTGGATGATCGTTGAGAATGTGCTCGCCCGATTGCGCGAATAAGCAGAAGCAGTCGCCACCCGTGAGTGCGATGGGCTGCGCCTGTCCTTCGACCGTCAGCGAGGCATTGCCCCTCGCAACGGTGCCGAAGCACGCATACTCGCCCCGGTCGAACCGAAGCCCCCATGGCGCAGTCAATTCGATTCGCCCGTAGAGAACACTGTCCACCCGCATCGCGGTAAAGATGTCAGTAATCGGGTCCACAATCGTTGCCAATATCTGGACGAACGGGCAAGAATTCTGGACGATTATCGGGCGTCCCGTCCATGGCGCGCGACATCTGCAGCTTAGCAGATGGAGACCCAAATGAGAAAAGCGAGATTGTACGTTCGGCAGCCTACGTCCGCTCCCGGCATTCTGACTGCTCCGGAGCGGAGGCGGTTTGTCGGAGCTTTTCTCGCGGCGGTGCTCCTGATTTTGGCGGCCTCTTTAACCTCGAAGGGAGCCGAACTGAGCCCTGCGACACTTAAGGCCTGGGACGCCTATGTGCAGACCCAAAGTGCGCGGGCCGCCGGATACTCGAGTCGGACGCCCTTTCTGTGGAGCGATGGGTCACCCGAGCGGCTTCGGCATCTGCATAACCGTGAGACGATCATCGCTCCGTTCGGCGAGAACCCGCATCGAGTTCCCCTGGGCTTGATCCATCATTGGATAGGTGCCGTTTTCCTACCCGGAACTCGTTTGGATGACGTTCTGTCGGTCGTACGCGATTACGACAAATACAAAGACCTCTACGCTCCGAACGTCATCGGATCCCGAGTGCTCCGCCGGACGGAGGCGTAAG
>Ga0308176_10000964_pt1 | contig 18124 bp, 18 predicted proteins | sample PhyCR2_3_FD_203890 | JGI IMG/M metagenome (GOLD analysis project Ga0308176, IMG submission 203890) | Soil microbial communities from UC Gill Tract Community Farm, Albany, California, United States - DLSLS.C.R2 | ecosystem: Environmental > Terrestrial > Soil > Agricultural land | place: USA...
CATCCTCACCGCCCTGCTGCGCCGCGAGGGCGACGGCGGCTACGAGCAGCTGCGCGCGTCGGGGGAGTGGGCCCCCTACGAGACCAGCTACGACCAGCACGTCGAGATCCTGAGCCGCGAGCTGGCAGGGGACCTGGCCGAGGCCATCACCGCCGGTGCCTCCGGCCTGGCCCGCCGGTACTTCTGGCCCAAGGCCTTCCTGCCGCCGGACACGATGATCGCCGCCGCGCCCGCGCCGGAGATGAACGCCGTCGAGGCCAAGCCGACCGCCGGTCCCGAGGACGGCTGGACCGAGTACGCGATCGTGGACGACCTGGACCCCGGCGCCGTGCTGGAGCTGATCCGGCTGCGGCCGGGTCCGGAGCTGGTCGCCTACCGCAACGGCATCTGGGGCGAGGCCCCCGACCTGCTGAGCGACCTCCAGGGCGTGCAGCCCCCGCCGCTGGTGGAGCTGGACCAGTCTCAGCTGGACGCCGTCATCGAGCAGATCGGCGGGCCCGACGAGGCCGTCAGCCGGGCCGAGGGCACGTCGGACGCTGTCCCGGCCCCCGAGGCTGCGCCCGAGGCTTCCGCGCCCGCTGAGGCCACCACGGCAGCCGGGCTGCCCAAGTCCCAGAAGTGCGAGTACGGCGACCACGCGGCCACCCAGCGGATTCTGCACTCCGAGGGCATGGCCTACATCCCGGTCTGCGACGAGCACCTGGACAAGGGCACCGACGCCGCCGTGCACTGCACGCCGGACGGCTCCGAGGACCCCTCCAACATCGTCCGCGTCGAGGCCATCGCCGCTGCCGCCAAGGGCGCGCTGATCGCCGACGCCCCGCTGACGGTCTCCCCGGACCCGCGCGCGGAGAAGCTGCGCCGCTACTGGACCACCGGCAAGGGCGCGCTGAAGATCCGCTGGGGCACGCCGGGGGACTGGACCCGCTGCTATCGCCAGCTGCGCAAGCACATGGGCGTGCGGGCCAAGGGCTACTGCCAGAACCTGCACAAGCGGTCCACCGGCAAGTGGGCCGGGGACCGATCGAACCGTGGGCGCACCGCTGCGCTCGCCGCGTCTGGGCGCCGTGCTCAGCCGCTGTCGCTGGAGGCGGCGCTGGTCGCCTCCGTGTCAACCGGAGCCTGGGTTGGTCCGGGCGGAGGAGAAGCCATGCTGAAGGACGGCGTCTACGCCGAGGCGGGGGAGAACGCGACCCTGCTCCGCACTCTGACGGCCGGTGGCTTTCCGGTCGCTCCACCCGATGAGTGGTTCAACGACCCCCAGCTCGAAGGCCCCACGCCGCTGACCGTGGACGACGACGGCCACATCTTCGGCCACATCGCCACGTTCGACATCGCGCACATCGGGCTGCCCGGCCGGGTGCACGCGCCCAAGTCGCGGTCGGGCTACGCCTACTTCAAGACCGGCGAGCTGGTGACCGCCAGCGGCGCCAAGGTGCCGGTCGGGCAGCTGACCCTGGCCGGTGGCCACGCGCCGCTCCAGGCCGACGCTGCGGCGGCCGTGGCGCACTACGACAACACCGCCAGCGCGGTGGCCGATGTCAACTGCGGCGAGGACCGCTACGGCATCTGGGTCGCCGGTGCGCTCCGTCCCGAGGTGACCCCGCCCCAGCTGCGGACGCTGCGCGCGAGCGCTCCGTCGGGCGACTGGCGGCCGATCAACGGCAACCTGGAGATGGTCGCGGTCTGCCAGGTCAACGTGCCCGGCTTCCCGACCACCCGGGCCCGGGTCGCCTCCGGCGCGATCACCGCGCTGGTGGCCGCCGGTGCCCGCCCGCTGGCCGCGCGCAAGCTCGCGCTGCTGGCCGACGCGGAGATGGCCGAGCGGCTGTCGGCGCTGGAGACCTTCGTCTACGGCAACGGGGACGCCGCCGTGGACCTGGTCGAGGGCGACGACGCGGTGGTGGCCGACGGAGAGGTCATCGAGCCTTCCGTCACGGCTGAAACCCCCGCCGCACCCGAGACCCCGGCCGAGGCTCCGGCCACTCCGGTGGACGACAAGATCGAACGCGCCCGCCAGAGGGCCCGTGAGCTGCGCGAGCAGCGAGCGGCGGCGACGGTCCAGACCGACCAGCAGGGCACCGACCCCGACCGCGATGCCCGGATCCAGGCCCTGCGGGACCGCGTGCACAACCGGCAGCCGGTCATGGCTGCCAGCGCGGACGGCCAGGGAAACTCCCCGGCCGCCTGACGGCGGCGGCTCCGCTCCCGGGCGGTCCGGCTCACCGGATCGCCGCCGACTACGCCCACGGCGGCGGTAAGAAGAAGGGCAAGGGGTCGGGGTCGGGCGACGGGGCCAAGCGCCACGTCGCCACCGACAAGGGCGTCAAGCGCTACGGGCTCCCGATCGGCACCCCGCTGGGCCAGACCAACTCCAAGAAGAAGGCCGACCCGGTCACCCGGCGCAGCTACGAGACCTTCATGGCTGCCGAGACCCCGGCCGACCAGCGCCACAACGCCACCTGGATGTCAACCGACGAGCTGTCCCGGGTGGCCGAGGCGCTGTTCTCCTTCCAGAGCAGCAACGAGCGCGACGAGTCCGCGCGCATCGTGCTGATCCGGGAGCTGGCCGACCGGGGGATCGACCCGCACACCCTGGGCTACAAGGGCGGGCCGGTCGTGCTCAACCCCAACCCCAAGGAGGACCCGGCCGCCAAACGGGTCCGGCTGGACAAGGCCAAGGCGGACGGCGAGGCCAAGAAGGTGGCGTCCGAGGCGGCCAAGAAGAAGCTGGTGGCCGAGGCCGAGGCCAAGAAGAAGCTGCGCGAGGCCGAGAAGAAGAAGCGCGAGGCCGAGGCAGCCGCCCGGCAGAAGGCCCGGGACGAGCTGAACAACCGGGCCGCGCAGACGATCATCGACTACGCGCCGACCGGGCTGACCGACCGTAAGGCCGGTTGACACGGCGAAGGGCCCCTCACCTGGTGGTGGGGGGCCCTTCGTGCGTCCGGGATCAGAACGGCGGCTGGGTCTTGTCCTCGCCGTCGCCGTCCTCGTCCTTGAAGCCGCCGTGCTCGGCGTCGAACTGGCCGGACAGCTTGGCCACGAGGGCGTCGAACTCGGACTTGACCTCGTCGGGGAGGTCCACGTCGTCGTGCGCCTTCTCGGCCGCCTGCGCCGCCTTCTTCTCCTCCTGGTGGGCGTCGAAGTCGCGCATGAAGACGATGTCGCGCGCCTGCTTGGCCTTCTCCAGGGCCTCCTCCAGCAGCTTGATCTGCTGGTCGAACACCTGGATCTGCTGCTCCTTCGTGGCGCCCGGGACGCCCCGGGTCATCATCATCGCCACGTAGGCGCGCTTGCGGATCGAGTGGCGCAGCTTGCGGACGCTGGGCGTGGTGCTGGGCTGGGTGTTGTCGCTCATCGGGATTCCTCCGTGTCGTCGGTATCAACTACGGCGGCGGTCAGGTAGATCGCCTGGGTGATCGCCAGGCCCACCGCCAGCACCAGCCCCGCAAGGAGGCTGGCACTGGCGACGAGGGCCACCACGATCCACCCAACGACGAAGCGCGGGCGGCGCGGCCGGACCGGGGTGATCCGGCCGGACATGAACGGGCCGATCTTGATGCCCGACCACCTCTGCTCCGTCATGCAAGGAGTATAGGCACACGCTGTCAACTGTGTCAACACCGGATTCTGTCACCGAGGTAGGAGCACTCTGCGTGTCCTGCTGGTGATCCAGCGTGATGTACCTTTCCCACCGAGCGACGACGGACGGTGACCACTCCCGTGCCGTCCGTATCTCCGGAGATGAGGTTCCCCATCTACCGGAGGCATCCCTTCATGGACCCCCTTGCCGACTTCCAGGCAGACCTGGACCGGCTGGCCGATCTCAGCGACGAGGAGCTTCAGTCGCTGGAGCAGCGGATCACCGAGGCGTTCGACGCCGCCGACCAGGCCGGTGACGACGCCGCTCTGGGCCAGCTCGCCGACGCCCTGGACTCCGTCCGCAACGAGATCGGGCAGCGCTCCAGCGCCCCCGCCGCCGACCCGGTCGCCCCGGCCGGTGACGCCCCCGTCATGGCTTCCGCCGAGACGGCCGAGACCCCCGCTCCCGAGCAGCCCGCACAGCCGGAGCAGCCCGCCGAGCAGCCCGCCGAGCAGGCCCCCGCCGGGGAGCCCGCCGACAACCCCCAGACCACGGAGGGCGACAAGCCCGCCGAGGAGCCCGCCCCTTCCACCGAGGAGACCGCCCCCGTGACCGCTTCCACTGTCCAGGTGACCGAGCCGGAGGTCCCGGCTGGCCACGCGCCGGTCGTCGCCAGCGCCGCCGCACTCGCCACCACGATCGTGGCGGGCGCGAACATCTCCGGCTTCACCCCCGGCCAGGAGTTCGCCAGCCTCGACCAGATGTCGCTGGCGATGTCCCGCCGGATCGAGCAGCTGAACAAGGTCGGCGGTGACGGCGAGCAGGTGCTGGTCGCCTCGATCCGCTCCGAGATCCCCGACAGCCGGATGCTCAGCTACGGCGACCCGATCGGCAACGCCGAGAAGATCGCCGAGGCCACGAGCCTCGACACCATCACGGCGGCCGGTGGCTGCTGCGCGCCGCTGACCACCCGCTACGACCTGTTCGGCATCGGCGACACCGACCGGCCGGTCAAGGCCAGCCTGGCGGGCTTCGGCGCCGACCGTGGCGGCATCCGGTTCTTCGAGGGCCCGACCCTCGACGCGATCGGTGCGGCCGTGGGCTTCTGGACCTGCGCCGACGACGCGGCCGTCAACGCCGCCGACCCGACGACCTGGAAGGTCTGCGCCCGTGTCAACTGCCCGCCGGAGGCCGAGAGCCTGGTCCAGGCGGTCACGCTCTGCCTGACCTTCGGCGTCATGCAGTCCCGGGTCTTCCCCGAGATGGTCACCGCCAACAACAAGCTGGCCCTGGTCGCCCAGGCCCGCCTGTCGGAGTCGGCCCTGCTCGCGCAGATCAAGGCCCAGTCCAAGAAGGTCGCCGGTGGCACGGTGGAGGCGGGCATGTCCTTCCTCCGCACGCTGCTGGACACCGTGGACCGCGCGGGTGCGTACTACCGCTCGCGTCACCGCATCGCGCCGACCACGCCGCTCCGGGCCACGTTCCCGGTCTGGATGCTCGCCGCGATCGACGCCGACCTCGTGCGTCAGCCGCCCTCGACCGCGCAGATGGCCGACAACTTCGGCATGAGCGTGTCGGAGGTGGAGGGCTTCTTCCGCGACCGGAACATCAACGTCACCTGGTCGCTGGACAGCCACGACCCGGAGGTCAACGGCGGCGGCTTCTACGGCAACGTCGCGGACGGCGGCACGCTCCCGGCCTTCCCGAACTCCATCGAGTGGTCGCTGTCGATCGAGGGCAGCTTCCTGTTCCTCGACGGCGGTCAGCTGGACCTCGGCATCGTGCGCGACAGCACGCTGGTGCGGACCAACGACTACCAGACCTTCACGGAGACCTTCGAGTCGGTCGCCCGTGTCGGCGGCGAGGCCCTGTGGATCACCACGCCGGTGGCCACCACGGGTCGGTACGCGCCCGCCATCACGATCGCCTGATCCCGGATCAGCCGAGAACCCACGACTGATCTGAGGGAGGGACAACCGTGACTTACGTCCAGGACAACGCTGGGTCGGTCCGGGGCCGCGCGCTCCGGGTCACCCAGCTGGGCACCGACGGCGCACCTGCTGTCGGGACCGACTGCGACGTGTACCTCACGGGCGGCTTCATCTCGTTCCAGTTCACCCCGGAGTACTCCGAGGGCGACGAGATCGAGGTGAAGAACGCCGCTGGTGAGGTGTGCGTCTACTACAAGCTGCCCGACACGCTGAAGAACGTCGGTCTCCAGCTGTCCGTCTGCGACCCCGACCCGGTGCTCACCAAGCTCCTGGTCGGCGGCGCCGTGCTCACGGCCGCCGGGAACTCCGCCTTCGCTCCGGCGGGGACGGACCCCGGCGACCTGGTCGCCGTCGGTTACGCCTCGGAGATGGCCGGTGCGCTGGCCAACCCCAACGGCGTGGCCGTGGAGGTCTGGGCCGACGCCATCGTCAACGGGAAGTCGGCGTCCCGGGCGCCGTTCTGGCACTACCTGTTCCCCTACGCCCAGTTCCGGCTGGACGGGGACCGGGTGGTCGAGAACGGCAACCTGGCCACCGCCTTCGCGGGCACCGGCACCGGCAACGAGGCCTTCGGGACGGGTCCGGTCATGGACCTCACCGGAGTCACCCCGTCCCCGGCGGCGGGCGCGTTCGACTGGAAGTTCCCGGCCTACACGGACCGGCCCTTCCTGTACGCGCGCACGATGGCCGCGCCGGTCGGGCTGAAGGGTGTGTTCGACAACCTCGGGGTGGAGATCGTCTCCATCATCGCGGGTGACCCGGCCACCTACACCCCGTCGAACGCGACCCGCCCGGCCAACCTCGCCTCGCTCCGCGTCCTGGGCAACCTGGGCCAGACGACGGCGTGGACGGCCAACCAGTACGTCGTTCTGGGTGACCAGAGCGAGGCGTACTGGGACGGCGACAGCTGGGAGCCGGGTCGTTCCCCGGCTCCGGTCATCGAGGCCACTGGTGCCACGGCCGGTTCGCCCGGCTCGTTCACCCCGGTCGGGTCCACCGCCCCGGCCGACCTGGCGGACCTGGCCGATGTCACGGCCAGCCCGACCACGGCCTGGACCTCCGGTCAGCGCGTGGTGCTCGGCAACGGCACCAGCGCCTACTGGAACGGCACCGCCTGGGTCGCGGGTACCGCTTCCTGACAGGTCGGGGCGCGGGGGTCTTCGGACCTCCGCGCCCCGATCAGCGGTTGACACGGCCTTGTTGCTTGTTGCGCAACACCGCAACACCGGGATCGAGAGGACCATCGGATGCTCTGGGCCACGGCCGATCCCGAGGTGATCTCTGCCGTCACCGGCGGCGGCACTGAAGACGCAGACGGCGAGGTGGCTACCGCCCTCGCCATCGCCAGCGAGGTACTGACCCTGGCGACCGCGCACCTGATCCACCCGGCGGGCTCCCAGATCGAGGAGTTCATCGCCACCAAGCACGTCCGGCGGCTGTCGCCGGTCTACGGCCCGATCACCAAGGTCGTCTCGATCGGCACGGTTGACACGGCGGGCGCCGAGTCGCCGACCGACCGCGCCTGGCAGCTGGTCGGCAACACCGTCTACTTCATGGACCGGCGCACCGGCACGGTCTTCTACCGCGACATCGACTGCGGGCCCGAGCAGGCGGTCTACCGGCTGCACTACGAGTTCGGCTCCACGCTGACCCGGGCCGCCCGGTCGGCCGCCATCGAGTACGCCAAGCAGCTCTGGCTGGCCGCCAACGACCCCGACGAGTGCGGCCTGCCCGAGCGGACCACCAGCATCGTGCGCGAGGGCATCGGCATCGAGCTGATGACGCCCCAGGAGTTCCTGGACAAGGGCCGTCTCGGGCTGCCCCGTATCGACAGCTGGCTGGCCCAGGTCAACTCCAAGCGCGCGCTGCGCCCGTCGGCGGTCTACACGCCCGACTCCCCGCCCGGCGTCGGCATCGCCCTGCGGCGGCGCTGATGTTCACCCGCGCCGACCCGTTCGCCGCCGAGGAGGCGGTCAACGCCGCGCTGCCCACCGAGGCGCCGGACACCCTCGCCGAGATGGGCGAGGTGCTGCTGGACATCTGCCGGTCGGCCGCCGTCGCCAAGGGCGTGACGCTGCCCAGCCGCCAGGTGGTCTACATGACCCAGATCCCGGCCGACTGCGAGCAGGTCGCCGCCGTCTTCAGCGGCTGGACGCCGTTCCCGGTGCCCGAGGGCCCGACCATCTGCCTGCCGTTCCGCTGGCAGGCGGGCTTCAGCGTGCTGATCACCCGGTGCACCCCGGCCGTGCAGAAGGCCAAGGCGCCGCCGAGCCCGGAGAAGATGCTGGAGGCGGCCAAGATCGCCAGCCGCGACTCCGAGGTGCTGCTGGAGCTTGTCAACCGGCTGAACGAGATCGGCTCCGACGTGGGCATCACCGCGATGGCGCCGTCGGGCGGCTTCCAGACCACCGAGTTGACCGTGACCCTGATGTCGGTCGGGTCGCTCTGATGGCCGGGCACCTGGTCGCCATCGAGCTGGACGACGGGAAGATCAACCACTTCATCAGCTGGAACGGCCCCGTGGGGACCTCCACGACCCGCCTGGCCAAGGAGACGGTCTTCCGGCAGAAGGCACTGGCCAACCGCCGCAGCGGGGCGATGGCGGCCGGGATGCACTACGTGAAGGGCAAGTGGTCCCGGGGGATCGAGTTCCTGGCCGGGTCGCCGGTGCCCTACACGCTGTTCGTGGACCAGGGCACCGACCCGCACGTCATCAAGGCGAAGAACGCCCCGTTCCTGGTGTTCTTCTGGCCCAAGGTCGGCCGGGTCGTCCACTTCAAGTCGGTCAACCACCCGGGCAACCGGCCCTACAAGTTCCTGATGAACGGCCTGGAGCGCGCCCTGCGCATGTGGGAGCGCGGCGGCTGAGGCGCGCCGGGCCAGCTGACAGACTGACCCCACGTACTCGCGCGGTGACGCGCTGTTGATGAGATGGAGATGAGATGCCCCGCAAGGCTTTCCGGCAGGCCATCGCTGCCGAGCCCACCGGCTTCGACCTGGAGGGCCGCCAGACCGGCCTCCGCTACTTCGAGTGCCGCGACTCGCTCGCGGCCGGGACCCTGATGCGCTTCGCCGAGGTCTTCAGTGCGCTGGATGACGAGGACGGCGTGGACCCGGCGCAGAGCGCCAAGGCGGGCATGGCCGCCATCCCGGCGGTCAAGGACTTCTTCAACTCGGTGCTGAAGCCCGAGGGCCGCGACCCGTTCTGGGCCATGATCAACTCGGACGACGAGGAGATCGGCCTGGACACGCTCGTGGACATCGCGGGCTGGCTGTCGGAGGTCTACTCGGGTGGACGCCCTACTGGGACGACCTCCGACGATACGTCGGAGGCGACCTCATCTGGCGACGCTTCCACGGCTACGCCCTCGCCTGCGGGCATCCAGACGTTCTCCAGGCCCGAGCCGACTCCTTCTTCGACCTCCTAGAGCACTGGCTGGAGGAGCGCGGCACCGAGGAGAAGGAGCGGGCCGACGCCCGGGACAAGGTCCGGGCCCAGCTCGCCAAGGTCCAGAAGGTCGCCGAGCAGCTGGCCAGTGACGAAGACCTGAGTGACATCCCGCCCCACATGTTGGGGCGGTAGCAGGACCCCGGCGGGGGCTGGCGTGTCAACCAGCCCCCGCCACCGAACGGAAGGGAGCAGTCGCCGATGGCAATCGTGGGCACCGCCTACGTCCGGCTGCGCATCATCGGCGACAAGCTGAAGAAGGACATCGGCGACTCCGTCTCCAAGGCGGTTGACAGCTCCACCGCCGACCTGGACAAGGTCGGCAAGGACATCGGCTCCAAGATCTCCGAGGGGACCTCCAAGGAGGTCGAACGCACTCTCGGCTCCTCGATGAGCAAGATCGCCGACGACGCCGGGACGCAGATCGGCCGCCGGATGGCCGACAACCTGTCCTTCTCGCTGCGCGACCTCCTGCCCAAGCGGCTCAACAACGTCTTCACCTCGCTGAAGCCGAGGATCAGCAAGGCGGGCGACGAGCTGGGGGAGGCCTTCGGGTCCTTCCGGAAGAAGATCGAAAAGCAGTTCGGCGGGGGCGGTGAGGGCGGCGGCCTCGGCGGCATCCTGATGGCCGCGATCGGCCCGATCATCACCATCCTGCCCAGCGTCCTGTCGGGCGCTGGAGCCGTCATCGGCGCCTACGCGGCCACTGCGGTCACCGCCGTCGCCTCGATCGGTCCTGCGGCGGCTGGTGCCGCTGTCGGGGCCCTGGCGGCGTTCTCCGCCATCAAGATCTCCGCCGGGCTGGTCGGCCTGGCGATGAAGTACCCCAGCGACGCCCTGGAGGACTTCCAGAAGCGCGCGGAGACCTTCAAGGGCCTCATCGCCACGCCCATCCAGGACGGGCTGCTGTCGGGCCTCAACGCCTCCATGCGGCTGCTCAGCCCGGTGATCAGCGCCCTGGAGCCGCAGCTGCGCGGCCTGGGCACGGTCGTCGGCGACATCGCCATCGGCTTCGCCGACGCGATCCGCCAGGGCGAGATGATGGACCGGATCGGCCGGATCCTGGAGACGAACAACCAGTTCGTCAAGGACGCCGGGGGAGGGGTCAGCCAGCTCGGCCAGGCCTTCATCATCCTGCTGGACCACCTGCGCCCGGTCACCGCCGAGATCGGCGAGATGATCGGCCAGTTCGGCGGCTGGGCCCTGGGCGCGATCAACGCCGCCTCGGCCAGCGGCCAGCTGGACTCCTGGATCAACCGCATGTGGGCGTCCTTCAAGCGGTTGATGGGCATCGCCGTGGACTTCGGCATCGGGCTCTACAACGTCTTCTCGGCTGCCATGCCTGCCGCCGGGAACATGACCAACAGCCTGGAGAACATCGCCCGGAAGTTCCGCGAGTGGACCGGCGACGAGGCCAACCAGCAGCGCATGGTCATCTTCTTCGAGAAGATGCGGACGATCGTCGCCCAGGTCAACGACATCCTTGGGGACCTGGCCAGCTCCGGCCTGCGGGCTCTGGAGGACACCGACGTGTCCTCCCTGTCAACCGGCCTGGAGACGCTGCGCTCCCTCGGCCCGCCGATCGCGCAGATGTTCAACGCCATCAAGGAGGCGGCCGGGCCCAAGCTGCTGGACGCCTTCCAGTCCTTCGCCGACATCATCACCAACCTGGCCAACAGCGGCGTGCTCGGCATCCTGTCCAGCGCCTTCGCCAACCTGCTGGCGATCATCGCCCAGGTCCTGGCCATCCCCGGCGTGGGCGAGCTGCTGGGCTGGGTCGCCGGTCTGGCGGTGCTGGCCAAGACCGTCGGCATGGTCGTCTCGGTGCTGGGCTTCCTGTGGAGCGCCATCCAGCCGGTCATCCTGATCATCCGGATCCTGGCCATCGTCTTCGGTGGCATCCCGGTAGCCATCGCTGCGGTGGTCGCCGCGCTGATCTGGTTCCTGACCCAGACCGAGACCGGCCGGGCGATCCTGTCCGCGATCTGGGAGGGCATCAAGACCGCGATCTCGGCGGCCATCGACGGCATCGTGGCCGCCTTCAACTGGGTCATCCAGGCCCTCCAGACCGCCTGGACGTTCATCCAGACCGCCGCGCAGGGCATCTGGACCGCGATCTCCACGGCCTTCGGCGCCGTGGTCGCGTTCGTAACGACGGTCTTCACGACCGTCTGGACCGTCATCTCGACGTACCTGAACCTGGTCTGGACGATCGTCTCCACGATCTTCCAGGCGATCTGGACCGTCATCTCGACGGTGCTCCAGACGATCTGGGACTTCATCGTCATGGTCTTCGAGGCGATCAAGACCGTGATCGAGGTCGCCATGAACATCATCATGGAGATCTGGTCGCGCATCTGGCCGCTGCTGATGCTGCCGATCCGGGTCTTCTACGGCCTGGTCATCCTGATCTGGGAAGCCCTGATCGCGGCGATCTCGGCAGCCCTCGACGCGATCTTCAGCGTCGTGTCAACCGTCTGGAACGCGGTCTCCAGCTTCATCACCGGCGTCATGAACGCCATCTGGAACTTCATCAAGACGGTCTGGAAGGGGATCACCGACGCGATCTCGGATGCGGTCAACGCCGCGAAGGCCGTGATCACCAGCATCTGGAACGCCATCTGGGGCTTCCTGAAGCCGATCATCCAGGGCATCTGGGACTTCATCAAGTCCGCCTGGAACGGCATCACCAGCGCGATCAGCGGCGCCCTGAGCGCGATCTGGAGCGTCATCTCCTCGATCTGGAACAACGTCTCCAGCTTCATCAGCTCCGTCGTCGGCGCGATCGTCAGCCGGGTCACGCAGAGCTGGAACAACATCACCAGCGCGATCAGCGGAGCCATGAACGCCGTCTGGGGAATCATCCAGTCGGTCTGGAACAACGTCGTCAACTTCGTCCAGGGCGCGCTGTCCCGCATCGGCGGCATCATCACCAACATCTGGGGCGGCCTGGAGTCGGTCGGCTCCGGCATCGTGTCCGGCCTGAAGGGCGCCCTGAACGCCGTGATCGGCGCCGTGAACACGGTCATCGGCGGCATCAACTGGGCCATCGGCGCGGCGAACAAGCTGCCCGGCCCGGACATCCCGACCATCCCGACCATCCCCCGCCTGGCCAAGGGCGGTGTCGTGTCCCCGCGCGGCGGCGGCACGCTGGCGATGATCGCCGAGGCCGGGCGCCCCGAGCGCGTCGAGCCGCTGGACCCCCAGGGCCTGTCCAAGCGCGACCGCGCGCTGATCGAGTTCCTGGCCGGTGGCTCGGGCGAGCACACCGTGAACGTCTACCTGGGCACCCGCGAGCTGATCGAGCTGGTGGACGTGGTGGTCGAGGAGAAGCAGGACGGCCTGGCCGACCGCGTGCTGACCGGAACGAAGGGCTGAGACATGGCCAAGGTGCTCACCGCCACGGCGGACCCGCTGAAGGGCTCCGTCATCGTCAGCGCGACCGCAGGCGTGCCCAGCGGGCAGCTGACGCTCACCCGCGCCGAGCGCGGCCTGGTCCAGGTGGTCCGCAACGGCGAGAGCGCCGTGTCAACCGCCGGGTTCGTCCGCGAGGACCCCGAGCCCGCCTTCGGCGTGCCGCTGCTCTACCGCGCGACCATCGCGGTGGACAGCACGTTCATCCAGTCCAACCGGGTGCTGAACCCCAAGGCCAAGACGAACACCAACAACTGGACGACCGGGCCCAACCGCACGATCACGCAGGAGACTCGGCCGGAGATGGCCCCGTCGCGCGACGCGACCACCTCGCTGCGGGTCAGCGCCTATCCCGCCGGGGCGACCACCGGCACCGTCGCCGACCGGATGCTGGCCGCCACCGCCCCCAGCGGCCTCACCACGGGCCGCTGGTTCGTCACCGGGCAGATGCGTTACGACTCCCCGGACCTGTGGCTCTGGGAGGACGTGAAGGCGGTCGGCACCTGGGCCCAGGTCAAGGCGCTGGGCACCTGGCAGCAGGTCAAGTCCAAGTCCTCGGAGGCCGAGAACGCGCCCTACGCCACGCTCTGGGGCGCGATCGTCGGGCCTACCGGCACCACCCTGCTGACCACGCCGATCCAGCTGCTGGGCGTGGCGGCCGACAACGGCGCCCAGTGGCGCACCTTCTCGGCCTGGATGGACGTGCCCGCCGGGGTCCCGGCCGGATCCCGGGTGATCTTCTTCCACGGCACGCTGTCGCGGGAGTACGCGACCGACTGGTGGCTGTCCACGGTCATGGTCACCCCGGAGTCGGAGATGGGTGCCGGGGCGCTGCTCTACATGGACGGCGACACCGCCGTCCCGGCCAACCCGGCGGCCAACCTGGTGCCCGGCTACGACTGGACCCCGGCCACCGCCGACGCCGACTTCAGCTGGAACGGCACCGACAACAACAGCGTGTCGGTGTTCAACGGGCCGACCATCATCACCACGACCACCAGCCTGACCCTGGGCCGCCCGGCGGTCGCCGACCTGCCTTACCAGCTGCCGGTGCACTTCGCCGACCCGGTGGCGCCGGACATGGGTCAGTGGTTCGAGCTGCTGGCCATCGGCGAGCTGTCCTGGGCCGCCCGGCAGGACCTCTACAGCATCCTGGGCAAGGCCGCGCAGGTCGCGGTCAGCCAGGTCCGCTCGTGGCCCTCGGGCGAGCTGACGCTGATGACGCGCACGCTGGAGGAGGCGGCCAACGCCGAGCAGCTGTTCGCCACCGGCCGGATCCTGTTCTGGCGCAACCCGGACCCGCGCTTCCCCGAGACCAGCTGGTACGTCGCCATCGGGGACACCAAGGCCGTCCGGCCGAGCGAGGCGGTCGCCTGGGCGCCGGAGCGGCTGTGGACCGTGCCCTGGGTCAAGGTGGAGCGCCCCTCGGGCCTGATCGCGGCCTCCGGAGCGGTGGCTGCATGATCCCCACCAGCACGCTGTTCCAGGAGTCCATGCAGTTCTCCCGGACGATGTTCACCGAGATGGACATCGTCTTCCGGGGGACGATCGTCGCGGCCAACGTGAACATCACCGACGGCACGGTGACCACCGACCGGAGCAGCAACACCCGCTACAGCGCCGGGGTCAGCCTCGGGATCGCGCCCTGGGAGAACCTGCCGCTGGACGTGTACGGCACCCGGGTGCGGCTGCGGCGCGGGGTGGAGTCGATCGGCACCCGCGAGGCCGTCCAGGTGGGCGAGTATCTGGTCGGCGACTTCGGCCGGAGCGCGCGCGGCGCGCTGACGGTGACCCTGAAGGGCCTGGAGCAGCTGGTCATTGACGACCGGTTCATCCGGCCGCGCACGCCGCCGCGTGGCGCCAGCACGGTTGACACGATCACCGCGCTGATCCAGGAGTCGATCCCGGGCATCGAGGTCGTCGCGCTGTGCAGCTACGACCGGAAGGTCACCGCCACCGGCGCGTGGGAGAAGGAGCGCTGGGACGCCATCACCGCGCTGGCCAACTCGATCATCGCCGAGGTCTACTGCGGCCACGACGGGCGCTTCTACATCGTGGACCAGCCGGACCTGACCAACCTCGTGCCGGTCTTCCAGCTCACCGCCGGGCCCTCGGGTGTGCTGATCGACCAGACCCGCTCCAAGAGCCGCGAGGGCGTCTTCAACGCCTGGTCGGTCTCCGGCCAGTCCTCCGACGCCGAGACTCCGGCCGTCTGGGGCTTCGCCGCCGACACCGACCCGACGAGCAAGACCTTCTACGGCGAGCCGTTCGGCAAGAACGTGGGCTACTACAGCTCGCAGTTCTTCAACAAGGACGAGCAGTGCGTGGCCTACGCCCAGCGCAAGCTGGCCGCCAGCCTGGCCGCCACCTGGAAGATGAGCCTGTCCGCCGGGCCGCTGCCGATGCTGGAGGCCGGGGACGCCGTGGGCACCTCCGACGAGTTCGGCAACGCCTCCACCGTCTACCTGCTCCAGAAGACCTCCCTGCCGCTGGGCTCGGGCACCTGGAGCGCCGACGTGCTCTCCGACGGCCTGGCCGAGCCCGCCGAGGAGGAGGTCGCCTGATGTCGGACAAGCTCGCGGGCGTGCTGGCCCGACTCGGCAGCGAGGGCGCCACCCTGGTGCGCGGCCGGATCACCGCCGTGTCAACCGGCGCGCTGACCGTGCTGATCAACGGCGACGAGGTCGGCGACATCACCTACCTGAAGGGAGCCTGGATCCCCTCGGTCGGCGAGGAGGTCTTCCTGCTCAACCAGGCGGAGTTCGGGATGCTCGCGCTGGGCGCCCCGGTGCTCCCGGCCGCGTCCGGCACCGAGCCGGACCAGATCACCTTCGGGGTGGACCCGACCGTGCTGGCCGACTGGCGGGTCAACCCGGCCACCCCGGCTGGGGTATGGGCACCGTCGGCCACCGGCGTGCTCACGCAGTCCAGGGACTTCCAGTCCTCGGGCGTGTGGTTCTACGACCCGACCGACTTCGCGTCCTGGGCCGACGAGGCGCTGAGCCGGGTGGAGATCGAGCTGACGCTGATCTCGGGCATCCCGGAGCTGGTCCTGCACCGCAACACGGGCACGACGGCGCCCCTGGACGCCTACGCGGGCCCGCTGCCGCTCAGCCTGACCCCGGGCATCGCCACCTGGGTGCCGCTGCCGCTGGCCTGGGGCCGCGATCTGCTGTCCGGCGCGGCCAAGGGCGTGGCCGCCAGATCGCAGCAGTTCGACGCCGTTCTGGACCTCTCCGGGTCCCTCCGGTTCACCACTCTGTGACACCCTGATCACGCACTGTGCGGCGAAGGCCGACCAACCTGAAGGAGAACACCGGTGAAGCTGCTCGACGCCGCCGAGGTCAAGACCGGTACCGGCGACTGGACGCGGGGCTGGGACAGCGAGGAGCGCGGCTGCGGCAACGTGGTCGTCTACCTCCAGCACTGCGACGTGGCCGAGGCCACCGACGTGGTGGGGGACTCCACCGACCTGGACCACACCGACACCGACTGCGGCTACCGGGTCATCCCCTTCGGCATCGTCGCCGCGCTGGTGCGCAACGTGCGGGCCAGCCAGGACGACGACGCCGACTGGCTGAAGACGGCGCTGCGCGAGGCGGCCGAGATCCCCGTGGCGCGCGGCCTGCTCATCCAGCAGGCGGACGGCGACACCTGGATCGGCAACCCGGACGTGCAGGAGATCCCCGCCCCGGCGCTGACCGACAAGGCGGCCGTGCAGAAGGCGGTCACCGACGCGCGGTCGGCGTTCTTCGCCAAGACCTTCAACCTGGCGCCGATCCTGCATGTCAACCCGGGCGCCGCGCTCGCGCTGAAGGACGCCGGGGTCATCCAGCTGGACCCGACCTCCGGCGACGACCGGACCGTCTGGGGCGACCCGGTGGTCATCTCCGAGGGCTACACCGACATCCCCGACCTCACGGCGGTGCCCGTGGCGTTCTGGACCGGCCCGATCGAGATCACGCTCAGCGCGGTCAACGACGAGGACATCGTCCGCTCGACGCGCCAGAACAAGGTCATGCACCAGGCGACGATGGTCGCGGCGATCGACACCGCGCCCTGCGCGATGGTGCGGATCGGTGCGGCACCGGCGCCTGTTGCCCCGTAAGGGGGCGTGGCGACCCTCAGATGTTGATCCCCGAACCTATACTCGTGCTATGACGACGAGCATCGTGTTGCGGGAGCCACCGGCGCGGACTGCATCCGGCCGTCGCCCGGTCATGCCGCTGGACGCCCGGATCCTGGAGATCGCGCAGGAGCCCATGCGCCCCGTGGAGATCGCGCGGGCCGTGCAGGAGCAGTTCCCCGAGGCGACGACCCAGCGGGTCGCCAGCCGTCTGAAGGCGCTCACCGCGCGCGGCCTGGTGCTCCGGCACCGCCCCAGTGGCGGACCGGCCAACGGGCCCGGCACGAGCCTCTACCAGGCCAAGAAGGACGGAGACGACAGCAGCGATGGGTGAGGTTGGCCTGCGCACGGTCCGGAACGGCTCGCGCGTGCTGCGCTTCCGAGCCGCCGTGATCGGCGCGGCCACCTCCCAGCGGGGCTCCGCCCCGCGCTGGAGCGAGCTGGTCGTCTACCGGCTGGAGGACGGCACCTACCTGATCTCCAAGATCGGGCGCTCCACCGTCGCGCACCACCCGGCCTGCGCCCGTGTCAACCACCGCATGGTGGCCTGGGAGAGCGCAGCCGAGTTCGGCGAGGACATCGTCCGCCGGGTGCCCTGCCTGGACTGCCAGCCCGACCTCACCCCGCCGATCGACCCGCAGGTCCGGCTGGAGACCACGAGGTACCGGGCGATCCCGGCCATGACAGCAGAAAGCACCGCCGAGGCCCTGACCGAGTCTCGTGCGGTGCTCCTCATGCCGCAGCTGGTGCGGGACGTGCTGAGCCAGTGCGCTCAGGCCGATCCGGCGTTCTCCAAGTACGCCGAGGCCCTAACGCCCGCGAAGGCGCCCTCAGAGAACTTCACGCGGACCGGGTAGCGGTTCTCGGCGGCCGTCTCGAAGATGCGCCGCAGGGTGTCCGTCATCGCCCCAGCTGCCCGCTGGAGCGTCTGGGAGACCTCCTCCGGGGTCAGCGTCCCGCCGTTGTCCAGCTTCTCGCACACGGGCCCCATGTCGGGCTCCGGGCAGACCACCTTGATCATCGCGGCTACGTCCGGCACGGAGACCCCTGACCACGGGGCGTTCTTCTCCGACCAGAACATCCAGGCGTTGAAGTTCTCAGCCCGGCGGCTCTCGCTCTCGGGGTGCTCGGTGAAGACTTCGTATCCCATCGGGGTCCTCCTCTCTCAGTTCTAGTTGTTGACACCGGCAAGAATAGCTGCCGACTGTAGCGCTGCGCTGGTCCTCTCAGCCCTTCGGGCGATGCGCCCAGTGCGCCAGCCGCACCAGGGCCAGCACCAGGGCCTCCAGCACGCAGGTCGTCAGCGACCGGCTGACACCCTCAGCGCGGGCCGCCTCGATGTCCCGGCGGACCTTCTTGCCCCAGTACATCCAGGACCAGGTGGCGGTGTCCCAGCTGTGTCGCCAGCTCTCGCGCTGCGGGCCCTGGTCGGCCGTGTAGACCGTGCCGTAGTCGTGGTAGCCGTTGACGATCGGCGGGGGGCCGTCCATGCCCCGGATCTGCCAGGCGGGCTGCTTCTTGGCCATCAGGCCTCCTTCTTGTGGACCGTGGCCGACTGGCGC
>Ga0308176_10000965_pt1 | contig 18109 bp, 17 predicted proteins | sample PhyCR2_3_FD_203890 | JGI IMG/M metagenome (GOLD analysis project Ga0308176, IMG submission 203890) | Soil microbial communities from UC Gill Tract Community Farm, Albany, California, United States - DLSLS.C.R2 | ecosystem: Environmental > Terrestrial > Soil > Agricultural land | place: USA...
CTCCTGACCGATCCCAGGCCCGCCCCCACCCTCGAGCCCGCTCCAGCCAGCCGCAGCTGTCCCGCACCACTCCCCGACCGCGAAGCGGCCGGCCGAGCCTGATCGGTATCACCCACGCACCTTCGAGGAACCCATGCATCCCACGCCGTCCGACTCCACCACGCTTGCGCCCTCCTCCTTGCTCGGCCGCACCTACCGTCAACTGACGGGGGCGTGGCGTAGCAGCTTCCTCGGATCGAGCCCCTCGATCGTCCCCGACGGGATCCCCGAGCTACGCGGCAACCCGCTGCTCGGCAGCCTGTCGGCGTTTCGCAGCGATCTGATCGGCCTGTTCCAGGCCACCAGCGCGCTCGGGCCGATCTCGCGATTCCGCATGTTCCGGATTCCGATCCACGTCGTGACCGACACGAAGATCGCCCACGAGATCCTGATCGAGAAGCGCAGCTCGTTCAAGAAGACCCGCGAGCTCTCGACCTACCTGCAGCCCCTGCTCGGCAGCGGGCTCCTCGCCGCCGAGGGCGAGGTCCACCAGCGCAATCGCAAGCTCCTGGCGCCCGCGTTCGCCGCCAAGCGCGTCATCGACTACGGCAACCTCATGGTCGAGGAGACCATCGATCAGCTGAGCCGCTGGACGCCGAACCAGCAGGTCGACATGTCCGAGGAGATGACCAAGCTGACCCTCGCGATCGTCGGTCGCGCGCTGTTCGGCCGGGCCATGCGCGAGGAGGCCGAGCAGATCATCTCGGCGTACACCCTGGCGATGCGCGCGATGATGAAGCGCATCACCAGCCTGGTGCAGGCCCCGTACTCGTTCCCGCTGCCGAGCCATCGCAAGATGCGGCGCGCCGTGGACATGATCGACACCGTCGTCCAGCGGATCATCGATCACCGCCGCGCCGAGGGCGGAGACCACGGCGACGTGCTGTCCATGCTGCTCCTGGCGCGCGACGAGGCCGACGGCACCGGCCTCACCGACAAGGCGATGCGCGACGAGGTCATCACGCTGCTCGCCGGCCACGAGGCCACCGCCAGCGCGCTGACCTGGACCTGGTACGAGCTCGGTCGCAACCCCCTCGTCCGCGCCAAGCTCACCGCCGAGATCGACGGCGTGCTCGGTACCCGGCCGGTCACCGTCGCGGACCTGCCGCGGCTACCGTACAACCTCGCCGTCATCGAGGAGGCGCTGCGGCTCCACCCGCCGGTCTATGCCCTGGGCCGCGAGGTCTGCGAGGACGTCGAGTTCGGCGGTCATCGCTTCGGCGCCCGCAGCACCATCTTCATCAACATGTACGGCATCTACCGCCGCGCCGAATTCTATCCCGATCCGCTCGCGTTCAAGCCCGAGCACATGGCGCCCGAGCTCAAGAAGGCTCGCCCCCAGTACGCCTACCTGCCGTTCGGCGACGGCCCCCGCGTGTGCATCGGGGCGCACTTCGCCATGCTCGAGCTGCAGCTCTTGCTCGCCACCATGGTGCAGCGCGGGACCGTCGAGGTCGAGCCCGGCGAGCGCACCACCGATCCGCTCATGACGCTGCGGCTGCGCGGCCCGCTGCCGGCGACCGTGGGCCCGCGCCGCGCCTCTGCCGCGTAGCTACCGACCCGGGCGGATGATTCTGGGCGACGTGCGCCGCGCCACCCGACGCCCAGCCATGACTTCCAAAGCCGACCGACGGCGCTACTACCATTCTCCAGGAGATAGGACATGTCCTCAGTGGCTCACATAGAGATTGACGGGATCGCGATCGCGGCGCCGCCGCCGGGCCGGAACCTGCCGCCGCGCGTGTTCACCTCGCCGGCGGTGTTCGAGGCCGAGCAGCGCGCGATCTTCGCGCGGAGCTGGGTCCACATCTGCGATCTGCGAGACGTGCCGGAGCCCGGCAGCTACGCGACCGGCCTGATCGGCCGCACGCCGGTGATCGTCCTGCGCGACCGCGACACCGGCGCGCTGCGCGGGTTCCTCAACGCGTGCCGCCACCGCGGCGCCCAGCTCCTCGACGGCCAGGGCGCCTGCGACAAGCAGATCAAGTGCCCGTACCACGCGTGGAGCTATGGCCTCGATGGCGCGCTGCTCGGCGTCCCGCAGCGGCACGAGTTCCCCGACGACGTCTCGCACCTGGGGCTCGTCGCGATCCGGGTCGGCACGGTCGGCCCGCTCGTGATGGCGTGCCTCGATCCGACCGCGCCATCGCTCGAGGACTGGGTCGGCACGCTCCCCGCCGCGTTCGACCGCGCCGGCATCATGAGCTGGGAGTTCGCGTACGAGCTCACGTACGAGCTCGACGCGAACTGGAAGCTGTTCGTCGAGAACTTGAGCGACGGCTACCACGTCCCGTACGTCCATGATGTGCTCACCGACTTCATCCTTCCGGACTCCAACGTGAACACGCTCGAGCCGCACAGCGCGTACACCCTCTCGCTGATCAACCCGAAGTACGTCCCGCCGGGGCACGATCCGGCGGAGGCCAAGATGCGATTCGGCTGTGTGTTCCCGAACCTCATCCCGGCGCTGTCGCCGATGGACCTGACGTACCTCCGCATGGATCCGATCGGCCCCGATCGGCTGCGGCTGTTCGTCCGGTCGTACGACTCGCCCGAGGGCGCGGCGATGCGCGACTTCCGCAAGGCGGGGTCCATCCGCACCACGCACCAGGACATCGACGTCGTGGTGCGCGTGATGCGCGGCCTCCACGCCGAGGGCCTCCCGGCCGGCGTGCACGCGTCCCGGCTCGAGGAGCGGATCGGCCACTTCGAGCGGCTGTGGGTCGAGGCGATGCTGCGGGAGCACGCGGTCGGTGCCGCCGCGGGCGCGCGCCGGCTCGCCGTGGCGCCGTAGCGCTACCAAGGCAACAAGGAGGGCGGCGCAATGCCCGCACATGCGACCGCTTCTTTAAGAAGTAATTCCCGGCGTGCCAGGCGGCCGATCAAGCCGCATCATGACCTCGTCCAGTCGAGACCGCGGAGCCGATGCACTCCGGCTCCGCGCTCGACACCGATCGTGCCGGCCTCGACGCATGGGCCGCCGTGCAAGGCCAAGCCGCGCAAGTCGTGACCGCGGTGGCGACATCGGCTCGGAAGTTGGGCCGCCTACCGTAAACTCCCGCGCCGTTGATCTTGCGCTGAGGGAGTACGCGCGGCATCGCAGTGCGCTCGATGCCGCCGAGGCGTTCGATCTCGTGAGAGCCGAGCAGCTGAAGATCTACGTGTCCTTCGGGTTCGTCAGCCTGTACGAGTACATGGAGCACGTGCTCGGATACAAGCCGCATACGGCGCGAGAACGGATGCGCGTGGCACGTGCGCTCGCCGCGCTCCCCGAAACCACGGCAGCGCTTGCGCGCGGCGCGCTCTCCTACTCTGCGGTGCGCGAGCTCACACGCGTCGCGACTGCTGAGACCGAAGCCGATTGGCTGGCCCAGACCGAGGGCCTCGTCGCCGATGAACGCGGCTCCGAGATCGGTGATGCCGACTTCATCGAGGCGATCTGTCGCAGCATGATCGGTCCCGGCACCGGCGAGCGTGGTCCGGCACACCAGATTGCTTACCAACAATGCCAGGATTGCCGGCGCGCCACACAGAATGGCGCCGGGCGAGAGATCGACGTCGGCCCCGAGGTATTGGAGCGCGCGGCGTGGGCTCGATTCTGCCGCACGCAAGCTGTGATCGAGCAACGGGTTCAGGAGATATTTCAAGCGAGTGATACAGCGCTACAGTATGAACCCTCCTTAACGTCGGAGCGCACCGGCCGTCACACGATGTCCCAGCTGGGACGCCGTGCAAGGTGGAGGCGTAGGTAGTCCTGCTCCTGCAGCACGACGCGGCACTCGCTCGGTCACGCAACGGCCCGACTGGGACAGCGAGTCGAGGCACGCGAGATTCCACAGCATCGATCCGCGCTCTTCGCATCCCAGCTGGGACCACGTTGGGTGCGTGTTGGGATAAAGATCCTGCCGCTGCTGCAGGAAACACTGACCCAGCTCTGGGACCGCCGCAGGATGAAGCTGGTAATTTCGTCCGACTATGAGGCACTGGGCGATCACCTCTCGGTGAAGTGAACCTCCCCGATGGCAAGCTGCCAACCGACCCGCGGAAACCCCAGCTTGCATGCGGAATGGATCGCCAGCTCAGCCGTGCCTCCGAAGCACTCGAGGGCCATATCGCAGTGTGGCATGACCATGATCGTCCAGAACCGATCATAGCAGGGCGAGAGCAGAATCTCCGCGAGCTTGTACGATATTTGCTGCGGCTTCGTCAGATCCACGAAGACGGTGCCATAAACTGCCCGCGCACATAGTCTCCGAATGGCAACATCCGAAACTGGAAGCTCGTCGAGCTTGACGAAGGGGTAGCCTCGCCGCACCGAATCGGCATGAAGCATTCGCGCAAGCCCGAGAACGTCGTCCGCACGCGAGCCGCACAAGAACAGCGGGTTCCCAAGCATCACCGCTTGAAGGGCTTGATCGACATCCTGATGCACGCCACCGTACTCGGTGAGCGGTTTGACGAGACGATGAGTCCGCTCGTCCAGGGCTAACAGGCCCACGCCGCCGAGCCCGAACGAGTGGCTTGCGTACAGGGTCAGCCGCTGGGATGGCGCGGAGGAGTAGCCATCCCAGACTCCGTTCTTGGAGCCAAGATCCGCCACTTCGATCCCATCGCCTTCGATTCGCCGTATCAGCGCATGGACACCAGAAACCGATGGGAACGACAGCTGGATGTCCGTCGCGGGAGGGCCGTTGCGACCGATGCGAAACTCGGAGCGGCCCGGATCGAGGGGCAGTTCGAAACCCTGCCCGAGAACACGAAGCGCGGTGATCGGGCCACGATCAGCATATCGAACTCCGCGCACGGCACGTACCGGGGCTCCCTGCGGCTTCTTGCGTCGCTTGCCTCGCGGCTTGGTCATCAGTCCTCCATCCGTTCGAGGAGCAGCGGGACGAGCTGATGGGGTTGCTCGTCGAGCGCCAGCAACGGCGCGCTGCCGAGCGCGAAGCGGTCTTCCACCTTGACAAGCTGGGTCATCATCGGACTCCTAGACAATATCGCCGATCGTAGCCAGATGCGTGCCCCGGGTCTCTCCGCGATCTACGGCTTCGCGTTCCTGTTCATCGCGTTCGGCGTGCGCCGCTTCCGGTTCGACGCCTGACCCGGTACAGACGCGGTGGCGTCGCTTTCACGCGATCAATCTCCCGCGTGCCGAGCGCGTTGGGTACAGTGCGCCGTAGCATGGCGGCCAGCGTGAGGAACGGGAGCGACGCGGAACACGTAGCGCGCATGGCGAGCGCGCGGGTCTCGCGGATCGCGGATCTCACCGACGCGACCAATGCATGCATCGTCGGTACCGTGCGCGCCTCCAAGATCCTGCTCGGCCCCGGGAGCGGCGTGGCATGCGTGGCCTACCGGTTCCGCGACAGCCGAGGCCGCACCGAGCACCGGGCGGTGCCATTCGTCGTCGAGGACGACACCGGCCACGCGGTCATCCAGGTATCCACGCCGACCTTGCTCGTGACGGTCCACAACGGCGACGGTCCGGACCGCTCGCTGGTGGGCGCCAGCTACCTGCGCCACCACCGGCACCCCGGCCCGCACCGCGAACAGCGCGTCGAGATCGGTCAGCAGATCGTCGTGCTCGGGCCATGCACGCGCGAGCTCGACCGCGGCACCCTGGCCAGCTTCCTGTATCGCGACCGCCCGGCATCGCTGATCCGATTCGCGCAGCGCGCCGACACACACATCGTGCTCGCCGAACGGATCGCCGTAGACCCGAGTGCCGTCTGGTCGTAACGGAGCGGAGCTATCCCGGCCGGTTGATGTGGAAGCGTCGGAGACGGCGCTCTGCCCCTCGTCGAAGACTCGCGCAACGTGACCTGACCGGCATTTCCCGGTCATCGACGTCCGACGACACGCCAACGCGAGCGCGAGGCGAAGGGCTCTCCGCGAGGCGTAGCTTCCACGCCACCCGCTGCGGGGCACAGGTGGTTGAGTGTTGCCACGGGCGGCAATGCAGGATCCCGCCGTCCGCTGTCTCCGACGAGCGGGGGGCCCTATCGCCGGCAGCGAGCGTGCCCGCGTTCTCGCGAGCGGGCGTGCGCTGCGCTGCGCTGGCCACACTCCGAGCCGGCCCCGCGGGTGGAGGAGCACCAAGGAGGCTGCAGTTCTCGTCGAAGAACCGCCGTAAGTGAGCGGCATTGGTGCTAGCGCAGCGTCTTGACGATCTCCAGCGCCTCGTCGACGTGCTTGCCGAACCGCATGTTCGACTCGAAGCGGTGGCGCACGACGCCTTGCTTGTCGAACACGAACGTGACGCGGCCGGGGATGAACCCCAGCACGTTGCGGACGCCCCAGCTGGAGGCGATCGTGCCGTCCGGATCGCTCAGCAGCGTGAACGGCAGCCGGTGGTGCTCGCGGAACTTGGCGTGCGAGGCCGTGTCGTCGCGCGAGACGCCGATCACCTCGGCGCCGGCCGCCACGAAGTCCTCGTACTGGTCGCGAAAGCTGCACGCTTCCTTCGTGCAGCCGTAGGTCTCGTCCTTGGGGTAGAAGTAGACGACCAGCGGCTTGCCGATCCGGTCGCGGAGCTTCGTCGGCCCTTCCGGGCCTACCAGGGTCGAATCCGGCATCGGATCGCCGGGACGTAGGTTCGCCATGGCGCTGATCATTAGACCACCGCGGCGCCGATCGCCAGGGCAGCGGCGGCTCTGCGATGGTGTATGGTAGGAGCCTCGACGATGTGGCAGCCGTCCGAACGCATCAAGCACGAGCGTCCGGTGTCGGCGTCGCCCAGCCCGCAGGACGCCGCCCGCGCCTTGCTGTTCCAGCCGATCCAGATCGGGGCTCGAACGGCGGCCACCCGGACCTGGATCCCGGCGATGGTGCCGTGGCGCGCGACCGAGGACGGCTTCGTCACCCCCGACGTGATCGACTGGTACCGCCGGTTCGCCGAGGGCCGGCCGGGCGTCCTGGTCGTCGAGGCGACCGGGATCCGCGACATTCCGTCGGGGCCGCTGCTCCGGATCGGCCACGATCGGTTCAGCGAGGGGCTGGCACGGCTCGTCGAGGCCGTCCGCGAGGCGTCGGGCGGCGAGACCCTGTTCTTGATCCAGCTGATCGACTTCCTGGCGATCCGGCGGCGGCCCGCGCGCGACAAGTACTTCGGGCGCTTCCTCACGGTCACCGACCGGCACCGCGAGGCGCTGCAGCAGCTGACCGGCGACCCTGTCGGGCAAGAGCTTGCCGACGACGAGCTGCGCGCAAGGCTCGCCGCGCTGGCCGACTCCGACTTGCCCGCCGTGCTGTCGGCGCGCGAGCTCGAAGACCTCGAGCGCGGCTACCGCGAGCGCGTCACCGATACGCACCTGCCGCACATCCGGGAGCTGCCGCAGGTGCTGCCGGGCCTGTTCGCCGACGCCGCCGATCGTGCGATGCGCGCCGGGTTCGACGGCGTCGAGCTGCACTTCGCGCACGCCTACACGATGGCGTCGTTCCTCTCGGCGCTCAACACGCGCGACGATGGCTACGGTGGCTCGCGCGAGCATCGCATCCGGCTGCCGCGCGAGGTCGTGGCCGCGGTGCGCGAGCGGGTCGGCCGGCATGGCATCGTGGGGTGCCGGTACCTCGGCGACGACGTGATCGAAGGCGGCAGCCACGTCGAGGATGCGGCGTGGTTCGGCGTCGAGCTCGCCCGCGCCGGCCTGCAGTTTTTGTCGATCTCCAAGGGCGGCAAGTTCGAAGACGCCAAGCAGCCCAAGGTCGGCTGGGCGTCGTATCCGTACACCGGGCGATCCGGCTACGAGTGCATGCCGACGATCTACAGCGACGCCCAGGGCCCGTTCGGCCGCAACACCAACCTCGCCGCGGCGATCCGCGCGGCGGTGCGTGGCGCGGGCCTCGACACGCCGATCATCACGGCCGGCGGCATCTGCGAGTTCGACCAGGCCGAGGCCGTGCTGCAGCGTGGCGAGGCCGACCTCATCGCCTCGGCGCGCCAGAGCCTGGCCGACCCCGATTGGTTCCTGAAGCTGCGCGAGGGTCGCGGCGACGAGATCCGGCGCTGCGAGTTCACGAACTACTGCGAGGCGCTCGACCAGCAGCACAAGCAGGTGACCTGCAAGCTGTGGGACCGCGAGGCGCTCGACGCGCCCGATGTCACGCTCGCCAGCGACGGCAAGCGGCGCCTGATCGCCCCGCGCACGCTGGTCCGGCGCTAGTCGTCGAGCCGCTCTGGCAGCCGCGACGCGACTCGCCGCGTCACCGTTAAACGAGCGCCGCCGGAGGTGGCTTGACGGATCCAGCAGGGCTGCGCCGCGGCGTCAGGTAGGTTCGTTGCAGGCGAGCGCACCGTGTTAGGTTGGCGCGGGCGGGACTGGCCACCTCTTGCAGGAGTTTGCGCATGTTCGATACCGGCAATACGGGATTCATGCTTCTCGCGACCAGCCTCGTGATGCTGATGACGCCCGGGCTGGCGTTTTTTTACGGGGGGCTCGTCGGTCGCAAGAACGTGCTCGCGATCATGATGCAGAGCTACGCGTCGATGGCCGTGACGACGGTCGTGTGGTGGGTGTTCGGCTACTCGCTGTGCTTCAGCGGCGACTTCCACGGCATCGTCGGTAACCTCGACGCCGCGTTCCTCCGCGGGATCGATCTGAACTCGGCGTATCCGGGCACGGCCAAGATCCCGCTGTTCGTGTTCGTGGCGTATCAGATGATGTTCGCGATCATCACGCCGGCGCTGATCACGGGCGCGTTCGCCAACCGCATCCGGTTTCGCGCCTACCTCCTGTTCCTGGTGATGTGGCTCGTGTTCGTGTACTTCCCGTCGGTCCACATGGTGTGGGGAGGCGGGCTGCTCCAGAAGTGGGGCGTGCTCGACTTCGCGGGCGGCATCGTCGTGCACGCCACCGCGGGCATGGCCGCGCTCGCCTCGGTGTTCTTCGTCGGGCGGCGCCGGACGCCCGACTCGGGGATGCACTCGATCCCGCTGGTCGCGCTGGGCACCGGGCTGCTGTGGTTCGGCTGGTACGGGTTCAACGCCGGCAGCGAGCTGCAGGTCGACGCGGTCACCGGCCAGGCCTTCCTCAACACCGACATCGCGGCCTCGTTCGCCGGCCCGGCCTGGATGCTCATGGCCTGGCGGTTCGAGAAGCACGCGAAGTTCACGGGCCTCCTGACCGGCGCGGTCGCGGGCCTGGCGACGATCACCCCGTGCGCCGGCTACGTGACCACCACCACCGCGGCGCTCATCGGCACGGTCTCGGGCGTCGTGTGCTACCTCGCGGTGAGCCTCAAGAATCGCCTGAAGTGGGACGACGCGCTCGACGTCTGGGGGGTTCACGGGGTGGGCGGCGTGCTCGGCACGATCGCGCTCGGCGTGTTCGCGACCACGGCGGTCAACTCGGCCGGCGCGGACGGCCTCCTGGCGGGCAACGCGTCGTTCTTCGTCAAGCAAACGGTCGCCGTGCTGGGCGCTTCGGGCGTGGCCTTCGCGTTCACCTACGGCATGCTGTTCGTGATCAACAAGATCACCCCGGTGCGCGTGAGCGAGGAGGCCGAGGCCGTCGGGCTCGACACGGCGCTGCACAGCGAGCAGGCGTACGAGTTCGAGCTGGTCGCCGATAAGAAGGCGTCGTAACCGCAAGCTCCCGGGCTCCGGCGCCCGGGGACTCCACGAGGCCGGACCCGCGTGCCCCGGCAGTCCCGGCCTGGAACGCGGCTTGCTCTGCTGGCTGCACACACCACAAGGGGGTAGCCAATGCAGAAGTTTCGCCGGACGCTCGGAGCGTCGACCCTGATCCATGACAAGGTCGTCAACCTCGCCGGGCAGGACATCGGCCGGATCGAGGAGCTGATGATCGACGTGACCACCGGGCGCGTGGCCTACGCGGTCCTGTCGTTTGGTGGCTTCATGGGGATCGGCAACAAGCTGTTCGCCTTGCCGTGGTCGGCGATCACCGTCGACGAGGGCAAGCAGCGATTCGTCGTCAACGTCACGCGAGAGACGCTCGACCACATGCCGGGATTCGACAAGGAGCACTGGCCAGATCTCGGCGATCTGGAGTACGCGACGGGCGTGTATCGCCAGTGGGGAGCGACCCCGTACTGGACGTAGCGCGGCTGGTGAGCGCGTTCGCCCGCCGAGCGCCCGCAGACGCCCGCGCGGCATGACACAGGCGCACGGCGTTCCAGGGCTTCACGTCGCCCACCGCTTTTCACGGCGGCGCGGCGCCGCGGTCGGGGGCCCGATCCGTCACGTCGGAGATGCCCACCTGACGCGCACAATGCGCGCAGCAGAAGTACTGGCCTCGCGCTTCGATGCCATGGCCGATGATCGGCACCTTGCAGTGCGAGCATCTCGGAGCCAGAACCTGGATCGCGCACTGGAACGAATCAAAGACATGTGTCGTTCCACCGATCTTGAGCTCGAACGCCTTGTCGTAGGTGTTACCGCAACACTCGCACGTCTGGACCGGCATTTTCGGTAGAGATGCAACGTTCGCGCCTGTCTGGGCCGGCGCGGGGAATGCACCTTGCCGGGATTGCCTTCATGACGAGTGCCCCACCGAACCTACGGATCGCCGCGATCGGCCTGGGGCACTTCGCGCAAGTCGCGGTGCTCCCGGCGATCACCCAGCTCGCCGATGTCGCGCTGGTCGCGCTGGTCTCCGGATCGCGCCACAAGCTCGACGAGCTCGGCCAGCGCTACGGCGTGCGCGTACGCTGCGCGTACGATCACCTCGACGACCTGCTCGCCAGCGGCGCGGTCGATGCGGTCTACATCGCCGTGCCCAACGATCTCCATGCCGAGCTCACGCTGATCGCGGCGCGCCACGGCGTCCACGTGATGTGCGAGAAGCCGATGGCGCCGACCGAAGCGGAGTGCATGCAGATGATTCGCGCGTGCCAGCGGCGAAGCGTCAAGCTGATGATCGGGTATCGCCTCCACTTCGAGTGCGCGAACCTGGTCGCCGTCGAGCTGGCGCGCAGCGGCGAGATCGGCGAGCCGCGGATGTTCAGCTCGCTGTTCTCGATGCAGGTGCGCGGCGGCAACGTGCGCACGCTGCCGCGGCGGGGCGCCGGGCCGCTGTACGACATCGGGATCTACTGCCTCAACGCCGCGCGCTACCTGTTTCGCGGCGAGCCCAGCGAGGTCGTCGCGATGAAGCTGCCCGGACGCGATGCGCGGTTCGCCGCGGTCGACGAGGCGTTCGCGGCCATGCTGCGGTTTCCGCACGATCGCGTGGCTCAGTTCACCTGCAGCTTCGGCGCGCACGACCGCGCGCACTACGAGGTGGTGGGGACCGAGGGCTTCCTGACGCTCGACAACGCCTACGAGTACGCCCACGAGATGGTGCTCCACGTCGAGGGCAAGCACGGCATCAGGACCCAGACGTTCGCCAAGTCCGATCAGATCGCCGCCGAGATCGAATACTTCGCCAGGTGCATCCGCGAGGGATTCGATCCCGAACCGAGCGGCTGGGAGGGGCTGGCCGACGTTCGCATCCTCCAGGCGATCCAGGCCTCGGCGAGGTTTGGCCGCGCCGTGCCGATCGAGCCGATCCAGCGCCCGCAGCGGCCGGATATGAGCCAGGAGATCCGGATGCCCCCGCACGAGCTGCCCCCGCTCGTCGACGTCGAGCAGCCGGCGAAGTAACGTCGGGTCATGGAGACCATGACGTATGCGGTCGATGGCCGGATCGCGCGGATCACGCTGAACCGGCCCGAGCGCGGCAACGGGCTGACGCTCCTGACCCCGCGCGAGCTGGCCGACTGTGTCGAGCAGGCCAACCTCGATCCGGCCGTGCATGTGATCGCGCTCGCCGGCAACGGCAAGGGCTTCTGCGGCGGTTATGATCTGCAGCTCAGCGCCGAGCAGGGCATGCAGGGTCAGCCCACCGTGGGGGCGTCCGGCTCACCGCTCGATCCGGAGATCCAGCGCGGCAACCACGATCCGTCCAGGACCTGGGACCCGATGGTCGATTACCAGATGATGGCCCGCAATGTACGCGGCTTCATGAGCTTGTTTCACAGCGAGAAGCCGGTGGTGTGCAAGGTCCACGGGTTCTGCGTGGCCGGCGGGACCGATCTGGCGCTGTGCAGCGACCTGCTCGTGATCGAGGATGTCGCCAAGATCGGCTATCCACCGGCGCGCGTGTGGGGCGTCCCGACCACGGCCCTGTGGGTTGCGCGCATCGGCCTCGAGAAGGCCAAGCGGCTCCTGTTCACCGGAGATTGCCTGTCGGGCACCGAGGCCGTGGCGTGGGGGCTCGCGATCGAATGTGCGCCGCGCGACCAGCTCGACGCTCGGTTCGAGAACCTCCTGTCGCGCATCACCCGGGTGCCGATCAATCAGCTCGTGATGATGAAGTTGATGCTCAATCAAGCGGCGCACGCCCAGGGCCTCGTGCAGGGCCAGATGCTCGGCACGGTGTTCGATGGCATCGCCCGCCACACGCCCGAGGGCTATGGCTTCGCGCGGCGGGCCGCGGAGGCCGGGTTTCGTACCGCGGTGCGTGAGCGCGACGAACCGTTCGGCGACCCTGGCCCTTCGACGTTCAAGGGCTGATGGGGCCGATGGCGCGCGGGCGACGCGTGCCTCGCTGGTTCACCTCACTTCACCTCGATCGCGGCGAGCGCGCGAAGGTCGCCGCTGGTGTTCCAGCCGTCACCGGTCTTCTTGAGCACGCGGAACCTGAGCGCACCCTGCTTGTTGAGCTTGATGAACGGGACCGTGTTGTCGTCGAGGTCCTTCTTGTCGAGCACAAGGTTCGTGCCCGAGGCGTCGCTCAGCACGAGGTGCGCGTAGCTCGTGACGCCGGCCGCCTCGAGCAGCTTGGCCAGCCGCCAGCCCTTCTGATTGGCGTTGCCGGGCATCGCCTCGCGGGGCAGCGCGAGGATCTTGTCGCCGGTCAGCGGGGTCGTGCCCGCCGCGGTCTTCACGAGGAGCACGAGCTTGGTCGGATCGCCCGCGCCTCCTCCCCCGTCGTCGTTCTGCCCGCGGTTGCCGCCTTGCGCGACCTTGATCCGGATCGCCTTGACGTGGTCCTCGCGCATCGCGGGCTTGCCCTTCCTGGCGAGCTCGACGGGATCGAACATGCCGAACGCGACGCCGCCGCCCTCGCCGGGAAAGATCGCCGGCACCATGTCGGGATAGGCCCCCGAGGGGTGGGCGATCTCGGTCGGCTTGGGCCCGGCGCCTTCGAGCGCGACCAGCTCCCAGGTGCCGAGCTTGCGCGCGTCGCCGGGGACGAGTGTATCGAGCCGCGGCCAGGCGGCGATCTGCGCGGGCTGGACGGTCCCCATGGTCAGGTCGTTGATGAAGAGCTCGACGCCGGCGGGGGCGGCGGGGGCGGCGGCAGGCGGGGCGCTGGATCCCGCGGTGGGCGGCGGGGACGAAGCCTTATCGCGTCCGCATCCGCCGTGGCCGAGGCCCAGGCCGGCGATGATCGCGAACAAACACAGCGTGGTGCGCATCGCGCGTGAGGTTATCACGTCGTGTACGATGCGCGACCGATGGACAAGCTGCAGCAGGAAGTGGTTCCGATCCTCCTCTTGTGCGGCATCATCGCGATCGTCGTCACGCGGTTGCCCAGGGTCGAGGTCGGTCACACGCGGGGGTTCCTGCGCCGCCGCACGCTCAACTGGGTACCGCTCGGCCTGACCTACGCATTTCTTTACATGGGCCGCTACAACATGACGGTCCTCAAGAACGTGCAGGGCATCACCCAGCACGACTTCGGCAACATCGATTTCTGGGGCTCGCTGGTCTACGGCGTCTCGTTCTTGCTCAACGGGCCGCTGGCGGACCGGCTGGGCGGCCGCCGGACGATCCTGATCGCCGCCGCTGGTGCGCTCGGGGCAAACGCGCTGATCGGGCTCCTTTGGCTGACCGGGGTGATCGATGGTCACTCGACGATGACGCTAACGCTCTTGTTCACGCTCAACATGTACTTCCAGAGCTTCGGGGCGGTGTCGATCGTCAAGGTCAACGCCTCCTGGTTCCACCTGCGCGAACGCGGTACGTTCGGCGGGATCTTCGGCATCCTGATCTCGCTCGGACTGTACTTCGCGTTCGATTGGGGTTCGAGGATCGCGGCGGCCGGGTGTCCAGCGTGTACCGCGAAGACCGCGAAGCCGTCGCCGACCGACCTCCAAGGCCTGGCCTGGTTGTTCCTCGCCCCGGCGGCGATCCTGGCGGTGTTCTGGGCGATGTCCTTCGTGTTCGTCCGCGACACGCCCGCGTCCGCCGGACTCAAAGACTTCGACGTCGCCGACGCGTCGAGCGGCGAGGTCGCGACGCGCGAGTCGTCGGTGCAGGTGATCGTGAGGATGCTCAGGAACCCGATCATCCTCACCATCGCGCTCATCGAGTTGTGCTCCGGGTTTCTTCGCCAGGGCATCCTCAAGTGGTCGGGCGACTTCGCCAGGGGCGTTGGCGCGGCGGGCAGCTACGTCATGCTCCACTGGGGCATGGTGTCGTGCATCGCCGGCATCACGGGAGGCATGTTCGCTGGCGTGATCTCGGATCACCTGTTCCGGTCGCGCCGGTTGCCGGTCTCGACGGCGCTTTACGTGATCATGCTCGCCGGCTCGATCGCGCTCGTTCCGTTGCTCGGCGTGCCGACCGGAGTGAGCTGGATCATCGCGTTCATGGCCATGGCGATCATCGGCGTGCACGGCATGCTATCGGGCGTCGCGAGCCAGGACTTTGGCGGCCGGCTCCACACCGGTGTTGCGGTCGGCCTGATCGATGGCTTCGTCTACCTCGGCACGGCGCTTCAGGATCAGGTGTATGGCGGCTATGGCAGCTTGTTGCCGGAGAAGGGCACGGAGGCGGCGAAGGTGGTGAGCAACTGGCAGGCGTGGCCGGTTGCGATGATCCCAGTGGCGGCGATCGGGCTGGGGCTGTCGATGCGGCTATGGAACGCGCAGGTCAAGCCGCACACCGCGACGGCCGCGCCGGTCCTGCCGGCCAAGTAGTAGCCCGGTCGTCGCGCGCGTCGCCAGCGTCGCTGGCGTCCTTGCCATGACGCGCGACGGGGCCGAGAGCCCGCACGATGTCGAAGCGGGTGGCGCTACATCAGGGCCCAGGTACACCTATGCTGCTGCAGCCCTGACACCTGCCTACGATGGCATCCCGCGTGGGCGGTCACGCGTAGACCGAGCGCCGACACTCCCGAACGTAACGATTGACTCGCCGAGCGCGGCCGCACTTCCCGAGTTGCCCGTCTTCGTGCTACGTCAGTAGAATCATGAAATCGAGCTGGTGTGGGGTAGTGTTTACAAGTGTGGTGTGTGCGGCGTGTGTGGGAAACGACCTCCCGGACCACTCCTCGGAGCATCCGCGGATCTATCTGCCCGCCAATCACGATCGACTTGCCGCCGCGCTTACCTCCGGGCAGCCGGCGGCGATGCGCTTTCTGGACGCGATCGATCGCTGGACCAGCGGCGAAGACATCTACGGCATCGAAGGCTGGCAGGCGGCGCTGGTCGGACAGCTGACCGGCGATCCGAAGTATTGCGCGGCGGCGGTCCGGGAAGTCGATGCCAACGTCCTCGCCGAGCTGGCGCTGATCCACGCCAACAAGCGGCCCGTGGTCGCATACGACGACTACCTCCGCGTCGGCGATACGATCGGCGACCTCGCGCTGGTGTACGACTGGTGCTACAAGGCGATTCCCAGCGACCGCCGCGCGGCGTGGCTGGCCTATGCCGATCAGTCGGTCTTGAACATCTGGAATCACCAGGGCGCCAAGTGGGGCGGCAAGCCGTATCCCTGGGATGGCTGGGCGACCGACGATCCATCCGATAATTATTACTATTCGTTCCTGCGCGCCACGATGCTGGTCGGCCTCGCGACGCACGGCGACTGGCGCGACGGGGACTCCTGGGTGACCGACTTCCACGACACCCGGCTCCTCGGCGCGCTCGTGCCGCAGTTCGACTCGGACCTGGTCGGCGGCGGCTCGCGGGAAGGGACCGGCTACGGCGTCTCGATGCGCGACCTGTTCCTGCTCTATGACCTGTGGGCCAGCACGACCGGCGAGACGATCGCGGACAAGACGCCGCACACCCGGGCCTCGATGCTGGCGTTGATGCACCAGACGGTGCCCACGCTCGATCGGATCGCGCCGACCGGTGACCAGTCGCGCGACGCCACCGGGATGTTCTTCGATTACCACCGTAACTATCTACAAGAGCTGATCGCGCTGTTTCCCAGCGATCCGCTCGCGCCACGCGCCCAGGCATTCCTCGCCAGCTCGAGCCTGCCCCAGATGGCGAATCACTTCATGTATGTGTTCGACTTTCTTTACCCCAACGCGGACGTGCCGACCTCGACGCTCGACGGGCTCGGGACGGCATACTACGCGCCCGGGATCGGCGAGCTGTACGCCCGCTCGGGCTGGGACAAGCACGCGACCTGGATCAACCTGATCGCCGGCTCGTTCACGGAGTCGCACGCCCACCAGGATCAGGGCGCGCTGATGATCTACAAGGACGGTTGGCTCGGCTACGACGCCGTCGTCGACTCGAAGTCCGGGCTCACGCAGCAGATCGATGCCCACAGCACGGTGCGGATCGTCGACGGCGGCGCGACGGTCGAGCAGCAGCGCGATACCAACCCCGCGCTGATCGCGCTGCATCGCGGTGACGGCTTCCTGTACGCGGCGGCGGACCTGACGCCCGTGTACGATCGCTCGCCGGTCGTCCAGAAGGTCCAGCGCGAGATCCTGTTCCTCGAACCCAACACGATCGTGGTCTACGACCGGGTGGCGACGCGGACCGGCTCCCAGCAGGTCTGGCAGCTCGTCTCGCCTGCGGCGCCGGTGATCTCCGGAACGCGGGCGACGTTCGCCGCGGCCGGTCATACGCTCACCGTCGAGCGCGTCGCTCCGGCGGGCGCCGCGGCCAGCAAGCACGACTTCTCCAGGGACAGCGACTTCACCGCGGGGTTCCGGCTCGACGAGACCCTGGCCGGCGGCGACAACCGGTTCCTCCACGTGATCTCGCTCGACGGCAGCGTCGATGCGGTGACGCCGGGGACCGACGGCGCGGCGATCTCGGTCGACGGCAAGGCCGTCACGGTGCAGTTCAGTCACGACGGGGTCGGCGGCTCGGTGTCGATCAACGGCACGTCGACCACGCTCGGCATCGGCGTCGAACCCCTGCCGGAGTGACCGCGCGCGGGCCGGCCCGCCATCGCGTCGATCCGATCGGCACGGGAGTCGATACACTGGGGCGGTGATGCCGCGCTGGTTACGTACCCTCCTCCACCTGATCCCGATCGTCGCGTTCGTGTCCCTCGTGAGCGTCGGGGGCTTGGTGCTATTTCGGGTGGTCGCGCCGCTCGCCGAGCTGCACGCGGCCGCGAACGAGCTCGGCAACTACCTGCAGACCGTCGGGGGCATCTATGCGGTCTTGCTCGCGTTCGTGGTGTACGTGGTCTGGGGACAGTTCAACGAGGCGCGCGGCTACCTCGACCGGGAGGCGACGGCGCTGGTCGACCTCCACCGGACGGTGAGCGGCCTGCCGCGGCGCTCGCGCACCGCGATCCAGAGCGGGCTGCGCGAGTACGTCGACGCGGTGCTCAAGGACGAGTGGCCGGCGATGGCGAGCGGCGACGAGGCGACGATCGAGCGCGTCGCCGAGCTGCTCGAGAAGGTCTGGATCGCGATTCACGGCTGCAGGCCGATGAACGACTGCCAGCACACCGTCTACGGCGAGGTGCTGTCACGGTTCAACCAGCTGACGGATCTGCGCACCAGCCGGCTCAGCGCCGCGCGCGCGCGGATCCCGCTCGCGATGACGATCTTGCTCTACACCGGCGCGCTGCTCACGGTCGGCTCGGTGTACCTGCTCGCGTTCGACGAGCTCTGGCTCCACGCGCTCGTGACCGCCGCGCTCGCCGGGGCCATCGCGCACATCCTGTTTCTGATCCGCGATCTCGATGACGCCTTCGACGGCGACTGGCAGGTGGCCAAGGCGCCGTTCGAGCGTGCCCGCAAGACCTTCGAGCGCGCGGCCCACGGCGTCGATGCCGACGCGGACACCGACGCCGACGCCGCCTAGCTCGTCACCACACGCTGCACGGCTTGCCGGGGTTCATCGCGGTCCCGGCCGC
>Ga0308176_10000968_pt1 | contig 18087 bp, 9 predicted proteins | sample PhyCR2_3_FD_203890 | JGI IMG/M metagenome (GOLD analysis project Ga0308176, IMG submission 203890) | Soil microbial communities from UC Gill Tract Community Farm, Albany, California, United States - DLSLS.C.R2 | ecosystem: Environmental > Terrestrial > Soil > Agricultural land | place: USA...
CGTGGCCGAGTTGGGTGCGCGCCGTCCGCGGTCCCGTGCCGCGGGTGACGACGGTGAAGACGGCCTTCTTCCACGGGCGGGCGGGGTCGGCCAACACCGGGGCGAAGCTCAGCCCCTCCAGCCCGGCCGGGTTCGACAACCCGCACAGGTCCGTCAGCGTCGGGAAGATGTCCACGAACTCCACCATCCGCGCGCAGGCGGCGCCGGACTTGGCGCCGGGGGCGGCAACGATCAGCGGCGCCCGGGCGGATTCCTCCATGATGCTCGACTTCGCCCAGAAGCCGTCGTGCTCGCCGAGGTGCCAGCCGTGGTCGCCGAGGAAGACGATCACCGTGTCGTCCCAAAGCTTCAGCCGGTCCACGGCTTCCAGCACGCGACCGACCTGGGAGTCCATGAAAGTCGTCGCGGCGTGGTAGTGGGAGATGATCTCCTTTTTCTGGATTTCCTGCAGGTCGGGGAAGTATTTGGGCGGGTGGGCGATCGCGGGGATCGACTTGGAGTGGTCGGTGGGCTCGACCGGCGTCGGCATGTCCGTCGGCGGGTACATCTCGAAATACTTCTTGGGCGCCGTGTGCGGGACGTGCGGCTTGTGGAAGCCCGCGGCGATGAAAAAGGGCTTGTCCTTGCCGGAGTGCTCTTCGAGCAGCTTGACGATCTTGGTGGCGGTGATGCCGTCGGGCTCGTCCTCGTCCTTGTTCTCGGTGGCGCTCCAGCCGAAGGGGACGTTCTCAGGATTTGCGGCGGCGGTCGCCTCGTCGGCGCCCGCGCCTTTCTTGCCCTTCTTTCCCTTCTTGCCGCCCTTCTTCCCCGCCGCTTTGGCGCCGGGGAGTTCGTCCTCGTCCACGCCGCGCATCGGCTCGGCGAAGACGTCCCACTTGATCGAGCCGGGGAAGGAGCCGTGGGCGATCTTGCCAATGCCGGCGGTGAAGTAGCCGTTGGCGCGGAAGTACTCGGGGAGGAACTGGAAGTCCGGCCCGAGCTTGACCCGCGGCTGGGTGGCGTTGCCGAGCACGCCGGTGGTCTCGGGGTAGCGGCCGCTGAGGAATGAGGTGCGGGAGGCGTTGCAAACGGGATAATTGCAGTAGGAGCGATCGAAGCGCACCCCGCGGCTGGCGAGGCGGTCGATGTTCGGCGTCTTGACGACGCCGTCGCCGTAGCAGCCCAGCGAGCAGTTCAGGTCGTCGGATACGATCAGCAGGACGTTGAGGTGCTTGCCGTCGGCTGCGAGCAGGGGCCTGGTCGCGGCGAAGATGAATAACGCCGCCGCCGTCAACGTGTATGCAAGGATGCGGTTGGTCATGAGTGCTCCTCGTTGCGGAGTTTACCGGATCGCTCCCGTGATTAAACTTCCCGGCGTCAACCCAACGCCGCCGCGACGGGAATATTTCCGGCGCGGCTTCGTTCAAAGGACACCCACTATGCGCTCACACGTTACCCTTGCCTTCGTCGCATTGCTCGCCGTCACCGCGTCCGCCCAGGAGGGGGCCGGCACCCCCCGGGCAGGCGCGGCGAAGCGCCCCAACATCCTGTTCTGCATAGCCGACGACGCCTCGGGCATGCACTTCAGCGCCTACGGGTGCAAGTTCTGCAACACGCCGAATTTCGACCGCGTCGGCCGCGAGGGCATCCTCTTCAAGAACTGCTTCACGCCGACGCCCAAGTGTTCGCCGTCGCGGGCGGCGATTCTCACCGGCCGCAATCCGTGGCAAAACGAAGAGGCCTGCGACCATAACGGCGTCTTCCCCGCCAAGTTCAAGGTGTATCCCGACCTGCTCGAGGCCGCCGGCTATTACGTCGGCTTCACCGGCAAGGGGTGGGGTCCCGGCGATTTCGCCAGTGGCGGGTTCAAGCGCAACCCCGCCGGCCCGCAGTTCAGCGATTTGAAGAACAAGCCGCCCACCAGCGGGATTTCGCCGATCGATTACACCGGCAATTTCGCCGCGTTCCTGGATAAGAAGCCCAAGGACAAGCCCTTCTGCTTCTGGTACGGCGGGCACGAGCCCCACCGCAAATACGAGCCCGGCTCCGGCGTTCGTGCCGGCAAAAAGCTCGAAGACGTAACCGTCCCGCCGTACCTGCCGGACACCGACGTCGTCCGCTCCGACATTCTCGATTATGCGCTGGAAATTGAGTGGTTCGACACACACCTCGGCCGGATTCTCAAGAAGCTCGAGCAAACCGGCGAGCTGGACAACACGCTGGTCGTCGTCACCTCCGACAACGGCATGCCCTTCCCGCGCGACAAGGGGCACATCTACGAGGACGCCTTCCACATGCCCCTGGCCGTCCGCTGGGGCAATGCCATCAAGGGCGGCCGGGTGCTGGACGACTTCGTCAGCTTCGTCGACTACGCCCCCACCTTCCTCGAAGCCGCCGGCCTTCAGGTGCACCCGCAGATGACCGGCCATAGCCTCATGAACGTCCTCAAATCCGACGTGAGCAGCGGACAGGCTGATCCTTCGCGCAACCACGTGGTCCTCGGCCGCGAGCGCACGGACATCGGCCGGCCGGGCGACGTCGGCTTCCCCGTCCGCGCAATCCGGACCAAAGACTTCATGTACGCCCACAACTTCAAGCCCGATCGCTGGCCCAGCGGCAACCCCGAGACCGGCTACAAGGACGTGGACGACTCTCCGACCAAGCGGCTGGTCATCGAATTGAAGGACAAGGAGCCGCGCTGGTGGCAGCTCGCCTTCGGCATGCGCGGCCCCGAAGAGCTCTACGACCTCCACAAGGACCCCGCCTGCGTTATCAACTTGGCCGACGACACCAACTTTAAGTCCGTGAAGGAAAAGCTGTGGAACCAGCTCCAGAATACGCTTAAGCAGCAGCAGGACCCCCGCATCCTCGGCAACGGCGACGTCTTCGACCAGTACAAGTACGTCGGCAACTCCGCCGGCTCCTGGGAAAACACGGCGGGCGGCAAGAAAACCGACGCCGCGCCGACCAAGGGCAAAGGCAAAAAGAAAAAGCGCCAGCAGGAGGAGTAGGCTACCTCCCGCCGCCGGCCTGCTGAAAAGGATAGACAGATCCAATCCCCAGGATGCCGGTCAGCGCGTCCAGGGCCGCGCGGCTCTCTTCCAGCAGCTTGGGGTCGGCCAGGTCGTCGGGGTGCAGGCGATCCCGGTAATGCCGCTCCACCCACGCCGTCAGTTCCCCGTAGAGGCGGTCGTCGAGGAACACGCCCTGATGGGCAGCGCCCAACTGCCGCTCGTCCAGCACCACCCGCAGCCGCAGGCACGCCGGCCCGCCGCCGTTGCGCATGCTCTGCCGCACGTCGAGATAATGCACGCCCCGAATCGGGTTGTCATGGTCGGCGACGATCCTTTCGATCACCGCCCGCGCCCGTTCGTGCGACTGGCACTCGATGGGCGCGATCATCGCCATTTCCCCGTTCCCCATCGTGACGAGCTGACAGTTGAACAAGTATGTCTCCACCGCTTCGGCCAGCGGTAATTCGTTCTCGCTCACCTCAATTACGACCAGATCTCCCCCGCACCGCTGCGCAAACTTACTCCGTAGTTCCGCAGTGACGCTCGCCTGATCTGCCCACGCCGCCGCGTGGCACAGGAGGACGTTCTGATTCCCGACCGCCACGACATCATTGTGAAACGCGCCCGCATCAATCGCCTGCGGCGCCTGGCGGGCAAAGACCACCGCCGCTGCGTCGAGACCGTGCAGCCGCGCGAGCGATTGAGAGGCCTCTAAAGTTTGGCGGGCCGGGAATTTGGCCGGCCCCGTGTCGCCGGTGCGACCGGCCGACCTTCCGTAGACGAACATCTCCACCCCCGGTCCCCCATGCGTAGCGCACAATCGCGTGTGGTTCGCCGCCCCCTCGTCGGCGAAATAGCCGGTGGCGGGCAGGGGAGTGTGGTGCACGAATGCTCGTTGCTCTGTGAAGATCCTGCGCAGCACCGCCGCCGTCGTCGCCGCTTCGATGGACCGGTGAAACTGCGTGACCAGGTTGGCCGCGGTGAAATGGACGCGCGCGTCGGACGTGTCGCAGGACGGTGAGACGGTCGCCGCGTTGGCGGTCCACATTCCCGACGCACTACAGCACGAGGCCAGGAGGACCGGGTCCTCCTCCCGTGCTTTCCACAGCACCTGCGCGTCGGTGCCCGTAAATCCCACCCGCCGCAGCGCCGCTACATCCGGCCGCTCCTGCGGCGGGAGCACGGCCTGCTTAAGGTCCAGGTCGCGCAGGAACTTCATCTTGGCCAGGCCCTGGAGCGCCGCCTCCTTCGGATTTGAGATGCTCAGCCGGTGCTTCGTCGCCGCGACGTTGCCGTACGCGAGGCCGGCGTAGCTGTGAGTGGGACCCACGAGCCCGTCGAAATTCACCTCGTATGCCCGGCCCACGGCGCTCATTCCTTCACCCCCGGCAGGAGCTTCTGCGGCATCGTGAGCGTCCGCGCCTCCAGCGACGCCACCGGGTACGAGCAGTAATCCGTCGCCCAATACCCGCTGGGGCGATGGTTTCCGCTCAGTCCGACGCCGCCGAAGGGCAGGGCGCCGCTGGCGCCGGTGGTCTGGCGGTTCCAGTTCACGATGCCGGCGCGAATGCGGCGGAAGAACGTTTCGTAGAGCTCGCGGCTGTCGCTGAGCAGGCCGGCCGCCAGGCCGTAGGCGGTGTTATTCGCCTCCCGGATGGCGGCGTCGAAATCGGGAACACGGATGACCTGAAGCAGGGGGCCAAAGACCTCCTCGTCGGACCGGTCCCCAAGGCCGGTGACGTCCACGACGCCCGGCGTAAGCATCGCCTTCCGTCCCACCGCCTTCATCGCCAACAGAACCTTTGCCCCGCGCCGCAGCAGCTCTTGGTACGCCCCCAGCACCTTGGCCCCCGCGCCCTCCGAAACGACCGGACCCATGAACGGCTCCGGCCGGTCGGTGTACGCACCCACGCGCACGCCGCGGCTCATTTCCACGAGCTTCCCGACAAACGCCTCCCCCTTGCTGCCTTCCGGCACGATGAGCCGCCGCGCGCACGTGCACCGTTGCCCTGACGTGATGAACGCCGACAGCACCGCCTGGTACGCCGCCGCCTCGACGTCCGCCACGTCCCACACCACCAGCGGGTTGTTCCCGCCCATTTCCAGAGCCAGGATTTTGTCCGGGTGATCCGCGGCCGCCCGGTTGAGTGCCTTGCCGACGGCCACGCTGCCGGTGAACAGAATGCCGTCGATCCCCGCGTGTGCCGCCAGCGCCGCCCCGGTCTCCTTCGCCCCCTGGACGAGGTTGACGACGCCCTTGGGCAGCCCGACCTTGTCCCAGAGCTCCACCATCCTCTGCCCGACCATCGGTGTCAGCTCGCTGGGCTTGAAGACCACGGTATTGCCCGCGAGCAGGGCCGGCACGATGTGGCCGTTGGGCAAATGCCCCGGCAGGTTGAACGGCCCAAAAACCGCGACGACCCCGTGCGGTTTGTAGCGGGTTGCGGCAATCGCCCCGCCCGATTCTTTCTCGACCGCTTGCCGCCGCTCGTGGAAAGCCTGGATCGACAGCGGCACCTTGCCCGCCATCGCATCCACTTCGGTCAATGATTCCCAAAACGGCTTGCCCACCTCGCGGCTGATGAGTTCTGCCATCGCTTCACGGTCCGCCTTGACCGCCGCCGCGAAGGCTTCGAGCAACCTGATCCTGTGATCAACGGGCGTGTCCGCCCAATCCGCCGCCGCCGCCCGGGCCGCCGCGACGGCCTCGTTGACCTGCTGCGCGTCGGCCGCCTGTCCCTCCCAGACCGCTTCACCGGTTGCCGGATTGGTGGAAACGAACCGCCCCCCACGCCCCTCTTGCCATTGGCCGTCAATAAAGAGCGACTTCGCTCCCGTCGCTGCCATCGTGGACCTCCGCCAGTGTAATGGCCGACTTCGCCGCCGTTCTCGGGGTCGGGTGCATCAACGCATAGCGCACCGGATCACCCGGCTTCACCCCCAGCGCCGCGGCCACCTCCGCCGTCAGGCGCACGCCGTCGGGGCTGACGGCCAGCGTCCCCTTGCACGCGCGGTAATCATGCCGCGTGTTGGCGATCAGGAAGGTGTCCGACTGGATCGGCTGCCCCGTCACCTCGGCCACCACTTCCCGGACGCTCTCGCGCACGGTGCGGATTTCGTTCAGAGCGCATTTCACCACCGGCCCGCCTTCGAAGATGTCCACCAGCTCGCACGTGCGGAACCCCTCGGCCTCGAGGATCTTCAACGCCGGCCGCGTGTGCTCGTGCACCTGGCCGATCACGTCCTGGGCTTCCTTCGGCAGAAGGGGGATGTAGATGGGGTGACGCGGCATCAGGTCGGCAATGAAGCGTTTGCTCACCACGCTGAGGTAGTCCGCGTCGGGGAAGTCGATGTTGAAGAAGTGCCGCCCGATGGCTTCCCAGAATGCGGAGTGGCCGGTGTCGTCCACGACGCCGCGCATCTCCGCGATCACCATCGGGTCGAAGTAGTCCTTGTGCTCGGCCATGAACAGAAATCGGGACTGGGACAGCAGCCGGCCGTTGCCATCCCTGCGGTACTCGGGCTTGAGGAAGAGGGTGCAGATCTCGCTGGGCCCGTCGTGCTCCTCGTGCAGGTGGAGCACGGGGATTTCCTTGCGGACGCCGAGGTCCTTGGATTCGTGGACCGAGATTTCGATTCGATAGGTGTAGAACGGCTCGAAGCCGCCGACCTTGCTGGCGATGCCGCAGGTGCCGACGATCTGTGTCGTCTCCAGGTCCTCCATCACGAAGAGATAGCCTTCGCCCTTGGGCGGGTGCTCGTCCACCAGCGCTTCGAAGCCGCGCTCGGACTCGCGGATGCGGCGGCGCAGCAATTTCGTATCCCGCGGCAGGGTGGTTAGGCCGTACCCGGTGAGGCGCGCGATCGCCTCCAACTGCCCCAGGTCGTTCATCGTGATGGGCCGGATGACTACCATTACCGGGCTACCTGCTCCAGCACTTTCTCGATAATTCCGCACGCCGCGTCCACATCTTCGTCGGCAATATTGCCCACCGGCAGCAGGAATCTCGCCCGGGCGGGGGCCTCGCCCGCCACGAAACCAATGACGCCGGCGTCAAACAGGGCGTGCAGGAATTTCTTGGTCACTTCCTCGCCGCCGTCGAGGACGGTCATCGCGATCATACCGCCGATGCCGAACGGCCCCCGAACCCAGGTCGGGTGTTTCTTCGCGATCGCCTCCATGTGGCCGACGAAGCGCCTGTGCAGTCGCATGATCCGGCCATCCGTGCCGAAGAAATCGCCCCCGTTCAGGGCGTCGAGAATGACTTGTGCCGAGAAAATCGCCGACGTCGCGGCTGTAAACGTCTGGCTGATGAGCCCGGGCTTGGGGCGGAACTCCTCCGAGAACAGCGTCGCGCAGACCTGAGTGAGTTTCCCGACGGTCGCGATGTCCACGTACGCATCGAGCCCGAAATGCTGGAAGGCGAACGGCTCGCTCGTTCGGCCGAACGTCTGCACTTCATCCATCCAGACCGGCACGCCGTTCTTCTTCAGCTCGTCCAGCAGCGCCAGGAAAAACTCGCGCGATCCGACGTTGTAACCGCCCTCGCCCTGCACCAGCTCGAGGCACATGACGGCGTGCTGGCCGGGGAATCGGTGCAGGTGCTCCTTCAGCCGCGCCATGGCGGCCTCGGTGCTCTCCCTGGGGCGCTGCGGGTCGAAGTACGGCAGGTAATCGACCGGAATGACGTTGGGCAGCCCCTGGCGGTAGGCGGCCTTGTCGGTGATCTGCGACAGCACCATCGTCCGCCCCGCGAACGCGCCTGAAAACGCGAGGATTCGCGACGCCGGCGATTTTTTCTGAAACGACAGCTTCAGCGCATTCTCGTTGGCCATCGCCCCGCTGGTGCTCAGGAAGCAGTGCTTGATCTTCGCGCCTTTGCGGGCCGACAAGTCCACCAGCGTCCTGCTCAGGCGGACCGACTCCTGCCCCTGCTCCAGGTTTCCCTGCATGACGGTGTCGCGGAGCGCCGCGTCGAGGCAAGCGATCACGACGGCCGGGTGGTTCCGGCCGAAATAGTGAACGCCGATACCGCTGATGAGGTCGTACTTCACGCTGCCGTCGGCCAATTCAACGAGCGGCCCCCGCCCGATCCCGCTGCCGAGGTAGGGGTACCAAAGGGCCCCCGCGCGCAGATCGGCAAACTGCTTGAGCATCTGCTCGTAGGAAGCCTTCCTCTCCGGGTCGGCCGAGCGAGCGCCGGTGATCGCCCGCTGGTACTCCGCCATTGCCGTCAGCATCAACCGCTTGGCCTCGGCCACGCGGGGGTCGGCCGCCAGTTGTTCCGCCAGCAGTTTCGACATGCTCACACCTTCGCCTTCCTTGGCCACGGGATTTCCCCGGCCGCGAGTTTCATCAGCAGCAGCGCGGCCAGCTGCGCGCGTTCGGTCAGGCTCTCGATGACCATGAACTCCTCGGCGCTGTGCAGGTTTCCGCCGCGCACGCCGAACGTATCGACGACCGTCAGGCCCGCCGCCGCCAGCTTGTTGCCGTCGGACACGCCGCCGCTGCCGCGCCAGGCGATCTCGCCGAGGCCGAGCTCTTCGCCGCACGCCGCCACGTGGCCCATCAGTTCGGCCGTCTTCTCGTCCACGGGTTTTGGCGGCGAGCTAAAGCCTCCGTGCAATTCTAGGTGGATGCCGTCGCGGGCGTCGATGTCGTCGGCGATGCGGCGCAGTTCCTCCTCCGCCCGCTTCTGCTCCCCGGCCGTTGCCACCCGCACGTTGATTCGACAGACGGCCAAGTCCGGCACGACGTTCACCGGCCCGCCGCCGTCGATGTGTCCGACGTTCACCGTCACACCGCCGATCGTGCCGTTGAGCTTCGCCGCAGCCACCGCGAATTCCGCCGCCGCCAGGACGGCATTGCGGCCGAGGTGAAAATCTCGCCCGGCGTGGGCGGATTTCCCCCGCACGACGGCCGAGAAATTGCCGGACCCCTTCCGCGCCCCCACCATCGCGCCGTCGGAGAATGCCGGCTCGAACACCATCCCCAGGTCGTTCCGCCTTGCACAATCCGCCAGAATCACCGCCGAACCCGGTGACCCGATCTCCTCGTCGGGGTTGATGAGGACCTCCCACCCGGTCGAGGCTGCCCACGGGGTGCGCTCCAGCGCTTCTATCGCGACGAGCATCACGACCAGCCCGCCCTTGGCGTCCGCCACGCCCGGCCCGCGCAGCCGCCCGCCGTCGATGAGTTCCACGTTCTGGAACGCATGCCCCGGCCCGTACACGGTGTCCATGTGGATGCCGAGGAATACGCGCAGCGGCGCCCCGGGCCGTTTTCTCACCCACGTCGCCTTGCCCAGCCGCTCCTCTCGCACCTCGCCCCGTTCATCCACAACGACCTGGGGCCGAAGGTCCAGATTCTGCATCTCCCCGCCGAGCTTGCCGAACTCCGCCTCGACGGCGGTTGCCATCCGGCGCAGCCCGTCAAGGTTTCGGCTTCCCGAATTGATCCCGGCCCACTCGCCGAGCAGGCGGAGCATGCGGTCCTGCTGCCCGGCGACCCAGCGAAGGTGCGGTTCGAACTGGCTCATCATTCCGAAAGACTCTCCACGATTCTCGGACCTTCCCGTGCCGTCGCAAGCCGCGCCGAATACAATCTATGATACAAGCCTACCAACGGAGGCCGCGATGACGACCACGGCGGACACGAGAACGGATTCGGCGATCCTGCGGCAGTTCCACTGGACCCCGCAGCCGCAGGCGGAGCGGCTCGTCGTCGATCTCCTGCGGGATTTCCTGGGGCGCAACCCGTGGGCCGACCAGCTGGCCCGGCGGATGCGCGCCGAGACCGGCACGCGCTTCCCCGACTGGATCGACCACCTCTCCTGCCCCGCTTCAGACAACCTCGCCCGGCAGCTCGAATCCGCCGGCTTCACGGCCTCCCCCGCCCCCGGCGCCGCGCGCCGCTACGTCCAGCCCGGCGGCATCTTCCCCGCGGTCCTGCTGAGCGACGAGCGCGTCACGCGCGCCGCAATCAAGGTCGAATCGGTCCCGGATTTCCTCGCCGCCCACAACCTCTCGCTGCCGATCCAGGGTTCGCCGCTGTCGCCGTACCGCCGCTCACGCATTTCTTCCGCCGACGAGACCGAGCTGTGGGCGGTCGAGCGCCACGGCTACCGCGGCTACGACCTGCCGGCGTGGACGGACGCCAAGCGCGTCCTGATGGTGCACCACCTCGAAGCGTTCCGGCTGCGGCCGCGCGATTTCGCGGACGACGCCGAGGGTTTCGACGTGGCCGAATCGCTGCTGCGGGCTTGCGTCGCCGACCTCGGCCGCGACACGGCCTGCGACCTGTTCTTCGCCGCCGAGCGGGAATACTGGCAGCGCCGAAACCGCGCCGCCCGGGTGCAGAAGGCGCGGCAGGACCGCCTGGGCCTTGGCTGGGCCAACCACGACCACCACACCTACCGCTCCAGCCGCAAACACTTTGCCCGCCTGATCGGCCTGTGGGAAATGCTGGGCTTCGAGCTGCGCGAGCGCTTCTACGCCGGTGCCGAGGCCGGGTGGGGTGCTCAGGTCTGCGAGCAGCCGGTCGCCGGCTTCGTCACCTTCAACGACGTGGACCTCTCGCCGGAAGAGCTCCTCGCCGATTTCTCCCACGAGCCGCTCCCGGAGCGCAATTATCTCGGCACCGTCGGCCTGTGGTGCGAACTCCACGGCGAGGCCTTCCTCCAGGCCGGCATGCACCACCTCGAGTGCCAGTTCGACTTCGACGCCCTCAAGCAGCAGCTCGAAGGCGACTGCAACGTGAAGGTGATGAACCCGTTCACCAACTTCCCCTACCTGAGGCAGGCGTTCACGGAAGGAGAGCGGTGGCCGGTGCGGGAGGACCGAATCCAGAAGCTCCTCGCCGCCGGGCTGATCACGCCGGCACAGGCGGAGCAATTCCGCCACAACGGCGCGCTCGGTTCACACCTGGAAAACCTGGAGCGCAACCAGGGTTTCAAGGGCTTCAACCAGAAGGGCGTCAGCGACATCATCGCCCGCACCGACCCGCGGCTGCACTCACGCTCGCCGCGTTGACGCGGCCGCTCTCCCCATGAACAGCGCAACCTCGATCCTCCTGGCACTCTCGGTTTGCACCCCTGCATTCGGGCAGCCCAAACCCTCGCCGAAGGAAAAGCCGTGGCTCCTCATGGACCGCGGCCCGTTCTTCTCCGCCTCGATCGAATCTCCCGTCCCGACGCGCAACGTCACACAGAAAGCCATCGCCATCCGCCTCACGCCGCCGCCCGCGACGCGGCCCGCCTACGTCCTCTTCGACGAAGACCTGCTCCGCTACTCCCTCGCCTGGATCGCCGCCCCTTCCGGCCCGATCGACTGGCGCGGCGTCGCACTCGACGGCACGCACCGCGTCTGGCCCGCCGCCACCGGCGAAATACTCTACGGGAATCCGCTCACCCCCGGCTGGGCGCACGACGGCTCCTTCGCCGACTCTCGCCCCCGTTTCGCCTCGACCGACTACAAGCCCGAGCCGCCGGACTGGCGGAACCGTCCCTACGGCCCGCTGCCGCGCGACCACGGCCAATTCAAAGGCATCTACCTCCACGGCCAGCGGGTCGTCCTCTCCTACGACATCGACGGCGTTTCGATCCTCGACTCGCCCGGTTACGAGCCGCCGGACAGGTTCACCCGCACGCTGAGGATTGGCCGCTCGGCGCGCGACCTGACGGTTCAGGTGCTCCAACTCCCCTCGCGCGGAACCCACACGGTCCCCGCGTCGGCAAGAAACTCCGTCGTGCTCCTCGCTGGCGACCAGCCCCTCGCGGTCGCGGCCGTGGGCGCGACGGACGGCATGACCTGGCAGGTCACCGCAGATGCCGCCCTGCGCCTCCACGTCCCCGCCGCCGACACGCCGGCGGACCTCAAGCTCCTCGTCGCACGCTCGCACGAGGGTTTCAAGTCGTCCCCCGCCCCCGGCGATCTTTCTGCGCTGATCCACGGCGGCCCGCCGCGGTATCCGCAAGTTCTCACCACCGCCGGCACGCGAGGCTCATTGACCGGTCCCTACGCCATCGACAACCTCACCGCCCCCGCGGACAACCCCTGGCACTCCCGAATGCGCTTCGGCGGCTTCGACTTCTTCCAAGACGGCACGCGCGCCGCCGTCTGTACCTGGGACGGCGACGTGTTCCTCGTCTCCGGCATCGACGACACCCTGAGCCACCTCACGTGGCGACGCATCGCCACCGGCCTGTATCAACCGCTGGGCCTGAAGATCCTCCCCGCCGCCGACGGGAAAGAAGAAATCCTCGTCTGCTGCCGCGACCAGATCGCCCGCCTGCACGACTTTAACGGCGACGGTGAAATCGACTTCATCGAGTGCGTCAACTCCGACCACCAGGTCACGGAGCACTTCCACGAATTCGCCATGGACCTCCAGACGGACGAGCAGGGTAACTTCTACTACGCCAAGGCCGCCCGCCACGCGCTGCCGGCGGTGGTGCCGCAGCACGGCACCATCCTAAAAGTCTCAAAAGACGGCACGCGCACCGAAATCCTCGCCACCGGCCTGCGCGCCCCCAACGGCATCGGCCTCGGCCCCAATAATGAAATCGTCACCAGCGATCAGGAAGGCTATTGGATGCCCGCCAATCGCCTGAACCTCTGGCACGTCGGCGACCCGCCGCCGTTTTTCGGCAACTTGTGGGCATATTCCGGCAAGGACCGCACGCCCGGAGAAGGCTACGCCCCGCCGCTGTGCTGGCTGCCGGCGAAGCTGGACCGCTCGCCGGCGGAACAGCTCTGGGTCGCCAACCACAAGTGGGGCCTGCCCGCCGGTGCGATGATCCACACCTCCTACGGCACCGGCCAACTCTTTCTCGTGCTCTACGAATGGATCGACGGCATGCCCCAGGGCGGTGTCGTCCCCCTCCCCGGCCTCCGCTTCCCCACCGGCATCATGCGCGCCCGCTTCAACCCGAACGACGGCCAGCTCTACACCTGCGGCCTGGTCGGCTGGAGCTCCGACACCTCCCAGCCCGGGGGCTTCTTCCGCGTCCGCTACACCGGGCGGCCGCTGCGTCTGCCCACCGCGCTGCACGTGAAGAAGGAAGCCCTGACGCTCACTTTCACCGACGCGCTCGACAAAAGCACCGCCGAAGACCCCGCCCGCTACGCCGTCGAGCAATGGCAATACAGGTGGACCGAGAAATACGGCTCCCCCCACTACAGAGTCTCCAACCCCGACGAGCAGGGCCACGACGAAGTCGAAATCGAATCCGCCGCCCTCTCGCCAGACGGCAAGACCATCACCCTCCACATCCCCCGCCTCAAGCCCGTCATGCAGATGCAAATCCAGCTCAACGTGAAATCCGCCGACGGCGCCCCGATCAAGCTGACGATCCACAACACGATCAACAAGGTGCCCGATTCGTAGCACGGGTTTTCAGCCCATTCCGAACACGGCTTACAAGGCCGTGCTGCAAACGAGTGCACAACCCCTTCGAATCAGGCCAGGATGGACTGGACGACCTTGCCACTCACGTCCGTCAGGCGGAAGTCGCGGCCCTGGTACTTGTACGTGAGCTTCTTGTGCTCGACGCCCAGGAGATAGAGCATCGTGGCGTGGAGGTCGTGGACGTGGACGACGTCTTCGACCGAGTTATACCCCAGGTCGTCCGTCGCCCCGTAAGTGATTCCCGGCTTGATGCCGCCGCCGGCCATCCAGATGGAGAAGCCCTTGATGTGGTGGTCCCGGCCGTTGCCCTGCGCCATGGGTGTTCGGCCGAACTCGCCGCCCCAGATGACCAGCGTCTCGTCGAGCATGCCGCGAGCCTTGAGGTCCTTGATCAGTGCCGCAGCGGGCTGGTCCACTTCCTTGGCGATGATGTCCATGTTGTTCTTCAGGCCGTTGTGGTGGTCCCAGTCGCGGTGGTAGAGCTGGATGAACCGCACGCCGCGCTCAGCCAGCCGCCGGGCGAGGAGGCAGTTGGCGGCAAACGACCCGTCGGCACCCTTGGTGCCATACATCTCCAGGATGTTCGACGGCTCGTTCGACAAGTCCACCAGCTCGGGGACGCTGGTCTGCATGCGGAAGGCCATTTCGTACTGCGCGATGCGGGCGACGATCTCGGGGTCGTCCACGGACTCGTTGTAGAGGCGGTTGAGGGACGCGGCCGCGTCGATCACGTCGCGCTGCTGGGCGTCGGTGACGCCGGCAGGGTTCTTAATGTAGTGGACGGGGTCGCCGGTGGAGTGGAGCAGTACGCCCTGGAAGCGCGAGGGGAGGAAGCCGCAGTGCCACTGCCGTGACGCAATCGGCTGCATCTGCCCCGATTTGCCGGTGGAGGTCAGGACGATAAAGCCCGGCAGGTTTTCGGTCTCGGCGCCCAGGCCATACCACAGCCACGAGCCCATCGAAGGGCGGCCGGAGATCGTGGTGCCGGTGTTCATGAAGGTGTGGGCGGGGTCGTGGTTGATCGCCTCGGTCACCATCGAGCGGACGATGCAGATCTCGTCGGCGATGGAGCCGAATTGCGGGAAGAGGGAGGATATGTACTGGCCGGACTTGCCGAAGTTCTGGAAAGGGAACTGCGGGGCGAAGCAGCGTAGCTCCTTGCCCTGGAGCTGGGCGATGGGCTGGCCCTTCGTGAAGGACTCGGGCATCGGCTTGCCCGACATCTCGGCGAGCTTGGGCTTGTAGTCGAGCGTCTCGAGGTGGCTGGGGCCACCGGCCATGTAGAGGTAGATCACGCGCTTGGCCTTGGGCGCGAAGTGCAGGGGGTTGATCGCGCCGGCCCAGCGGTCGATCGGCACGGCTGATGGCGCTGCGGCGGTGGCGGCGCGCGCGGTGCCGCCAAAGAGGCCGGGGTTGAGCAGCGAGGCCAGGGCGAGCGCGCCCAGACTGCGCGAGGAACGGGTGAGGAAGGAGCGGCGGGATACTTGCAGGCGGAGTTGTTCGAATTGCGTCGGAGTCATGGTGATTTCCTGCACTGCTACGGTCGGGTGATGAATTCGGAGTAATTAAAGATCGCGCGCGTGATCGACGTCCAGGCGGCCAGCGCCGGCGCGGGCAGATCTTTGGGTACCGGGGCCTGGCCGGTCGCGATCAGGGATTCGGCGGCCTTGGGGTTTGAGGCGAACTGGGCCAGATGTTTCTGAAGAAGGCCGGTGAGGATGGCGGATTCGGCCGGTTTGGGGCCACGGCCCAGTGCCAGGTGGTACGCGTAGGCTAGACGGTCGGCGTCGCTGGAGCCGGCGTGGCGGAGGATGCGTTCGGCGAAGACCCTCGCGGCCTCGACGTACGTCGGATCGTTCAGCAGCACCAGCGCCTGCTGCGGCACGTTCGACCGCGGGCGCTCCGCCGTGCACTCCTCGCGCGTGGGGGCGTCGAAGGCGAGCAACGAAGGATGCAGAAACGTGCGCTGCCACCACACGTACAGCCCGCGGCGATACTGAGCCGGGCCCGAATCGGCCGTGTACGTGCGCTTCGGGAAGTTGAGGAAGATCCAGTAGTCGGCCGGCTGGTAAGGCTTGACTGAGTCCCCGCCGATCTCGGTATTGAGCAAGCCGGCGGCGGCCAGGGCATTGTCGCGGACCATCTCGGCGTCCATGCGGAAGCGCGACTGCCGCGCGTACAGTCGGTTCTCCGGGTCGCGCTCGAGCTGCTCGCGGGTGGGGACGGAGGTCAGCCAGTAGGTGTTGCTCGTGACCAGCAGCCGGACCACGTGCTTCACGTCCCATCCGCTGTCGCGGAACTCGCAGGCCAGCCAGTCGAGCAGCTCCGGATGCGTGGGGAGTTCGCCTTGGGAGCCGAGGTCTTCGAGGGACTTGCTGATGCCCGTGCCGAAGAAGAGCTTCCAGAGGCGGTTGGTGTAGACGCGGGCGGTGAGGGGATTCTCCGGCGAAGTCAGCCAGTGCGCCAGGTCGAGGCGCGTGGGGCGGGCGCCGCCGTTGGTCGCTATCTGCGGCAGGAAGTGCGGCACCGCCGGCTGCACGATCTGGCCGGAATCGTCCATCCAGTTGCCGCGCGCGAGAATGCGGATGTCGCGCGGCGGGATGTGGACCGAGATGAGGCACTTGCGGATCGTCTGCACGAACGCCGTGCGGTCCTGCTCGGTCATGAGGATCTGCTCGCGGACGGGTTCGAGGACGGGGCTGACGGAGCGGTAGAACGCGGCGAGCTGTTTCTGCTGGTCCGCCGTGCGCTGCGCGGGGTCGGTCTTGATGATGGCGAGGATGTTCTTCGGCGGCTGGCGCTCCTTGGTGGCTCGGACGGGCCGCGGGTCGGCGGTGGCGGAGATGCGGAAGCGGCCGAGGGTCTGGTAGCCGCCGGCTTCCTGGCGGAGGGTGATGGTGAGGTTCACCTCCGAACCGTCGCCGAGATCGGAGGCCGTTTCGAAGACGGCTTCGTTTTCGATGCCGGACTTGTCGCCGATGGACCAGCCGGTCTTGTTAGAGTGGGGCTTAGTGCTGATCGCGACGGAGGCGGCTAAGGAAGTGTGGGCCTTGGGGTTCTTGGCGTTGGGGGCTTCGTACGAGGCGGAGGCGTGCTGAAGGAGGACGGGCGCAGGCTTGGCATCGGGCGTGGCCGGTTCGATCTGGACTGAGAACTCATTCAGCACGAAGTTGCCCGTCGGGCTGCGGCCGGGCCCGTCGCGCGGCTGGCGCTTGTCCGGCAATGCCTCCAGCCGAAATGCGGTGATCCCTTTGAGCTTCGTCTTGATGTGGAGGATGTAGGTATCCGTCGGCGGGTTAGGCCCGCCGGTCTGAAGCGTGCCGTCCTTGGCGACGCCGATGCTACTGTGTTCCTTGGCATCCGTGGCGTACGGGATGAGCGGCGTCCAGTTCGTCAGCTTGCGCGTGGCGACGGCCTTCTCCCACTCGGCCTGGGCGGAGGCGAGCTGCGGAGTGTCAGTCTCAAGCTGTTTCTTCAAACCGGCGACCTTGTCGTCAATCTCCTTCAGCTTGGCCGTCTGCTCCGGCGTCGGCAGGAGCAGCTCCGGCTGCCGCTTGCCCACCGGCGCCTCGTTCACATCCGCGAAGAACGCCTGGAGCGAGTAAAAATCCTTCTGCGTGTACGGATCGTACTTGTGATCGTGGCATTCCGAGCAGCCCATGGTGCCGGCCAGCCAGACCGCGGAGAAGTTGCGGACGCGGTCGGCCATGTACTTGGCGGCGTACTCCTTCGGCTGCGCACCCCCCTCCTCCGTGGTCTGGAGGAGCCGGTTGTAGGCGCTGGCGATCTTCTGTTCGATGGTCGGGTTGGGGAGCAGGTCGCCGGCCAGTTGCTCCGTGGTGAACTGGTCGAACGGCTTGTTGGAATTAAACGCGTTGATCACGTAGTCGCGGTACGCATCAATGTCGCGGGGAACGTCGGAATGGTACCCCACGGTGTCCGCGAAGCGCACCAGGTCGAGCCAGTACACGGCCATCCGCTCGCCAAAGTGAGGAGAAGCCAGGAGGCGGTCCACCAGCGCTTCGTAGGCGGTGGGGGAGGTGTCGTGCACGAACGCATCCACTTCCTCCGGCGTCGGCGGAAGGCCCGTGAGATCAAACGTGAGCCGGCGCACGAGCGTCACCCGGTCGGCCTCGCGGCCGGGATGCAGCCCTTCCGACGCGAGGCGGGTGCCGATGAAGTAGTCAACAGCGTTCTGGCCGGTGGGAACCGAAGGTTTCTCCGGCTTGAGATAGGCCCAGTGGTCCTTCCACTGCGCCCCCTGGTCGATCCACTTTTTGAAGATCACGACCTGCTCCGCCGTGAGCTTCTTGTTCGCCTTGGGCGGCGGCATCAAGTCGTCTTCGTCGGTAGTGCTGACGCGCCGGTAGAGTTCGCTATCAGCGGACTTGCCGGGTACGACGACGGTGGTTTCCTCGGACTTGCGGAAGAGGCCGTCGTGGGTATCGAGGCGGAGGTCGGCCTTGCGCTTGTTCTTGTCGGGCCCATGACAGGCGTAGCAGTTTTCCGAGAGAATCGGGCGGATGTCGCGGTTGAAGTCGATGGTATCGGGGATGAAAGGGGATTTAGGCGCGGCCGGGGCGGAAGTGCAGTAGAGGGCGAGGGCTGCGATGAAGGCGGCGCAGAGGGGGCTAAGGGAGAAAGGGCGATGAGACCGTCGAAAGGTCGGGGGCATGGGCAGTGGTC
>Ga0308176_10000970_pt1 | contig 18058 bp, 14 predicted proteins | sample PhyCR2_3_FD_203890 | JGI IMG/M metagenome (GOLD analysis project Ga0308176, IMG submission 203890) | Soil microbial communities from UC Gill Tract Community Farm, Albany, California, United States - DLSLS.C.R2 | ecosystem: Environmental > Terrestrial > Soil > Agricultural land | place: USA...
TGGACGGTCTGCGAGACGCTGATCTCCGTCGTCGCGTTGGCGATGACGTTCGGCCTGGCGGCGGTCGTCTAGTCGGGCGTCGAGCGCCGCCCACCCGTCATCGCGCGCGGAGCGGACGGAACATTCCCGGCAACCCCCATTCGACGACCTCTACTCCCGCGCGCGAGGGACATCGATTGTCTGCATAGGAGGACACAGCGCCGCTGTCCTGCCGAGCTCCGCCATTGGTAAGTGAAACTCCGTCAACGAGTTGACCGCGGCCCACCGCCGAGGAGAGTGTTGGCCCCGCCCCTGCCTTGAGAGAGCCTGCCCGAACGGTCCACGGGTGACGATGGAGAACGACGAGGACCGGACCGCGAGATCGTGAGGCATCGCGGCGACTGTCTCTCTCACGACACCAGGAGCACAACCATGAAGCAGCTTCGTCTTCTCTCTCTCGCGTCTCTCGGCCTCGCCGCCGCGGTAGTGGTGGCGCCGAGCGCGCAGGCCCAGGGCCGCGCGCGCGACGTCGTCGTCTGCCGTGACGGCACTCGCTTCGATTCCGACAATGGCGCCGTCTGCAACCGTCACAGCGGCGTGGATGGCCGCGCGACCGAGAACGCTCGGCGCGACGTGCGCGACTCGCGGCGCGATGCCCGCGACGATCGCCGCGACCGCGGCGACGATCGTTGGGACCGGGGGGATCGCCGCAACGACCGCGAGTCCGGCGACCCGCGCTACGACGATCGCAACGACAATGGCCGCTCCGGTGACGGTCGCTACGGCAACAACGGCGGCTACATCAATGGTCGCGCCGTGGTCTACCAGTTCCAGGGCACCGTCGACAAGGAGATCCAGATCCACCTTCGTGGCGACCGCGCGAACGTGCAGCCGATCGGCGAGGGCGACTATCGCTTGATGCGCAATGGCCGAATGGTGAACGGACTGCCGCGGCAGGACGGCACACTCGCCGTCGAGCGTCTCGCGGGGCGCGGCGATGTCGACGTCATCGAGCAGCCCAACTCGCGCAACGGCTACACCGCGACGATCCGCGTGCGCGACTCCAAGGGCGGGGCGGACAACTACCGCTTCAACGTCTACTTCCAGTCGAACGGAAGCTCGGGCCGCTGGGGCCGGAACTAGAGACGGCTGAAGCGAGGGCCCACCGAATCAATGACGAGGGGCGGCATCCATCGGATGGCCGCCCCTCGTGACAGGCGGCAGGTGAGCCTCGAGCTCTCCAGTCCGCTCCGCTCAGGATGCGGACATCCGGGCATTCGTCGCGCAACGTGTTGTCACGCGGAGGCGCGGAGGAACTACGCGCGGAGGCGCGGTTGGTTCGGCAACAGCGGGAACGCGGATTTGCGCGGATCACGCGGACAACTGCCGGATTCCCACTACCGCCAGGCGGAGCTCTACCGAATGCCGGCCTCGGATTGTGGGAGGTTCGGTGGAGAGATCTCTGCCCCGGACCATTCGAAGCCGTTTGCCGTTGCCGTTCTCCGCGGCCTCCGTGTTCTCCGCGCCCTCCGCGTCGATCGGTGACCGAGCCGCGGGGCTGAGGTCCAGATCCCTCGACTTCGCGCTACGCGCTCCGCTCGGGATGACACTCCTTCTGTCATCCCGAGCGAGCGAAGCTCCAACTGTCATCCCGAGCGAGCGAAGCGAGTCGAGGGATCTGCACCTAACCGCTCCGCTCGGGATGACGGCAAGACCAACCTGGCAGTAGGAGCGATCCGGCCGTGTCCGCGGGATCCGCGGCACTCCGCGTCCCCGCTGTCCAAAGCGAAAGCGATCCGCGGAAATCCACTCTCCAGGAGCACTCGGCGGCGGAGATCTACCCCCGTGGAACCTGCCGCCCCACGATGATCGTGATGTTGTCCGTCCCACCGTCGTCGAGCGCATCCTGCAGCAGCTGCTCGCACACCTGCTTCGCGCTCGTCATCGTCCGGATCCGCTCGGCGATCTGCTCGTCGGTCACGTGCTTCGTGAGCCCGTCGCTGCACATCAGGTGCACGTTCGCCCACTCGGCCTGCAGCCGCGTCACCACCGGCTCCGCCGCTTCGGCGCCGAGCGCGCTCGAGAGCACGTGCGCGAACTGCGTGTGCGGTGCCTGGGCGCGCGAGAGGATGCCGCGATCCACCAGCTCCTGCGCGAGCGTCTGGTCGCGCGTCACCTGGGTCAGCTTCCCCTCGCGCCACAGGTAGTAGCGCGAGTCGCCGAGCTGTAACAGGTAGTACGCCGGCCACACCCCCATGAAAAGCGTCAGCGTCGTCGCGCCGTGCTGCGATTCCTCGCCGCCGCGCGCGATGATCGCCTGATGCGAAGCGAGCGCGCACTGCTGCAGCGCGTCGGTGAACTTCCGCTCGGTCACGTCGCGCTCGTAGAGGCACGACATGCTGTCGTTCACGTACTGCATCACCGAGGCGAGGGCCGTCGCGCTCGCATCGGCGCCACCCTCCTCACCGCCGACCCCGTCGGCGACCATCGCGAGAAACGCGACGCGCTGATTCCCCGCCGGCGGCTGCTGCTCCTGCTCGAGGTTGGTCGCGAGCACCTCGACCCGCTTGTGCACCGCGGCGAGGAGGAAGTGATCCTGATTCTCGGTGCGCACCTTTCCGACGTGCGTCAGGCCGTACACGTCGATCTCGTCGTCGCGTGGCTTGCGGGCGAGGGAAGGGACCGTCACCTCGGTTGGCGTCGTCATGTGACCGTGCCCTGATCGTGAAGGGTGGCTCGGGCTGAATCTGTCACCTGCCGCGATCGTTGTCGAATTGCGCCGGCCACGCCCACTCGTCTTTCGCCTCCGGCCGGTCCCCCGCGACGATGCCGATCGCGGCCGTACCGTCGTGCCGCGCTCGACCGGCCTGATCGGCATCCCGAAGCTGAAGTGGGAGCGACGACCGCGGCGGCAACGACGATGAGCAATGTCGAGGGATATGCCCGATCTGAAACCTCATCCCTCGTCCCGCCGAAAGATGAGTGCTCGCTCCCGCCCGCCCAACGGATCCGACCATGCCCGATCGCCCTTCCGACACGCACGCCGATCCCCTTCGCGATCGCGTCACCGCCGCGCTCCGCCCCCAGTACGAGATCCTCGACGAGATCGGACGCGGCGGCATGTCGGTGGTCTACCGCGCGCGCGACCTCCGGCTCGATCGCGACGTCGCGGTCAAGGTCCTCCCTCCCGAGCTCGCGCACGATCCCGCCGTCGGTTCCCGTTTCACGCGCGAAGCGCAGACCTCGGCCCAACTCGCGCACGCCCACATCGTCCCGATCTTCGACGTCGGTGAGCGCGACGGCATCGCCTACTTCGTCATGTCGCTCGTCACCGGCGGTTCGGTCGCGAAGCGGCTCGACCACCAGCCCCTTCGCCCTGTCGACGAAGTCCGGCGCCTGCTCTGCGAGACGGCCGACGCGCTCGCCTACGCGCACCTCCGCGGGGTGATCCACCGCGACATCAAGGCCGACAACATCCTCATCGACGAGGCGAGCGGCCGGGCGATGGTCACCGACTTCGGCATCGCGCGCGCGATGGAAGGTGGTACCCGCCTCACCCAGACGGGCGTCGCGGTCGGCACGCCGACCTACATGTCGCCCGAGCAGGCGATGGGCGAGCGGCAGATCGACGGCCGCAGCGACATCTACTCGCTCGGCGTGCTCGGCTACCAGATGCTCGCGGGGCGCGTCCCCTTCTCGGCCGGCAACTCGATGGCGCTCCTGCTCAAGCACGTGAGCGAGAAGCCGCAGCCGATCGCCGAGCTGCGCCCCGAAGCGCCGCGTCAACTGTGCGAGGCGATCGAGCGCGCACTGAAGAAGGCGCCGGAAGAGCGCTGGACTACCGCCTCCGCCTTCCGCGATGCGCTGATGGGGGGCGAGGAGCTGGCGCCGTCGTGGCGCGTCGATCATCGCGAGCCGCTTCGCTACAACTCGCCGGTGCCGCGCTCGCGCCGCGATTCGTCGCCCCTGCCGAAGTCGAAGAGCCCGAAGAACGGCGTCGTCGCGGTCTCGCCGGTGCCGACCCTCGGCGACTTCGAGCTCATCCCGCCGCATCTCGCGTCGCTCACCACCGGTCAGCGTTCCGACCTCCGTCTCTGGCACGGCCGCATCGACCTGCTCGACCGCGTGAGCCACTATCGCCGCTATACGCTGGCCACGACCGTGATGTGGGTGCTCGGCGTGATCGGCTTCGGCGCGGGCATCGGCGTCGCTCCACCTCTCGTGCTCTCGCCAATCGTCCCACTCTTCATGACCCGGCGCTGGTGGCGCTGCGGAAAGTCGCTGCGCGAGCGCGGGCTCCGGTTGCGCCGAGTGCTCCTCGCGCGCCGCTCGCGCACCGTGCTGCTCGGCGGCGCGCTGGTGAGCAGCAGGCAGCTCGAGAAGCTCGCGACGCCACAAGTGCTCGGCAGCCCTCACGGCGCGGCGATCCGTCGCGCTGCGGAAGACCGGGCGGCCATCCTCGCGATCGTCGGCGATCTGTCGAAGCCCGATCGCGCGCTGCTCCCCGACGTGGTCCCCACCGTCGACGCGCTCGTCGAGCGCATCGCCCGGATGGTGTCGCGACGCTACCAGCTCGACGTCGACTTCGATCCCGATGCGATCGCCGGCCTCGACCGGCGGATCGCCGACGGCGAGCGCTCGGCCGATACGACCGACTCGTTGCGCAACCTCGCACTGCTCCGGCGACAGCGTGTCTCGATCGAGCACGCCGCACGCGAGCGCACGTCGCTCGCGAAGCAGATCGAGAACGCGAGCCTCGCGCTCGGCAATTTGCGTCTCGACATCGCGAAGCTGAAGACGAATGGTTTGGAGTCGGTGCTCGCCGACGTCACCAGCGCGACCCGGGAAGCGCGTGCGCTGTCGCGAGACATCGGGTCGGCGATCGAGGCGGTGGCCGAGGTGCGCGCGCTCTGATTCTCTCGAAGTCCGGACGGCCGCCAGATGCGCGGCACCGGTGCGCCGGTGCCGCGCATCGTGGCTCAGCCGGGCATGTCACCCGGTCCGAAGATCTGTCGAACCTCCGACTCGCCCTCGAACTGCGGCCAGTGCGTCAGGTGAAGCTCCATGAATCGCCGGCACCAATCGAGCGCCTCGGTCCTCGAGGGGAGGTCGTACACCGCATACCCCCCGATCACTTCCTTCGCTTCGGCGAACGGCCCGTCGATCACGGAGAGCTTTCCCTTCTCGATCCGGACGCGGAAGCCCTTCGCGGACGGCAGCAGTCCTCCCATCTCGACGAGCACTCCCGCCTTGACCGCCTCTTCGCCGAGCTGCCCGATGGCCTGCATCAGGGCCATCGGGGGCGGACCGGCCTGCTCGGAGGACTTCACAATGGTCATGAACTTCATCGTCTCATCTCCTTCGTGTATGTGAGGGTGTCGAGCCCCATGGCTCTGTCTGACGTCGAACGACGGGCGTCGATCTCGACATGTCGATCTCGACACACTCTATCGGCCCGTTCAGGAGCGGGGCTCTTCGTTCAACCGGCGATCGCCGCTTCCAGCACCTCGGAAAGCTCCGCGTCGCTGAGCACGATCGGGTTCCCACCCATGCTGCTCGCCTTCCGCGCCTGGGCGACGACGCGATCGACGTCGCCTGGGCCGACCCCATACGCCGACAGCGAGGGAATCCCCAGCTCGTCGACGAGTGCACCCAGCCACGCGACACCGTCCTCCGCCCGCGCGTACGGCGTCTGGGTGAGCAGCCGTGCGATCTCCTCGTAGCGCTCGAGCGCGGGTGAGTGAGGCGCTCGCTCACGCAACGCCCGCACGTTCATCTCCGCCACGCGCGGAAGGAGCCGCGCGCACACCGCGCCGTGCGGGGCGGGGAACATGCCACCGAGCGGCGCGGCGAAGCCGTGCACCGCGCCGAGCTTCGCGTTCGCCAGCGCGAGCCCGCCACACAGGCTCGTGACGCACATGTCGCTCCGCGCCTCGATGTCGCTGCCGTTGCGAAAGGCTCGGCGGAGCGCCGTCGCGGCGCGCCCGATCCCTTCGCGCGCGATGCCGTCGGTGAGCGGATTCGACTGCGGGGAGACGAGCGGCTCGATGCACTGCGTCAACGCGTCGAGCCCCGAGCTCGCCGTCACCGAGGGAGGCAGAGAATACGTCAGCTCCGGATCGACGAGCGCGATCGTCGGCAGCATCAGCGCGCTGCGCAGGCTCACCTTCACCTGCGCCTCTTCCACCATGAGCACGGCGTTCCGCGTCACCTCGGCACCGGTGCCGGCCGTGGTCGGGATCGCGATGAATGGCGCCGGCCGCTCGCCGAGCATCAGCCCCTTGCCCACCACCTCGAGATAGTCGAGTACGGGCGCGCGATTGGCGATCAGGGCGGCGATGGCCTTGGCCGAGTCGATCACACTCCCGCCGCCGAACCCGATCACGACGTCGCACCGCTCGGCACGCGCGTGCTCGGCTCCGCGCTGAACCAGTGACGTGGTCGGCTCGCCGCGCACGGTGAACTGCGTGGCGGTCACGCCATGCTCGGCCAGGAGCGCGAGAAGCTTGCTCGCGCGCCCGCTGCCACTCTCCACCACGAGCGCGCGCGTCCCCAACGACGCCGCCAGCGCTCCCACCTCCGCGAGCTTGCCGGCGCCGAAGATGATCCGCGCCGGCGTCGCGAGCTCGAAGCTCACGCCGGATATTCCCAGCGCGCCGCGTCGTCGGGAGAGACCGTCACGTATCGCGCCCGCGTGCGCGGCTCGGCCATCATCGGCTCGACCGTCTCGACCCACGTGAGATAGTGCGACGTCATCTTGTGCAGGGCCGGGTCGGCGCCGGTGCGGTAGATCTCCATCAGGAGAAAACGCGTCGGGTCGTCCTCCTGCTGCAGCACGTCGAATCGGACGACGCCCGGCTCCTGCACGCTGTTGCGAGCGTTCTCGCGCGTCGCCTCGGCGAACGCGGCGACGTGTTCCGGCTTCACGTGGACGGAGACGTGGACGATGACCATTGGTTGCGTGGCTGATCGGTGGGAGGGGGATGGCGGCGCGGTCGGCTAGGGCCGGTACCGTTTCGCCCAGACCAGCAGCGCGATGCCGATGAGGGCGGCGATCGCGCCGTTCACGGCCCACTTCGTCTGCCCCGTCATGAAGCTGCCGGGCAGGATGTTGATCCCCTGAAGGATCCACACGATGCCCATCATCAGGAGGAAGGCGCCGAAGACGAGAGCGACTGTGCGCATTTGCGGAGGGATGAGTGATCCGGCCGTGGTCCGACGTGCCCTAAGGATAGCCCACATCCGCTATCTTTGAGGGATGTCTACTCCGCTGCACTCCGCGCCCACCGGCGACACCCTGCGCGACGAGATCCGCGCCGCGACCGAGCTGCTCGAGCGCGTCATCGCCGACCGCGGGCTCCTCGCCGAGTTGCCGCGCGACGAGCGCGCACGGCTCCTCGACGCCGTCGCGCTCGTCTACCACCCCGATGCCAAAGCGCGGCGAAAGATGGTCAAGGCGACCATCCGCCAACGGAAGGCCGACGCGGTGCGCAAGGAAGAGGAAGTGCTGGAGGAGCGCGGCATCCGGTCGCTGCGCCGGCAGTCGGTGTTCAACACGCCGAACGTCTTCCCGCCCGAGCAGTTCGAGCAGGCCGACGTGGACGACCCCGACTTCCGCGAGTCCGTCGAGGAGCGGCACTGCTACGTGTGCAAGCAGCAGTTCACCACCCTGCATCACTTCTACGATCAGCTCTGCCCGGCGTGCGGTGACTTCAACTTCGCGAAACGCACGGAACTCGCCGACCTGAACGGTCGCACCGCGCTGCTCACCGGCGGACGCGTGAAGATCGGCTATCAGGCCGGGCTCAAGCTCCTTCGCTGCGGCGCTCGCCTCATCGTCACCACGCGATTCCCGCGCGACTCCGCCGCGCGCTATTCGCGAGAGCCCGACTTCGAGCAGTGGGCGCACCGGCTCGAGATCTTCGGCCTCGATCTCCGGCACACGCCGAGCGTCGACGCCTTCTGCCACGAGCTGCTCACCAGCCATGACCGGCTCGACTTCATCGTCAACAACGCGTGTCAGACCGTCCGGCGCCCGCCGGCGTTCTACGAGCACATGATGGAGGGAGAGCGCGCGTCGGTGCACTCGCTTCCCGAGCACGCGCGAAAGCTGCTCGGCCGCTACGAAGGGCTGCGCGGTGAGAGCTTCATCGGCGGCGAGGGCGGTGCGACTGCCGGTGCGCTCACGTCGTCGTCGTCGCTGCCGCACGATCCGGAGACCATGGGCCTGGTGCACGCTGCCGCGCTCTCACAGGTGGCGCTGCTGCCCGGCGAGGAAGACACCGAAGCGCATCTCTTCCCCCAGGGGCGGCTCGACGCCGACCTGCAGCAGGTCGATCTGCGCGAGCGCAACTCCTGGCGCATGCTGCTGTCCGACGTGCCGACGGTCGAGCTCCTCGAGGTTCAGCTCGTCAACGCGATCGCGCCCTTCCTCCTGAATGCGCGCCTCAAGCCGCTGATGCTGCGCACGCCGGAGCGCGACAAGCACATCGTCAACGTCTCGGCGATGGAGGGGCAGTTCTATCGCAATCAGAAGACGACGCGCCATCCGCACACGAACATGGCCAAGGCCGCGCTCAACATGATGACGCGGACCTCAGCGACCGAGTGCCATCACCAGGGCATCCACATGAACAGCGTGGACACCGGCTGGGTGACCGACGAGGATCCCGCCGAGATCGCCGCCCGGAAGGTGAAGGAGCACCGCTTCCATCCCCCGCTCGACATCGTCGACGGCGCGGCGCGGATCGTCGATCCGATCATCGCCGGGATCAATACCGGCGAGCACATATGGGGCAAGTTCTTGAAGGACTATCGCGAGACGGACTGGTAGCCTCCGCGGTAAAGCCCTCTAGCTCTTACCCGCGATCCAGCTTGCGGGTTGCCGGTCATGGGTTGGTGGTTCCCGGTTCACCTGCGTAACGCCGTCAAACCGGGACCCACCAACCGGCAACCGGACACCCGAGACCTGAATCCCGGGTGGTTGTTAGAGCGCTTCTTCGCTCAGCCACCAATCGACCGTCGCGCCACCTCCGCGAGCTTCGCACCGAGCTCTCTCGTGCGTTCCGACGCACGACGCATGCCTCTCCTCCAGAGCGTGAGCGTCGTCGCCGCCGAGGCGGTCGCGCCGGCGGTGATGGCGCCGAATGCCACCGGCGGACCATGTAGTCCACCAACGTGGATCAGCAGGAACCCGACGACGATCGAGGAGAGGAACGCTCCCGCGCCGCCCAGCGTCGCGAGGACAGGGACCCCCTCGGCGCGCACCGACGCCACGCTGACGATGGTGCGTCCGCCCCGACGCGCGATGGTCACCACGCTCGAGCCCATCGTATCCTGCGCCGTCCACTCCACCGTGCCGAACGACTCGGACACCTTCCCCTGCACGCCGACGTCGCGGCGCACCAGATCGAGCATCTCCCCCAGGACGGGATCCGTCACCTCACCGTCGATCGACTCCTCGAAACGAAGCCGTGTCGGCGCGCGGTCCGACGCCGCGGCGAGCTGCGACGGCTCGCGATTCAGCGTCGCCGCCACGCTCGCCACGTGATCGGGCGTGATGCCCGCGCCAGCGGCGATCTCCTGGATCTCCGCGAGCGTATAACGCTCGCTGCCTGACTGCACGCCGTCCTGTCGCTCGGCCGCGCGGTCGAGGATGATTGCCAGCTCTTCGTCGGTGTAACGGCGCTCGTCTCCAGGAGATGCCGTCATGATCCAGGTCTCGGCAATGATGCCCTACTGAGTCCGTTGCCGAAGCAACGCGGAGAGCAGCTCCTTCATGATCGCCGTCGACGGAGACTGCGTGTTGTAGTTGCCGCCCGTCACGACGACGACGAGGTCGAGCGACGGCACCATGTAGATCTTCTGCCCCCCATTGCCGCTCGCCAGCACCATGTTCACTCGGCGCGATCCCGCTGGCGTCGACGCGTCCACCCACTGGTGCCACCAGAAGTAGCCGTAGTCCTGATCGCCGACGGTGCTCCACTTCGCGGTGGACTTCTCCACCCACTCGCGCGAGATGACCTGGCGTCCATTCCACTGGCCGTGATCCGCAAAGAGCAGTCCGAGCTTCAGCATGTCGCGCGGACGCATGTAGAGCTGACCGAACGTCGTCGCATTCGTCGACGACAAGGTGTAGTTCCACCGCACGTCGCTCGGTCGGATGCCGAGCGGGCCGAAGAGGTACCGCCGGGCGTATGCGGGCAGGGTGCTGCCCGTCGCACGCTCGACGACGCGCCCCGTGACTGCCACTCCGCCGGAGCAGTAGGACGCACTGCTTCCAGGCTGCGCGATCATCGGCAGATCGAGCACGAACTTCACCCAATCCTCCGATTGATACATCTTCGACTCGTTCCCGGGTGAGTTGCCGTTCCAGTCGTCGCACGCGAGACCCGTGCGCATCGTCAGCAGGTCGCGCAGTGTGAGGCTGTCCTTGCGCGGATCGGGGTTCGCGTAGCCGTCGTACGGGAGACGCTTGGTCACCAGCTCGTCCTCGCCGCGCAGCGCCCCGCGATCGATCGCGATGCCGACGAGGGCGGAGATGACGCTCTTCGACGCCGACCGCATCTGGTGCGGGCGCTCGCGATCGTAGTCGTAGAAGTACTCCTCCGTCACCAACGCACCGTTGCGATGGATGAGCAGCGAGTGAACGTCGGGATACGTCCCGTCGGCGATGCGGGCGACGAGCCGGCCGATGCTGGCCGTGTCGAGTCCCGCCGAGCTCGCGCTGGCGACGCGGATGCCGTCGTGCAGATCGACGGGCACGCGGTACGCGTACGGCACGGTGCGTCCATCCGCGCCGACCGGCCGCGCCCGTGCGCGCACCGCGGCGACGAGCTCCGGGTCGATCCTCGTGGTGCGACGGGCGAAGGAAGTACCGCGCTCGACGAAGCCGGTGATCATCCCGTTCGATCCACGAGTGAACGGGATCGTGTCGCCTCCGGCGTTGCGGAACCGGTCGTCGCCGAGCGGACGCAGCGGATACTTCGCCTCGTCGAGCACGGCGTAGAGCATCGAGTCCACGGCGACGATCGCGATGCTCCCGTCGTCGTGATAGTCGTAGACGCCCTGGTACACCTCGAAGACGCTCGCGTCGTGCGCGCGAGCGGGTGCGGACCGGACGACAGTGCCCGATTGCGCGTCCAACCGTGTCGTGCCCAGTGCGAGGCAGAGCGGGAGCACACAGCCGAGGAGGATGTGATCGCGATGCATCCCAGGAGTATGGGGTTGATCGGTGCATCGCGCGAGGCGTCGCTCGGCGCTATCCTCTCGAGGGAGAAATGGGGTGGCGTTTCGCGCGCCCCACCGAGCTCACCGACTCACCGGGAACACATGCGAACCTCGATCCTTCTTGGACTCGCCGCCCTCACGATCTCACTGGTGCCGGCGCACGCTCGCGCGCAGGAGCCCGTCGTCGGTGCGCCGGATGCGGAGGCGCTCTTCACCAGCGCCGACTCCGCGCTGCACAGGAACAAGCAGGCCGCGTATCACATCGAGCGGGAGCTGCTCGTCGCCGGTCACTGGGAGATGGCCGATCGCTGGCTCACCGAGCGATACCTCCAGCACAATCCCAACGCGGCGTCGGGGCGCGCGGGTGTGGTGACCTTCTTCACGAAGGTGCTCCGGGTTCAGCCCAAGCCGATCCCCGACAAGCTGCCGATCCCCGTCGTCGCCGTCGTCGCCGAGGGCGACTACGTCACCGTGATCACGCCGCGCACGATGAAGGACCCCAGGGATCCGTCGAAGAGCTACACGACGAGCTGGTTCGACATGTGGCGCTTCGTCGACGGGAAAGCCGACGAGCACTGGGACGGCGCGGTGAAGGGCGCGCCCTGATCGTTCGGTGCGGCAGGGCCGCGAATCGATCGCCGGGGCTTCTCGCCGCAGCATCAATGCACGCTGAGGATCACCATCAGCCCGGCGAACACGAGCACCCCGACGAGGAACGCCACCCCCAATGGGCGGGCGAAGTTGATGGTCACGCCGAACATCGGATTCCGCTTCGGCACGAACGCGCGGCTATCGACTCGGCTGTAGTAGATCCCCATCGGGCCACCGTGCCAGTTGGCCGGGTTGTTCCACTCCGCGTCGTCGATCTCGGCTTGCGTCACTCGTTCACACCTCCTCTCTCGAGACGCCGGGTCGGAGAGATCTTCTCCCCCGCGTCGTCCAGTCGGACGCCGATATTCTGCCCTCGCTGACCTGACGCGCGCCACTCCTGCGCCTGGCCGCGCCAGAGCGCATATTGGGGCACCGGCGTCACCGCCTCACGCGCCCGTCATGGCCCGTCCCACGCCCCCCACCGAGTGAGCGACCTCCGATCGCAGCTGCAGTCGGCGCTCGGCAGCGCCTACACGCTCGAGTGCGAGCTCGGCGGCGGCGGCATGTCACGAGTGTTCGTCGCCACCGACGTCGGGCTCGATCGCCAGGTCGTGGTGAAGGTGCTCCCCGAGGAGATGGCGGGGCAGGTGTCGCTCGAGCGGTTCCGTCGTGAGATCGCCCTCGCCGCTCGGCTGCAGCATCCGCACGTGGTGCCGCTGCTCACCGCCGGCGACGCCGAGGGCCTCCCGTACTTCACGATGCCGTTCGTCCAGGGGGAGTCACTCCGGGCGCGACTGGCACGCGAGGGCGAGCTGCCGACCAGTGAGGCGATGCGCCTCCTGCGCGAGATCGCGTCGGCACTCTCCTACGCGCACGAGCACGGCATCGTGCATCGCGACATCAAGCCGGAGAACGTGCTGCTCTCCGGCGGCGGGGCGATGATCACCGACTTCGGCGTCGCCAAGGCGATCTCAGCGTCGAGCGATTCCGACGGAGGACCCACGACCTCGATGGGCGTCGCACTCGGTACTCCGGCGTACATGTCGCCGGAGCAGGCGAGTGCCGACCCGAACGTCGACCATCGCGCCGACATCTACGCGTTCGGCGTCCTCGCGTACGAGCTGCTCACGGGTCAGCCGCCATTCGTCGGACGCTCGCCGCAAGGGCTGCTCGCCGCACACGTCACCGAGACGCCCGAGCCTGTCACGAGACGGCGCAGCGCGATGCCTCCTGCACTCGGCGCGCTGGTGATGCGCTGCCTCGAGAAGCGCGCCGCCGACCGTCCGCAGCGCGCGGCCGATCTCGTGAGCGCGCTCGATCAGATCACGACACCGAGCGGCGGCACCATGCCGACGAGCGCGGTGCCGGCGACGTCCGCAGCCGTGACACAGCCGCGGTCGAGCGCGGCGCGCTGGATCGCGCTCGCCGTCGCGGTCCTCGTCATCGCCATCGCGGCCGTCCTCGCGATGACGAGACGGTCCTCCGCGATGGCGCCGCGGAGCATCGCCGTCATGCCGACCGAGATGGGTGGCGATACCGCGCATGCGTATCTCGCCGACGGGTTGTCCGGCGATCTCACGACGCGCCTCAGCCGGATCCCCGGTCTCGTCGTCCGCGCATACTCGACGTCGAAGGCGCTGCGCGGCAAGCCGCTGGGCGACGCCGGCAAGGCGCTACAGGTGTCGTCGCTCCTCACCGCGTCCATGGCGCGGTCGGGCAACCGGCTGCGTGTCACCGCGTCGCTGATCGACCCGGCGACCGAGTCCGTGCAGTGGTCAGACACCTTCGAGGCGAACGACCAGGATCAGTTCGCGCTGCAGGACAGGCTGGTCAACTCGATCGCCGACGCACTCAGGCTGAAGCTGTCCGCCGCCACCGTCGCGAAGGTCGAAGCGCGCGGTACCCGGAGCGCGGAGGCGCACGACCTGGTGCAGCGGGCGAGGTTCCAATCGGATCAGTTCACGGCTACCTCCCTGCGATCGGCGGTGAAGCTCGCCGAGCTGGCGATCCAGAAAGATTCGTCGTACGCCGACGCGTGGGCGGCACTCAGCGAGGCATGGGGTCTGCTCGCCGACGATTTCATCCCGCCACGCGAAGCGTTGCCGCACATCCGGCCCGCGGTGCAGCGAGCCCTCGAGCTCGACCCGAATTCGGCCGAAGCGCACGCACAGGCCGGTACGCTGCACTACTTCTACGACTGGGACGTCGGTGCGGCACGACGAGAGTTCGAGACGGCGCTCGCCCTCGATTCGGCGAACGCGACGGCCGGCCACTTTCTGCCGTTCATTCTGGACTACGACTCGAGCGGAGCGCGCCGCGCGTTCGAGATCCGCGAGCGCGCGTTGCGGTTGAATCCCGGAGCACCCGCGCTGCTGCGGGATGCAGCCAGCGTGCGGGCGATGCGACCGCTGAGCGATGCCGAGCGGCGCGCGCGCTGTCGAGTCATGCGCACCGTCTCGCCCGAGAACGCGCCCTTTTGCGAGCGCGCACGGCTCACGTTGGCCGGCGATACCGCCGCGGCGCGCGCCTTCGTGCGCTCGAGGTTGAGCACACCGCCGTCGAATGCCACGGGATCGGTTCGCCTTGCCTACGCCGACGCCATGCTCCTCGCCGGTGACACCACGCGCGCTCGTCAGGAGCTGGCGACGGTCGTGGCGATGTCCGCGCACGAGCACGTCCGCGAGGACGCCATCGCGTTGTTCTACTTTCGAGTCGGCGACGTCGAACGGTCGATCGAGTGGTGGCGACGCGCCGTCGAATCGAATGGCGCGCTCGTCATCGATCTGGCGAAGGATCCGGAATACGCGTCGCTGCGGAGAGACCCGCGAGTGCAGGCTCTGCTGATCGACGCGGGAGTGAAGTAGCGCGCGGAGCTGAGAGCACCACGTGCGCCGCTTCTACCTCGGAACCCGAGCGTGCTGCAGGCGAGAGTGTCGACAGCGGACGTCAGAACCCTCTCTTCCTCAGCATCTCCGCCCCCTCCGGATCCCCACGAAAGGGTGCCCAACCCGGCGAGCTGGCAAACTGCCACCACACCTCGTGCTGCTCGATCCCGAGCGACACCTCCCGCCTCGCCTCCCCCATCTCTCCGAGGCAGGCGTGTACGGAGCCGAGCACCGTGTGCTCGACGAAACTCTTCGTCGCGCGCTCGTCGAGCTCGGCCAGGATGCCGCGCACCTGATCCAGCTCGCCGTTCCGCGCGTGGATCGCCGCCACCTCGGCCAGCATTCGCGGGTGTCGCCCGGACATCGCGAGGGCGTCCGTCGCCGCGGCGATCGCCTCGTCGCGCCGGTCGAGCGCCGAGAGCACCCACACCAGCGCCCACCGGCCGGTGAACGCGTTGTGGTCCAGCTCCACGGAGGCGTGCGCCGCTTCGAGTGCCTCGTCGAGCCGCCCGACGCTGGCGAGCGAGAGCGCCTGCAGCGCGGGTACCCACCCGTTCAGGGGATCGAGACCACGGGCCCGCTCGAGATCGCGGAACGAAGACTCGATCCGATCGGGCGGGGTGCTCGCGCGCGTCGCGAGGATGAGCGCCCGCTCGACCATCGCCTGTACGTGCGACGGATCCCGCGCGAGCGCGCGATTGGACAGCGCGACCGACCGCTCGACGTCGTTGTCGTACGTCGCCGCGATGTTCGCGAGCGTCGACAACGCCTGCGCATGCTCGGGGTCGAGTGCCAGCGCACGATCCAGCCCTCGGCGCGCGGCTACCACCGTCCCCTCGGCCGGTGCCATGCCGTAGATGTTGATCAGGCGATAGGAGTCGGCGAGCAGCGCCCATCCTTCGACGAGCTCCGGATCGTGCAGCACGGCGCGCTCGAAGCAGGGAATCGCGTCGACGATCGCGCGACCGCGCTGCCCGAGCAGCACCCGCCCCTTGAGCATGAGCTGGTACGCCTCGACGTTGCGTGGTCCCACGCGCGGTGCGGCATCCGGCGACGCGAGCAACGAGAGTTGCAGCTTCCCCGCGATCGCGCTGGCCAGCTCGTCCTGCAGCGCGAAGACGTCCGTCATCTCGCGGTCGAACCGCTCGCTCCACACAGTGTAACCGTCGCGCGCGCCGGTGAGCTGCGCCGTGATGCGCAGCCGAGGGCCCGCCTTGCGCACGCTCCCTTCCAGCACGTGGCGCACGCCGAGCCGCTCGCCGATCACGCGGAGGTCTTCGTTTTTCCCCTTGAGCGCGAAGCACGACGTGCGCGCGGCCACGCGAAGTCCCGGCACCGACGCGAGCACGTTGATGATCTCTTCGGTGATGCCGTCTGCGAAGTACGCGTCGTCCGCGCTCGCGCTCAGGTTCGCGAAGGGAAGCACGGCGACCGACTCACCATCGTCGTGCGCGACCGACTGGAGCGACGGCATCGATGACGAGCGCAGCGCCGTCACGACGAGCGCGCCGGTCGCGAGCCGGGCGTCGGGGTCCTTCTCGAGCAGCCGCTCGACCGTCTCGCTCAACGACGGCGAGACACCGGCCCGCTTCACGCTCACCGTCGGCGGCGTGTGGTGGAACCGCTTCGCGATCGTCGCCTGGATCGTCGCCCCCGTGAACGGCTGCTCGCCCGTGAGCATCTCGTAGAGCATGCAACCGAGCGCGAACAGGTCGCTGCGCCCGTCGATCACGTCGCCCGCCGCCTGCTCGGGGCTCATGTACGCGGGAGTGCCGACCGATACGCCCACCTGCGTGAGGCTCTCCGCACCTCCCTTCGCCGCCGCGAGCACCGCCTTGCCGATCCCGAAGTCCGCGACGAGCGCGTGCCCCTCGTGGAGCATGATGTTCTCGGGCTTGATGTCGCGATGCACCACGCCGTGACGGTGCGCATAGTCCAGCGCGTCGGCCACCTCGCTCGCGATGCGAACCGCGTCGTCCACCGGAAGCTGGCCCGTGTGATCGAGCCGGTCGCGCAGCGAGCTTCCTTCGGCGCTCGGCATGACGTAGTACAGCCGGCCGCCGGCCTCGCCGGAGTCGAACAGCGGAAGGATGTGCGGGTGGGTGAGCGCCGCGGCGAGGTGGATCTCGCGGAGGAATCGCTCGCGCCCGAGCGACTCGGCGAGGTCGGGATGAAGGACCTTGATGGCGACGTCTCGGTCGTGCTTGAGGTCGCGCGCGAGGTAGACGGTGGCCATCCCGCCTGCACCCAGCTCACGCTCGATGCGATAGCGGTCGGATAGCTGCGTCGCTATGTGGGGGACGGACATGCGCCAACATGGCGTCGGTGAAGGAATGACGCGAGGGTGAGGATGCGCGATTGACCAGTCGAGCGGAAAATTCAGGCGCTCACCGGCCGCGTGAGCTCCAGCCTCAACCGCATCCGAACGTCGTCGTCCACGTACAGCGACCCGTGCTGCTGCCGCACCGGATGGATCTCCGCCCCAGGAAGGATCGCGCTGTGCTGCGGGATCATCCCGTCGCCGCCGTTCGTGAAATGGAGTTGAGCGTTGTGGACCTCCTTTCCGGCCGCGCGCTCCACCGACGCCCCCGCGATCGTCTTGACGCCGTAGCCGAAGACGCACACGGCGGGGACGCTCGAGTGCGTGCCCAGCTCCTCCCGGAACCGTCGCGCACTGTGGAGCAGGGGACGCTGCGACTCCGGCACCCAGGTGTCGTCGGCGAGCACGTCGAGCGGTCCATCGCCGGCCGACACGCACTCGTACGTCGGCAGGATCTGGTACCACGACGGAAAGGTCGCCAGCCGCTCGCGCCACTGACCGTTCTTCATGCCCAGTGGCAGGAGGTGCGGCCCGGTCTGCATGCCGGCGAACGCGTACGGCGTCCCGGCGTGCGGTCCGCCGAGCAGGACCACGCGCTCCACCCGCCGCTTCCCGCCGAGCCGCTCGATGTAGTAGCGCGCGATGAGACAGCCCATGCTGTGTGCGACGATCGTGATCGGGGCGGACTGGTTCCACTGCTCGATCGCCGCACCCAGCGCCGCCGCGGACCGGCGGTTGTCCTGACGGAAGTCGTACGCGAACTCCAGCAGATCGTTGCCCACCTCGTAGCCGAGCGACTGACGCAGATACGCGGTGAGCGCGCTGTACTGCGCGAGCTTGAGCAGTCCCGGCACGACGACGACCTGATTCAGGATGCCACGCGCCTCGAGGGGTCGCTCGACGCGCAGCAGCTCGGGATGGCCGAGCAGGCGGAGCGATGGCCACACCTGCTCGCTGCCGCGCCACAGGTTCGATCCGGCGAAGCCCGGTATCACCACCACCTGCCGCCGCCCCCCGCTCGGCTCGCGCTCCTCGAACGCCACCGGCGCCGCGT
>Ga0308176_10000971_pt1 | contig 18056 bp, 16 predicted proteins | sample PhyCR2_3_FD_203890 | JGI IMG/M metagenome (GOLD analysis project Ga0308176, IMG submission 203890) | Soil microbial communities from UC Gill Tract Community Farm, Albany, California, United States - DLSLS.C.R2 | ecosystem: Environmental > Terrestrial > Soil > Agricultural land | place: USA...
CGATGCGGCCACGATGCTGTCCTCCTCTCGGTCGCCTGGCTCCACCCTCCCCCACGTTCAGGAGGACCGGTGCGTCGGCCGCTGACAGTTGCCTGACACGCAGCTTCCGATTCCCTGACGGCCGAGGACCGGAGCACACATCGCCGCCGGGCCCCGGAGCGGCCATCGACGAGCCCTCATCGGCTCCACCGGCCTTGCACGATCTCGACGGCGGGCAGAGTCACCACGACGGACTTCGTGTACCGCAGCCCGTTGACCTGATCGTGCCGCAGGAACGTCGGGGGCTCGATCCGGATGACGACGCTGAACCGGCGGGCGTCGGGCAACGCGGCGTCGATGCCGTAGTGATGCGCGACGGGATCCCACTCGAACGGCAGGCGGGTGGTCATGAGCCGGTCCCCCCACCACACTTCCAGTTCGACGTCCAGGCCGGGCACGAAGCGACTGTCGACCGCGTCCAGGACGACGACGGCGAAGTGGGTCGTCGCGTCCGGCGCTGCGTCGTACCAACGCAACCCGTGGCCGGGCCCGTACCCACCCTGAGCCGGAGTGGTGTAGAAGGCGATGACGTAGTCACCGGCATGCCGCAGTCGCACGGGGTATCCGCGTGCTTCGATCGTGTCCAGCGCCGCCCGGACGGCGTGCCCGACCACCTGTGCGAGCTGGAGCTGGTCGGCGGTAACGGAGCTGGTCGGCTCCGTCACCGGCGTCGTCGCCGTCGTGTTGAGGATCTCCACGGCCTCAGCTTGGTCCGATCGAGCCGGTACCGACGATCGGGCAAGGCCGCATCGACACCGCGGCTCCCCGACCTTCGTGGTGCGGTCTCGCCGCAGTTGCGACCGCCGTCACGGGGTTGGAGTGTCCGGCTCGAGGTGGCGCGCGGTCTTGACGAGGAAGACGTGGCTGTAGGCCTGCGGAATGTTCCCGACGAGCTGCCGCGAGGTCGCGTCGTACTCCTCGGACAGCAACCCGACGTCGTTGCGCAGCGCCAGCAGCCGCTCGAACACGGCTCTGGCCTCAGCCCGTCGGCCGAGGAGCGCGAGCGCGTCGGCGTACCAGAACGTGCACGCGAGGAAGGCGCCCTCGGAGCCGGGCTGTCCGTCCACGTCCCCGTCGGCGTCGGGGTCGTAGCGGAGCAGGAACCCGTCCCGGAACAACTCACGACCGATCGCCTCGACCGTGCCGACGACCCGAGGGTCGTCGGCCGGCAGGAACCCGACCTGCGGTATCAACAGCAGCGCCGCATCCAGCCCGTGCGAGCCGTAGAACTGGGTGAACGTGTTCCGGTCTGCGTCGAACCCGCGCGCGCAGACCTCGTCGTGGATCTGCTTGCGCAGCGCCTGCCAGCGTTCCACGGGTCCGTCGAGGCCCCGGCGCTCGACCGCGGAGACGGCGCGATCGAAGCCGGCCCAGGCCATCACCTTGGAGTGCACGAACTGTTGCGGGCCCCCGCGTACCTCCCACAGGCCGGTGTCCGGATCGCACCAGTGCCCCTCGAGGAACTCCAGCAGGGCCGTCTGCAGATCCCAGGCGTCCTCCTCGATGCCTATCGGCGAGACGCGGGCCCGGTGCAAGGTGTCGAGGACCTCGCCCCACACGTCGAGCTGGCGCCGCGTTCCTCTGCGCCGAAGAAGTCGCCGGTGAGCGAGGCGACGAGCGGGCCGGCCGCGGCGATGCGTGAATCGGGAAGAGGACGGACTACCGGAGGCTGCGTGCGGGTGTGCCGCACATCTGGTTCTCCCTCGATTTAGGGCCATTCGGTCCGGGAACGCACTTGTCCCAGCCCGCCGGGTCGCCGGCGGGAACCTAGGAGAGGAGGAGACGATGACCCCCCGCGAAACGCACAGCCCGCCGGTCAATGGCGTCGTCGGCCAGCCCCATCCGATGACCGTGTCGTCGCACCTGCTCCGGTGACCACGCCCGGTGCCCCTCCTGGACGCCTGACCGTCACGACCGAGTCCGCACTCGAGCCGGCCGCGGCGTTGGCCAGCGCCGTAGTCGTTCGCTGGGTGGCCATCGCGCCGACGGTGGCCTGGTCGGCGCTGGTCAGGGAGAGGACCCCGGCGAGCAGCCCGACCACGCGCAGCCGAATGTGGCCGCCGACAGCGCCGATGAGCCGCCGTCTGACGTGCTGGCGCCACGAGACCGTCATCTGCCCATCCCGCTCAACCCGCGGCGACGGCGGAGGAATCTCGCTCCGGACTGCTCATCGGATTGCACGAGCACGGCCGTCGCCCCGACCTGTCAGTCCACCGGCAGCCGGCGGGTGACGAGCCGATCGAGGCGGGCGGCAGCTGCGTGGGCGAGCGGCAACGAGCGCTCTCATGTCCCTCCGCTTACCCGGCTCCTCCCCATCGGCACCCAGCGGATCCCGGTGACCGCCCACACCCCGATCTTGCTGCGGGGCACCGGCGCCTGAGCCGCCGCGCCGGCTGATCCGAGACCGGTCTGAGCTCGGGGCCTCACTATGCTTGCCCGGTCCAGGCGGTCGAGTGGCAGCACGATGCCGGACAGGGGTGGCGGATGGCCGACGATGGTGCTGACGCCACGGTGCGCGAGTTCGCGACCGCCTACCGCCGGTTCCTGGTGTGGGTGCAGTCGGTCGCCGACGCCGGCGACCGCAACGAGGTTGCCGGTCTGGTTCAGGACGTACTGGGGCCCGAGGGCGTCGCGCACTCGGTGGTCGCCCGTGAGCTCGCTGCCTTCGAACACGTCAACCTGCAGACAGCCGTGGAGGCGTGGTCGGCCATGGCTGGCCGCCGGGTCGACGTACGCGGTGTCGCCATACCGCCGCACTACGGCGGCGTGTGGTTGCAGCAGCTGGTGTCGGGTGAGGCACTGCCGCCGCTGCGGTTGAGCGCCCCCGGTCTGGTGGATCTGCCGAACGGCCCCAGGTCGACCCTGGCCTGCCTCCGGTTGGCGCTGCTGCTGGTCGAGGACGACCGGGGTCGGTACGTGCTGCTCCTGCAGGGACCGGGCGAGCACCAGCCGAACATCACGGTCGAAGTGGCAGGACTGCCGGTGCCGACGGCGCAGGAGGTGCTCGCCGAGCTGGACGAGCTACGCGACCGGCTCAACGTCTACCGCGGGCACCTGCTGGACGTCACAGTGACGCCGATGGGCACCATCGACCTCGAGTTCATCGATCAGCCCGGTCTCGACCGCGACGACGTCGTACTGCCGGATGAGGTGCTCCGCCGGATCGAACGGCACGCTCTGTCGGTCGCCGACCATCGCGCTTCGCTGCTGGCCGCCGGCCAGCATCTCAAGCGCGGCCTGCTGCTCTACGGGCCACCCGGCTGCGGGAAGACCCACACCACCCGCTACCTGCTCAGCCGCATGACCGACTACACCCGTCTGGTTCTCACCGGTCGCGCGCTCGTCGCCGTCGGCTCGGTCGCCGCCCTCGCCCGCGACCTGCATCCAGCCGTGGTCGTTCTGGAAGACGTTGATCTTGTCGCTGAAGACCGCTCGTTCGGCCCGGCGGCGAGCCCGGTGCTGTTCGACCTGCTCGACGCCATGGACGGGGGCGCACCCGACGCCGATCTGCTCTTCCTGCTCACCACCAACCGGGCCGACCTCCTCGAGCCCGCGCTGGCAGCGCGGCCCGGCCGGGTGGACGTCGCCGTCGAGATCTCCCTACCGGACGCGACCGGCCGGCAGCGACTGCTGGATCTCTACGGACGGCAGGTCCCGCTGACACTCACCGACGACGAGACTGCCGAGGCGGTCGAGCGCACCGAGGGCGTGACCGCGTCCTTCCTCAAGGAGCTGGTACGGCGCAGCCTCCTGGAGGCCCTCACCGAGGCGGACACCGGCCCCGGGTCCTCCGCCGGCCGGAGCGCCGCCGGCGAGCAGCCCGTCGTCACGGGAATCCACGTCTCGCGCGCCCTCGACGACCTCCTCGACGCGGCGCAGGCGGTCACCCGGACCTTGCTCGGTGTCGGCAGCGAGCCCGCCACCCTGGCTCCGGGCGCCGAACCCGTTCCCGGCGCTGCCGGCTGGATGTCCTACGGTGGTCGACGCATGCCGCGCCGATACCGTGACTACCGGGGCTGAGCTCGTGCCTCGTCCGGATACGTCAACTACTCCGGCGCCGTCGGCTGTGGGTGGATCCGGGCCACCGGGAACGTCGGTCCAGCTCGGAAAGAACCGCCAGGATCGCCACGGCCGCGACGACAAGTAGCCAGAACCAGGACATCGCTGCCCTCCTAGCTCAGGGTGCATGCATGCGTCCTGTCGGTTCTACCCGCGGCAGGTCGTCCAGACTCCGGGCCCCCGGCTACGAATGCCGAAGCGCCTCGCCTCCGGTTGGTCCCTCCGGAAGAGGGACGAACCGGTGGCGAGGCGCGTGGCGATGGGAGTCGGGTGCTACTTGATCTCCATCCGGCCCGGCTCGTAGCGCAGCTCGACGCGGTCGCGGGTGATGCTCTCGGAGAACCGCACCTCGGTGCGGCCGTCGCTGCCGTCGGACTTGACTTCACCCCGCCAGCCGGGGGTGACGGTCATCGTGGCGAAGAGCGTCGTGCCGCTGAGCACGCAGACCGTGCCGGCGAGTTCAGGGGTGTTGTCGGCGGTGAACGCGTAGGGAACGTCGATGGCATCGGTGCCGGTCGGGCAGGCCAGCGTGTCGGCCGCGGACGCGGTGGCAGCGGGGAGCAGCAGGGCGCCCATGGCGCCGGCAACGACCACGGAGCCGAGGCTCAGCTTCAGGGACTTCTTCACCGGGGACTCCTGTATGTGTGGGGCGAGGCGTTCGGATCAGGTAGCTGAAGTCTCAGTGGGCCGGTCGCCGCGGGGTAGTGGACCTAGGTACTACGACCTGTCCGGACAGGACCGGCGCGTCCGGCGGCGCCGCCGGCGACCTCCGCACGTCGTTCGGTCGGCGCCAGGGCACACCGCCGCGGGCATCGATGCGCAGGGTCAGGAGGAACCCGACGAGCACGAGCACGTGCAGCAGATAGAGCCACAGGCCGATCGCGACCATCCCGCCGACCTCGGTGAACCCACCGAACGGCACGCCGAGCCGCAGCGGCAGGGACAGGAACAGCACGAATCCCTGCACGAACCCGGCCACGAACGATCCGGTCACCGCGCCACCCCAGAGGCTGGCCAGCCATCCGGTGCCGGTCGGCGACACCACCCGGTAGACCCAGGTCAGCGTCAGGGACAGCACGACCCAGTCGGTGAGGAACGCCAGCACGATCGCCAGCAACACCGACGCGCCGCCCGTGGCGAACAGCCGGGCCAGCGTCGGCGTCACCAGCAGCACGGCCAGCAGCAGCACCGGCGCCGACACGAACAGCGGAAGCACCGCGATGCGGCCGCGCCAGCCGATCAGCCGGTCCGGCGTGGTGGTGAGCGAGACGAACGCTCGACGCAGCCCCTCGCCGTAGAACGTCGCCGGCAGCAGCACCACGATCAACGACGCCGAGGACAGTTGCAGCCCGGCCGCGATCGTGGCCTCGGCGATGTGCGGCGCGCCCAGCTGCCCCGGCAGCGCCTCGGCCAGCGAACGGCCGAGCTCTCGGATCCGAGCGTCGCCCACCAGCTGACCGGCGAGCCAGACCGCGACGAGGACGCTGGGCACCAGCGCGATACCGGCATAGAACGTGACCGCGGCGGCGTGCAGCGCGATGTCGCGCCCGCGCAGCGCCCGGAACGTCTCGCCGAGAAGCTCGCCGATCCGGCGGAGAAACCCCATGCCTCTTGCTACCCGTGCACCGGCGGTCTCGCCTGCCGAGACGGTCGGTGGGACGCCGGCGGTTGCCCCTGACCGGCGGCGCGCAACCAGCGGACCGGTGCCGCGGCGCGTCCTGGCCCGGTTCGTCGCCGGGGCGGGACCTCGCGGTAGAGCGGGGGCAGGTAGCGCACCATCAGGGCGGACCACGTCACATGGGTGAGCAGCGGAGCCTGGATGCCACCGGTCGCCCGCCGCTGCAGGGCGAACAGGACGCCCATCGGCACCGACGCGAGCACGAGCGCGGGATTGCCCGTGGTCGTGGTCGCCAGCGCGTAGACCGCTGTGGACTTGGCGACCGGGCAGCGAGAGCCGACCGCCGCGTAGAGCGCGCCACGGAAGAACACCTCCTCCGCCGCACCGTTGGCCAGCGTCGTGAGCAGCACGAGCGGACCGCTGCCCTGCTCCGCGTATCGCAGCGCCGAGGCGACTGCCCCGCGCAGCCCCGGCACCCGGCGAGCCGCCAGAGCCGCCGCGTAGAACGCCGCGAACGCACCGGCACCGAGCAGGATCGGCACCACGACCGGTCGCCGGTGGGCCGAGTCGCCCGGCATCCAGCCGAGGTGCAGCGGCCCGGACGCTGCGCCGCCGCCGAGCCACGTCGCGGCGACCCCGAGAGTCAGCCCGTAGAACTCCGGGGAATCCGGCCGGGTCGACAGGGACAGTCCGAGCAACCCGGCGCCGGCGACCGATGCCGCGCCGACCACCCGGCGCCGGCGCCGGTACGCGGCGCCGGTCTCCCGGTGGTCTCGCGGCGCCTTGTCGATCAGCCAGGTCGACAGCGGCCGGCCCGACGGCCGGTTCACCGGTGCCGGGCCTGGGTGCGCTCGTCGAGCGCCTGCGCGACCGCGGTGTCGTAGTCGACCGGCTCGAACGGCACGAGCTTGCGGATGCTGTGATCGCGCACGACCACCTCGTTGATCATCGAGTCGATCAGCGATCGCCCGGTCTGGACATCGACGTCGGTGACCAGAGACAGCCATCGCGAGGACAGGCGCGGGCTGAGGAACGGGACCGGCAGGACGACCGTACGGCGACCCTCGACGCGGGCCGCCCGGCGCAGCATCTGTCCGTACTCGACGACCTCGGGACCGCCGATGTCGAAGGTCTGCCCGGCCGCCTCCGGCAAGGTGAGTACGGCCACGAGGTAGCGGACGACGTCGGCCACGGCGATCGGCTGGGTCCTCGTCCGTACCCACCGCGGTGTGATCATCACCGGCAGGCGCTTGGCCAACTGACGGGTCAGTTCCCAGGAGATTCCGCCGTGTCCGATGATGATCCCGGCGCGCAGCGTCGTGACCGGCACGTCTCCCGCGGCGAGCAGCCGCTCGACCTTGCGCCGGCTGCGCAGGTGAGCCGACAGCACGTCCTCGTCGTCCCCCAGACCGCCGAGGTAGACGAGCCGGTTCAGCTGTGCCTGTCCCGCCGCCTCCGCGAAGGCCGCGGCCGCGGCCGCGTCTCGCTCCTCGAACTCGGCACGATCCAGCGAGTGGACGAGGTAGTACGCGCCCTGGCAACCGGCGAGCGCCTCAGCGAGCGAGTCCGGCTGCGACACGTCGCCGTAGACCGCTTCACCGGGGCCGCTGTAGCGGTCCGGCCGGCGGGTCATCGCCCGCACCTCGTGGCCCGCCGCTACCAGGGCGGGGCACAACCGGCCGCCCACGAACCCTGACGCACCCGTGACCAGAACCCTCATCCCGGCCAGCGTTCCATCGCACCGGACAGCCCGCCACTCGGGAGGTCCACACCGGGTCAGCGGAGTCGCGCGGCCTGGATCGCGCAGCCGGCGACCACCAGGCCGGCCAGCACGCCGAGGCAGACTGCGGAGGCGGCTCGACTACGCCAGTCCGCCTCGCGGCGTTGCTCGACCAGCAGTTCGGTCACCCGCCAGTGCTCGCCGATGTCGTCGTAGGACGAGCTGGCGACCGGTCCGGGCACTCGGCGGCGGATCCAGTTGTCCAGCGCGTACCGGCCACATCCGGCCCAGACGAGGAAGCTCAGAGCGAGCAGCAGGGTGTCGTCCCGGACGATCTCGGTCACGTACGGAGCCGGTTGCCCGAGCGGGAGCGTCCCACCGACGTCGAGGAAGCCGCAGCGGATCTCCAGTCCCCGCGCGGCGGCCGACGCGACCCCGACCGCGAACGTCGCGATCACGACCGCGGACAGGGTCGCGGCCAGCCGGGTGGCAAGACCCGCGGTGAGCAGCAGCGCCAACCCGGCACCGAGGAACGGCAGGCCGTAGCCGACCGCACGGACCAGCCACTCCGGGAACAGCTGGAACGCTCGCACCGCCGCGGCCGAGCCGGCCGGCCGCTCCAGCTTGGGGAGCGCGGCCCAGATCCAGACCGCCGCGATGACGAGCCGCACCGCTGTCGCCGTCCAGACGACCAGCGCGGCCGAGCGACCGGTGCCGGTCTCGAGTTCCGGCGGCGCGGAGAGGGGAGCGGCACGCATCGGGCGCCCTCCATTCCGTACGAACGCGGCCGGCCGCCGAGCACCGGCCCCGCCACCCGTGCGGGCGAGGCGCCGGATCGACGCGGATCAAGAATGCTGGGCCTCGTACCTATCCGGCAACCCGGGCGGAGCTAATCGAGCGATCTGTCCGGACAGAAGCGACTACCGCCAACGTTGCAGCAGAACTTGGGCTTCCCGACGCCAGCCGGTGGCCCGACAGCCGGATGGGGCCGGCCGGGATCTTCGACCCCGGGGCCCGGCGGCGCCAGCAAGGAGGGCGGTTGCCGGACGAATACGCGTACGTGGGCTTATCGCGGCCCCCGAAATCCCCACAAGCGAGGACGTAAGACTCTACTCAAGTCATGCCAAGGGGATGAGACTAATAGTGCACCCTAACGGGGCGCCGGTGTCCAGACGTTCGAATGAGTCAGGAGATGGTGGCGAGACACGCAAACGTATCGGCGAGCTGATGGACGTTCGAGTAAATTGGAGATCAAGATGTCGACCATGACACGGGCGCCGGCCCGCCAACCACTCGAGGCGCCGCCTGCGACCAGCGTGAAGAACTACATGCTGTACGCGATCCTCTGCACCGTCTTCCTCTTCCTCCCGACCGGGATCGCGGCGATCTACTTCGCCGGGAAGGTCAATCCGGCCCTGCGGGCGGGAAACGTCCCGGGAGCCTTGGAGGCATCAAGGACCGCGAAGATGTTCTGCCAGATCAGCCTGCTCGTGGGCGCCATACTTTGGCCGATAGCCATCATGACGATCGTCGCCGCAGCTGGCGGCCCTTCCGGGTCGGGTTTCTGGTACTTCTAGGAACGACGGCCTGCGTAAAGAGCGAGCAGCAACGTGCGCGAGCCGCTGCTGCTCGGCCCGCGCCGCAAGCAGGCCGGCTCTTCGAGGACCCCTCCCCCCGCTGGTCCGCATTGAACCCGAGACGGGCAGCTGAAGTCGACTGTTGCCACAGTGCTTCGATGCGAGCGGCGCTCATCTGCTCCGCCTCGGGACCGCCGGGCGCGGACGGGGTTCGCACCCCCCGCAGCGGCCCCGCGGGCCCCGTGCAGTGTGGGACGCGAGTCCACACCGGAGCACCGGCTCGTCTCCGAGGACGAGAGCTCGGAGGTGGCGGCCCATCTTCGCGCTTCGCGCGAGCACCCGCCCGGCTGCGCCTTGTCGACACCTTGCTCGGCGCGTGTCGCTCGCGATGATCCCGGGCGCGTAGTGGCATAATCCGATGAAGGCCCCTCCATGCATGAGATGGAGGGGCCTTCACCTGGCCTTCGCGGTGAAAAACTGCCCGATTTCTCGGGCGCCTTTTCACCTCTCGGCCCTACACCGAACCTTCCGACCATCTGAAGCGCCAGTTGCCCGACACCCCGCCTCGGAATCACGTCCCAGCGAGATCTCTCCCGCAGTTCCGATCTCTCCTCGGTGGCCTTCCGTCTCGGTGACGTGAGTTTTTTACTCCCGCCGAGCGAGCCCCCGCAAGGGGTTCGACCAACATTTTCAAGATTTCCGCAGTCTCCACAGCCCTATCCACAGAACCCTCATGGTTATCCCCCAACCTGACGAGTTTCTTCACAGGTTGTCCACACGGACGCGGTCAGACCAAGAGACGGCTCACCCCGCGGACTGCAACCCGACACGACGCTGACTGCACAGAAAACACGGACATCACCAAACCGGCTGTTCGCATCCGAGGCTGGGCTTGCCTGGTAGATATCCGTCACGCCGCTCCTGGGCGCCACGCGGGCGTTCTGCGCCGTGCGGACGTCCACGCCGGTGCCGATCAGGTCGGCGGCGGGGATGATGGTCCGCTCCCCTGCCTGGGAGCACCTGCGGCCGGCTCGCGCCTCGGCGCCAACTCCCGGGGGAAGACTCCGCAGGTGGCTTCAGACCGCCCGCGACCGTGTCAGGCTTCCGCGCATCGTCCGGTACAGCAAGACGGTCGTCACCGCGAGCACGATCGTGCCGATGGATTCCACGACCAGGGTGGGCGGTACCGGGTCGTAGCTCAGGAACTCGTGGATACCGAACAGTCCGACGGTGAGCGCAAGCACCAGGGCGAGCAAGGTGCCCGCCATGAACAGCGTGCCGAGCACACATGCCAGCAGCAGGAGCCGCCCCCGCAGGACCAGGATGGCGACCGCCAGCACCAGCCCACCGACCGCGTTCACCCAGAACGGCTTGCCGAGCGATCCGGCACCCTTGGCGGCGAGATACAGGTGGATCCCGGCCATGGTCAGCAGGAACAGCACGCTGAGCATCCGCCAGACGATGAGTGAGCGCGGCGCGCGGTGGCCGGCGCCGGTAGCCGAGCCCGGAACGCGGGAGCCGACTCGCTCAGGCTTCATTGCCATGTCTCTACCTTCCTGATGCTCATCAGGCTCCCATCGGATGGGACGGACCCTCGAGACGGCGGCTGTCGATACGAAGTCGTCGCTACCACTGCTCACAAGGTACCGCCCGCTCCGGTTCACGTCGCCGGTCCAGCCAGACGTCTGGACGGTCCCCGCTGTTGCTAGGGGTACGAAGAAGATCGGGTTCCCCTCGCTCGTCACTGGTCGCGGTCGCCCGGCTCCTTCGCTCCGGCCGACCGGGCTCACCGAGGCCATATCGATCTTGAGGCGGAGCGTTGCCCTGGTAGGAGCGGTGGGGCGGGTGGTGTCTGGGTTCACGAGATCGTTGACGCCTGAGTCGGGTGATCATTGACGGCGAGCCTCACGTGATGTGTCGGGTGGTTGTTGAGGACTCGGCAGCATGTCCAAGCCGCGGGTCATCGTGCTGTCGGTCGTCGAGCAAGCCCTCACCGTGTCTGAGGCGGCCGCCCGGTTCGGCGTTTCCCGGCAGTGGGTCCATGTCCTGCTGGCCCGCTACCGCGCCGGCGGCCTGGACGCGGTGGAACCGCGCTCGCACCGTCCGCGCTCGCACCGTCCGCGCTCGCACCGTCCGCGCTCGAATCCGCGTCGGACTCCGGTCGAGTTGGCCGAGCGGGTCGTTGAGCTCCGCCGCGAGCTGACCGGACAAGGCCTGGACGCTGGGCCGTTGACCATCGCCGCCCGGCTGCGCGGCGAGGGCCGACCGGTGCCGTCGACCTCGACGATCAGACGCATCCTGCACGTCGCCGGCCTGGTCGTCCCGCAGCCGCGCAAGCGGCCGCGCAGCTCCTACCGCCGGTTCGAAGCCGCCCAACCCAACGAGTGCTGGCAGTCCGACTTCACCCACTGGACGCTGGCTGACGGCACTGACGTGGAGATCCTGAACTGGCTAGACGACCACTCCCGGCTACTGCTGGCCTGCACCGCCCACCCGCACGTCACCGGACCGATCGTGGTCTGCTCGTTCCTGACCGTCGTCGCCGGCCACGGCGCCCCGACCGCAACCCTGACCGACAATGGCTCGGTCTATACCTCCCGGTTCACCCGCGGCCGCAACGGCTCTGAGTACCTACTCGCGGAACTCGGCGTCACCCAGCGCAACGGCCACCCCGGACACCCGCAGACCCAGGGCAAGATCGAACGTTTCCACCAGACCCTCAAACGCTGGCTCGCGGCCCAACCACCCGCCGCCGACCTACCCACCCTGCAGCGGCAACTCGACCAGTTCCGGGTCCTCTACAACACCACCCGCATCCACCGGGCGCACGGGCGCACCCCGGCCGACGCCTACGCCCGCACCGTCAAAGCCGCACCACCCTGCGGCCAGAACCAGACTCCCGGGCCCTACCGAGTCCGCGTCGACGTCATCGACCGCCACGGCAAGATCTCACTACGCCGCGCCGGCCGGATGCACCACCTCGGCATCGGAGCCACCCACGCCGGCACCCCCGACCTCGGCCACTCCGGCCCGCTGCAGCCGACTAAGCAGACGACACATACCCGCCGACGTGTGCTCGACGGTGAACCGTTCGAGTTCGACACCGTCCGGGCCGACGACCGACACGGCATGCTCCTCGCTGGCCCAGTCGACGCCCGCCGTCGGCCGGCCATTGGGTCGGCCGGAGGGTCGACCCGGCCCGACCTTCTCGGTGACACTCATCGTGTCCTCCTTGCTGTTGGCGCAGCAGGTGGGCACCCGGTGGTCCGGGACACGACAGCCGGTCGCTCACTGATCGGCGCTCACAGGGCGCACAGCCCTGTCGCCAGTCCGCGTGTCCTGGGCCACCGGACCCCGCAGAACTCATGCCGGACCTCGAAGGTCAAGCGAACGAGGCGATGGCCCGGTGGGGACCAGGGATGCACCGGCGACATCCACACCACCGGCACCAACACAGTGCCCCAGACATCACCGACAACCCAGAGGATTGACCAGTGAGCGGATGTTTGGTTCGCGGCTCGCGCACGACAGTCCCGCGCTGACTCCTCACGCCAGGGCGAGACCTCGCTCTCCCGCAATGACCGCAGGTGGAGGCGGATCTGTTGGCTCAGCTTGTCGCGTCCGTGGCGGCAGGTTCGACGTCGATGTCGCGAGGTCAGAACCAGGACGGGCCGTGTGGGGTGTACGGCTCTTCCAACGCGGTGGTTTCTTCGTCGGTCAGGTTCAGCTCGAGGGCCGCGACCGCCTCGGGCAGGTGGTGCGGTTTCGTCGCTCCGACGATCGGTGCGGACACGATCGGCTTCGTGAGGACCCAGGCCAGGGCGACCTGGGCCATGGGCACCTGCCGCTTCTCGGCGATCCGCTGCACAGCCCCCACGACCGGCTCGTCGAGAGGCGAGTCGAACGACCTGACGACCTTGTCCACAGTGGACCGCAGACTCTGCTCACCCCACGGGCGCGCCAACCGCCCCTTGCCCTGCGGCGCGTACGGGATCAGGCCGACACCCATGTCGGCGCACATCGCCATCAGCTCGGGCTCGTCCTGGCGGCGCAGCAGGTTGTACTGGTTCTGCATCGACACGAACCGCGTCCAGTCACCGAGGTCGGCGGCGTGCTGGAGCTTGGCGAACTGCCACGCGTACATCGACGACGCCCCGAGGTAGCGGACCTTGCCCGCCTCTACAATGTCGTGCAGTGCCTCCATCGTTTCCTCGACCGGGCTGTCCGGGTCGAACCGGTGGATCTGGTAGAGGTCGACGTAGTCGGTGCCGAGCCGCGCGAGTGAGGCGTCGATCTGCTCCAGGATCGCCTTACGGGACAGGCCCTTGGCCGCCGGGACCGTCGTGCATCCGCCCGTGCACCTTGGTGGCCAGGACGACGTCCTCCCGGCGCGAATACCGGCCGATCGCCCGACCCACCAGCTCTTCCGAGGTTCCGGCCTGGTAGACGTTCGCCGTGTCCCAGAAAGTGATCCCCAGATCGACGGCCTGCCGGAAGTACGGCTGGGCCTCCTCGTCACGAAGCGCCCACTCGTGCGCGCCCTTCGTGGTTGGGTCGCCGTAGCTCATGCAACCCAGCGCGAGCCGGCTCACTTTCAGCCCTGTGCCGCCCAGCCGTACGTACTCCATGCGGTCGCTCCTCCGGGTCGAGTGAACGTACGTCACCCGTAACCACGCGCATCCCCTGCAGCGACTGCACGACTCCGACCCTCCGATTCCGGAGACGCTCGGACCCGCACGAGTCGGACCGGTCATCATCGAGGACGCCACGTATACACGCACCCGGTTCACGTAAGCCGCGCTGCCTGACGCGTCGTCGGCGCTGACGGTCGCAGGCAGTGCCATCAACCGCGACGAATGCACCTCGGCATGAGCGACAGTCCTGAGGGGACGCAGACACCGCCCCGGGCTCCGACATCCTGACACGGACAGTGACCGGGGTCGGGAGCGACGTGTCACCCATCAAGTGAAACCGATCTGTCACGGATCAAGTGGAGTACGACACTCTGGCTCGATGCCCGTGTCTGGTCCCACCTGATGCTTGACGATGGGTCCCACCAGACGCTTGACAGATGATCTAGCACGAGCGCCGGTCACCGGCTGACAATGCCTACGGAGCGTCACATCGAGCCGCCCCAGCAAGGCGTCGCCGCCCCACATGGTCGGCGGCAGAGTCGCGCGTCCCGCGCGCACCGCGGCATAGGAAGTCGACTGCTCAGCGGGCCTCGTGCGCCATGGTGTCCAGAACCGCGGTGATAGCTAACAGCAGCGCCGGATCTTGCCCGGGTGCGACCTCGACCCCGTAGGTGTCCGCGACGCGGAACCACTTCTTGGACACCTCGGCCACCGCGGTGCCGCCATCCTCGATGGCGTACTCGTGGTCAACGATGTTGCCCTGCACACGGAGATCAGGCCCATTGGCGACGTCGACGGTCCACCGCTCACGCAGCGGGGTGATCATGGCCTTCTTCACCGTGGCCACCGAATGCCCGTCAGCGTCTTCGATCTCCATCGTGTCGCGGATCCGGAGCATCCGCTCCTGGATCTTCAGCATCTTGTTGCCGTGGGCATCCTCGAAGATCAGCGTCTTGCGCGCCCGCAGGGCCTTGCCGTCGACCTTGAAGACCCGGTCGCCTTGGTCGTCCTCGATCCAGTAGTCGTCGCCTATCGATACCAGCTTCTGCCGCATCCGGAAGTGCGTCCTGCCATCGCCGCCGCGTCGCTCCTCGCGCCGCTCTCGGCGCCGGTCTCCTAACATGATTCCTCCTCGTCGGCTGTCCGCCCACATCCGCTGCCGCACGTCGGAAGGAGCCGCCGCCGGATGCGCAAGCGAACACGTCCGGTGCGTCCTCGTCCTACTGCCGCGCGAACGCCGCCCGCGCTTCCATGGCGAGGTCCTCGAAGGCGTCGCCGCTTACGTCGATGACGACACGTTTGATCGTGCCTCCCACGAAGGGCCAGGGCCTTTCGCCGGGATAGTCGTCGATGACCGGCTCGGCTCCTGAGCGTCCGACGACGAGCCCGCCGCCGCCGAGGCCGAACTTCCCCGGCTGAGTCCTGATCTTGCCTTCGCCGACCTTGCGATCCCGGATGTAGAGGCTCAGCGTGCCTTGGACGGGCATCGAGTCGCCTTCCCGGTCGAATGAGGCGGAGAGGACCACATGCCCGGTGGGGACCGTCTCGTCGGATTCGATGACCTGCACCAGCTCACCGACCCAGTTGTACACGTACCGGAGTTTTCCTTCCTTCAGGTAAAGGGCATGACCGCCGAAGCGGGAGCCTTGCGAGAAGATCACGCCGCCGGCTTCCGGCGTCTCGATGTCGAACTCGGCGGCGATGGTGTATGGGCGGTTGCGGATGTTCGGGGCGACCGACTCCGGTATCTCGGCCCCGCCCGGGTAGTAGAGGTAGCGGGTCCGCGGCTTCGACAGCTGAGGGCGCTCGGTGGTCAGGATCTCCACGGCACCGCGGGACTCAAGCGGGAGCGCCTGGTGCTGGCCGGCCTGCACCCACCACAGGGCGACTAACTGCTGGAGCTTGTCTGGGTGCTCCCCCGCGAGGTCGTGGCACTCGCTCGGATCCGTCTCGGTGTCGAAGAGCTCCCATTGCTGCAGGTGGAAGTCACCCCACGAGTCGGGCGCGGCGGGCACCGCGGTGGCGGCCTTCCAGCCCTTGTGCCAGATCCCTCGCGTCCCCAGCATCGAGTAGAACTGTGTCTCCTTCTGCGTGGGAGCGGCCGCGTCGCCGAAGCTGTAGCGGAAACTGTCGCCGTCCAACGGCTTCTGCGGGTAGCCCCTGACCATGTCGGGGAGTTGTACGCCGAGGCAGTCGTACAGGGTCGACACGATGTCGACCGCGTGGGTGTACTGGCGGCGGGTCCCGGTCGCGGCGATGCCCTGTGGCCACGAGACGATCAGTGGGTCGGCGATGCCGCCCTCGTAGTTCGCGTAGCGTTTCCACATCTTGAACGGGGTGTTGAAGGCCCAGGCCCACCCCGTCGGGTAGTGGTTGTAGGTTTCGGTTCCGCCGAGCTTGTCGAGCGCCTTGAGGTTCTCCTCGACGGTGTCGGGAATGCCGTTGAAGAACTTGTTCTCGTTCACTGAGCCGTTCGGCCCGCCCTCACCGGAGGAGCCGTTGTCGGAGACGAGCACGATGATGGTGTTGTCGAGCTGACCGCTGCCTTCCAGGTAGTCGAGCAACCTGCCCAGCTCGTGGTCGGCGTGGCTGAGGAACCCGGCGTACACCTCCGCCATCCGGGCGAACAGCCGCTTCTCGGCGTCGGAGAGCGAGTCCCACGGCCGTACCCGGTCGAGCTCGGACCACGGCTTGCCGTCGTGGCTCGTCGTCTCCGCGTACGGGTTGATCGGTGACAGCTCGGCGCTCTGGGGCAGGATGCCCATCGCCTTCTGCCGCTCGAGCACGGGCTCCCGGTACGCCTCGTACCCCATATCGAAACGGCCCTTGTACTTGTCGGCCCATTCCTTTGGCACCTGGTGCGGCGCGTGTGCGGCGCCCGGGCAGTAGTAGAGGAAGAATGGCTTGTCCGGCGCGATAGCCTTCGCGTCCTGGATGAACTCGACCGCCTTGTCGGTGAGGTCGACCGTCAGGTGGTAGCCGTCCTCGGGCAGCGCAGGTTGGGTCGTCGGATGGTTGTCGTAGACCAAGTCGGGATACCACTGGTTCGTCTCACCGCCGAGGAACCCGTAGTAACGCTCGAAACCGCGGCCGAGCGGCCACTGCCGCTTCGACGAGGCGAGGTTCATCTCGTCCTCGGCACACAGATGCCACTTCCCGACCATGTAGGTGTTCCAGCCACGCTCGCTCAGCACCTCGGCGATGTTTGCGCACTCGAACGGGATGTGACCGTTTGCGTTCGGGAACCCTGACGTCGCCTCGGTGATGCATCCCATGCCGTTAGTGGTGTGGTTCCGCCCCGTCATCAGGCAGGACCGGGTCGGCGAGCACAGCGCCGTCGTGTGGAAGTTCGTGTACGTGAGCCCGCGCTCGGCGATCCGCCTGACGTTCGGGGTCTCCACGAGCCCGCCGTACGGCTCCATGGCGGAGAAGCCGACATCGTCGAGAACGACATACAGCACGTTGGGGGCATCTTCCGGCGCGATCGGCTGGGTGAACGGCTCCCAGTCCGGCACCGAATCCTTGATGTCGATGTCGATCTTTCCACGGAACGGCTCGCTCACGCCGATCCCCCCTCGTGAAGATCGCCCTTCCCCAACAGCAACAGCCCGCACGGCCGCGCCCTGCCAAGCGCAGCCTGCTCCCCCGGCCGATACCCGTCCTCATCCCGCCCGGGTGAACATGGCAGCGTGGGAAGTCCAACCCGCGGTGCCACAGGGCGAGGGCTGGATCTCTGCCGGTGCGCGCCCGCAGCGCCAACAGCGCCGGCGACATCGGCTTCCGCGGAATCATCCCCCGGTAGGACGCCGCCCGCCGGCGTCTCGCCCACGGTGACGCAGGTAACCCACCTTGGACGCCACGACAGTGCGGCAGCTCCGCCGTCCGGCGCGCGGGACTGGATGTGGACCGAGAACAGGCTGGGACGGATCATGCTGGCGGACTGGCGTCGAGAGCGGCGCGACGAGCGACGACGCGGCGGCGGTGGCGGCGCAACCTGCGGCCGAACCCGCGCCCCGGGCGGGCTGACCGGCTGACGTGCAGCATCCGACCATCGGCACGAGCGGGTCTTCGCGGCCGCCCCGACTCGCGGCATGAGCGTGCATCCCGGCGTGCGCCTCCCCGTCGGATGATCCAATGTTCAACTTCTTTGCCGAGAGGTCAGCGCGCCGGCGGGATGATGCCGGCGGGAACAGGATTCGCATCTGGACGGCTGGGTACCCCGCGGCCCATGACTGACTATCCACAAGGCGCGCCGGCCGTCCGGTCCCGCCGGGCGAGCCCGATGGGCGCCTACGTCACCCTGGCTGGCGTCGCGCTGTTCACCATCGCCGTGTTCCTCGACTGGCTCTCCGCCGACATCGGGAACGCCGCGCGGGTCGACGGCCCGTCGGTGTCCGGCTACGAGACCG
>Ga0308176_10000972_pt1 | contig 18039 bp, 11 predicted proteins | sample PhyCR2_3_FD_203890 | JGI IMG/M metagenome (GOLD analysis project Ga0308176, IMG submission 203890) | Soil microbial communities from UC Gill Tract Community Farm, Albany, California, United States - DLSLS.C.R2 | ecosystem: Environmental > Terrestrial > Soil > Agricultural land | place: USA...
GAAGTCGCGACATAAAGCTTCCTCCGATTCAAAGCAGAGCTCCGCCATAGGACGATCCACACCAAACAAGGAATCGCACACAAATCCGCCTTCCGGTCCCGCTGCACGACACGGCTCACGCCGGACCGCCGAAACAGGCCTTGAGTTGGAGGCTGACCTAACTAGCCTATCTCAATTTTTTCGACGGGGGAAGACCCGCCTTTGCCGTTTCCGGTTTTCAGTGGGATATGTCCGGGGTGCGAATTGTATTTCGCGGTTGAATTCCAAAGATGCAAATCCTCCAACTACTCAGATTTGCGTTCCCGGCCCGTGGGCCCTCATTTGATCCCCTCATGGGGCCGCCCAGGGTGAGGGTTTAATTCACCCCCGCCAGATAGTTCTGCTGCACCTCCGCGCTGGTGAGAGCCCGTCCATAGACCGCCAGCAGGAAGTAGCTCCCCTGCCAGTTGTCCGCGAGCGTCAGCTTCTGGTCCGTCCCCCACGTGGAGAGATTGCCGGTGGTCGTCTGGGTCGAAACCTGCACGCCGTTGACGTACCAGATCGCCGCTCCCGAGCTCGACCGCGTGTAGACCACGTGCGTGAGGCTCTGGGTCAGGCTCGACGCCGGGCTCTGCAGAGAGGCCGTGCCCGTCGAGGTCTTGAGCTGCGTCTCGTAGCGGCTGCCCGACTGACCGAAGATCAGGTTTCGTTGCGTGGCGTTCTTCATGAGCATGGCGATGTGGGCCGGGCCGGTCAGGGTCAGGCTCGACGGCGAGACCCAGGCCTCCACGGTGATCCCGTTGCCGGCCTGCGCCGCGCTGATGATCTTCGAGGCGACGCCGGAGGTCGAGATCGCCGTCGCCGTATTCACCCGCAGGCCGCCGGAGATCCAGGTCACCGACGACGGAGAGGCGATCGTCAGATTGAGCGGCGTGCCCACGCCCGACGTATCGTTCACCGTCGAGCCGCTCCCCTCGTTGAAGTCGTACCGCGCCTGGATGCCCGTCGTGATGCGCGGCGGCGCGGTGACCGTCACGTTGACCGTGGCCGTCGCGGTGCCCCCGGCGCCGTCGGAAACCGTATAAGTAAAGCTATCCGTGCCGACGTACAGGGCGGCCGTGTAGGTCACCGTCTGATCGGGATTGATCGCGACTGTGCCGTGCGCCCCCTGGGTGACCGAGGTCACCGTAAGGCCCGGCCCGTCAATGTCCGCATCATTGGCAAGCACGGAGACCGTGACCGCCTGGCCCGTCACGACCGAAGCTGAATCGTTCACCGCCACCGGAGCGTCGTTGACCGCGGTGACGTTGACCACCACGGTTGCCGAAGCGGTCCCGCCGTTGCCGTCCGACACCGTATAGGTGAACGAATCCGGGCCGTTGTAGTTGGCAGCCGGCGTGTACTTCACCGTCTTGTCCGGATTGATCACGACCGCGCCGTGCGCTCCCTGGGTAACCGAAGAAACCGTCAGCGTGTCGCCTTCGGGATCCGTGTCGTTCCCCAGGACCGCGATGTTGACCGTGCCGTCTTCCACCACCGCGGCTGTATCGGCGTTGGCGACCGGAAGGTCATTCACAGAGGTGACTGTGATCGTAACCGTTCCCGTGGCCAAGCCACCGTTGCCATCCGACACCGTATAGGTGAACGAGTCCGGACCGTTGTAGTTCGCGGCTGGTGTGTACTTCACCGTCTTGTCCGGGTTGATCGCGACCGTGCCGTGCGCACCCTGCGTGACCGCAGAGACGGACAGCGTGTCGCCGTCCACATCCGTATCGTTCCCAAGGACCGCAACGTTGACCGTGCCGTCTTCCGCCACCGTGGCCGCGTCGGCGTTGGCAACCGGAGCGTCGTTCACGGAGGTCACCGTGATCGTAACCGTTCCCGTGGCCGTGCCGCCGTTGCCGTCCGACACCGTGTAGGTGAAGGAGTCGGAGCCGTTGTAGTTGGCGGACGGCGTGTACTTCACCGTCTTGTCCGGATTGATCACGACCGCGCCGTGCGCTCCCTGAGTAACCGAAGAGACCGTCAGCGTGTCGCCTTCGGGATCCGTGTCGCTCCCCAGGACCGCGACGTTGACCGTGCCGTCCTCCGCAACAGTAGCGGAGTCGGCGTTGGCGACCGGAGCATCATTCACAGAGGTGACCGTGATTGTAACCGTCCCCGTAGCCGAGCCGCCGTTGCCGTCCGACACCGTATAGGTGAACGAGTCGGAGCCGTTGTAGTTGGCGGCAGGCGTGTACTTCACCGTCTTGTCTGGATTGATCGCGACCGCGCCGTGAGCGCCCTGAGTGGCCGCGGTCACCGACAGCGTATCGCCGTCCGCATCCGTGTCGTTCCCAAGGACTGCGACGTTGACCGTACCGTCCTCCGCCACCGTGGCAGAGTCGGCGTTGGCGACAGGAGCATCATTCACAGAGGTAACCGTGATCGTAACAGTCGCCGTGGCCGAGCCGCCGTTGCCATCCGACACCGTATAGGTGAACGAATCGGAGCCGTTGTAGTTGGCGGCAGGCGTGTACTTCACCGTCTTGTCTGGATTGATCGCGACCGCGCCGTGAGCGCCCTGAGTGACCGCGGTCACCGACAGCGTATCGCCGTCCGCATCCGTGTCGTTCCCAAGGACTGCGACATTGACCGTACCGTCCTCCGCCACCGTGGCAGAGTCGGCGTTGGCGACCGGGGCATCGTTCACGGAGGTGACCGTGATCGTCACCGTTCCCGTCGCCGTGCCGCCGTTGCCATCCGACACCGTATAGGTGAACGAGTCGGAGCCGTTGTAGTTCGCGGCTGGCGTGTACTTCACCGTCTTGTCCGGGTTGATCGCGACCGCGCCGTGCGCTCCTTGAGTGACCGAGGTCACCGTCAGCGTGTCACCTTCAGGATCGGTATCGTTCGTCAGGACTGCCATGTTGACCATACCGTCCTCCGCCACCGTCGCCGAGTCGTCGTTGGCGACCGGAGCATCGTTCACTGAAGTGACCGTCACCGTCACAGTACCGGTCGCGGTGCCGCCGTTGCCGTCCGACACCGTATAGGTGAACGAATCGGAGCCGTTGTAGTTCGCGGCCGGCGTGTACTTCACCGTCTTGTCCGGGTTGATCACGACCGCACCGTGGGCACCCTGGGTGACCGAAGAGACCGACAGCGTATCGCCGTCCACGTCCGTGTCGTTCCCCAGGACCGCCACGTTGACCGTACCGTCCTCCGCCACCGTGGCAGAGTCGGCGTTGGCGACCGGGGCATCGTTCACGGAGGTGACCGTGATCGTCACCGTTCCCGTCGCCGTGCCGCCGTTGCCATCCGAGACCGTATAGAGGAACGCGTCCGAGCCGTTGTAGTTGGCGGCGGGCGTGTATTTCACCGTGTTATCCGGATTGATCACAACCGCGCCATGCGCTCCCTGCGTGACCGAGGTCACCGTCAGGACGTCATTCTCCACGTCGGTGTCGTTGGCCAGGACGGCGATGTCGACCGTGCCATCCTCCGCCACCGTTGCGGAATCGGCGTACGCCACCGGCGGATCATTGACCGGGGTGACCGTGATCGTCACCGTCGCCGTGGCAGTGCCGTTGTTTCCATCCGACACTGAATAGGTGAACGAGTCCGAGCCGTTGTAGTTGGCGGGGGCGGGCGTATAGACCACCGTTTGATCCGAGGTCACGAAGACCGTGCCGTGGGCCGGAGCCGACGCGATCACCACCTGGAGCCCAAGCCCCACCGGATCGCTGTCGTTGGCGAGCACCGGAATCTCGACGGTGCCATCCTCGTCCAGGCTCGCCGTGTCGTCGTTGGCGATGGGAAGGCCGGTGATGGTGATCGTCACCCTGCCGATCGCCTCTCCTCCCTGCTCGTCCGCGACGACATACGTGAAGGTGTCCGTGCCGGAAGCCCCAGGATTCGGCGTGTAGGTGATATAGCCGTAGGTCTCGCTTGTCACCGTCCCCAGAGCGCCCTGGCTCACCGCCGTCAAAGAGATCAGTGTGCCCTCAGGATCGTAGTCGTTGCTCAGCACGGAAAGAGAGAGCGGAACGCTCTGTCCCGTCTGGCCGAAGTCATCCTGCGCCACAGGAACGTAATTCGAGTTGAAGGGTATCTGCGCCTCGAGCTGTCCCGCGAAGCCATTGAGCCGCGCCGTCGCCGTCTGCCCAGCCCCGACCCACAGCACGCCGTCGAAGCTGGAGCCCGAGGTCTCCAGGCTGGGGATCGATCCGTAGAAGACGCCGGTGTTCGCTCCCGTTTCCGTCAACGTGACCGGCTCGAGGTCGTTGGTCTCGGGCGACGACACCGTGACGTTGAGGGAGTCGATCTGCCCGGGATCGTTGTCGATCAGGTCTTCGACTTTGATCCGTACCAGCGAGCGCAGGCCATACGACGCCACCGGCTGGTCTCGCAGACCGACGAAGGTCATGCGGGCCAGGACCGTGGGAACCGTAACGCTGTGGGCTCCGTAGCTCGCTGTGATCTCTTCGGTTTCGAGCGTCTGACTATGCGCGGTCTCCAGGAATCCATCGCCGAAGCTCGCCGAATAACCATACCGGAGCTGGATCGAGCCCTCGAAGAGCCCCGTGTCCGGCCCCGTCTCGGTCAGCGTGACGGTCTCCTGGTCGCCCGCGCGCACGGATTGGAGCTGCGCGGTCACCGTCTCCACGGCTCCGGGGTTGGTGTTGGCCTCCGGATGATTCACCCGGACGTGAACCGTGCCGTTCTCCAGGACCTCGCTCACCGGCCGGCCCGCGGCGTCGACGATCTCGATGCTCGAGGATTCGATCCGCGCGTACACCGGCGCCGGGAACCAGGGGCCCTGACGGTCGGCCGAGATCTGGCCTCCGCCCGCGGCCTGAAGGCGGCCGTCGCCGGGCGTGGCGGCGGCGAATTCGAGAGGAAGGGAGCCCTCGTAAATCCCCGTGCTCGAGCCCGTCTCGTCGACCTCCAGAAATTCGTGATCGCCGTTGGAGGAATACAGCTCGACGTACAGGATGTCATTCCGAGTCAGGTTGTTGAAATTGTGATCTTCGAGCCGCACGTAGGCCCGCGCTCCAGGAACGTAGGAGGCCACCACGTTGCCCGCGGCGTCGAGGAACCAGACGCGATAGCCGAGCGTCGAGGCGGTGGCCGTCTCAGGCAGGCCGCCCGAATCCGTATAGCTGGCCGTCAGCGTGTCGTAATGAACGGGCGGGCCGTTGTCCACGCCGGTCTCCAGAATGCCGTTGCCCGGGTAGCCGTAGCCGCTCCGGAGCTCGATCGAGCCCTCGAAGACTCCGGAGCCGCCGCTCGTCTCCGTCAGCGTCAAGGTCTCCTGGTCACCCGTGACCTCCGAGGTCACCGTCACCGCCACGCTGCCCGATCTCTGGTGATCGATCACCCGCGCGTAGGCCCGCGTCCCTTCCAGATAAACGCTCGCCGGCTGGCCCTGAGCGTCCACGAAGAGCACCTGGCCGCCGGTGAAGACGGCGTTCGCCGTGGCCACGGTCGACGAGAAGGGGCCCCAACTGATCGCCTGCAACGGCAGGCCCGGAGCGGCGCGGATCACAGAAAGGCTGTTGGAGACGGTCGCGCTGGGGATGTAGCCCTCGAAAATCCCCGTATCCACCCCGGTCTCATTGAGGCTCAGGTAGTAGGAATTCGTGAGGTTGCCGTCCCGGACGTCGATCTCGAAGTTGTAGATCTGATCCCAATAGGCGGGATTGTTCGCGGCCGGCTTCTCCACCCGCACGCCGACGTTGCCGCCCACCGGGAAGCTCGTGGTGGTCCGCCCGTAGTCGTCGATGAACCAGACCCGTGAGCCGACCATGCGCGCCGTGGCACTAACGTTGGGGAAGATCGCCGTCACCTCGTCCGGTTGGAAGGGTGGCTGGTTGTTGCTCCCGGTTTCCAGCACGCCGTTGGACTGCGTGCCGGTGGTCGCGTGGTTGAGGCGGATCGAGCCCTCGAACACGCCGGTGTCCGGGCCCGTCTCGGTCAGCGTGAGCTCCTCCTGGTCCTGGCTGTAGAGGGTCTGGAGAAGAACGATCACCGTCTCCGCCAGGCTGGGATTGGCGTTTGCCACCCAACAGGCCACCCTCACCCGCGCCGTGCCGCCCTCCACCAGCTCCACGGTCGGCTCGCCCGTCGCCGCGATGAAATGGATATCGAAGGATTGGACCGACGCCTGCGCGCCCGAGGCCAGGACGTTGTTGGCGTCCACGTGCTGGGCGAGGATCGTCTGCCCCGCCTGGACGGTGAGGATGCCGTCCCCCGATCCCGAGGAGCTCGTCCGCGTGGGAATCGATCCCTCGAAGATCCCCGTGTCCCGCCCGGTCTCCACCAGGGTGACCGTGTCGGCGTCCCCCGAAGGCGAGGCCTGCACCGTCGCGGTCACCGTGTCGAGCCGCGACGGATCGTTGAAGTTGTGGTCCTCCACCCGCAGATAGACCCGCGCGCCTTCAGGGTAGGAGGTCACCTCGCTCCCATAGCCGTCGAGGAAAAACGTGAGCGATCCGATCGTATCCACCGTATCCGTCGAATTCCCCGCCCCGTCCGCGTGGGTGGCGTGGACGGTGTCGAAGCGATAGGGAGCGCCGCTGCTCGCGGTAGTCTCCAACGTGCCGTTGCCCGGCGCGCCCGGGCCGCGCCGCAGCGGGACCGATCCCTCGAAGACCCCCGTGCTCTCCCCCGTCTCCTGGAGCATGACCGTCTCCTGATCGCCGGAGAGGTCGGCCGTCATCTGCACGGTCGACGTATCCCGGGTCGACGGATTGAGATTGGCGGCGAAGTCCCGGACCCGCACGTAGGCCCGCGACGATTCCAGATAGAACGTGGCGGGATTCCCCCGCGCGTCGATCAGCTCTACGCCGCTCGCCGCCAGGGTGGCGCTGGCCTGCGAGGAGGTGGGATTGTCGAGATCCGCAAACGTCGCCTGCACCGTCTGGCCCGGCGCCGCCTCCAGGACGTTGTTTCCCAGCACCGGCGAGCCCCCGCTGGTGGCGACGGAGCCCTCGAAAACTCCCGTGTCCACGCCGGTCTCCCGGAGATCGACCGATAGCTGATCGCTGCCCGCCTCGACCTGGATATAAAGGTCTTCAATATAATTGGGATCGTTCCTCAACGGCGCCACCACGCGGATGAAGATCGTCTCGCCGAGGGCGAAGCTGGTGGCCGGGCGGCCGTAGCCGTCCAGGAGGCGCGTGGCCGATCCCACGAGAGAGGCCGTGGCGGTCGCGAGGCCGTTGCCGTAGTCGGCGCTGATCGTGTCGCGGCCATACGGCGGATCGTGGAGCACGTCCGTCTCCAGGACGCCCTGCTGCGACACGCTCCCCCTCCGGCCGAGAGCGATGTCGCCGCGGAAGACCCCGGTCGACGCTCCGGTCTCGGTCAGCGTCACCAGCTCCACGTCACCGCCGATCGCCGTGGAGAGCCGCGCCTCGATCGTGTCCCTGTCCGGCGACACGTTCGCGACCGGGTCCGTGACCTGCACGTAAACCCGCGTCTTCTCCACGTAGACCGAAGTGGGGGCTCCGCTCTCATCCAGGAGAGAGAGCGTCTGCCCCAGCGCTCGCGAGGACAACGAGCAGAAAAGCCACAGCCCTGCCAGAGCCATCCAGCGGCATCGCAACATAAGAAATCCCTCCCATTCGAATAGACTGCGTCCAGACGAAGCTCCACCACAAACGGGGTGCTCACCCCCAAATACGATTTCCCGGTCCCAACCTGGTCAGACCGATCCAAACCCAGAGCTCCGATGCTTCGGCTTCACCCCTCATGGCGGGGGGCGGAATTCCGCTTCTCCATGGAATGGCCGAGAAGCCTCAGACACCCGGAAACCGGTCTGGATGGATGGATGTGCCGATGTTCCCCCAAAGTGAGACCAACCCCGGCAAGCGGGACAGGAAGCCCTCGGTGGGCGTCGAGAGAGCAAGAATTTGATAGTCGGGGAATGGAGGCTTACCCGCCCGGGCATGAATGCCACCCTCTTATACACATCTTAGGCAGTTCGGGAACCCCCGCCCGCAGGGCAGAATTTATCCAGCCTGGGGTGTTAACCCCAGGAAGATGGCGTTCCCGCCCTCGACGAGCCCCGCAGGGCCGACAGACCTGACCGAAAACAATCTGCCGGCCCTTCGGGGGCTTGGGGCTGTTGGAGGCTCTCCCACCTGGGGTTGACACCCCAGGCTGGGTAAATTCCGCCCTGCGGGCGGTCGATATCGGGAGAGATGTGTATAAGAGGGTGGCATGAATGCCCGGGCTACGATTCAACCGAAAAGCCGGGTGAACCCGGCTCCCGGAGGAGTGGCTCTGACTTCGGAGCCGGCTTCAGCCGGCTTTTCGTTTCCCACGTAGCCCGGGGCATTCATGCCCGGGCGGGGCCCGGCAATCTGACAAAGTAGCGATAGACTCCCCCCGATGCTGGCAGGAACCGACCTTGAAGAAGCCGTGCTGGACCTGCTCCGTTCCCGCGCTCCTCTCGCGGGGACCCGTGAGCTGACCGGCGATCTCCGGCTCGGGGCCGGAGGCCTGGGGCTGGATTCGATCGCCCTGGTCGAGCTCCTCCTGGACTGCGAGCGGCGGCTCGGCCCCTTGAACGTCGCGGAATTGCTCGAAGGACCTCCCCTCACCGTGGGCCTCCTGGTCGCCCACGCGCGTGCCGCCGGTCGCCGTTGAGCCGGGCACGCCAGGCTTTCGACGCCCTGGAAAAAGGGCTCGCGGGATTGGCGGAGCGCCGGCCCCGGCTGGCGCTGGCGAGCGCCGCGGCGGCCGGACACCTGCGCAACCGGCTCTCCCGCCGCTGGCCGAGCCCGGAGCAGGTGCGGACCCTCTTCCCCGGCCTCGACGGATGGGAGGCGGAGCGCGTCGCCTGGAGCATCGGCGGCATCGAGGCCCGCAATCGCATCCTGACCGGCTGGATCCGGAAGGCGGGGACCGGGCCGGTCGAGCCGCTGATCCGGACCCGCGACAGCTTCTCCTCACTCCGCCCCCCGCTCATCCTCGGCTTCTTCCACGTCGGCGCCGTACAGGCCCTCGGCGCCGCCATCGAGCGGCTCCCGGGGCCGGTGCTCGCGTTGCGGCAGGGGCTGCTGCACCCGTCCCGACCGCCGGTGCGCGTCGAGAGCACGGAGGGGGACGGCCAGCGCCGGGCGGCGGCGTTCCAGCGCGCGCTCGCCCATCTCGGCGCCGGCGGCTTCGTCGTCGTGGCCCTCGACATTGTGCCGGGCCCGGGGCTCCGGGTCCCCTGTTTGGGACGCGCGATCGAGCTGGCGCGCGGTCCCTTCGCCATGGCGCGGCTCACGGGAGCGCCGCTCATGCCCTTGGCGGCGCGCTGGCGCGGAGGCGAGGTGGAGATCGAGACGGGGGACCCGCTCGCGGCTCCTCCCGCGGCGGCGCCGGAGGTCTGGGAGAGCGCCCTGGCGGCCGCAGCCGCTCGCTGGCTGGAGCGCTATCTCCTCGGCTCCCCCGCCGAGGTGGGGTTGGGGCTGCTCCGCGCCTTGCTCAGAACCGGGACCGCAGGCTGAGCAGGACCGCTCCCCGCCGTTCGAGATCCCCCTCGATCAGCTCGCGGCGCAGCTCGGGATGCCGGATCTTGCCGTTGGCGGTGCGCGGGATGCTCCGCGGAGCCAGCACGATCACCCGGTCGGGAGCGAAGCCGAGCGCGGCCTCAATCGCCGCCGCCACCTCCCCCACCAGCCGGGAGGGCTCGGTCTCCGGATCGGCCTCCACAGCCACGGCGATCTCCTCGGTGGCGCCGCCGTCCCCCGGCGGCAGCCCGACCGCGGCGGCGATCCGCACCCCCGGCACGCCCGCCGCGGCCTCCTCGAGCTCGCGCGGCGCCAGGGGCGCGCCGCCGCGCTTGAGCAGGGCCCGCCGGCGGCCGAGCACGTAGAGGTGTCCATCCGCATCGAGCCGGCCGACGTCGCCGGTGTGCAGCCAGCCGCCGCGCAGGGTCTCCGCCGTCGCCTCCTCCGCGTCGAAATAGCCGGCGAAGACCGCGGGGCCGCGGACCAGGATCTCGCCGGTGCCATCGTCCGAATCCTCCTCCGCGATCCGCACCTCGACCCCGGGAAAAGGACGGCCGCAGGAGACGTTGCCGCGATCGTCCACGCGCGGCGGCTCGCCGGGCCGCAGGGCGGAGACGCCCAGCGTCGCCTCCGCGAGCCCGTAGCCGGGCCGGAGGGCGCCCGGCACCCCGAAACGCTCCTCGAAGGCGGCGATCGTGCTCCGCCGCACCGGCTCGCCGCCGTTGGTCGCGAACCGGAGCGCCGAGAGGTCGAGCCCCTGGGGATCGACCAGCCGCGTGGCGAGGCGCCAGGCGAAATCCGGCGCTCCGAGGACGGTGGCGCGGACCGCCGAGGCGGTCTGGAGCCAGAACGGCAGCGTCCGGATCGCGGGCGTCACCAGATGGCAGGGCGCGCCGAAATAGACCGGCCCGAGCACGAACCGCAGCAGTCCCAGATCGTGCCAGGGCGGGACCCAGCTCACCAGGACGTCTCTGGGGCCGATCCCGATCGCCTCGCGCGTCATGCGCAGCGAAGCGATCGCGTTGCGCTGGAGGACCATCGCGGCCCGCGGCTCGCCCGACGTCCCGGACGTAGGCTGCAGGAAGGCGACGTCCTCCCCGTCTCCCTGGACGGGCGGCGCCGTCCGGTCCCGCGGCACCGCCGCGAGATCCACGCCGCCCAAGCCGGCCGCCGCAGGTCCGGCGGTCAGGATCAGACGGGGCCGCACGAGGGAGGCCCTGCGGACCGCGGCCGCGGTGGGCACGCCGGGATCGAACGCGCAGGGAATCGCCGCGAGCCGCTGGAGGGCGAAGAAGGCGCGGATAAAATCCAGCCCGGCCGGCAAAAGCAGCGCCACGCGATCCTGCCGCCTCACCTCCAGATGGGCCAGCCCGCCGGCCAGAGCCTCGACCTCGCGCCGGAGCTCGCCATAGGAGAGCCGCGTGGAGCCGTCCGAAAACGCCAGGGCGTCGGGGGAGCGGTGGGCCTGCTCGGCGAGGATCAAATAGAGAGTCGGCTGATCGATCTCCATCGTACGGGAATTCCTGTCGGGCTCGGACCGCCAGATCACCTGGCGCTGCAGGAAGCCCCAGAGCTCATGGCCTTGGCAACGTACTCATCCCAACCCGCGAAGCTGCGCTGGCTGGACGCCTTGAAGACGGTCCTGCCGTCGCTGACGCCATCACTCCCGACAAGGTGGTATTTCACCATGGACGACCTGCACAACGGGTCCAGGTACGGACCGTCGTAGGGAGTGGGCCGGGCCACCCGCTTGCGGCGCGCCGTGAGGGTCCTCCCGTCCTGCGTCCAGGTTCCGGCCACCTCGGTGCTGCTGTCCCCCGGAACGAGGGAAAGCTCGCCCTTTCCCGAATCGGCGACGAAGCCCGTGTACTCGGCGTACTGGCCGTCGGCCTTGAACAGGAGGATGGTCGCGGAAGCCATGCTGTCCGGATTGCCGGGACCTGGCTTGTCGACGTAGACCAGGAATCGTCCGGTCGGAACGGGCGGGGGAAAGGCGAGACGGAGGATCAGCCCGAGCAAAGGGAGGAGTATGGCGGCCAGTTGAAGGGCTTGGCGCCACCAGGGCGATCTGGGCTGAGCAGAAGAGTCGCTGTTCATAGGAAACGACGCCATCCGAGAGCCCTCCTCTCCCTACCGGTACAGCTTGGCCTGAAATCTCAGAAAATCAGCCAGCCTGGGCCAGATCGTCCATGCCTGGATCGTACCCCATTCCGCCTGGGGATCAATCCCCGGCGGCACCCCTCTTGCACTCTCCCACCTTATGAAACCGAACGACGACAACGGCAGGCTCCCGCCGTCCGAACGGCCGCTCCGGGTGCTCATCCTCTCGGGCTCGGGCCGCCGCGAATACAACTGCCCCGGTGTGGACTCCAAGAGCCGGGCCCTCATGCTGCGCATGGCCGACCGCCTTCCCCAGGAATGGGAGATCGATCTGGAAGATCTCGGCAACGTCTACGAGCGCGCCCGCATCCAGAGCTGCAACGCCTGCGTCTCGACCTCGATGGCGCTCTGCGTCTGGCCCTGCAACTGCTATGAGAAGGGGAACAAGGACGAGCCCGACCTGATGTGGGACCTCGACCTCTACGCCCGCCTCGACCTCGCGGACGCCTGGGCGGTGATCGGTCCGGTCAATTGGTACGGTCCGACGAGCAACCTCAAGCTGATGTTCGACCGTCTCGTCTGCATGAACGGCGGCAATCCGCGCGAGGAGCTGATCGAGCACAAGAACCCCGAGCTGGCGATGAAGCTGGAGCACTCCCCGGAGTGGGACGAGCTGAGCCTGAACCATCTCGAAGGGCGCACCGCCGGCTTCTTCTGCTACGGAGACGGCGGCGGCGACGAGCTCGACCCCGCCGGCCGGCCCAAGCTCCTGCGCCACCCCGAGTATTTCGATCCCAGCCAGGAGCCCTTCGATGACATGCGCCAGACCTACGCCCCGCTCGTCTGGCAATGCCGCTACAGCGGCATCGAGGTGCCGGACCCCCTCTGGCGCTACACCGAATTCGGCCAGGGCCGGAAATACAGCGACAACCAAGCCGAGGACATGCCTGCCCAGGGCGTCTGGGCCCCCTTCGACGCCTGGACCGACGCCTTCGCCACCTTCGTCGCGCAAAAGGGTCAGGTCCAACCCTGCCAATACCGCGCCTACGGCTACGAGCCCCCCGGCCACCGCTGGGCCGACCTCAAGCTCAAATGGCGGGAGCTCCGCCTCGGCACCGGGCATCCCCCGAAAGGCTCCTCACCGGCGGCGCAGGAGGAGATGGGGTTGAATCAGGATGCGACGCTGCGGCCAGGGCGGGGGGAGGGAGAGCGGGTGCGGGAGAGGTGAAGAGCCACGCTCCCCCCTCTAACCTGGTCTTCTAAGACCCTTTCTCAGATCCCAGCCCAGAGCTTTTGAAGCCTCAAAGAGTCGCCTTTCCATCTCTTTCATAGTGATCTTGAGCAACTCGGCTGCTCGCTTGATCTGTCCGGTCCAGAGAGGCTTGCGTGGGTCCAAAAAGGGCTCCAGGCCATCGACATCCTGTGAGAGCGTGACGGAAATCACACGGTCCAAGCTGTTGATCTCAATAAGCCTCCCCAATGCTGTGCCGCGGACTTTCGAGTCATCGTCCTGGAGAGCCCGCGTCTGGAGAAGATCGCGCACCCCAAGTTCTTGCGGCCACGTACGTGCCAAAAATTCCAGTGCTGTGCGGCGAACGTTCGGGGCGTTGTCCTGGAGAGCCCGCCTCTGGAGAAGATCGCGCACCCCGGACTCTTGCGGCCATGTGCGTGCCAAAAAAGCCAGCGCTGTGCGACGGACGTTCGGGGCGTTGTCCTGGAGAGCCCGCCTCTGGAGAAGATCGCGTACCCCGGACTCTTGCGGCCACGTGAGTGCCAAAGATTCCAGCGCTGTGCTGCGGACGTTCGGGGCGTCATCCTGGAGAGCCCGCGTCTGGAGAAGATCGCGCACTCCGGACTCTTGCGGCCATGTGCGCGCCAAAGAATCCAGCGCTCTAATGCGGACATACGAATCCTCGTCCTGGAGAGCCCGCGTCTGGAGAAGATCACGCACACTGGGCTCTTGTGGCCAATTCTGAGCCATTACCTCTACAGATGACGCGCGGATATTTGGATTTCCCTTTCCTAAAAGGATCTCAAGATGCCGGCGAAGGGTGTCTGTTGCGCCCAAAAAAGAAACAGCCAGTCTCATGCAGGTACTCTGGAGCAGGTCATTGACTTGCAGACGCTCTGTCAGGAAGCGCTCAGAGAACCACTGGCTTCCAGGCCAGGTCGTTACCACCTCGGCCACGGCTTGTGGAAGCTCGTCCCGAATTATTTCTACCCACTGGTACAAATGCGTCTCTTTAAGCTCAATAATGCGAACAATTTCCTGGAGTAGCGCGAGGCAGACCGGCTCGATAAGATATCGGTTCCTGACCTCCCCTAAACAGTAGGTTGCCAGAACAACGCTCCAAGGTAGGACTTCCGGATCATTGCTCCAACCGGAATTTGCTCGTTCTGTCAAAAACTCGATGATTTTCCCAGCATAGGCTTCCCCAACCATGCCGCAGATGAGACGCAGGACCTCCTGCCACGCGGCTTCTTGCCAATGCTTCGCGACGACGTCTTCGATCAATTTCTCGATCGAGTAGTCCGGATTCTCATGAACCCGCCGCGTGAGCTCGGCCGCGCAGAAGTATTCCAGGAGTGTCCGGTGCACAAAGCCATAGAGGCCCGGCCCGTAGAGGCAGAGGATGTAATTGCGAGAGTGGAGCTGCCCCATCAGGGCGAGCGCGACTGTCTTGGCCTCGGTGGGCTCTACCCGGTACCGCTCCGTCAGGTATTCCTCCATCTCCTTCTGGAGCTCATCGCGGTGCATGAAATTCCCGGCCAGACCTTGCCGGGCGCTCTGCATCCGGAAGGCGATCCGGCGGAGGAGCTCTTTTTTGTCGTCGAGGCCGATGTATTCGAACTTCACACCCACATCTTGAAGCCGGCGGTTCACGTCCCAGTGATGGCAGAGGACCTCGGCGGAATACTCGTAGAAACGAGCCCGCTCGCGGGGCAGCTCCTGCTGGCGAGCGATCATCGCCATGATTGTGAGGAGCATCGGGTTGCCGGCCAGGAGACGAACAGACCGCGACTGCTGGCATGCCCTGAGAACCCGGTCGACCCGCGGAGCCGCCTCCTCGGGCCCCCCGGGGAACGTGAGATCGAACCAGCTCCGGACAAAGCGCTCGATCTGTTCGTCCTCCAGATCTTGGAGGGCGAAATGGCGGAACCCGGCGGCACGAAGGATGGTGTCCGTATAACCCACGGGGCGCGAGGTCACCACGACCCGGGCTTTGGGATAATCGCTGCAGAAGCCGGCGATCTCCTGCATGATCCGCTCGCGGTCCCCGGCATCGAAAATCTCGTCCAGCCCGTCAAACAGGACGAGGGAGGGGCCATTGGAAAGCCGCCTCGCGAGCCACGCCTCTTCCAACGAATAGCCCTGAGTTCTCCCGAGATAATCGAGGAATTCGAGAAAAGTCTCACACTTCCCACGGCTCCGTTCGGCGATGAATTCGCGGATCTCGATAAGCAGCGGGAGGTGTCCTGAGAAATCCTGGAGCCAACCTGGGACTTTCCCCGTCCCGGGCTCCCGGGGCGGCTCGAGAACCGAGAGGAGAAGGTATTTCGTGAGCGTCGACTTTCCCGATCCAGGATCGCCCAGGAGCACTGTGCGTCGGCTGGCGGGCTCACGGAGGATCTCCAGCACGGGCCGACGTAGCTGCTCCGCATAGGTCGAGCTCATCCAGGCCCGGCGCTGCTGATCGATCTCCTCGGGGAACGGCTCGGCTACGCCGTCCCGGCCGAGATCCTTTCCGGCGCCGCCCAGCTTGCGCTTCAGGTCCCAGGGGAGCTCGACGGACGGCGGATTCTCCCGCACGTCCTGCGGGAGGAACACGTCGCGGAGTTGGATGTCCAGTGGCCTCTCCTCCGCGGGAGGAGCAATGGCGGCCAAGTCTAGCACCCGGTAACGCTGGCGCATCCGCGCGGCGTAACGGCGCTCATTGGCCTCTGGTCGCACGCCACGAAGCTGCTCAAGCTCCTCGCGAATGGCGATAAGGTTCGTGGCATTGAGCTGCTCCCGAAGCTCTGGGGTCAAGACGCGCTGTTTCTCGACCTGCCGCTTGAACGCGTCCAAGGCCGTGGGCCATTGGAACCCCTTGGGCAGAGGCTTGCAGCCGAGGCGGGCCCAAGCATCCTGAAACAGCGCCACGTCAGGGCCTTTCCAGTCGCCTCCCTCCAGGAGAGGCCGGGCAAGCTCTTGACCAACCTCCTCATCGTTCAGGATGCGCTCGAAGGAGCCTTTGTACTCCTCAAGATCTTCGGCGTCATATCCCAGGCCGTCCAGATTCTTGAGAACCGCCTCGATCCAGCCGCCATAGGCTCTTTCTGTGGCCTCTTGGAAGGTGCTCTTCTTGCCTCCCGAGCCGAGCTTGTCCAGAGTCTTGCCGAAGTACGTCTCGACGTGCCTCTCGGCCGCTTTCTTCAGAATGGAGCCACCGACCTGTCCAAACAGGGCGAAGAAGGCCGGCAGGAGCGCGGGATCGAGCATGGCGAACGGACCCTCCGGGTACTTTCGGATTTGCTCGTTATTATACCAAATACCCTTCCGTAGCACCAAAATGCTACACTGACGCTCGCGGACTGGTCCCACCGGTCTTGCTCGGAGGAAGGCTATGGTCAAGGATCTGAAATTGCGCCAAGCGGGTGGCTCGGTCAGCGCGACGCTGCCCAAGGACATGGCGGACCGTCTCCATCTCGCGCCGGGAGACCGCGTGTTCGCGGTCGAGACCGACAAGGGGATTCTGCTGACTCCCTACGATCCTCACGTCGAGCAGGCCCTCGAGATCGCGGCCCGGGCGGCCAAGAGATACCGCACCGCCCTGCGGGAGCTCGCGAAGTAGCCGATGCGTGAGCCGGTCTGGGTCGACCGCCTCGTCATCGACGAGGTTCATCTCGATCAGTTGAGGGAGCACGGCGGTAGCCAGGGTCTCCGTGATGAGAACGCCCTGGAATCCGCCCTCGCCAGAGCGCACCACAAGTGGGCCTATGAGCCCGACTCCGATCTCGCTCTTCTGGCGGCGGCCTACGGGTATGGCCTCGCGACCAACCATCCCTACCAGGACGGCAACAAACGTATCGCCTTCCTAGCTATGGTGATCTTCCTCGGCCTGAACGGTTGGGATTTCATCGCTCCAGAGGCTGAGGTGGTCTCCACGATGCTCGCAGTGGCAGCCGGCCAGTGCGCCGAGGCCGAGCTCGCGGAGTGGTTGCGGAAGCACATGGTCCCGCTCTCCTGAGCGCGCAGACCTCTTCTCTCCCCGCCCACAAAGAGGCCAGAGAGGACGGCCGCGGCCCACCGTCCCCCTGGCAAAGGGTGTATCACTTGTCAAAGAACATCCCCTGCCCACCTCGCGAGCGAATCCCCGGAGTCGTTGCGGCGGTCCCTGGTCTCCGGAAGCCCGGCTGCAGGTTCGGCGCCCTTGGATGAGCTTCCCCAGGAAGAGGGTTGTAATGGACGCACTATGCAGCATAGAATCTGACCCGTCAAGCCCTCTTGGAGGGATCGGTTTCCGGCTTCGGGCTGGGGAGATGGTTCTCAAAGCGAGGATCAGAGGGTTTTGCAGGCTGCTACAGTGCCTCCACGGCTCATATCCTGCACCTCTCGCGGCATTCCCTGGTCTTCGAGCCTCGCGAAGGAGAGATCGAGCCTCATTCCCCACGGGGAATGGTATGCGATACACGGGGAATGCCGCGCGAAGAGCTTTCAAGGCCGCGTTCCCCCTCTTCGAGCCTCATTCCCTCCTCTTCGCGCCGCATTCCCTGCTCTTCGCGCCATTCGAGCTCGGGGGAATGGGACGCGAAGAGCTCTTCGGGAGGCTCGAAGCCGGGGAAATGGGATGCGAAGAGTCGTTCGAGCGACGCGAAGACGGGGGAATGGCTCACGAAGACCTGTTCGCGTCTCTTGAAGCGGAGCTCGCGGCATTTTCCCTCGGCTTCGGACGGCGCGAAGAGGAGGAAATGAGGCTCGAAGGGCGGGGAACGCGGCGCGAAAGGGTCTTTGAAGGCCGCGAAGCCCTCTTCCGGGAGGAAGAGGACGGGGAAATGAGGCTCGACGCGCGGATCGCGCGGCGGCTCTCCCCCGGCCTCCTTCTGTTCTTTCTTCTCCTTCAGCTCAGCACCGGCGGGTCCTCGCCGAGGGCCGTGGCGAGGTCGACCAGGTGCTCCTGCTCGTCCTTGAGGATCTCCCGGATGTGCTCGGCGATGGCGAACTCGTTCAGGGCCTCGCACTGCTTCACCCGCCGGCGGTACTGGCGGATGGTCTCGCTCTCGTTCTCGAGGTCGAAGCGCAGGAGCTCCCGGGCGTCCTCGGACATCTTGACCGGCTTCGGCGACACCGTGGGCGTGCCGCCCAGGTAGTCGATCTGGCCCGAGATGATCAGCGCGTGCGACAGCTCCTCCGCCGCGTGCGTCTCGAGCTCCTTGGCGATGGACATGTACTCGGCCCCCTTGAGGACCTGGGAGTACACCACGTAGGCGA